>Ga0136640_10000621_pt1 | contig 13702 bp, 14 predicted proteins | sample AntDrymUQ8642106_2_FD_105498 | JGI IMG/M metagenome (GOLD analysis project Ga0136640, IMG submission 105498) | Polar desert sand microbial communities from Dry Valleys, Antarctica - metaG UQ864 (21.06) | ecosystem: Environmental > Terrestrial > Soil > Desert | place: Antarctica: Dry Valley...
ACACAGCACCGCGAGCAGCGCCCGCAGCGTGCGCGCCTGGCGAGCGTCCTGCGTTCGCGCCCAGCGCAGCGAGGCCGCCACGACCGCGAGCGTGAGGGCCGCGACGACGACGAGCTGCGCGAAACCGGAGCGCGCATACTCGGCATACGTCAGTCCGGCCGTGTCGCGGACGTAGTCGTCGCCGCCGAACAGCACCGCGAGCTGGACGCCGACGAACAGCGCGAAGAGGATGTTCAACGCCCCGAGCGCGAGGCGCCACTCGACCCGCCCGAGCATCAGCAGCGGCCGTCGCGTGGGCGTGTCGGCGACGAGCGCGGCCTGTGCGAGGCCGCCGGCGAGCGACGCGACGAGGCCGAACACGACGAGCCGCAGCGGCAGGTCACCGAGCGGGATGTCGTCGGGCAGGACCTCGCCGGCGAGCTGCGCGAACGCGCGGTCGCCGGTCGCGAAGAGGGCGCCGAAGATCGCAAGCAGCGCGCCCGCCAGCAGCAGGCCGCGGCCGACGGCGAACGCGCGCTGGGTTCGGGCCGACGGCAGCGCGCGCACGGCGATGCCGGCGACGCGCCGCGCCCCGGACACCAGGCGCAGCGGTGCCGCGATCGAGCCGACGGCGGTCGCCCGCCAGCTGCGCGGTGCGCTCATCGCGATCGATCCGAGCACGACGGCTGCGACGAGCTCGCCCGCCACGACCCAGCCCGCGTCGCGAACGGCGGCCGACGCGGCGAGCGCGACGGCGGTCGCGCCGAGCAGCGCGGAGCGTACGGGGTGCGCGGGCCGGCCCGCCAGGGCGCCGGACGCCGCCAGCGTCACCGCCACGACGACGAACCCGAGCCCGGCGGGCGCACGCGGCAGCATGATCGCGCCGAGCGCTCCGGCGAGGACGGCGGCGCAGGCGAAGCGGACGGGCGCGCTCACGCGCGGGGGGCCTCGGGCAGCGTCACGACCATGTGGCCGCCGTGCGGGTCGCGGCGCTCGGCGCGGATCGTGCCGCCGTGCAGCTCGATGATCCAGCGCGCGATCGCGAGGCCGAGGCCGGCGCCGCCGCCACCGTTCCCGCGCCGCCCGTCGCCGCGGTGGAAGCGCTCGAAGACGCGCTCGACGTCGTCGATCGGGATGCCGGGGCCGTCGTCGTCGACCTCGAGCGTGATCGTACGATCGGTGCGCGAGGCCCGCAGGGCGATCTCGCCCGGGCGCGGCGAGTAGCGCACCGCGTTCTCGACGAGGTTCATGACGACCTGGTGGATGCGCTCGGGATCGCCCGCCGCGCGCAGGCTCGCGGGCGCGTCGATCGAGAACACGACGTCGTCGGGCGCGTGCAGGCGCGCCTCGCGCGCGGCGCCCTCGAGCACGTCGCGGACCGCGAACGGGCGGATGTCGAATGGCTGGTCGCCGGCCTCCAGGCGCGAGAGGTCCAGCAGCTGGGAGACGAGCCGGCCGAGACGGCGGGTCTGGTCGAGCATCGTGCGCAGTGTCTCGGGGTCGGGCTCCGAGACGCCGTCGACGACGTTCTCGAGCACCGCCTGTAGCGCGCCGATCGGCGTGCGCAGCTCGTGCGAGACGTTCGCGACGAGGTCGCGCCGCAGGCGGTCGGTTTCCGCGAGCTCGGCCGTCATCCGGTTGAAGGCGCGCGCGAGCTCGCCGACCTCGTCGCTGGTCGTCACCGCGACCTGACGCCCGTGCTCGCCGCGCGCCATCGCCGTCGCAACGGCGGCCATCTCGCGCAGCGGCCTGGTCGTGCCGCGCGCGAGCAGTTGCACGCAGGCGAGCGCCAGCACGATCCCCACCCCCGCGCCGGCGATCGACGGCAGCCCGAACTGCCGAAGGCCGACGAGCGTCGCCGTGGCCGTGATCAAGACGGCGATGACGATCACGATGCCGAGCTTGAGCTTCAGCGACGGCAGCGACCGCAGCGGGTTCATGACGCGGGCGTGCCGAAGGCGTAGCCGATGCCCTGCACCGTGCGCAGGACGTCGGCGCCGAGCTTGCGCCTGACGGCGGCGACGTGCGAGTCGACGGTGCGCCCGCCGGTGCTGCCGTCGACGTAGCCCCAGACCTCCTCGAGCAGCTGCTCGCGGCTGAGCACCACCCCGGGGCGCTGCGCGAGCCGGTGCACGAGGTCGAACTCGGTCGGCGTGAGATGTACGAGGCTGCCGTCGCGGCGGATCTCGCGGCGCTCGACGTCGATCGCGATCGGCCCGGCGACGATCGGCGTGCCGGCCGGCTCCGCGGTCCGCTGCGCGCGCCGCAGCAGCGCTCTGACGCGCGCGACGAGCTCGCGCTGGCTGAAGGGCTTGGTCATGTAGTCGTCGGCGCCGACCCCGAGCCCGACGATCAGGTCGGTCTCCGCATCCAGCGCCGTCAGCATCAGCACGGGCACGGCCCGGTCGCGCTGGATGCGCCGGCAGACCTCGTGCCCGTCGATCCCCGGCAGCATCACGTCGAGCACGACGAGGTCGGGATCGACGCGCGCGCACAGCTCGACGCCCTGCGGCCCGTCGTGCGCGACCTCGACCGCGAACCCCTCGGCCCGCAGCCGCGCCGCGAGCGCGCCGGCGATCGCCGCCTCGTCCTCCACGATGACGATCGTCGTCCTTGGCGCACCAGCGTCCACGAGGCGGATGCTAGGCCGCGCGGGTGGGCACGGGTTGGGGAGTTTGTGGAGGTTGTGTGGAGGCGGGCGCGAGGCCCGGCCGGCGACTAGCCTCCACGCATGCCGCGCAGCGAGCGTGCCGCGCTCTCCGACAGGCTGCCGCCGCAGGCGCTGTTCGTCGTCGGCGCGACGTCCCAGTACGTCGGCGCCGCGCTCGCCGTCCTGCTGTTCGCGTCGGTTCCCGCGGCGGGGGTCGCGTGGCTGCGCATCGTCGCTTCGGCCGCGGTGCTCGTCGCGTGGCGCAGGCCCTGGCGCACGCGCTGGACCCCGGCGCACTTCCGGCTCGTCACCGCCTTCGGGCTCACGCTTGCGCTCATGAACCTCACGTTCTACCTCGCGATCGACCGTCTACCGCTCGGCACCGCGGTCGCGATCGAGTTCTGCGGGCCGATCTTCGTCGCGGCGCTCGGCTCGCGCACGCGCCGCGACGCCGCGGCGCTCGTGCTCGCGACCGCGGGCGTGCTGGCGCTGGCCGACGTGCACCTCGCCGGCAGCCCCGGCGGGCTCGCGCTCGCCGCCGCGGCCGGCGTCGCCTGGGCCGGGTACATCGTGCTCGGCCACAGGATGGCCGCCGACGAGGCCATCCGCCCGCAGGACGGGCTCGCGCTCGGGATGGCGATCGGCGCCGTCGGCTTCGCGCCCGCGCTGCTTCCGAGCGCCGTGCCGGCGCTCGTCGACCCGGCCCTGCTCGCCGCCTGCCTGGCAGTCGGCGTCGCCTCCAGCGTCGTGCCCTACGCGCTGGAGCAGGTGGCCATGCGGCGGCTGTCGCGGCCGCGCTTCGCGCTGCTGCTCGCGCTGCTGCCGGCGACGGCCACGCTCGTCGGCGCGGTCCTGCTCGGACAGGTGCCGGGGCTCGTCGAGGCGGCCGGGATCGCGCTCGTCGTCGTGGCATCGCTGCTGCGCAGCCACGAGCCGGGTGTGCCACAGGACACAGATGCCGTGACCGGCGGGTGATTCGCACAACTTCCAGGCGCGTTGGCGGTTAGAGTGACCGGGACAGCATGGAGGCCGGAGCACTTCGAGCACCCGCCGCACTCAACCGGATCTCGGTCACGGCGCCTCTCCTGCGGCTGCGATCGGACGAGCAGCTCGTCGCCCTCTTTCGCGCCGGCAACGACGCCGCCTTCAGCGTCATCCACGATCGCTATCGCCAGCGGCTGTTCGCCTACGCGCGCCAGATGCTCGGCGGCTCGCGCCAGGACGCCGAGGACGCGCTACAGGACGTCTTCCTGCGCACGTACTCGTCGCTGCGCTCCAACGACCGCCCGCTGTCGCTGCGCGCGTGGCTGTATCGCGTCGCGCACAACCGCTGCATCGATCAGCTGCGCAAGCCGACGCCACCCGCCGCCGACCTCTACGACACCTCGCGCAAGCCGCTGCACGACCCGATCGACGAGGCCGAGCGCCGCGAGGACCTGCGCCGGCTGGTCGCCGACGTGCGGCGGCTGCCCGAGCAGCAGCGCTCGGCGCTGCTCATGCGCGAGATCGACGGCCTCACCTACGCAGAGCTCGGCGACGCGCTCGGCCTCTCGCTGCAGGCCGTCAAGTCGCTGCTCGTCCGCGCGCGGATCGGGCTCGTCGAGGCGATCGAGGCACGCGACACGGCGTGCTCGGCGATCCGCCTCGACCTCACGGACGCCTTCGACCGCGGCGTCCGCGCAAGCGGCCTGGCTCGCCGCCACATGCGCGACTGCGAGGGCTGCGTCGAATACCGCGCCCAGCTGCGCGGCGTCCGCCAGGGTCTCGGCATCCTCGTTCCCGGCGGCCCGGGACCGTTCGCCGCCGCGCTGAAGCTCATCGGCCTCGGCGGAGCGGGCTCGGCCGGCGCCGCGAGCGCCGGCGGCGGGGCCGTCACCGGCGGCAGCGTGCTCGCCGCAGCCGGCACCGGCACGGCCGCGAAGCTCGCGGCCGTCGTCTCCTGCGCCGCGCTGACCGCCGGAAGCGCCGTCGAGGTTCAGCGGATCGTCAAGGACTCGGGCTCCAAGCCGGCCGCCGAGCTGCGCGTCGCCGCTCCGGTCGCACAGCGGCCGGCCGCCCAAGCGCTGCGCGCGGCGCCCGCGGTGGCCGCGGCCGCGGCGGACGCCCTGAAGGCCGGCCGTGTCGCGGCGAAGGCGATCGCAGACGGCGGGGCGGCGACGACGGCCGGGCGCCACATCCCTATCACCCCCGTCGAAGGCGGTGCCGCCGGACCCGTCGCCGAGCTCGCCGATGTGAGCCCGCGCGACGTCGACGCCACCACCGGCGGCGCGGCCGCGCCGCACGAGGAGGAAGGCTTCGGCTATGGGGTCGACGGGCTGAACCCGCGCGCCGATCCCGGCGCGGGCACCGCCCCCGGCGCCGCGCCGTCGACCACCGCGCCGGAAGGCGGCGGCGGCTTCACCGCGCCGGATGCCGCGGTCGACAGCGGCGCCGCATCCGGCAGCGCCGCGACGGCCGGTGCCGCCGGAGCCGCGGCCGGCAGCCCGCCGCCGGGCTGAGCGCCGTCCCGCTCGACCGCTACGCCGCGCCGCTCGATCACGAGACCCTGCTCGTGCGCCGCGGCGCACGCTCGGGCCTGTTCACGATGATCGCCGTGCACTCGACCGTGCGCGGGCCCGCGCTCGGCGGCTGTCGCATGTGGCACTACGACGACGCGCGCGCCGCGATGCGCGACGTGCTGCGTCTGTCGCGCGCGATGACGTTCAAGTCCGCGGTGGCAGGGCTGCCGCTCGGCGGCGGCAAGGGCATCATCCTCGCGCCCGACCCTGCCACCTCTGCGCGCCGCGGGCTGCGCGCCGATGCGCTGCGCGACTTCGGCGATGCCGTGCAGGCGTGCGGCGGCAGCTACGTCACGGCCGAGGACGTCGGCACGTCGGCGCGCGACATGGAGGTCATCGCATCGGCGACGAGCCACGTGACCGGGCTGTCACGGCGGCGCGGCGGATCGGGTGATCCCAGCCCGTGGACCGCGCTCGGCGTCGAGACGGCGATCCGCGTCTGCTGCGAGCGCGTGTTCGGATCGCCCTCGCTGCACGGGCGCACGATTGCGATCTCCGGCCTCGGACACGTCGGCACGCGCGTCGCGAGGCTCTGCGCGAAGGGCGGGGCAAGCCTCCTGCTGACCGACATCGACCCCTCCAAGCGCCAGCTCGCCCGCGACCTCGACGCATGCTGGCTGGAGCCCGGAGCGGCGCTCGAGGCCGCGGCGGACGTCTACTCGCCCTGCGCGCTGGGCGGCGTGCTGGACCACGAGACCGCCGGCCGGCTCGGCGCGCCGATCGTCGCGGGCGCCGCGAACAACCAGCTCGCCGACGACGACGTCGCGGCGCTGCTGGCCCGGCATGGCGTCCTATGGGCGCCCGACTTCGTCGTCAACGCGGGCGGCATCATCAACATCGCGGTCGAGCTCGAGCCCACGGGCTACGACCCGCGCCGCGCCCGCACGCGCGTTCGCGGCATCGGCGACACGCTGCGGCGCATCGTCGACGACGCTGCAGCGACGGGCGCGACCCCGCTGGCGGCCGCGATGGCGCTGGCGCGCGAACGGCTGGCGGAGGCCGCCGCAGCACGCGATCCGGCCTCGTGATCGCTCCTCCAGCGCACCCATCGGGCGTTGTGTGCACGTCATGCATGCGCAAAGCGCTCCGCGAGCTGCATGCGCTCGCGGCAGTCACACGACCGGCCTGAGCCCGCCGGGCGGCGGCCACGGCGGGCGCTGCACGCCGGCCGGCAGCCCGCCGTCCTCCTCGAGCTTGTCGAGGTGGGCGGCGAGCGTCGCCATCGCCGCGAGGCGCAGGCTCGCGGGCGCGTCGTCCCACACGCGATCGAGCAGCTCGTCGGTTCCGCGCAGCCCGGCGTCCAGCGCGGCCACGAGCCGCCGCTCGCGATCGCGGCGATGGGTGATGTAGCGATGCAGCAGCGCCGCCGGATCGGTGACCGGTGGCCCGTGGCCGGTGCACAGCAACGCGAGGTCGAGCTCGAGCAGGCGCTCCAGCGCGGCGAGGTAGCCGCGCAGCGCGCCCCGGTCGGGGGCGACGAAGACGCTGCTCTGCGCAAGCACCGCGTCGCCCGTGAAGCAGGCGTCGCCGGCTACGAAGGCGAGGTGGTCGGTCGCGTGGCCGGGCGTCGCGACCACCCGCAGCGGGCCGAAGCCGTCGCCGTCTGCGAGCCGCACGTCCGCACCGTCCCATCGCGCCGCGCCCACCGGAGGCCCGCCGGCGGCGTCGCGCACGGCCTGCGTGGCGCCGGCGTGGTCGCCGTGGTCGTGCGTCAGCGCGATCCCCCCGATGCCGCCGCGCCCGCGCACCTCCGCGATCACCGCCGCGACGTGGTCGCCGAGCGCCGGGCCCGGGTCGACGATCCAGCACGGGTCTCGCCCGATCACCCAGGTGTTCGTCCCGTCGAGCGTGAACGGCCCCGGGTTGTGGGCGGCGACGAGCGCGATGTCGCGTCGTTCGAGGGCCTCGGCCACTGTTGCAGCGTACGACGGGCCCTGGCGGCGCGGTAGCGTGCGCTCATGGCGCAGATCCCTCGGGACGGCGGCGTGTCGCTGCGTCCGGCGCGGCGCAAGTGGATCCTGGTCGGGCTGGCGTGCCTCGGCTTCACGGCGATCGCGGTCGCCCTGCTGCCCTCCGAGCCGGACCGGCTGGATGCCGTGGGCCTGGCGTTCGGCGCCGCGTTCTTCGGGCTCGGTGCTCTGATCAGCACATGGCAGCTCGTGCCGGGCGCCGCCTACCTGAGGATCGGGCCGGACGGACTCGTCGTCAAGAGCCTATGGCGAACCCATCGCCATGGATGGGACGAGTTCGAGCGCTTCGAGATCTACGAGGTGACGAGCCAGTACTCGACGCAGCGCATGGTCGGCTTTCAGGTGCGCGATGGCGCGCCCGCTGGGAGGCCGTTCGGGCGCACCCTGTCACGCGGCCTCGCGGGCGTGGACGGCGGCCTGCCAGACACCTACGGGCGCGACCCCGACGAGCTCGCGGAGCTGCTGCAAGCCTGCCTCGACCGCTACGGCCGCTGACCGGTCAGCCTGCGGCGAAGCGGTACACGGGCCCGCTGAGCGACATGACGTACACGCGGCCGAGCCCGTCCTCGCCGAAGGACGCCAGCGAGTCGATCCTGCGCAGGCCGAGCGAGCGATCGCCGCTCGCCGAGCCCGCGGACAGCCGCGCCGCACGCAGCTCGCCGCGACAGAAGTCGCCGTAGACGTAGCGGCCCGCGAGCCCCGGCAGCGACGGATCGCGCACGACGTAGCCGCCGGTCACCGAGCAGTTGCCGGCATCGTGGGTCAGCTCGAGCACCGGCGGCACCGCTGCCGGCGCCGGTTCGTCGAAGTTCCTGCGCCGTCCCTCGAACGGGCGCCAGCCGTAGTTGGCGCCGCTGGCCTCGCCCTTCCTCGCGAAGTCGATCTCCTCGATCGCGCCCTGTCCGACGTCGCCGATCGTGAGGTCGCCGGTCGTGCGGTCGAAGGAGAAGCGCCACGGGTTGCGCAGGCCATAGCTGTAGATCTCCGGCCGCGCGCCGCCTCGACCGGCGAACGGGTTGCTCGACGGCACGCCGTAGGGGCGTCCGCCGGAGCTGCGCGGGTCGATCCGCAGGAGCTTGCCCTCGAGCCTGCCGAGGTCCTGGGCGTTGCCGCGCGTGCCGTGGCGGTCGTCGGCGCCGCCGCCGTCGCCCGTGCCGATGTACAGCAGCCTGTCCGGGCCGAAGGCGATCAGGCCGCCGTTGTGGTTGGCCTCGAAGGGGTCATAGCGCAGCACGAGGCGCGCGCTGCCCGCGTCGGCGCGCTCGGCGCCGGACCGCGAGCGGCGGTACTCGACGACGCGCTGGACGCCGTCGCGGCCGGTGTAGTTGACGTAGAAGCGCCTCGTCCTGGCGTAGTCGGGCGCGAACGCCATCGACAGCAGCCCCTGCTCGCCGCCCGCCGTGACCCGCGAGCGCAGGTCGAGAAACGGCTTTGGCCGGGGCTTGCCGGCCCGCACGACGCGGATCGTCCCGCCCTGCTCGACGACGAAGATCCGCCGCCGCTCGCCGCGCGGCGCAGTGACGAAGACCGGCGAGTCGAACGTGCCGACCGAGGCGAGCTTCACGCCCCGCGATGCTGCCGCCTTCGCGCTGCTCGTGGACGTCGTCGCCGCGGACGCCGTGCCGGAGTCCTCGGCGTTGCCGGCACCGTCGCCGGCGCACGCGCCGAGCGCGAGCGCCACGGCGATCAGGCTGCATGCGAGCACGAAGCGGGTCACGAGGACAAAGGATGCCACGGCGTGCGCCTGCGGCGTCGCAGCTCACAAGAGCGCGGCGCGTTACCGTCTGGGCTGTGTCCGCCGCGCTCGTCGTCATGGCCAAGGAGCCGCGGCCGGGTCGCGTGAAGACCCGCCTATGCCCGCCGCTGCAGCATGCGCAGGCCGCCGCGCTGGCCGAGTCCGCGCTCGCCGACACGCTCGACGCGGTGGCGTGGACGCCCGCGGCGCGGCGCGTGCTCGTGCTCGACGGCACGCCCGGATCGTGGTTGCCGAGCGGCTTCGAGGTCATCGCGCAGCGCGGCGAAGGCCTCGGCGAGCGGCTGGCGAACGCGGCGCGCGACGTCGGCGAGGCGCTGGTGCTCGTCGGAATGGATACGCCGCAGCTCACGCGGGCGCTGCTGTGCGACGCGCTGGCGCAGCTAGCCGCCCCCGGCATCGACGCCGTGCTCGGGCCGACCCCCGACGGCGGCTACTGGACGATCGGCCTGCGCGAGCCCGATCCCGCGGTCTTCGACGGCGTGCCGATGAGCACCGCGGGCACCGGCGCAGCGCAGCGCGCGCGGTTGCAGCAGCTCGGGCTCACGACGGCCGAGCTCGACGTCCTGCGCGACGTCGACACCTACGAGGACGCGGCAGCCGTCGCAGCGCTTGCGCCGTGGACGAGCTTCGCGGCGACCTTCGAGCTGCTCACAGGCTGACCAGTCGCGTCGCCGTCGCCTTCCAGGTCGCCGTCACGCGCACGCCCGGCTCCAGGTGCAGCCCCCCGACCGCCGCGCCGGTGATCTCCGCGACCAGCGGCTGCGCCGCCGCCAGCCCGACGCGCACGCGGTTGCCGATCGCCGTCACGGTCACGACCTCCGCCGCCAGGCGGTTGCGCGCCGAGCCCTCGTGATGCGTGCCGTCGGGCTCGAGCGCGATCTCCCATGGATGCACGCTCAGCGCGACGGGGCCGGTGCGCCGGTCGGTGCTCGTCGCGATGCCGCCGCCGTCGAGCTCGACGATCGTCGTGCCGTCCGGCCCTTCGCGCGCGACGCCGGTCAACACGACCGCGCCGGTGAAGTCCGCCACGAACGCTGACGCCGGCGCCGCGGCGAGCTCGCCTGCCGTGCCCTCCTGCACGATCCGGCCCCCGTCGATGACGGCCACGCGATCGCCGAGCACGGCCGCCTCGGTGAAGTCGTGCGTCACGAGCAGCGCCGGAACGGCTGCGTCGCGCAGCACCGCGGCGAGCTCGCGCGAGGCGCTCGCGCGGGTGCGGGCGTCGAGCGCCGACAGCGGCTCGTCGAGCAGCAGCGCGCGCGGCGACGGCGCGAGCGCGCGGGCGAGCGCGACCCGCTGGCGCTCGCCGCCCGACAGCGTGCGCGGACGCGCGGTCGCAAGCCCGCCGATGCCGAAGCGCTCGAGCAGCTCGTCGGCGCGGCGGCGGCGCTCGGCGCGCGACAGGCCCTGCAGCCCGTAGGCGACGTTCTGCCAGACCCGCATGTGGCCGAACAGCGCATAGTCCTGGAAGACGTAGCCGCAGCCGCGCAGCTCCGGTGCGACGTTGCGACCGCGGGCGGTGTCGAGCCACACCTCCTCGCCCCACGTGACCCGCCCGTGGGTGGGCCGCAGCAGCCCCGCTGCGATCCGCAGCAGCGTGCTCTTGCCCGAGCCCGACGGGCCTGCCAGCGCCAGGCAGCCGCCGGCCGGAGCCTGCAGCGAGGCATCGAGCTCGAAGCGCCCGAGCGTCGTGCGGGCCTCAACGCACAACATCGACGGCCTGCTGTCCGGAGAGCAGCTTCGCCGTGAGCAGCAGCGCCGCGGAGAAGACGACGAGCACCGCCGCAAGCGCGAGCGCGCCCGTGAAGTCGGTGCCCAGGCGCTCGTAGATCGCCAGCGGCGCGGTCTGCGTGCGCCCGCGGAAGGAGCCGGCGAAGATCAGCGTCGCGCCGAACTCCCCGACTGCGCGCCCCCACGCGAGAGCGAGGCCGGCGAGCATCCCGGGCGCCGCGGCCGGGATCGCGACGCGCAGGAACGTGCGCGCCTCGCTCGCACCGAGCGTGCGCGACGCCTGCAGCCAGGTGCGATCGACGGACGCGAACGCGACCTGCGCGCCGCGGATGAAGAACGGCGCCGCGACGAACGTCAACGCGACGACGACGCCCGCGGTCTCCAGCGCGAGCCGGATCCCGCTGTCCTCGATCGGGCCGCCGGCGATGCCCGCGGGGCCGAGCGCCGCCAGCAGCCCGACGCCCGCCACCGCGGGAGGCAGCACGAGCGGCAGCTCGACGAGGGTCGTCACGAGCGCCTTCGCGCGGAAGCTGCGCGTCGCCAGCAGGTAGGCGGCCGGCGTGCCGACGACGACGATGATCGCCAGCGCGGCGAGCGTCGTGCGCAGGCTGAGCCACAGCGCGTCGAGCACGCCCGGGTCGTCGAGGCTCGAGACCAGCTCGCGCGGGCTGACGCTGACGAAGATCGCGACGATCGGCAGCGTCAGGAACGCCAGCACGAGCGCCAGCGCCACGAAGAGGGCCGCGGCGAAACCGCGGCCACCGCTCACGCCGGGGGCGGCTCGAAGCCAGCCGAGCGCAGCGCGTCGGCGCCGGCGCCCTGCAACAGCCCGTCGACGAACGCGCGGGCGGCCTTGCTGTTCTTCGAACCCTTGACGATCGCGACACCATAGGCGACGTCCGGCTGCAGCTTCGCGGGCAGCTCGATCGCCTTCAGCCGGCCGTTGGTCGCGGTGACGTCGGTGACGTAGAGCAGGCCGGCGTCGACGGCGCCCTGCGTGAGCTTCGCCGTGATGCCCCCGACATCGGGCTCGTTGGAGCGCACGTTGGCGAGGATCCGATTGCGCTGCGCCGCGTCCAGGCGGTCGAGCACCTTGCGCGTGTACGAGCCGACCGGGACGCTCGGCGCCCCGACGGCGATCGTCACGCCGGCCTTGGCGAGATCGTCGATCAAGCCGACCTTCGCACCCTTGGCCGGGACCGCGAGGACGAGCTTGTTGCCCGCGAAGACCTGCGGCTTCTCGACGAGCTTCTCGGCGAACAGCTCCTCGGGCAGCTTCGTGTTCGCCGCCGCGAACACGTCGGGCTTGCCGCCGGCGCGGATCTGCGCCGCGAGCTCGTCGGAGCCCGCGAAGGAGAGCTGCACGTTGGCCTGCTCGAACGTTTCGCCGTAGCCGGTGAACGCGCTCTTCAGCGACGTCGCCGCGGAGACGAGCAGGTCATCCTGGCCGTCGCCCGACGAATCCGAGGAGCCGCAGCCGGGGAGCGCGAAGGCGAGGGCGAGCCCGAGCGCGATGCAGACCCGCGACGTGCGTGAGAGGTCCATCGCCTAAGCATTGCATATGCACCGCAATTGGAAGGCGCCGCAGCGGACGCTCGTGCGTCCGCGCGTTGCGACGAAGACATGCGAGCAACGGTCTTTGCATCGGCGCTGCTCGCCGCGACCTACGAATGCGGCAGCGTCCCCTCGACCCACGCCGGCGGGCCGTCCTCGTAGTGCTCCTTCTTCCAGATCGGAGCCTGCGCCTTGACCTCGTCCAGCAGCGCCCGGGCACCCTCGAACGCCTCGCCGCGGTGCGCCGCGGATGCCGCGACGACGACGCTCGGATCGCCCAGAGGGACCGTTCCGACGCGATGCACGCAGGCGACGGCGACGCAGCCGTGCTGCTCGGCGACGCGCGCCGCGATCTGCGCGATCTGCTCGCGCGCCATGTCGACGTAGGCCTCGTACTCGAGGCTCGGGACCTCGCGCGTCGTGCCCATGAAGACGACGGTCGCGCCGGTCATCGGGTCGGCGACGATGCGCCGCACGGCCTCGACGTCGATCGTCTCGTCGACGACGTCCGCCAGTCGCACGCGTTCGCTCGCTCCCCCGCTGACCGGCGGCACGAGCGCAAGCTCGTCGCCCGCGCTCAGCAGATGGTCGGGCTTGACGTACTCGCGCGCGACGGCCGTCACGAACGGCGCGTTCTCGGGCAACCCGGCAAGCGCGCCGGTGCGCAGCTCGGCGATCGCGTCGGCGACCGTCGCGCCGTCCGCGAGGTCGAGTTGCAACGTGCCCGATCCCGCGTGCTCGCGCAGGCTCGCGAAGAGTCTCACGGTAACGTCCATGGCCTGATGCTACGACCCACGGACGCCCGGCGGCGGCGGCCCTGATGCCGACCGCCGCGATCCTCACGATCAGCGACACGCGCTCGGCGGGCAGCCGTGCCGACACGACGACGGCGCTGATGGCCGAGATCCTCAAGGGCGCCGGCTTCGCGATCGCCGAACAGCGCCTGGTGCCCGACGAGTTCGACGACATCGCCTCCGCGATCGTGGAGCTGGCCGACAACGCGCAGCTCGTCCTGACCTCCGGCGGCACCGGTCTGGCGCCGCGCGACGTGACGCCCGAGGCGACGCGGTCGGTCATCGACCGCGAGGCGCCCGGCATCGCCGAGGCGATGCGCGCCGAGACCGCGCGCATCCAGCCGCTGGCGTGGCTGTCACGCGCCGTCGCCGGCCAGCTCGGCACGACGCTCGTGATCAACCTGCCCGGCAATCCGAAGGCCGTGCGCGAGTGCCTCGACGTGCTGCTGCCGATGCTCGAGCACGCCATCAAGACGAGCACCGGCGGCGGCGAGGACAAGCACCGCAAGATGCCTTCCTAGCGTCCGCGCTGCGCGGGTCCGCTCATACGCCAGGGCCGGCGCCGGCGAGCACCCTGCGCAGCGCCGTCGCGGTCCTCGCGGCCGAGGCCAGCCTGCCGTCTCCCGCGTCTGCGCGTAGCTGCTGCAGCCTCGTGTCGATGCGCGTCATCGAGACGGCGTCGAGCGTGTGCGCTATCCGGTCGCCAATCC
>Ga0136640_10000622_pt1 | contig 13700 bp, 13 predicted proteins | sample AntDrymUQ8642106_2_FD_105498 | JGI IMG/M metagenome (GOLD analysis project Ga0136640, IMG submission 105498) | Polar desert sand microbial communities from Dry Valleys, Antarctica - metaG UQ864 (21.06) | ecosystem: Environmental > Terrestrial > Soil > Desert | place: Antarctica: Dry Valley...
ACAACCCCAACGAGAACTACGCTCGCGAGTTGATGCAGCTTTTTTCGATCGGCCTGTTTATGCTCAATCAGGACGGGACGCTTCAGCTTGACGGTCAGGGCAATCCGATCCCGACTTATCAGCAGAGCGGCGTCGATAACCTCACGAAGGTACTTACGGGTTGGAATCTGTGCCAGATTCAGAGCTCTACATGCCCGAACGTTCCAATTGGTGCTCAAAACTTCATCGATCCGATGATCATTACGAATACCAACAATCACGACCTAACGGCCAAGACGTTGCTCACCTATCCGGGAGCGCAGAACGTGAGTATCCCGGCATGCACGGGCTGCAACGCCGCCGCTATTCAAACGTATGCTGCGAGCTCGATGACTTCGGCGATTAACAATATCTACAACCATCCGAATGTCGCTCCGTTTGTTAGTAAGATCCTTATTCAGCATCTCGTTACCAGCGATCCGACGCCGGCCTATGTAGGACGCGTCGCGGCAAAGTTTAATAACGACGGCACCGGTACACGTGGGAATCTGAATGCGGTCGTTCGTGCGATACTGCTCGACCCGGAAGCTCGGGGCGACGTGAAAACCGATCCGAACTACGGCAAGCTCAGAGAGCCCGTGCAGTATGCAACCAGCCTGCTGCGTGCGATGAATGTTCGTGGTGTGGCCGCAGGGATGCCCAGCGACGGCGTGATCTTCGAGCGCGGAGAATTCCTCGGTATGGCGCAGCTTCCGTTCCGCTCACCCACGGTGTTCAATTTTTATCCGCCGGACTACAGGGTGCCGGGTCTGTCGATCCTCGGGCCTGAGTTCGCCCTGATGACTACGGGAACTTCGATCCAGAGGACAAACTTCGTCAACCGTTTTGTCTTTAATGCTACGCCCGTCGCGGTATCCACAAATGCCCCCAACGGCACGACTCTGGATTTTGCGGAGTTCCAGGCGATTTCCGCATCCGATCCTACAGGCGCCGCCCTCGTCGACGAGCTTAACCGACGAATGCTTCACAGCACGATGACGCCTGCAATGCGAACGAACATCCTCAACGCAGTAACTGCAGTTCCTATTGCGGATACGCTCACCCGCGTTCGACAAGCCGTCTATCTGGTCGCAACGTCCACTCAATATCAGGTGCAGAGGTAAAAACGATGAAAAACTCACGACGCGACTTTTTGAAGAAATCCGGGGGCTGCGCGCTTGGCATGGCTTCCCTCGCCACCCAAATGCACCATCTCGGGACGATCAGTGCACTCGCGCAGAGAACCCTGGAAACGGATGGCGGGACGTCGCCCTACAAGGCGCTCGTTTGCCTCTACTGGGCAGGTGGCTGTGATGGTAACAATCTCATCATCCCGAATCACGACGACGCCGCGGTGAGCAACTACACCGCGTACAGCAACGCTCGTGCAACGCAGGGCCTCGCGATCCCCCAGGCGAACCTGCTCCCGATAGCGGCGCCGAGAATGTCGGGGCTGACATATGGTCTGCACCCAAATTTTGGAACGGTAGCGGGCGGCGTCAATGGCGGCATCCATTCCCTGTGGGCCACTGGCCAGCTTGCGGCTGTCGTCAATGTGGGCACGCTCGTACGCCCGATGCTGCGCAGCGAGTTTCTGGGTAACGCAGTCCAGCGTCCTTACCAGCTTTTCTCGCACTCGGACCAGGTCAGCCAGTCGCAGAGTGCGAATTCCGCGACGCCCACCTTTACGGGATGGGGCGGACGCGTCTCCGACCGAATGGCCGCCGCGGGACCACTCATTCCGATGATCACGTCAATAAATGGCGCACAGCTTTTTACAAACGGACAAGTCACGCTGCCGCTCGCGATCGCCGATTCGAATACGCCGCTGGCCCAGGTGCTGCGCCCCCTCGGCTACGAGGTAAGCAACCAGACCAATAACTCTCGCCTCGCAGCCTTCAATGCGATCCGGACGGACGACATTGCAGCTTCGAGCTCCAATTACATCAAGGCGGCGGCGGGCGTTACCCAAGCCGCAATGGACGCCAATGCCCTATTTCAGGTTTCGCAGGATACCACGGCCCCGTTCCCGAATACCGGCATAGGCCGTCAGCTCCGACAGGTCGCACGCCTGATCAAGAAGCGCAACGACCTCGGCGTCACCCGTCAGATTTTCTACGTGCAGATCGGCGGATTTGATACACACTCCAATCAAGTTGCCGGGCAGGGCAATTTGATCACGCAGGTCAGCCAGGCGATGCGCTCCTTTTGGGACGAACTCGGAGCCCAGAGCACCGCACAAGAAAATATGCAGGAGGCGGTGACGACATTCACCTTGTCGGATTTCAACCGCACGCTAAACCCGGCGGGAACCGGCGCCGCTGTCGGCTCCGATCACGCCTGGGGCAATCACATGCTCGTCATGGGCGGCTCGGTGAATGGCGGCGATTTTTACGGCAGTCGTCGCAAGGACGGAACTGGCAGCTACTTCCCTACGCTGACGCAGGGCGGCCCTGACGACACCGATGGCGGTACTGCACCTCGCGGCCGCTGGATACCGACGACGTCCACGGACCAATACGTTGCGCGGCTCGCAAAATGGTTCGGTCTGCCGCAGGATGCCACGACGCTCGAAACGGTGTTTCCAAATCTCGATAACTTCCCGACCACTCACGAGGCGCTGAATTTCATGCAGCCCTAAGGCAGATAGGTTACTTTCCTTCCGACTTCGAGGCGGTTCGTCTTATCCGACGACCGCCTCTTTTTTTTGCAAAAGTCGGAGGGGAACTTTGCCGCGAAAGGCCGATTGAATCTAAAATTGTTTTCGGTGAATCTGCCAAACTACATTACGCTTGCACGGATCGTTGTCGTGCCCCTGCTTGTCGTCGTGCTTCTTACGCCCGAGGCCGACCGATGGTTTGGCATCAGCGGTTACGCCCTTGCCATCGCGCTCTTCCTAATGGCTGCGCTCACCGACATCGTCGATGGGCATCTCGCCCGCCGGCGTAATCAGGTTTCGACTCTAGGCAAATTCCTCGACCCTATCGCCGACAAGCTCCTTATTTCTGCAGCCTTGATCGTGCTCGTCGAAAAGCAGCTGGCTCCCTCTTGGGTAGTCGCGATCATCATCGGCCGTGAGTTCGTCATCACTGGACTTCGCAGTGTTGCAGCGAGCGAAGGCCTGATCGTCGAGGCGCAGACGTTGGGCAAGCTAAAAATGTGGGCTCAATGCGTCGCGGTTGTTGCTCTGCTCGTGGCCGCCGCGAATGGTAATCCGCCGGTATCAAATTTCGATTTGGACTACCCGGCATTCTTCTGGCGTGTCGCCGAAGTCCAAACCGCGTTCGCAAATCTTGTTGATTTCGGCCTCACGCACAACGACTGGAAGGTCTTTGGCTACCTTGTAGGCCGCGGAGCTCTCTGGCTCGCAATGATTCTATCCTTGTGGTCGATGTGGGACTACTTCGCTTACTTTTTTAAACATCGAAGAAAAGAAAAAACGGGCGAGAACTGATCTCTCGCCCGTCGCCGATTTAACTGTAGCGAACTATTACTGCAGCTCGACCCAGTCGCCGGTGTGGATCTCCCGCGAGTTACGGACGATGACGACAGTCGCGGTGCGTTCCTTGACGTTGACGACGACGGCTTCGCCGACGATCTTGCGCAGCCCTTTCGCCCGAAACTCCTTGGCCTGGTATCGTTACGACTCTGCCGTCCGCCTTTTCTCCGCGTTTACGGCCAGCCTGATTCGAAAACTTTCCGCCGCGATAGACGCGGCTCTCATAGCCTTCGTCGCGTGCACTTAGGGACTCTTCTTCCGGATATTTGAAAAGATTGCCCTTGCCCAGCTCACGAAAGATCGTCATTCGATCGCCGGCCTTCACGTTCTCATCAGCTCCGAGATCAACGTACGCTACATAGTCGCGTGCGAGCATTTCAGCGCCATCGCGTGACATTAGAATGCGGCGCTGCGCCTTTCCCGTCGGATCGGCAAACAGATCAAGCGGAGTACGGCGCTCGGCGAGCGGGCTCGTGCGGCGTTCAGAAACCTGGACGAGATCGCCTAGCATTATCGCCTCGCACGACGAGATCACTTTCGCCACCGAAACTTCCGCCTTGACCTCGACCACCTCAAGAGCGCCGACTTCCTCGACGTAGAATCCGACATCCTTCTTGGTCCAGCGGCTCTCTACCTGCCCGCGCGGCCGCACGACCGAGAAGACATCGCCGGCATTCACGCCCTTGTTTGAGCCCATGTTGATATAGAGATAGTCGTTAAACTTGTAGTTGTATCCATCTGCATCGCTGTCGGCACCGACGATCTTGTTAGCGGTACTAATGCCGTTGAGTTGGATAAAGCCTGCGTAGAATAGGTTTCGGCCCGAGGCAACGGGCGGTGCAGCCTTCTCCGGGCCGTAAATAATTCTTGGTGTCGCTCTCGGCGTCTGGCCGGACGCGCTGAAAGCAAAGATCGATAGCACGAGGCATGAAACGGCCGTCAGGCGGCCAAACTTTTCTTGTAAAGTCACGATTTCTCCTTGCGGGAAAGCTATTTGCTTATGTCGCGGTATGTCGGATTAGGCTGGTAAATAGGCGCCAAACGAGTAGCAACTCCTATTTTACAGGCACAGCCGCAGAATGGTCAACAAGTTTTTACAGACGCTGGAACTGTATCGATGTTCGGGTTGCGATTCGCTGCCTTCCACCTAATCCCCAAGGAAAGTTTGCGCCCAAAACGCCCTATTTGCTAGTATCTCGTTTTGCGCGCGGACGCGTGATCACTCCTAACGCCGGTGTAGCTCAGTTGGTAGAGCAGTTGATTTGTAATCATCAGGTCGTAAGTTCGAGTCTTATCACCGGCTCCATATTTTATAAGGGCTCCAGCGTATTTGCTGAAGCCCATTATTTGTAGTGTAGCGAGAGAATACTTGGCGAAGCTGATGTCCGCGTGAACTCGTTCTAATTATAACTATGCCGAAAATACTCGTTGCGGGAATGGGGAACGTATTACGTGGAGACGACGGATTTGGGGTCAGAGTCGTTGAAGAATTGTCGAAAACCCGTGACCTTGCAAAAGAAGTTGATCTCTACGAAGCGGGCATCGGCGGGATTGGGCTGGTGCAGGAGTTAATGAGCGGTTACGACGTTCTCATACTGGTCGATGCCATTGACAAGGGCCGCGAACCCGGAAGCTTGTTCGTTGTTGAGCCGGTCTTAAGTGACGTTGATGAACTAAAGCTGCATGAATCTATGGTCGATATGCACTACGCGGATCCGTCTAAGGTGCTCGTGCTCGCCAAGGCTCTAAATGTTTGTCCGTCGAAAGTGTTTGTTGTCGGATGCCAGCCCGAGTACGTTGACAACGCGGTCGAGGGCCTGAGGCCATCCGTCGAACGGGCCGTTCCGCTGGCGGTGAAAGAGGTTCAGACACTTGTCCGCGAACTTTCGAGCGCTAATCCGTCGATAGCTTAGCGATCTTTTCCTCGACCCCGGCTGCTATATTGTCCTGCTTAAAAAGCTTCCATAGTTCGACCGACCGCCGGTACATTTTTAATGCTTCAGCCTTATTCCCTACTTTTGCGTGGGCATCTCCGTATTTATTCAAGACTTGGGCCTCGATAGATTTCCGGCCGATGCTCCTGATAAGGTCGAGTCCTTCCTGAAACGACTTAAAGGCGCGGGTTTTCTCGCCCAGGCTCAGATAATCGTCCCCGATCTGCACGAGATTGTGCGTTTGCTCAGGTCTGTCGTTCGCCTTTAGCCAAAGATTTCGCGCACGCAAATCGTGCTCAAGGGCGGCCCCGAAATCGTTCTGTCGTCGGCTATAAACACCGTAAATGACATGTGTAAACGCCGCGGAGCGCGTATCGCCGATTCGCTCCCAGATCTCAAGTGCTTTTCCAAAGTATTCTTTAGCTTTATCGATTTTGTCCTCTCTTTGATAGACGAATGCGATCGCCCGCAAAGTATGTGCTTCGTCCGCCGGAAGCCTGAGCTCACGCCATATCTGCACGGCTCTTTCGTAGACCGGAATTGCGTTTTTTCGTGTCTCTGGCCTCATGCGCAGGCGTATCGCCTCTTGCTGCAAACTGACGGCCTTAAGGATTTGAGCGTCTCGCTTGCTCGCCTTGCGCATCTCCTTAATCTTGATCGTATATCGGCCGGGTCCCGCGAGTTCCGACGCCGTGAACACTTCAATGCGGTATTCGCCGGGAACCTCCGCACCGAAACGCACGCTTTCGACACCGCGCTCGCTGGTCGGGGCGTCAAATTTGCCGAGCGAAGTCGAATCAGGAGCTATCACTTCGGTCGTAACGTCAACATCCCGCTGGTCGACTGTCAATCCAAGAAACATGCCCTTTTTAAGACGTACCGTGTAGATATGGCGACTCTTACCTGCCATATACCTGGAGACCGGCCGGCCTGGTTTCAGGAGTTTGACAGCCGTCGGTGCCCTTTTCGCCTGATTCATCGCCGCGACCGCGGATGAACAATCGGCTAAAAGCAGTCCGATTAAGGCTGTAATGGCGAACGTCTGATTGAGTTTCATAAGTTTGTCCAAACTAGCATATATTCAAAAAATAGGTTGGCGTGACAGTCGGTAGCAAGATCAATTTTAGTGAATGAAAAAAACTCTTATCCACGTTTTCTTAGTTTTATCGGCGGTAGCCGTTCTGTTTTCCTTGGCATTTGGCGAGGGTCCGGAATACGGCGGCACAGTGGTCGTGGCGATCACGGGTGATCCGGGCGGTCTCAATCCGTCGATCACGACCCAGGGTGGCGTGCACTTGGTCTGCGGCTCAATTTTTAGCGGCTTGGTAGCCCAGGATTTCGACTTGAATGCCGTGCCTGATCTGGCGACGAGCTGGGACGTCTCACCCGACGGCCGGACTTATACTTTTCATCTTGCCCCGAATGCTGAGTTTCACGACGGAGTTCCGGTGACGTCTGAAGATGTTCGGTTTACATTCGAAGAATTGCTTCTGAAATTCCATTCCCGGACGCGGGCGTCGATCGGCGATAGACTAAACAGGATCGTCACGCCAGACGCTCACACCGTTGTTTTCGAGTTCAACAAACCTTACGCTGCTTTCCTCCAGCTGATCGATGTGACCAACGCACCCGTGATGCCGAAGCATCTCTTTGCGAACACCGATCCGATGACCAACCCGCACAACACCTATCCGATCGGAAGCGGGGCTTTTAAGTTTCAGGAATGGGCGAAAGGCGATCGGATCACGCTTGTGCGTAACGATAAATATTTTAAACCGGGGAAACCCTATCTCGATCGGATCGTCTACAAAGTGATGCCGAGCGCGGCGACTGCGGCGATTGCGTTTGAAAACGGTGAAGCCGATTACTTTCTGAATCCTACGCCGCTTGATGTCGAGCGTCTCAACAAGTTGCCTGGCGTAGTGATCACCGAGAAAGGGCGCGAAGGTTTTGCCGGTGTCGAAACTGTCGTGCTTAATCTCAATAAAGCACCGCTTTCTGATGTCCGCGTCCGCCGGGCGATGGCCTATGCGATTGATAAAAACTACATCGTCGACAAAATCGCTTTTGGCAAGGGTGCGGTTGCCACGGGTCCAATCTCAAGTCAGCTGAAATGGGCGCACAATTCCAACGTCTTCAAATATGAACGGAATTTGCCGCTTGCCGACCAAATGCTCGATGACGCCGGGTTCAGACGCGATTCCGACGGCGTAAGGTTTCATCTAAAATATGTCTACGCGGCGAGTTACGCAAAGGTGGTCGAGGTCGTGCGGGACCAACTAAGAGATGTTGGCATCGTCGTGGATCTCGAGCAGATGGAATTTAGCGCGGCGGTGGATCGGGTTTATATCAAAAAGGATTTCGACCTCGGTTTCGCGTCTTTCGAGAATGGACCCGACCCCGACATAGGCGTAAAACGAACAGTTGTTTCCGGCAACATAGGGCCTATACCATTTTCGAATGGAGCCAGCTACCGCAACCCGCGCGTGGACGAACTCTTTGATCTCGCCGCAGCGGAAACCGACAGAGCGAAACGCGCCGCCTATTACTTTGAGGCGCAGGAAATTCTCGTCAAGGACGTTCCGTACCTATGGCTTTACGAGCCGCAATCGAGCACGGCATACAGAAGCGGTCTGCAGGAAATGTACGCGTGGAGCGCGAAATCAAGCAATTATTTTGCGCAGGACGCTTGGTGGGTCGGCGGTAGGAACCCGGCCGGAACTTCTTCGAGGGCTTTCGGTGAGCGTGGATACTATTTTTTGCTCGGTGTAGGAGCGATCGTTTTATTTGCCGTGATTTGGATGGTTTTGAGGCGGAGAGGGTATAAAACCTAACCCGCTTTATCGCTGTAAATTGATGTTGATTTCGGATTAAGCGCAGAGTTCAGCGCGTCGCCGACGACGTTCAGGGCGAGTACGAGCAAGGCGAGAGCGAAGCTCGGAAAGGCGATCATCCACCAGGCATCGCGGATGAAATGCTGGCCGTTGTGCAGCATATAGCCCCAACTGATATGCGTCGCATCGCCGATCCCGATAAAGCTCAGTCCCGCTTCGAGCAATATAACGCCGCCGATCGTCAGGATCATTTTCGTGATTATTACCGGGAACGCATTTGGCAAAATGTCATGAAGCAGGATCCTCAGCGGACTGGCGCCCATCGCCCGTGACGCTTCGATGAATGGTCTTTCTTTGATGGACAAAACCTCCGCCCGCACGAGCCGCGCGGTCGTCGTCCAATTTGTAAAAGCTAAGATCAAGATCAAATTAATTAGTGATGAGCCGAATAGCGCTGCGACAACCAACGCTATAAAAAACTGAGGCGGTATAAGAAAGAGTTCCGTTAGTCGCATCAAAAAGTCATCGAGATTGCCCCCGGCGTAGCCCGCGACCGATCCGACAAACACTCCGATCAATCCGCCGAACAGCGCGACCGAAACACCTATCAGAATAGAGGTTCGCGCGCCGTAGATCACGCCACTGAAAACATCTCTACCGAGGTCATCGGTACCGAAGACAAATTTCTGCGATGGAGATTGTAAAGTTTCGTTCGAAGTTTTCAGCGGATCATACGGCGCGATGCGGTCAGCGAAAATAGTGATCACGAGAAATAGTAGGAGAACGATCAGGCCAGCCATTGCCGCCCGATTATGTCCTAATGCGCGGCCAACGATTTGACGGGAGATCAGGCGGTTAAAACTGTTTTCCTCGGTACGGGTCATTGGCTATAGCGAATGCGGGGGTCTATGAGGGAATAAGTCGTATCGGTAATAAAATTAAATATCGCGACAGCGATCGAAATCAGTAGAAAAAGCCCCATCAAAACGGGATAGTCCCTGGCGGCCAAAGCCTCCAGGGTCAATCGTCCAAGACCCGGGTAACCAAAGACTGTTTCCGTCAAAACAGCGCCGCTGAGAAGCATTCCAAGATCACTCCCGATGATCGTTACGACAGGCAACAGCGCATTTCGAAGAGCGTGACCGTAAACCACGCGTCGTTCCTTCACGCCCTTGGCTCGTGCGGTCGTAATAAAGTTTTCGTTAAGCACATCGAGCATTTGGGCGCGCGTCAGACGCATGATCTGCGCTATTTGCACAATAGCCAGCGTCAGACACGGGAGCGCGAGATGTGCGAACAGGTCAGACAGATAACCAAATCCGGTCAGATCCTGATTTGCAGACAACATTCCCTGCGCCGGAAACAAACCAAGGTAAAGGGCAAAAACAAGCAGGAGCAAATGTCCGATCGAAAAAGAAGGGAGGGAGTGTCCAAGTAGAACAAAAGTATTTACGGCCCGATCGTAAAAAGAGTTTTCCCGGCGGGCGGCTTCAACTGCGAGAATCACGCCACCGACTGCAGCAACCAGGACCGAGCTAAGAATTAGCAAAAGGGTTGCGGGAATACGTGAGAAGATGACCGACGAAACCGGCTGCTGATAGTTTAACGAATATCCTAAATCTCCCCGCAGGACACTCGAGAAATAGACCCAGAGCTGAGTTAACAACGGCTGATCTAATCCGAATTTAGCACGGATCATTGCGTAATACGCCTCGTCTCCGCTCTGCCCCGCCAGATAATAAACCGGGTCGCCGGGCGCAAGATGTATCAGAAAAAAATTGATTACGATCAGCAGCAGAATGAGGATAACCGATTGTGCAAAACGCCTGATTAGGCGTCGGTTATTAAGAGGGGAAAAGGGGATCTTCATAAACACTATACTTTTCGATATCCCCCGCTGTCTTCAAGAATGAAAAAGTTGATCAGTCGTCTATGGTACGCGTGTTCCCTGCGTCGCCCAAATTTGCCAACGGCCGTCCCGTTTGACGAAGGTATCGGTAAAACGCACCCGATAGTCTAATGGCTGATTTTTTTCATCGCGGCCTTTTATGCGGTTGATGCCCGTGACAACTGCCGAGCCGCCATCCACGCGAATGTCCATTTCCGCAAGTTCGGCCGATTCAACTACGCTTTTGTCGGCTTTCATTTGTGCGATCGCCTTCGCCTTACTGTTGATCGCACCGGTTTGGCCATCAATCTCACTTGCGTCTGCGGCATAATTTCGCTCAAACCACGCAAAATCCCGCTTGACGACGGCATTGTTCCAATCGCGCTCCATGTAATTAATGATGGCGTAATCGCTTACTTCGTGATTGGCGTTTGTGACAGCTTGCCAGCGGCCACCGCGTTTTTCGAGGACGTGAACGCTCCGATTGTAATAGGTTTCTTCCCTGCCATTAGGAAATTTGGCAGTTACCAAAAGGCGATGCGTGATGGTCGCCGACGCCGGTGTGCAGGAAATAATATAGTTGTCCGAGACGACCGTGTCGGCCAACAGCGGATTGGCTTTGCTGCGCTCGGCCCGACGGAGAATGTTGTCGATCGTTTCCTTTTTGCCAGTCATCGCCGGCAAAGCGACAAAATCATCGGCAAAAGTGCTTTCGAGATAAGCGCGGTCGCCACGTTGTCCGGCCGCTTCCCACGCCAGATCAAAGGTTTCGAGAGTCTTTTTCTCCGCGTCGCTGCATTGACCGGAAGCAAATGACGATGCAGCTATTATCAAAATCGTAGTTGTTAAAATGGTTTTCATATTTGAAGTTATTTTATAGAACCTTGCTCGAACACCAGGTCCGCGAGAAAACGGCATTAGCCGCATTTCGATCCGAATCGCCCGTCTTGTCGATATGATCGCCGTCAAATTCCTCGAAGACATGTTCAATTTTATTGCGTTTGAGAGCGCCGGAAAACTGACGGATTGAATTCAAAAGGTCTTCCCTTGTCACGACATCTGCGTTTGGGCGAATCGCCGATCAGATTACCTTCGAGCGAAACGGCGTGCATTTCGTCGTTTGTTAGCTTCCCGCTTTGCCCCGAAATAGAAACGATTGCAGCGACGAAAAGGAAAAAGAAAAACTTGTTTTCATTCAGCCCCTTGAGATGATCGGTTAATGTTGATGATCATGAGCCGCGCGACATGGAACGGCTTCGGGGCTGTGACAATCACAATCCGGATCGTTACATTCGTAGTGCCCCTGTTTGAGCATTCCGTCGAACTCGTCGGCGAAACGGCGTCCACCTTCTTGCACCCCAACTTCGGTCAATTGATACTTCCCTTCCTCATCAAGATCGAGCAATCCGTTCTTGCTAAGCTGCGTCAGGTTGGACGCCAGTAATTCATGAGTTGCATCTAGGAATCGTTGGAGATCCGCCAGCCCGACTTTATCGCCAAAGCCCTCGCCGCGCATCCAGTAAAGGACCTGTAAGATCTCATCCTGCCAAAAGATCGACGGATCTTCATTTGTGGTGATCAGATCGATCGGTGGGTCTTGCATTGTTTCCTACGCCTCCTTTGGTAGGGCTACCTTGACGACATTACCTTGCATTTTTAGGGTTAACGATTCAAGCCGCAATGACGCGTCCGTCAGGCACCGCCCGCCCTGCCGCACGTCATACTGATGGCCGTGGCACGGGCAAGTCAAGATACCGCCCTCGAGTAAACTTTTTTCAAGTGACAGGCTATTTCGCGCGCAAGAATTCTGAAAAGCATAAATGGTACCGGCGACGTTGCACATCAGCAGATTAATATCGCCGGCCTCGACGATTCGCAATTCGTTTATCGGGACCTGATCGGCGCGAATTACAGGCATCAGCGTATATTTCGACGAAACCTTTTCGGTGGTTTTACGCGACAATATCTGAACCAGGTTTACCGGTTTGACATCCGGCAGACGGGCGATCGTGTCTTCGTATTCGATATCAAGCAGATCGGGTGCGACCGCGTGGACGGCCTGTTCGATCTCACCCTTAAGAACTGTGCTCGACACATTTGCTGTCGACGCGCTTCCCATCAATTTTAAAAGAGCGACGCCGTTCTTAACCCTGACAAGTTCCACACCCGCACCGTAAACTTTAAGCTCCTCGCGAGCGGTTTCGAGCGCATTCTCGATACGTTCTTCGAGGCTGTACGGCAGTAATTCGTGCACCATCAAGACCGCTTGCACCAATTCGTCGCGTACCAATTCCTGTAAAGTCGCTTCGCCATCCGGCTGAACGGAAACTATCTCAACGATACGTTGAAGAGCCCCGTGATGGAGGTCAAGCATTGTGTAAACCAGAGCCCGGACATGATTGCGAACCTGTTCGTCAGGGTGCTGCTCGACCGACTCGAGCAGGATGTTTAATTGCTCGAAAGCGGTAGTTTCTTCGACGATCTCGACCGCGGCTTCATCCATTGCTGCTCTCTAATTACCCAAGACCTTTTCCCTGACGACGTCCGTAAACTCGCTAAACCGTGATGCTATCTCGGGACTGCACTCGAATCCAATATTCGAATCGACGGGCTCGATCTCGATGACCTCGACCATTGTCGGCAACGCGCCAAATTGCTGGAGTATGATCAGCAAGTTATCAAGGCTGATAATTCCCGTTACAGACTCTGACACGCATTCCTGGACCACCTCAACATCCAGTTTTGGAAAGTCCCATTTATAAGAGCTCAACGTGCCGGGAGCGCGCCCTGGGCGCTCGGCTGCCGAAACAAAAACGACCTTTTCATATTTTCCGGGAAAATCCTGAAACCACTGCAGAACGGCGATCGCACCAAAACTCAAATTTTCGAGATCGACATCTTCGGGCCACTCTTGCTTCTCGAGGTGCGGAAGGAGGATTTGTCCGAACGAGAGATCTTTTAAGTTCGGATGTCCCACGCCGGCGATCAAAACACTCATTGAATAATCTTATTTAAGTGGATATACCCTTGCCCTAGAGTGTTTTTCGAACGGCGGTTCGCACGATTTCCACCGTCAGCCCATATACAAGGTGCGCAGCGAGAGCAGAAGCATGGATCGAAAGCGGATATTCCTTGGACGTTTTAGACAACCCCAGAAGCGGCACGATTCCCTCATCGGCTCCGACCCAGATTAGGGCGCCGTAGGGCAAGCCGCGGCCCGTTGTGGTATCCGGCAAAACCTCGGCCGCTACGCCATAAACGGCACCCATGGAAGTGCCGTAAGCGTAATGGAAAGCCGTGCCCGATATATCTTTTTCACGCTTGGTCAATTCGTGGTCGAAAATTCCTACCGAAATCGTATTGGCAAGTCTCTCCGCCGCGTCGTCGTCCGAGTCTTCTTTGCCATGTTTTTCCAACATGCGTCCCGCGCCGCGATGGGGAGCTCCCTGCTGCAAGGACTGGGCTCCGTGCGAGCGTTCCTCGCCGAGCATCTTTTTACTCAAAAACTTTTGGAACTCATTCATCAC
>Ga0136640_10000623_pt1 | contig 13685 bp, 11 predicted proteins | sample AntDrymUQ8642106_2_FD_105498 | JGI IMG/M metagenome (GOLD analysis project Ga0136640, IMG submission 105498) | Polar desert sand microbial communities from Dry Valleys, Antarctica - metaG UQ864 (21.06) | ecosystem: Environmental > Terrestrial > Soil > Desert | place: Antarctica: Dry Valley...
ACCACGGCAAGACGACCCTCGTCGACGCGATGCTTCGCCAGACCGGCGCCTTCCGGTCCAACCAGGCGCTCGTGGATCGGGTCATGGATTCGGGCGACCTGGAGCGCGAGAAGGGCATCACGATCCTGGCCAAGCAGACCACCATCGACTACGACGGCATCCGCCTGAACATCGTCGATACGCCGGGCCACGCGGACTTCGGCGGCGAAGTCGAACGCAGCCTGCTGATGGTCGACTCCGTGCTCCTGCTCGTGGATGCCGCGGAGGGGCCCCTGCCGCAGACCCGCTACGTGCTCCAGAAGGCGATGGCCCGGCACCTGCCCGTGGTCGTCGCCCTCAACAAGATCGACCGCTCGGACGCCCGACCGGGCGAAGTCCTGGATGCCGTCTACGAGCTGTTCATGGACCTCGGCGCGGACGAGCACCAGATCGAATTCTCGATCGTCTACACGAACGCCAAGCTCGGGACGGCGACGCGCGACCTGGCCGACCCGGGCACGGATCTGCGACCGCTGCTGGATCTCCTCGTCGCGGTCACTCCGCCGCCCGTCCATGAGCCGGAGCACCCGCTCCAGCTGCTCGTCACGAACCTGTCCGCCAACGAGTACGTCGGCCGGATGGCCGTGGGGCGGATCTGGAACGGCACGATCCGCGTCGGCCAGCGCATCAGCGTCGTTCGCGAGGAGCCAGACGATACCGCCGGCAGCATCGAGCCCGGCCGGACGATCACCCTGAATGGCACGGTCACGAGCCTGCAGACCGCGCACGGCATCGATCGGGTCGAGATCGAGTCAGCCACCGCGGGCGACATCGTGAGCGTCGCCGGCCTGCCCGAGGTGACCATCGGCGACACGTTGACCGAGCCCGGCGACCCGCGACCGCTGCCCCGCCTGGACGTCGACGCCCCGACCCTGCGGATGACGTTCGGGGTCAACACCTCGCCGCTCGCCGGGCGCGAGGGCAAGTACGTCACGAGCCGCCAGATCAAGGCCCGCCTCGAGAAGGAGGTCCTGGGCAACGTCTCCATCGAGGTCCGCCCGTCCGAGTCGACCGAGGCGTTCGAGGTGCGCGGTCGAGGCGAGCTCCAGCTGGCCGTGCTCATCGAACAGATGCGCCGCGAGGGTTTCGAGCTGACCGCGTCCCGGCCGGAGGTCCTGCTGCGCACCGTTGACGGCAACGTCCAGGAGCCGTACGAGCGGGTCACGATCGACATCCCGCCCGAGTACATCGGCGAGATCCAGGGCGCGATGGCCGGGCGCAAGGGCCGCCTGGAGCAGATGTCGACCGACACGGACGGCCGCATCCGGCTGGAATACGTGCTGCCGGTCCGCGGCCTGATCGGCTATCGCGGCCAGCTCCTGACCGACACCCGCGGCACCGCCCTGCTCCACCAGATCGGCGAGGGCTACGGCCCGTGGGCCGGCGAGGTCACCCACCGCACGAACGGCGTGATCGTGTCCGATCGATCCGGGACGAGCAACGCCTACGGCCTGTTCAACCTGGAGCAACGAGCGGAGCTGTTCGTGGGTTCCGGGGTCGAGGTCTACGAGGGCATGATCGTCGGCGAAAATTCGCGCTCGGGCGACATGGACGTGAACCCGACCAAGGAGAAGAAGCTCACGAACATCCGGACCCACTCGCACGACGAGTCGCTGCGCCTCACCCCGCCCCGGCCGCTGACCCTGGAGGCCGCGCTCGAGTTCATCTCCGGCGATGAGCTCGTGGAGGTGACGCCGCTGTCCATCCGGTTGCGCAAGCGCGCCCTGTCCCAGCACGACCGGCGACGCGAGGTCGGCCGGAGCGAGGACCTGCGACGCGCCGCGGAACGCGAGGCGGCCGGCAGCGACTGAGCCCGGACGGCCGACGCGCACCGGGTCGGGATGCCGGCCCGACGTACAATCCCCCGGTCATGCCGATCTATCTCGACCACGCCGCCACGACCCCGCTGCGGCGCGAGGTCCTGGACGCGATGCTGCCGTTCCTGACCGAATCGTTCGGCAACCCGTCGTCGGCGCATGGCTTCGGCCGCGCGGCACGGGCCGGGCTGGACGGAGCTCACGAGCGTGTCGCGGCGCGACTGGGGGCGGAACCCCGCGAGATCGTGTTCACCTCCGGCGGCACGGAGGCGAACAACCTCGCGATCAAGGGCGCGGCCTGGGCCAGCAAGGGCCGTGGCCACCGGATCGTGACGTCGTCGGTGGAGCATCACGCGGTCGGTCACACCCTGCGCTATCTCGAAAAGTTCGGCTTCGAGGTGGTCGAGCTGCCGGTGGATCGATACGGGCGGGTGGATCCGGACCAGCTCGAGGCAGCGCTCACGGACCGGACCATCCTCGTTTCGATCATGCTCGCCAATAACGAGGTCGGCACGATCCAGCCGATCGAGGAGATCGCGGCGCGGGTCCACGGTCGGAAGGGCGTCCTGCTCCACGTCGATGCCGTCCAGGCGGCGCCGTATGTCGAGCTCGACGTCGAACGCCTTGGCGCCGACCTCGTCTCGATCGGCGCGCACAAGTTCGAGGGACCCAAGGGCGTCGGCGCGCTCGTCATCCGCCACGGGACGCACATCCTCGCCCAGCAGCATGGCGGAACCCAGGAGCGTCACCGGCGAGCCGGCACCGAGAACGTGGCGGGTGTCGTCGGTCTCGCCGCGGCGTACGACCTGACCTGCGACGAGCGATCGACCACCGTCGCGCGACTCGCGTCGGCGCGCGACCGACTGGCCCGGGCGATCCTCGCGATCGACGGCACGGAGACGACCGGCCATCCGACCGACCGACTCCCGGGCCTCCTGTCGATCATCGCCCACGGCACGGACGGCTCCGCCGTGTCGCTGTCGCTCGATCTCGAAGGGATCGCGGCATCCGTGGGCTCGGCCTGCACGACGGGCTCGACCGAGGTCAGCCACGTGCTGACCGCGATGGGCTACCCCGAGGACGAGGCGCGCGGCGCCCTGCGCCTGTCGCTCGGCAGGACGACGACCGAGGACGAGATCGATACCGCCTGCGCCGTCGTGCCGCGGGTCATCGCGTCCATGCGCACCGGCTCGGCCACGGTCGCAGCGGACCCGCTCGGGCAGGGCGTGCCGGCATGAGCCGGATCCTCGTGGCGATGTCGGGCGGAGTCGACTCCTCCGTGGCGGCGGCCCTCCTCCATCAGCAGGGCCACGAGGTCGTCGGCGTCTGGATGCGCCTCCACGACGTGGCCGACAGCTATAGCGAGTTCAAGAAGAGCTGCTGCTCGCTGGATGCCGCCGACGATGCCCGGCGGGTCGCCGCGCAGCTCGACATCCCATTCTATGTCATGAACCTCGAGCGCGAGTTCGATGCCGGCGTGCTCCAGCCGTTCCTGGACGCGTACCTCGGTGGCGAGACGCCGAGCCCGTGCGTCGATTGCAACACGTACGTGAAGTTCGGGGCGCTGCTGGGTCGCGCGCGCCACCTGTACGAGTGCGAGGCGGTCGCGACGGGGCACTACGCTCGCCGGGCGGTCGGCGACGACGGACGGGCCCGCCTGTTGCGCGCGCGTGACACGGACAAGGATCAGACCTACTTCCTGTACGGCCTGCGGGCGGATCAGCTTGAGCACGCCCGGTTCCCGCTCGGGGAGCTGACCAAGCCGGAGGTGCGGGCGGCGGCGCGATCGCTGGGCCTCGCGACGGCTGACAAACCCGAGAGCCAGGAGATCTGCTTTGTTCCTGGTGGCGACTACCGCGATGCGCTGCGCGAACGAGCGGGCTGGGTGTCGCAGCCCGGGCCTCTGTTGGACGTGGACGGCATGCGGGTCGGGGAGCACCGCGGAGCGCCAGCGTACACCGTAGGCCAGCGCCAGGGCCTGGGTGTCGCCCTCGGGGAGCCGCGTTACGTGTCGCGGATCGACTCGCTCAGCAACACGATCCAGCTGGGCCGGCGCGAGGATCTCGAGACACACACGTTCGAGCTTGAGCGGGCCTCGTTCATCGCCCCGGTCGTGCCGCCATCGCCGTTCCGTGCCGAGGTCCGCATCCGCCACCGCGCCACACCGGTCGCGGCCACCGTGGAGTCGCTCGGTGAGCGGCGCTGGCAGATCACGACGGACGTGCCCGTCTGGGCTGCGGCGCCCGGTCAGGCCGCCGTGCTGTACGACGGCGATGAGGTGCTGGGCGGCGGGCGGATCGCGCGGTCGGTGGCGGTCGGTGCAGCGCCTCGAGAGCCGGCGCACGCCCTCGTCGCGACGGCGTGAGCCTGGAACCGTCGCTCGTCCTGTCCGCGCTCCTCGGCGTGTTCCACAGCGCCCTGTCCGTGCTCATCCGCGGGACCGCCGGCGGTCGGCTGCCGCTCCTCATCGTGGCGGCGATCCTCGGGGCGTGGGCCGGTGACGCCCTGAGCGCGCGCCTCGGCCTGGAGCTGCTGACCTTGGGCGACTACCACCTGCTCGGCGCGTCGGTCGTCGCCTGGTTGGGGATCGCGGTCGTGTCGGTCGTGGCCGTGCTTGGCCGCGCGGAGCGACGCGCATGAGCGACGAGCGGGTCATCGCCAAGTTCCTTCGTGGACTGACGATCGGCGCCCTGATCGGCGCGGTCATCGCCGGTTCCCGGATCTGGGCCCGGTTGCGTCGCTAGGGCAGTGACGTCCTACGCGATCTGGACGGCGAGCGAGAAGGTCGCCCGGAGGGTGTCGCCGTCGCGGGTTGTCCCGCCACTTTCTGAGTGGTTTGAGGACGGCCTGAGACGGTGCGCTCAGCCGGCGAGCAGGACGGCCCCGAGCGCCAGCGCGGCCGGCACCGCCTGGACGACGAGGATTCGCCGACTGACGGTCGCGGCCCCGTACAGGCCGGCGACGATGACGCAGGCAAGGAAGAAGATCTTGACCGGCTGACCGATCGGATCGCCGGCCAGGACGCCCCAGAGGAGGCCGGCCGCGAGGAACCCGTTGTACAACCCCTGGTTGGCAGCCAGCGTGGCCGAGCGAGCCGCGAACGCCGGATCCGTCCCGAACGACCGCATCCCGCGCGGCGTCTGCCACAGAAACATCTCCAGGACCAGGATGTACGCGTGGATCGCCGCGACGATCAGGACCAGGATGTCCGCGGCGGTCGTCATGGCCGCGATGCTACCAGCCGGGCCGCGGCGTCGAGGCAGACGCCGCCGTCCGGTCGCCCTGGAGCCGTGGCCTGACCAACATCCTCTCGCCCGGTCGGCACGCTCGGCTACCATTGCGGCCGATGTCGAATCCGCCCGTCACCCCCGACCTCCGGATCACGGCGTTGCCCGCGGCCGAGATCCGCCGCCGGTTCGTCGAATTCTTCGCCGAGCGTGGCCACACCGTCGTGCCCAGCGCCAGCCTCGTGCCGGCCGGTGATCAGACGCTGCTCTTCACGAACTCCGGGATGGTCCAGTTCAAGGACGCGTTGACCGGCGCGGAGACTCGCTCGTACAGCCGGGCGGTGGACTACCAGCGGTGCCTGCGGGTGGCCGGCAAGCACAACGACGTCGCGGAGGGCGGCCGGACGCCGCGCCATCACACGCTGTTCGAGATGCTCGGCAACTGGAGCTTCGGCGACTACTTCAAGCGCGAGGCGATCCACTGGGCTTGGGAGTTCCTGACCCGCGACCTCGGCATCCCGCCCGATCGTCTGGCGGCGACGACGTACACGACCGACGACCTGGCGTTCGAGGTCTGGCGCGACGAGATCGGCCTGCCGCCGGAGCGGCTCGTGCGCTGGGGCGACTTCCCGAACGGCGACGAGAAGAACTGGTGGCGGATGGCCGACATCGGTCCGTGCGGGCCCTGCAGCGAGATCCATTTCGACCGTGGCCCGCAGTTCTCGGAGGGTCCGCACTGCGTACCCGACCACAGCGAGACGTGCCCGCGCTGGCTCGAGATCTGGAACCTCGTGTTCATGGAGTTCGAGCTCCAGCCCGACCGTTCGCTGACGCCGTTGCCGGCTCCCGGCGTGGACACCGGGATGGGCCTGGAGCGTCTTGCCAGCGTCCTCCAGCAGGTCCCGACGAACTACGACACGGACCTGTTCACGCCGATCCACGCCCGGATGCGCGAGTTGCTGGGCCACGATCCGGACGCCTTCGAACAGGAGCGCTTCAGCTACCAGGTCATCGCGGACCACTCGCGGGCGGTGACCTTCCTCATCGCCGACGACGTTCTGCCCGGCAATGAGGGCCGGAACTACGTCCTGCGCAGGATCCTGCGTCGGGCGGTCCGGCACGGCCGCCTGCTGGGCCGGCGCGAGCCGTTCATGGCCGAGACGGCGGCGGTCGTGATCGAGGTCATGGGCGAGGCGTACCCGCACCTGGTGGCCCGCCGCGACGACATCCTGGGCGTGATCGCCCGGGAGGAGGCCCAGTTCGACCGGACCCTGGACCGCGGCACCGCGCGCCTCGTGGCGGCCATGGAACGCATCGCGGCAGGAGGCCCCGGCGGTAACGACGACTCCGGCGGCAACGACGACTCCGGCGGCAGCGGCGCCATCCGCCCGCTCATCGGGCGCCGCCCGGAGGATCTCGATGACACTGCGCTCGTCCTGCCGGGCGACGTCGCCTTCGAGCTGCACGACACGTTCGGGTTCCCCATCGACCTGACGATCGAGATGGCCGCCGAGTCGAACTTCCGGGTCGATCGCGCCGGGTTCGAGGCCGCCCTCGTCGAGCAGCGGGAGCGCAGTCGATCGGGCACGAGGGCCGGCCTCGCGAAGCATGCCGAGCTGACCTCGTTGTACAGCGCCATCCAGGCGCGCGCCGGCGACAGCACGTTCCTCGGCTACGAGACGACGACCGCGGAGGGCCGCATCGTGGCGATCGTCCGCGACGGCATGGAGTTCGACGAGCTGACCGGTCATGGAGCAGCGGAGCTGATGTTCGATCAGACGCCGTTCTACGCGGAGGGCGGTGGGCAGGTCGGCGATCGCGGCGTCGTCCGCGAGGCGGGCAGCGGCAGCGAGCTGTTCACCGTGGAGGACACCCAGAAGCCGGTCGGGGGGCTGATCGTCCATCGCGGCACACTTCACGGTCGCCTGCGGGTGGGCGAGACGGTGGAAGCGGTGGTGGACCCCGAGCGTCGGGCGCACACGATGCGTAACCACACCGGCACGCACCTGCTCCACCGGGCGCTGCGCAACGTGGTCGGCGATCGGGCCCGGCAGGCGGGTTCGCTCGTGACCCCGGACGGCCTGCGCTTCGACTTCCCGCTCGATCGCGGGCTGACCGACGCCGAGAAGGGGGCGATCGAGGACGAGGTCCGTGGCGTGGTCCGTGACGATCGCCCGATGAGCATCTCGTTCCTGCCCATGGCGGACGCGATCGCCGCCGGCGCCGACGCGTTCTTCGACGAGAAGTACGGCGAGACCGTCCGGACCATCCGGGTGGAGGACTACAGCTTCGAGCTGTGTGGCGGGACGCACTGCCGGGCGAGCGGCCAGATCGGCTCGTTCGTCATCACCGGCGAGCGCAGCATCGGTTCCGGCATGCGCCGGATCGAGGCCGTCACCGGCGTCGCCGCGGACCGACTCCTGCGCGATCGGGTGGCCGCCGCGGAAGATCGGATCGCGGCCCTACAGGACGAGCTGCGCGAGGCGAAGCGCCGGCTCAAGGCGGGTGCCGGGGCCGCGCTGCCCAGGCCGGCCGAGCTTGCGGCCGCCGCCACCGAGGTCGCGCCCGGCGTGGCCCTGGTCGCCCGGGCCGTGGCCTACGACTCGCTGGACGTGCTCAAGGCCGCATCCAAGGAGACGCGCGGCGTGCTGCCGTCCGGCGTCATCGCGCTCGCTCTCGACGCCGAGGAGCCACAACTGTTCGTGACCGTCTCCGACGACCTGGTCTCGAAAGGCGTGTCCGCCGGCGAGCTCGTCCGGGCGGCGATGCCGGCCGTCGAGGGCAAGGGCGGTGGCCGGCCGGAGATGGCCCAGGGCAAGGGCACCCGCCGGGAGGGCCTGCCCGATGCGCTCGCCGCGATCCGCGCGGCGCTCGAGCTGGCGTGACCGACCTCGAGTTCGCTCGGTTCGCGGGCCTGTCCGCCTGGCTCGCGGCGGCGATGACCGTGGTCGGGGCGATCGCCCTCGTGCAGTTCTTCCGGCGGGGCGGCCGGTGGGGCACCTGGAACGACGTGTCGAGCGTGGTCCTCATGCTGGCCATGATCCCGGTCGCGCTGGTCCTGACGATCATCGCGCTCGAGGTCGTGGCCACACTCGCCCTCGTCATCGGCGCCATCGGCATCCTGGCCATGCTGACGCTGGCGCTGCTGCAGGCCCTGCTCGTCATCGGTAGGGTCACCTACGAACAGAGCAAGCTGCCAGTGCTCGCCCTTGGCGCGGTCGTCGGGGCCTGGTACCTGCTGACCGCCGTCTCGACCGGGTCGACCGACGTGCCCGACGGCCTGCGCCTGGCGGCGGCTGTGTCAGGCGTCGGCTTCATCGCTGTGGGGATCGGGTTCGCCCGCGGCGGGCAGTCACATCCGCTCGCCGCCATCGGTGGCGCGGCACTGTTCGTCGCGTCGCTCATCTTCCTGGTCTGGCTTGGCGCCCTGCTCCTAAGCGGCGACCTGGTCATCCCGGCCTGGAACGTCTGACCATGGCCTTCTGGCGTCGGATCTGGCAACGCGACGAGGCGTCGAGCCTTGCCGCCTGCACGGCCCTTGACGTCGGGACCGAATTCGCGAAGGCGCTCGTCTTCGATATCGATGCCGGTGGTCACGGCACGGTCCGCGGCGTGGGGCGCAAGCGCCAGGGCCTGTCGCACATGCAGTCGGGGACCGTTGCGGACATCGCCGCCGTCGTGGACAACTGCGCGGTCGCGCTCCAGGAGGCCGAGGAGATGGCCGGCTTCCGCCCGACCCAGGTCGTCATCGGGATCGCCGGCGAGCTGGTCAAAGGCTTCACCACCACCCACGCCCAGGAGCGCAAGAAGCCGGACCAGCCGATCACCGAGCAGGAGCTCCAGAAGCTGATCGACGGCGTCCAGCGCGAAGCCCTGCGGGAGGCCGAGCGGGCGATCACCTGGGAGACCGGGCTGCCCCAGGTGGATGTCCGCCTCGTGCACGCCGCGATCACCGGTGCCTCGATCGACGGTTACGCGCTGACCAATCCGGTCGGATTCAAGGGCCGGCACGTGCGGATCGGCATCTTCAACGCGTTCGCTCCGCTGGTCCACCTCGGGGCGCTCCAGAGCGTGGCCTCGCAGCTGGACCTGGAGCTGCTGGAGATCGTGGCCGAGCCATATGCCGTGGCCCGCGTGCTAGGCACGGAGCAGGTCCGTCAGGCGGGGGCCCTGTTCGTCGATGTCGGGGGTGGGACGACGGACGTGGCCCTCGTGCGTCAGGGCGGGATCGAGGGCACCCGGATGTTCGCGCTCGGGGGCCGGGCCTTCACGAAATCCCTGGCGGATCGACTGGACCTGCCGTTCCCGCGGGCCGAGACGCTCAAGGTCGACTACGCGCGGGGGATCGCCGTGGACGACCGGGAGAACGTGGCGTCGATCGTGACCGACGACGTGCGGGTCTGGGCCGCCGGCGTGGAACTGGTCATGGAGGAACTGTCCGGGGGTGACCTCTTGCCCGGACGGATCCACCTGTGCGGTGGAGGCTCGCGCCTGCCCGAGATCCGGGCCGCGCTCGCCGGCGAGTCGTTCTGGAAGCGGATGCCCTTCGCCCGGCCGCCGGAGGTGACCGTCCTGGCACCGGACCAGATCGAGACGATCAGCGATGACACTGGCCTCCTCGTGGACCAGCAGGACGTGACTCCGATGGGCCTGGCCTACCAGGCGATCGAGCTGCAGACGAGCGAGGATGCGCTCGACGTGGCCCTCCGCCGGGTGCTCCGCGCGATGAAGGTCTGAGCGTGGCGACGAGCGTCATCTACCTCGATGTCGACGACGAGATCACGTCGGCGGCGGCGCGCATCCGGAGCAGCGCGGAGTCACGGGTGGCGGTCGTGCTGCCGTATGGGTCTCGCCTGGCGACCTCGCGGATCAACTTCCGGCTGCTGGCGCGCGACGCGCTGACCCACGAGAAGCGCTTGTCCATCGTCGCCGGCGATGCGGCGACCCGGGCGCTGGCGGCGTCGGCCGGACTCCCGGTGTTCGGGTCCGTGGCGGAATACGAGGGCTCGCTTGAGGGCCCCGCGGATGCGGGGTCGACGGCCGCGGGCCCGGCGCCGGCCGCGGGTGCGGGGCCGGCGGGGGCGGGCGGGGCGGCGGCGAGCGCGGCGCCCGTGGCCGGATCCCGGCGACCCACGCTCGACACGGACACCGGCAGCCTCACTCGAGAGCTCGCACCGCCGGTCCGTGGCGGGCCGGCGCGGACCGCGTCGCCTACCAGACCCCGATCCGCGACGGCCTTGGCTGACGCCGGTCGACGGCGTCGAGCGCCGATCTTCCTGGGTCTCGCCGTGCTGGCGCTGGCGGCCGTCGTGGGCGGGGTGGCCGCCTTCCTGCTGCTGCCCAGCGCTTCGATCAGCGTGGCCGCGCGGGAGGAATCGATCGGCCCGCTGGCGATCACCGTCGCGGCCCGAACGGACGCCACGGACGTGGACGTGGACGCGGCCGTGGTGCCCGCCCAGACGATCCCGATCGACGTGGAGGCGAGCGACACGTTCCCGGCCACCGGTGTGCGGGTGCAGCTGACGAAAGCCCGGACCACGGTCCGCTTCCTGAGCAAGGACTTCACGGCGCCGAACACGATCGCCGCGGGCAGCATCGTCCGGACGCGCGACAACGTCCGCTTCCGGACCGATGCCACGGTCCGCCTGCCGCCGGCGACCCTGAACGGCCTCGAGATCACGCCGGCCACGGCGACCGTCCGGGCGACAGCCGTGGATCCGGGACCGAAGGGCAATGTCCCTGCCGACACGATCACGACGCTCCCCAAAGGCGAGAACCCGCTCTTCCTCGAGGTCACGAACCCCAAGGCTACGGCCGGCGGCAAGCGACAGGAGTTCCAGCGTGTCACGCAGGAAGACGTGGATGGCGCGGTCGCGGCGCTCACGAGCTCGCTGAACGATGCGTTCCGGGCTCGCGTCGCCGATCCCGGACTGGCCGGTGGCGGGGCCACGGTCTTCCCGGCCACGGCTCAGCCCGGCGAGCCGGTCGTCGCGGTCGATCCGGCCGAGCTCGTCGGCACGGAAGTCGAGACGTTCGACCTTGCCGCCAGCCTCAGTGGGACGGTGCTGGCCGTGGATCCGGCGCCGATCCGACAGATCGGTGAGGCCAGGCTCCGCGGCGAGGTCCGGCCGGGATTCGTGCTGGTCCCGGATTCGAGCGTGGTGAACGCTGGAGACGCGCTCGTCGCGGGCCAGTCGGTCAGTTTCCCCGTGGTGGCCAGCGCGAGGCAGGTCGCGGTCCTGGACCCGGCCGAGGTCAAGAACGCCATCCTGGGTCAGCCGCTGGACGTGGCGCGCGCCGCGCTGGCGCGCTATGGGCCGGCAGAGGTGACGGTCTGGCCGGACTGGGTGACGACGATCCCGACGATCGAGTCACGCGTCGAGGTCCTCGTCTCGGGGCCAAGCTCGGGCACGGATGGTCCGTCGACGGCATCGCCCAGCTCGGCTGCCTCGCCCAGCTCGGCTGCCTCGCCCAGCACAGCCGCCTCGCCAAGCCCGAGCGGCCCATGAGCGCCCTGCTCGGGATCGACCTCGGGGAGCGACGGATCGGCGTTGCGTTGGCCGAGGACGGCGCCCATAGCGCCCGACCGCTCACGACCCTGCCACGCCGGCGCGAGGTCGCGGCCGACGCCGCCGCGCTTCGCGCGCTCGCGGTGCTCCATGGAGTAGGGGAGCTGATCGTCGGCCTGCCGCTCGAAGCCGCCGGCCACGAAGGGAGGCAGGCGGCCCTGACCCGAGACTGGGCCGCCGCCCTGGGGCCGCTGCTCGGAACCGTCCTGCCGATCTCGTTCCGCGACGAGCGCCTCTCCAGCCACCTTGCCGAGACTCGCCTGGGGCCGATGAAACGGGGCCGATCGGGTGGTCCCCCGACTCGAACCCAGCGAGACGGGTATCGTGCCCGGGTCGACCGCGGGGCCGCGGCGATCATCCTCCAGGATGAGCTTGACGCGCGCGCGGCGCCCCACGCCGGACCGCCCGGCCCCACGACCCAGGAGAGCAGCCGATGACGATCCGCTCCGGTGGACGCCCCAGGGATCCGCGTCAGACCGGGCAGGTGTACGCACCGGACGCCTACGCCACCGAAGCTGCCCCGGAGCACTTCGAGCCGGTTCGCCGTGGTGGGGGGCGGGGCGATCGCCGCGGCGGCGGAGGCGGGAGTGGTCTTGCCGGCCTGCTCAAATTCGTGGTCTTCGCGGGCGTCCTTGCGGGCGTCGTCCTGGTCGCCTCGCTGACGGTCCTGGGCCCATTGATCAACTCGGCCGTATTGGGGTGGGCCGTGGACAACCCGGCTGCGCTCAAGATGCCGTTCGTGGCGGACATCGTCCGAAGCGATCTCGGCCCGGCCCTTACCCAGGGGGTGTCCGGCGACGCGACACCGGTGCCGTTCGTCGTCGCCGAGGGCGACACGGCGAGCACGATCGGCGCTCGACTCCAGGACGAGGGCTTGCTCCGGGATCGGCGCGCCTTCGTGTTCATCGCCAGTGAGCGGGGCCTCTCGTCCGACTTCCAGACGGGCGACTACATCCTCCGTCGGAATATGACTCCAAACCAGGTGGTCTCGGCCCTGCTGGCGCCACCGGAGGATCCGTACGTGCAGATCGACCTGCGAACGGGCTTGCGGCTGGAACAGATCACGGCCAAGCTCCAGACCCTGCCGCTGGACATGGACGTCCGCGATTTCTACGACCTCGCGAAAGAGCCGCCCGCCGCCCTGATCGCGGACTATCCGTGGCTCGCCAAGATCCTCCAGGAGGCCCCGCAGACTCCGGTGAAACCCTCGCTGGAGGGTTTCCTGTGGCCAGCCAATTACCGAGTCCTCCCCGACGCGAAGCCCGAGGAGTTGATCCGGATGATGCTGGACAACTTCATCAAGAACGTCGGTGAGCGGCGCCTGGACGTGCCCGCGGAGCGCGGCCTGAACTTCTACCAGGTCCTGTCGCTGGCCTCGATCGTCGAGCGCGAGGCGGTGCTGGACGAGGAGCGACCGCGCATCGCGGGCGTCTACCAGAACCGGATCGATGGGATCAAGGGGGTCAAGAACCGTCAGCTGAACTCGGACCCGAGCGTGTTCTACGCGATCGATACGTTGGCGCTCCAGAAGCTCGACTTCAGCGAATGGAGGACCTATGCGTTCTGGTTGCCGCCAGGGGTCCCGCTCAAGTCCGTCGAGGTACCGCCGGAGCTCGCCGGGTACCAGACCTACGTCAGCGTCGGCCTGGTCCCGGGACCGATCGCGACGCCGACCCTGCCGTCCATCGACGCCGCCCTCGAGCCCGACACGAAGGACAAGTACATCTACTTCGTGGCGATCCCGGAAGGGGGCGGCACGCATGCCTTTGCGAAGACCGCGGCGGAGTTCCAGAAGCTGCTGGACGAGTACGGGTACTGACGCGTGACGGGGTGGCCGCGGCCGACCGACTTCGCCGCGTCACCCGAGCCCGCCCGGCGTGCCGGGTGGCGGGAATCTGACCGGATCGCGCGGCCGGCGCGACTATCTCGGCTGCGAGGGCGCTTCGCCGGCGCCGGCATCGACGCCTATTTCGGCGTACGGCCGGAGCACATGCGCTATCTGACCGGGTTCGCCCTGGGCGCTGGGGAGGAAC
>Ga0136640_10000624_pt1 | contig 13680 bp, 12 predicted proteins | sample AntDrymUQ8642106_2_FD_105498 | JGI IMG/M metagenome (GOLD analysis project Ga0136640, IMG submission 105498) | Polar desert sand microbial communities from Dry Valleys, Antarctica - metaG UQ864 (21.06) | ecosystem: Environmental > Terrestrial > Soil > Desert | place: Antarctica: Dry Valley...
GGACCAAAATTTTGAACGATGAGCTTGTCGAGATCTTCGAGCTTCGGTATCCGGGGTTCAGGAAAGAATCATCCGAACAGGAGAAAATGGCCGCGTAGTGCCCCCGGGATTTTCATGCTCTCCAGCTACTGACGGACGACCAGAGTTCTGGGTCTAAGACATGGTCACTGGTCTCCACGGCATAGATGTATCCATCGCGGCAGAAATAACGGTAGAAAGGAGGTTTCTACGCGTTGTGGATCTCATTTCTGAGCTACCGCGCCCAAGACTCCTTCGTGCCTCCGGCGCGCCAGTAGGCCCCGGCCGCGGAGGTCGACACCGCCACGCTACTCGCCCTGGGTACGTTCCCGAACCCACGAGCTGCTCTGGGAGACCGTGACGTTCCCGAGCTTGATGATCGTCGGTTGGGACGGGAACCCCGAGCAGTGCTTGACGGCGACGTAGGTCCCCCGCGGCTTCATGTCCTCCTCGGGAACTGGTTCGCCGACCAGCGCGCCATCCGAGCCCACCTCCTGGTAGCGTACCGAGAAGTCGCCGCCCACCACGCGCGTGGACTCGTCGTCAGGGATGGCCTGGAGCCTGTCCGCCTCCGTGAGCGTGTACCAAGTCCCGTCGCTCTTCGCTAGGAACCCGCCCTGCAAGGTCCACTGCAGCGGCTCAGCGTCGCTCTGGGTGCCCGCCGCGTTTGCCTCGAACACCTCGCCCTCCGGGTCTTCCTTCCACAGGCAAGGGAGGCTCGCGTCGCGTGGCGACAGTACGGACACGAACACGCCGCCGACCAGTAACGCCCCGATCACCCAGTACCAGGGCCTCGGGTAGAAGCGGACCGCGAACCGCACGATTCTCCTCTCGCTCCCGGTACCAAACACCAGCATGTAGACCACGAGCAGGCCAAGGAGGATCACGAAGGCCACGAGGCGCAGGACGAACAGGAGGCCGTAGCCGCTTCCCCCGCTCAGGAATAGAACGAGAAACGCCCCCGCCAGACCGGCCAGGAGAAGCAACAACGGGACGAGGAGGGGCACGGAGAAGAACTTGAGGCGCTCCCCGCGGCGTCCCTTCCTCGCCATCACGTAGAGGACGACGTAGACGACGAAGAGCAACAAGACGCTTGCCAGGGCTCCGTACACGAACCCCCTGGCTATGGCTTCCACGCCTGAGGCCGCCGCCGTGCTCCGCGGCACCAGGGAAGCGGCGTACCAGGTCGTCCCTGTGCTGACGCGGTCGTACTCGTTCGCGACACGGAGCCAGAACGCGAGCACCCCCAGCACGTAGAGCAGAACCGACGGCACGGCGACTACCGTCGCGACCTCCACCAGAATCTGCCACCACGCTCGGCCTTCCGACTTCGCCCGATCGCCGGAACCAGCCCCCACACCTACCTCCCCCGCGCGAGAATTGTCCCCGTCCTCGCGCGGGGGAGTCACCGAGCCACCTCCTCGATCCGTCGTCCGGCCTCGCGGTAGAAGAAGAGGCGGTGCCCCTCGATCTCCCTTCGCGCGTCCCGGTGCTCGATCCACGTGTTGCGCGCGGCTCCGGCGAAGCCTACGCTCCCCGCGACCACGAGGGAGGTGATCTCGGGCAGGGAGGCGAGATTGTAGGCTATCATCCCGAGGCCCGCTCCGACGCCCCAGTCCTGCGGGCGGCTCATGCGCGGCAAGAGCTCGAAGAGGAAGCGGTTGTCCCGGACCATGTCTTCGAGCTCCTGCACGGCCGGGGCCACGTCCCGGACGAACACCTCTTCTGCGTCTGCGGCGAAGTCGGCGTCCCATCCCTGCGCCCGCATGCCCCCGGCGAACTCGGAGACGGTGCCGCGGAACCTCGCGAGTGGACCCTCGAGCTCGCGGCGTATGTCGAGGACCTCGCCCACGGACGCTTCGTCGAAGAGCGGCAGGCGGCGCATGAGGTCCGAGGTCAGTCCCCCGTGCCTGCTCATAGCGCGGCCCGTCTCGGAGGCGCCGATGTACCCGGCCTCGACGCCCAGCCTCACCAACTCTCCGGCGCGCTCGTCAAGCATCGGGTGGGTGGCGCCGCCCTCCACGGCGTCCGCGAGCATGCCAAACAGCTCGGCGGTGATCTCCTCGTAGAACTCCTCGCTCCTGCGCGCGTTGGCCTCGGGGGTGATCGCTGCCGTCCTCTCGACGCCTCCCGCCTCAAAGGTCACGACGTCCACGAGTCCCGAGCGCAGCGCAGCCTGTATCTCACCTATGCCCGCCGTGCGCGCGAAGCCCTCCCAGCCTTCCTTAAACCGCGCCCACGCGCACCGCGCCCACGCGCACCGCGCCCACGCGCACCGCGCCCCCTGGCCTCCGCCGCCGCGTCGCCCGCGAACTGGTTCTTGAACCAGGCGACGATGGAGCCGGTGGAGGCCTGGCCAGCCTCGACCGTGTACTGGCCCGGGATCATGGCGTCCGTGTAGGCGCCCCAGAAGCCCGGGTCGTGTATGGGCTCTGAAGTCTGACCGATCATGACGTGCGAGGAGCCGGTTATGAGCGCCATCTTGCCCGGCTCGACTACCCCGAGCCCCAGCGCCCCGACGTAGGCGTCCACGCCCCCCTCGCCCACGGGCGTACCGGCCTTCAGGCCGAACTCCTCGGCGACCCCTTTACGAAGTCCCCCGGCCACGACGCCCAGGTCCAGCACGTCCTTCGGGAACTTCTCCAGCAGGTCCCCGCCCCCCACCGCGTCGTAGAGGCTCTCCGGGTAGCCGCCCTCGTCGCGGTCGTAGTAGTACTTCGAGCTCGCCATGTTGATGGAGGAGGTCCACACGCCCGTGAGGCGGTGGATCAGCCAGTCGCCGCAGTCGCAGATGTGCCTGGCATTCTTGTATAAGTCCGGCTCGTTGTCCTTGATCCAGAGCGCCTTCGGGAGCCCCCACTCGGCGGAGACGGCTCCGTAGCCGTTGTACTTGAGGGCGTTGTCGCCGGTCCTGGCGATCCTGTCTGCCTGCTCGGAGGCGCGCACATCCATCCACATGATCGCCGGCCGCAGGTGCCTATCTCCCTCGTCCATCGCGAGCACGGTGCTGCTAGCCGCGTCCACCGAGATGCCCGCGATCTCCTCCGGCGGGATGCCACCCTCGTCCATCGCGCCGTTGACTGCCGCCACCAAGCACGACCACCACTGGTCGGGATCCTGCTCCGCCCAGCCTGGGCGCGGATGCTTGAGCGTGAACTCCTGCTCGTTGAAGACGACCGGCGTCCCCTCGGTATCAAAGACACCGACCCTGGCACCCCCCGTCCCGAAGTCTATGCCCAAGAGGTATGGGCCTTCGGTCACCGGTTTCCTCCTTCCTCGTACCCGCCCGCCCCATCAACCGTGGTCAAATTCTCACGCATCCTCCCAGCCAAACTCTCTCCACAAGTTAGCCGGCACTAGGCGGTCGATCCTGCCCAGGACGTAGTCTGGGAGGTTGTCTTTGGATTCTTCATCCAGGTCTTCGGTGATCGTCTCGCCGGTCAGCACCACAGCCGACGGCATCCCGGCGTCCAGCGCCATGCGGATCTCGGTGTAGAGCCGGGCGGCCATCATCAGGTACCGATAGCGCGGAGCCGCGGGTACGTCACCGCTTTGAGGACTCTCTTACCCACTTCGGGCAGTCTATCGCGGATCGCTAACTTTCGAGAACGCGCCTTCCACGAGCTTCAGTGAAATAGGGGCGTCGCCGAGGAGCCCGTAGGTTCTTTGTCTGCTTGTTAGCCCGAATGCTGCGTCGTGCGCGCGGGGCGCCGATCGCCGTCACCTTTTCGATCCGCTATTCCTGTGTCCTTGCTTGGCGCATTTTTTAGGCTTTTCCTTCCTTGAGGGCGTTCGCGAGCGCAGGGAAGAGTGGGGCGAGGTGAGGGTAAATCTCTTTGTAGACATCGGTGTAGAGACGGTCGTAGCGAGCCGTTCTTTTTTCGTCGGGCTCGAAACGGGCGCCCGTGCCCGACATGGCGGCGGCCGCCTCACGTATGCCGTCGTGCATCCCGGCTGCGGCCGCCGCCAACATTCCGGCCCCGAGACAGGTGCTCTCAACCTCCTTGGTTACCGAGACCGGGCGCCGCATGACATCGGCCACGATCTGGCACCATAGCGGGCTGCGCGAGCCGCCGCCCAAAGCCAGGACGTGCTTAACTGGTTGCTCAAGATCGGCCTCTGCGGCCTCAGTCATGAGCCGTTGCTCAAAGGCGATGCCCTCGAGGATGGCCCGGTAGACGTGTGCCTTGCCGTGCACCCTGGTCCAGCCGAGTATGACCCCGCGCGCCGTGAAGTCCCAGTACGGCATCAGGGCGTTGTTCCAGTACGGCACCGCGAGCAGCCCGTCCGAGCCGGGCTCAACCTGTGCGGCGGCCGCCTCCAGTATCTGCTCCGCGCCCAAGCCTATTCCCAGCTCGTCGGCCCGGATGCCGGCGAACTTCTCGACAAACCAGCTCACCGTGTCCGTGCCAGACGCGAGCAGCGTCTCCAGAGTGTAGGTCCCCGGGATGGGGCCGGAGAGCACCCGATATTCGGGTCCCCAGCTGTAGTGCTCGTTGTAGGTGCCAGAGACCACCGCGGTACCCAGGTTCAGGTAGGCCCGGCCCGGCTCGGTGATGTTGGCCCCCAAGCCCGCCGCCTGGCCGTCACCCGCCCCGCTTACGATCGGCAACCCGGCCGGGAGCCCGATCTCCGTAGCCACGTCGTCGCGCAACTCCCCGATCACTTCGCCAGGCGGACGGATCTCGCACACCTGCTCACGGCTCAAACCCACCGTGTCGAGCAGCTCGTCCGACCAGTCGAACTCCTGCATGTCGACGAGCCCCAGAGGGTCGGCGGACGCCCACGACGTGCGCCAGTGCCCCGTCATGCGGTGCACCAAGAAGGCGTGCACGTCGACCACTTTGGCTGTCCGCTCGAGTGCGTCCGGCTCGTGCTGCCGCAGCCACAGCAACTTGTAGAAGCCCGGGGTCGGGTTCGGCGGCTTGCCGGTGATCCGGTGCACCTCCTCCGATCCGAACCGTTCGACCTCGGCGCGCGCGCGCGAGTCGAGCCACACGATCGCTGGCCTTATCGGCCGGTCCTCCGCGTCCACGCACACGAAGGTTTCCCGCTGGTGCGTAATGCCAATGGCGCCGATCCGGCGCGCGTCGACCGCCTGAGCGGCGCGGCGCAGCGCGACGACCGTCGAGCGCCACCACTCGTCGGCGTCCTGCTCGCCCCAGTCGGGCCGCGGGACGCTCAGAGTAAAGGACGCGCGCCCTTCGGCGACGGCGTTGCCCTCGCGGTCCCAAACCACGGCCTTCGTGGCGGTGGTCGAGCAATCTATCCCGATAACATAGTTCGTCGGCCTCATCTTAATTGAGCCCTGATGCCGTTCTGGCAGCCCGTACCCCGGAGCGTCCTTCGCCCAACTTACGCGAGACCGTCACCTCAGATCACCTCCTGTGCTTCCCACCTCACTATAGCAGTTTGGATGGCTGGCACCCTGGATGTGCCCGTGTGCCCACGCGATCGCGCGGTGGTTTATGCTATCGTGAGCGACGGTAGCATCTTGACTCGAAGTGCCAAGCTAATCGGGAGGTGGCGCCCATGCGAGCAGCGATGTTTTACGGGCCGGGCGACGTCCGGATGGAGGACGTTCCGTCTCCGGAGCCGGGTCCGGGCGAGGTTCTGGTGCGCATAGGGGCGGCCCTCACCTGCGGTACCGACGTGAAGACGTTTAAGCGTGGCCACCCGACGTTGATCAAAGAGGTCCCTTCCCCGTTTGGTCACGAGTTCGGGGGGACCATCGAGATGGTCGGCGAAGGCGTTGAAAATTGGCGGCCCGGCATGCGGGTGGTAGCGGCAAACTCCGCGCCCTGCAACCGTTGCTACTACTGCAAGGTCGGGGACCAGTCGATGTGCGAGAACCTCTCCTTCCTCAACGGCGCCTTCGCCGAGTACATCGTGGTACCGGCCCGGATAGTGGAGCAGAACCTCTACGAGATCCCCGAGGGCGTAGAGTACAGTCGAGCCGCTCTTCTGGAGCCTCTTGCCTGCGCCGTGCACGGGATCGTGCGCACCCCCGTCGCCATGGGCGACACCGTGGCGGTCATCGGGGCGGGTCAGATCGGGCTGATGTTCGTCCGTCTGGCTACGGAGCGCGGGGCCCGGGTGGTCTGTGTTGACAAGAGTAGCGACAGGCTCGCGGTCGCCAGAGAACTGGGGGCCGCGGAGACGGTAGAGGCCGCCGAGGGAGTAGACACCATCGAGGCCGTGCGGGAGTGGACGCCCGAAGGGCGAGGGGCGGACAGGGTGATCGAGGCCGTGGGCCTGCCGGGGCTATGGGAGCAGGCCCTGCAGATGGTCCGCAAGGGGGGAGACGTGACCCTATTCGGGGGAGCGCCGTCGGGTACTTCCATAGAGGTGGATACCGTGCTGCTGCACTACTCGCAGATCACCATCCGGGGCATCTTTCACCACACGCCGTATACTGTCCAGGTGGCCTTCGACCTTCTGAAGAGCGGGCGGGTAGATCCCGAGCCCTTCATCTCCGGGGTCCGGCCGCTCGAAAACGTAGTGGAGGCCTTGGAGAGCCATGGCCGTCAAGAAGGCATAAAGTACGAGATTCGCCCCCCCGACGGAGGGTCCTCTTGAAGCACCACGACTTGCGGGAGGAGGTGGCCCGCGTCGCCAAACAGCTTATCGATTCGGGCCTCGTTACGGGAACCTCGGGCAACGTCAGCGCCCGCACCCCCGAAGGCGATGTACTCGTAACCCCGAGTGGCATCGACTACGAGGTGCTTAAACCCGAGGACGTGGTGCTCGTCGACGTAGAGGGCATGGTGCTGGAGGGATCCCTCGAGCCCTCCAGTGAGACCCCGATGCACACGGGCGTCTACCGCGCGCGCGCCAAGGTGGGCGCCGTGGTCCACACTCACTCCATCTACGCGACCACGCTGGCCTGCCTGGGATGGCCCATACCCCCGGTCCACTACATGCTCACCACGCTTTCGGAGGACGGACAGGTTCCGCTCGCTCCCTACACCACCTACGGCACCGAGGAGCTCGCCGGTTACGCCAGCGACGCCCTGGGCGAAAGCCGCAACGCGTGCTTGCTGCAGAACCATGGCACCATCACCGTGGGGGAGAGCCCCGAGGAGGCCTTCGCGAGGACGGTAGTGCTCGAGGAGATGGCCGAGATCTACTACCGGACGAGGATCGCCGGGGAGCCAGTACTTCTTTCCCCGGAGCAGGTCGAAGAGGTGGCGGCCAAGATCTCCGGCTACGGGCAGACCAAGCCCGCTTCCACCGATAGCGTGGAGTAGTGCCGGGTAAAGCGCTTTCTTCTTTGCCGACGGGTCGCGACTACGTTTTCGAGCCGCCACGCTCTTCGTACTCGGTTACCAGATCCACCTTTCGAGCAGATGGGGAGGAATCTAGTATTGGAGAACGCGATAACGTTCGACTAAGGGGTGAGTGCATTGCGATTTTCCGGAGAGGTGGCCTGGGTCACCGGGAGCAGCAAGGGCATCGGCCGGGCGGCCAGCATAGGCTTGGCCGAGCAAGGGTGCGACGTGGTCGTCCACTACAACAGCAGCGAGGACGACGCTCAGGAAGTGGAGGAGCAGATCCGGACTCTCGGTAGGGATGTTCTCCTGCTCACAGGGGACGTAACCGACGCGGGGGACGTCCGGCGGATGGTCCGAGAGATCGAGGATCATTACGGGCGCATAGACATCCTGGTGAACAACGCCGGGTCCATGGTCAAGAGGGCCACGCTGGCCGAGATGACGGAGGACGTGTGGGGTCGCGTGATGGACGTGAACCTCAAGTCCGTCTACCTGTGTTCGCAGGCCGTACTACCCATGATGAAGCGGCAGGGCGGCGGAAGGATAATAAACATGACGTCCGTTTCCGCCAGAGACGGAGGCAGCCCCAGTTCCCTCGCCTACTCGACGGCCAAGGGCGGTGTCAGTACCTTGACCCGGGCCATGGCCAAAGAGCTCGTAGCCGACGGGATATTGGTCAACGGGGTCGCTCCTGGGCGGATCGACACCCCGTTCCACGACGAGTTCACCACGGTCGAAAAAAGAGAAAAGGCCGCGCAGAGCATCCCGCTAGGGAGGGAGGGTACGCCGGAAGAGGTCGTCGGCGCGATCCTTTTCCTGGCGTCTTCGCAGGCGAACTACCTCGTCGGCGAGATCATCGAAGTAAACGGCGGGATGTTGATGAGCTGAACCGAAGGTCACCGCCGGACCCGACCGGAGCCGGGTTCTCTGGTCCTCGCTCCACGATTCGCCTGCGATGAACCCCAAAAGCCATACGTTGTCCGCTCGCATACGGTTTGGCAAGGCTTCGCGCAGCTCACGCGCCGGCTTCTGAGGCCCTCGAAACGTCCGCTTAGTGGTCGCTGTCCTTCGTCTGAACGGCGGCCAGAGCGTGGACCGTGGCGCGTGTGGCCGAGTAGAGGTCTTTGTAGAGGGCGTAGAGCTCATCGTAAACCTCGCGGTTGTCCGGGTTCGGTTCGACGGTTTCGGCAATCGAGCTCCAGTCGGTGTCCGGATCCAATACGCCACCCCCGATGCCGGCCAGAAGAGCGTCGCCGTAGGCGGCGCCGATGGTCTGCTCGGGGAGCTCTTGACGCTCGTCGATAACGTCGGAGACGATCTGGGTCCACAGTCCGCCCTTCGTACCGCCACCTACGGCCACCAGCCGTTTCGCCTCTCCGCCCGCCTCGCGCACGGCTTCCAGAAGATGCCGGATCCCGAAGGCGGTAGCCTCGAGCACGGCCCGGTAGAGATGGCCGCGAGTATGGTGCAGGGTAAGACCGCAGATTACGCCGCGCGCGCTCGGATCGCTTATGGGGTTACGCTCCCCGGCGAAGTACGGCAGGACGACGAGACCCCCCGAGCCGGCCGGTACCCCGGATGCTTCCTTCATAAGCTCCGCAAAAGACCGGTCCTCCGATATCTTCCTGACCCAGTCCGTGAGTGCCCCCGACGTGGCCATGCCGCCGGCGAGAACGTCGGTTCCGGCGAGGGGACCGGCGGTGCTCCAAAGGTTTGACGACGGAAGCGGATCGCTCACGATCTCCATGGTGAGGGCCGTCGTGCCGTACATGACCATCAAGTCTCCGGGCTCCCGCACGCCGATGCTCGCCGCCTCCGACCAGGCATCCACGGTTCCGGTCGCCACGGGGATGCCGGCCGGAAGTCCCGTAGCCTCGGCGGCTTCCTGCGTGGTCAAACCCGCTACCTCCGCCGGCCAGCGCAGGTCGGGCATCTCCAGACCCGGAGCAACCTCGTCGGCCCACTCCTCGATCCAGCGGCGCTGCTTGTGGTCGTAGAGCGGCTCGCACATGCCGGCCGCCGGGTGGTCGAGTACGTATTCGCCGGTGAGCTTGTAGGCGACGAAGGTATGGGCCATAAAGAAGTATCTGGTCTGTTCCCACACTTCGGGTTCGTTGCGCCGGAGCCACGCGATCTTGGGTCCCACCGACTGCGAGGTCAGGGGGTTGCCGCAGCGCTCGACGATCTTCTCGTTCCCGTAACGCTCGGTTAGCTCCCCCACCTCTCTTGCGGCGCGGGTGTCGACACCGTACAGGATCCCGGGTCGTAACGGGTGTCCCTTCTCCCCGGTAGCTAGAAAGCAGGGGCCGATACCGCTCACGCATACCGCGGCTACGGACCCTTCGGCTCCTTCCAAGAGTTCCGAGCAGATCGCCGTGAAGTCCTTCCACCAGATCTCTTCGGCGTCGTGTTCGACCCAGCCGGGACGGGGCATGGACACCTCGTGCGGCCGCTCGGCCACCGCTACGATTTCGCCGTTGGGTTTGCACAAAACGCCCTTTGAACTCGAAGTTCCTAGATCTATGCCCAACAGCAGCTTTTCGCTCATGACGCTACCCCGATTCCCTCTTGGTCACTTTAGCCACCGTTGCCGTTTCGAGGTGCTTGTGATGCGTTCAGACTCCGGCGTCGGCGCCACACGCTTACCGCCGGCGGCAGCAACCGTGCCGATACATTCGCAGCGGTGGCCCCAACTGGTGGCGCCACCTGACCACCGTCTCGAGCCCCACTGCGGTACGGCCCGCGAATTCGGGTACGTAGTCCCCCCACGCGACCGCCCGCCTTTGTCGCCTCGACACGGTACCGACACCCCTTCCTCGAAGTCCAGAGGGCGTGAAACAGACCCCTGTTTCGCCTACGCCCTCGACCGAAACTACGTCGAAGACCCATGGCTGTAGACCCAGTCAAGCGTCGCGACCTGACCTAACTCCCGGAGAAGTCCGAAGGGTTTCTTTACACCCTTGACGGGCCAACTGAACAGTTCCAGCGGATTTCTAAGCGCGCGACCCAGCAAGCCGAACGGCAGGCGAATCCCTCTTTCCGCCACGTCTATTGCGTAATCGGCGTACAGGTGGCTTGTAAACTTCAGGACAACCCCGCAGTTTCCGCACTGGCTGGCACGCAAACGATCGGAGAGGTACAACAGTTCGTGCGGACCTTCCACGCCGCAGGTGGTGCAGACGAGCACAGCGTCCGGTTCGATCTTCATACCTTTCTCCTTGTAACGTTGTCGTGGACCCGGCGCGTGCCGGTAGTTGCGCCACCCGCCATCATCAGGTCCAGATCTCCTCCTTCGGCTACGAATCTGCGATCCTCTTGCCAGGAGAAACCCCTTCGGGCTGCGACCTCGACGCGGTTGCGACGGCGCTCGCCATGAAGACCTCTTGAAGGACCGCAGCGATGGATCGGACCGCTATTGGCCACGGCCTCAGTGGCTCCCGTCTTGGGAAGTGTCTTGCAGCCGCCTCAGGCTCGCCGCGAAGGAATCTTGTGCCAACTCTGCTCCCGATCTCGGTATGGCCTGACCGCGAGCGATAGTCTGCGTGATCCGGGCTCCCGCCGCCAAACCCAACGGCAGCATTCCCACCGCCTCAGAAGCCGCGTCCAGCCAGCCGTAGTAGTCAGCGGAGCCGATGCTCCCGAGCTCCTCGCCGACCATTAGGTCCCGCTTCGCCATGGCTACGACCTCCGATGTCGGTGACGGACCGCAGGCGATGGTAGGCTCGCCGTAGATGGCGGCGCGAGCCACGGAGATCGGGGTCTCGAGGCTCGTGAGATGGTATGGTCTGTAGAAGATGTGGTTTGGTCCCGCCCCCTGTCCCAGGTACTCGAGAGTCTCGCGGACCGGGCCCTTCGGTGAGCGCACGATCACGAACACGCCCGGAGCCACCCCGCGCACGTAATCCACGACACCGTAGCCCGAGAGCACCCCGCCATCCTCGCGCAAGCTGTAGACGTCGATCAGGCGATCCGGGACGGTCTCCTCGGGGCCGTGCATGCCGGGCACGTCCGGAGCAAAGCTTGTGGCGTTGGCGACGGCGGCCATCTCTACCATCGTCTTGGTGCCGTCGACGAAGGAGGCCAACATCTTGGGGTTCATCCCCTTTTCCTGAGCCGCGTCGCCGACCGACTCGGGATCTGCGAGGAGGTCGAGAGGATTGTTCTTCCCCTTGCCGGCGACCAAGACTTCGAAGCCCAGGGACCGGGCGAAGTCGTAGAGTTCCAGGATCGCGCCGGGCTCGTCCCCGGCCGAGCCGGTGTAGACCACCCCTGCGCTCTGCGCCATCCGGTTAAGGATGGCCCCGACGGTGACGTCCGTTTCGACGTTAAGCATAACTACGTGCTTGCCGTTGTGGATAGCCTCGTAGGCCACCCGAGCGCCGACCTCCACGATACCGGTCGCTTCCACCACGACATCCACCGACCCCGACCGCACGACGTCCATGGGGTCCTGGATCGCGGCGGGGCGACCGGGGCGGCCATCTAACCCCTCGACTGGATCTTGGCCTGCTTCTCGGAACGCGCCGAAGGTGCGTTCGAGGTCCACGTCGGCAGCGGCCACCACCTCCATACCAGGTATATCCGCAACCTGCGCTATGAAACCCCGGCCCATCTGGCCCGCGCCGACGAGGCCGACGCGGATGGGGGTTCCCCTCCGCTCGAGGTCCTCTAACCTACCCCTGAAGCCCATGACCGGTTCAGGCTTTCCCTGTAGACAAAACGAACGAGGAGGTTGCGCGCGAAATCCTCACGAGCCATCCTTTCCGACGACAGTGCCTGGCCGAACGTCTACATGTGCCCCGCGCGCAGGATACCCGGTCCGCCAAGCGCTCGGCGACATCGGGTTCGAGCCCTTTGGACCCGGTAGAGTACATCGCTCCCGAGCCACCCACCTCCCTGACAGGTCCCGACCCGAATGACCGTTAGGGACGACCACGCCTAACCGCTTCCCGACGCGGCGGTAGCGTATTCCGCAGTCGCATTACCCTGTTCGCCGGGGTCGGAGGCGTCCTTGATAACGCTCGATAGAACGGCGCACACGATGTATAGGGCGGAGTAGGTGATAATTACGCCCCCGGCCCAATAAAGGGATTGAGGAGCGTAACTGGGCCCGATCCCAGAAAGGCGTCTGCTCCCGCGCCGAAGTTCAACACGGCCAAGAGGGCCGAGAGCGGGACGAAGCCCGCGAGCAGAATGCCGAAGGACGCGGCGGTCGGTTTCCGCCGGGAGTCCTGCACCACCGCGGCGGCGACGGACGCCGAGAGCGCCCCGCGAGCGCGCCGTCCAGGCGACGCAAGGGCGGCATCTCCCCCTCCCGGTGATGCTGCGGGCCCCCCAATCGGGTCGAGAGGATCTGCGGGAAAGGCGCCGCGCCCAGGTGGTTGCGCCGCTAGCACTCGTACTCGAGCGAGCGCCTGTGGCTGTAGTAGACGTAGCGCGTTGTGGTCGGGAGAGCCTCGTCCCTCGCGCTCATAGCGTCGCGCAGACCCTCGTGCATCGGTTCAAGCTCGTTGTCCGCGACGCCCAACTCCTTGCAACACGCCAGCTTGTCCAGCTCGGATAAAAAGTAGAGGCTCAAGGCTTCGACCAGCTCCGTCTCTTTCGTGATGTCCGCGTCACAGTGGTAGAATACTCTATTGTAGAATACTCTATTGTAGAATGCCTTGAAACCGGTGGCCGGCACGCTCTTCGCCGCGTCGTGCTTCTCTTCGATTGGCCCCTGTAAAACGCGCTCGTCTCCGACAGCCCATCCAGCGCCGACCTGATCTCGGCCCAGTCACCCGCGTCCACGCCCCCCTTGGCGCGCTCTATCGTTCCTGACAGGTCGCCCTCCGAGACACCGTCGAGCCTCCGGTCCAAAGCACCCAATACGCCCTCCGAATCCCTTGTCAAGTCCGCCAGAACGGTGAGCGTCGACGATATCGGTACGGGGTCCATCTCACACCTCTCGCCACGAGAGCACGTCTTGCTGGATTGTACCGTCCGTCTTCATTGGCGTAAAGGGGTCATCGCATGATTCCGGCAATAATGTCCGGTTAGCGAGGTCCGGGTGAGTCCCGACAGGACCCTCCGCGATTTTCCGTTACGAGTTTCCGCGGCTCATTCCTCTTCGTTTCGGGCTATTTGCGGCCTTTCTGGCCCAAACTCGTAACGGAAGAAGGATTCTCATACGAGTCGGATGGCGGCGTCCAATAGATGGGTAAGGGATACGCTAGTTTATCCTCCAGAGTGGTGCGAAAACCGCTTATCTATGGGGAACGTTAGTCCTTATCGAAGCTCCTATGCTGGTCAAGGGGCCGAAAGTGACGTCGTCGTCGGAACCACCGTGGAGACGAGGACCTTGTAGAGCTCGCGGGCGATGTACCTCTTCAGGCACCGCATCGTCTCC
>Ga0136640_10000626_pt1 | contig 13658 bp, 14 predicted proteins | sample AntDrymUQ8642106_2_FD_105498 | JGI IMG/M metagenome (GOLD analysis project Ga0136640, IMG submission 105498) | Polar desert sand microbial communities from Dry Valleys, Antarctica - metaG UQ864 (21.06) | ecosystem: Environmental > Terrestrial > Soil > Desert | place: Antarctica: Dry Valley...
ACCGGTCTTCCAGGCCGGCGATCGCCTGCGCGTGCACTTCCAGGTGGTCGAGGGCACCCGTAAGCGCACCCAGGTCTTCGAGGGCGTGGTGCTCAAGCGACAGGGCAGTGGGGCGCGAGAGACCTTCACCGTGCGCAAGCAGTCCTTCGGCGTCGGCGTGGAGCGCACGTTCCCCGTTCACTCACCGAAGATCGAGCGCATCGAGGTGGCATCTCGCGGCGCCGTGCGACGCGCCAAGCTGTACTACCTCCGCGACCGGGTGGGCCGCCGCGCCCGCGTGCGCGAGCGCCGCTTCACCGGCCAGGCCGTGGAGGTCTACGCCGAGGGCGTGATGCCCCCGCCGGAGGCTGACGTGGCTGTGACCGAGGCAGCCGGGCCCAGCGATACGGCCCTGCCGGAGCTCGACCAGCCCAACGAGGGAGTCGAGGAGGTCGCCCAGGCCTCCGGGCCTGATAGTCCCGCCCCGGGCGCTGACGAGCGCGGCGCTTAGCCGCGCGGGGGACGATCCGGAGTGGCCCAGGTGGCGCGCGGCGCGAAGCAGAGCCCGGCCGGCTCCCTGATCGAGCTCGTCTCGATCGTGGCTGTCGCCCTCGGGCTCGCGCTCGGGATACAGGCTTTCCTCGTCAAGCCCTTCCGCATCCCCAGCGAGTCGATGGTGCCGACCCTCGAGATCGGCCAGCGGGTTCTGGTCGACCGGGTGTCGACACGATTCGGCGAACCGAAGCGCGGCGACGTCATGGTCTTCAAGCCTCCCAAGGGAGCCGATGACGGCGCCTGTGGCGTCAGGCATGCCGAGGAGAGCCCATGCCCAAAGGGGACCGAAGACCAATCCGACCAGAACTTCATCAAGCGCGTGGTGGCCGTCGAGGGTGACCGGATCGCCATCAGGCGCGGCCGGGTAATACTCAACGGTGAGCTGCAAAGCGAAGAGGAGCAGTTCATCCGCCCTGACGCCGGCTGCGAGACGTGCAACCTGCCCAAGGCGATCACGATCCCCAAGGACAGCGTCTACATGATGGGGGACAACCGGGGCCAGAGCGCAGACAGCCGTGAGTGGGGACCCGTACCCGAGCAGTGGTTCATCGGGAAGGCCCGCGTGACCTACTGGCCGCCGAGACGGGTAGGAACCCTTTGATGGGCGAACGCTTCGAGAACCTTCACTAGCGCCGGCGCCGTTCCGGCCGCGGCGCGGCCTATGATCCGGCCCGGATCGTGGGCGATGCGGGCACAGCAGAGGACTTCGTCGTCGTCGACTCTGCGACAGGAGTGGACTGCGCCGCCAAGGCAGGGCCCGTCGAAGCAGTGCCGGCGGCACCAGCCGCGCCTCCCGCCCGCCGCCCGGGCCGCGCCGAACGGCGCAACCGCCGCCGCAGTCAGACCGGCCGCCGTCTCTTCGCCTTCGACCGTGAGCTTGGCCGCCGCTTCGTCGCCGGAGCCGACGAGGCCGGGAGGGGGTCCCTCGCCGGCCCGCTCGTGGCAGCCGCGGTGCTCTTCGACCTCGAGCGTCTGACCCTCGCCGACCGCCGTGCACTCTGCCGGCTCAACGACTCCAAGCAGCACAGCGAGGTGGCGCGGGAGGAGCTGTACCCGCTGGTCATGCGAGCGGCCACCACGACGGCCATCATCTCGCGCTGCGTACGCGGAATCGATTCGCGAGGGCTGCACGTGACGAACCTCGACGCCCTTCGGTCCGCGCTGGTCAGGGTGGCGCGCGACGGCACCATCTGCCTCGTGGATGGCTTCCGGGTTCCGCCGTTCAACCACGAGCAGCGGGCAGTGGTGGACGGCGACTGTCGCAGCGCGGCGATCGCCGCGGCGTCTGTCCTGGCCAAGGTCACGCGAGACCGGTTCATGCGCCGCGCGGCCGCCGAGCACCCCCAGTGGGACTTCGCGGCCAACGTCGGCTACTCGACCCCTGAGCACCGGGCGGCGATCGCCGTTCATGGGGTGTCCCCGCTGCACCGGATGTCGTTTCAGTCGATCGCCTACCACCAACTCCGACTCGCCGAATAGCGCATTGGACGGCGCCTCGGCGCGCCTGACGGCACCCGCGGGCATCGCCGATGCGTGTGCATCGACCCGTCCCCCGTGCACCGTCAGCCACGCCCAGTGGCTTGTCCAAGGGGTCGCTCGGCTAGAACGCATTTTCGACGTGGTCCAGTTCGAGTAGGGCGCCGTGCCTGTCGACGGTCACCCCGATCGCGTCGAAGCGCAGTACCGGCCTTCGAGGCGGTTCGCAGGTCCGCGCCCGGAGCCATTCCCTGGCGAGTAGGCGCAGCCGCCGGCGTTTCGCGGTCCCGATCGAGTCAAGCGGCCCTTCGGGGCCCCGCCGGCCGCCCGCGACGCGCGTCTTGACCTCGCAGAAGACCAGTGCCGCGGGGTCCGCTGCGACGATGTCAAGCTCACCGAGCCGGCAGCGCCAGTTGCGCTCGACGATCGAGTAACCCGCCCGGGTCAGGTGCTCGGCGGCGAGCCGCTCGCCGTGGGCCCCAAGAATTCTGCGGGGGTCGCTAGGGGTCTCTGAGGCCACGCCGCTGACGCTAGATCCCGCCGGCGCCGGTGGGGGTTACGAGCGTGACGATTCGGCGACGGTTCTCTCGGGTTCCTGTCGTAAAGCTGGTGCAGAACGGTTCCCATGGGTCCGTCGCCGCCGTCTAGCTTGGCCGGCATGCTCGCGAGCATCGCCACATTCGCCCTGGTTGGGGTCGACAGCCAAGAGGTCACGGTCGAGGTCGACGTCCGCCGCGGCCTCCCCGCGTTCACGCTCGTGGGACTCCCCGACGCCGCGGTACGCGAAGCGCGCGAACGTGTGCGTGCCGCGCTGCTGAACTCCGGCCTGGACTTCCCGCTGCAGCGGCTCACGGCAAACCTCGCGCCTGCCTCGATGCGCAAGGCGGGACCAAGCTTCGACCTCGCTCTGGCCCTCGGCGTGCTCGCCGCGAGCGGCCAGGTTCCCTTCGAGGCGGCCAGCGGGACCGCCGTATGCGGCGAACTGTCGCTCAGCGGGGCCCTGCGGCCGTTCAGGGGCGCGCTGGCCACGGCTCTGGGCGCACGCACAGCGGGCTACGAGCGCCTGATCGTGCCTGCGGAGAACGCGAGCGAAGCGGCGCTTGCTGACGGCCTCGAGGTGCTCGCGGTCTCTTCTCTGGAGCGCCTGGTCGACCTTCTCCATGGACGCTGGAGGCCCGAGCCCGCGCGCCCGCGCCCCGTGCGCAGCGAACAGGGCCCACACGTACCCGATCTCGCTGACGTACGCGGCCAGGCCGATGCCAAGCGGGCACTCGAGATCGCCGCCGCTGGCGGCCACAACCTGCTGATGGTGGGACCGCCGGGCGCCGGGAAGACCATGGTTGCCCGCAGGCTGCCCGGGATCCTGCCGCCTCCGTCGTTCGACGAGGCGTTGGAGATCACGCGTATACACGGCGTGGCCGGTCTGGGAGACGGACACCTCGCCGCGGAGCGCCCGTTTCGCGCGCCGCACCACACGATCTCGCCCTCCGGGCTCGTGGGCGGCGGTTCGCAGCCGCGGCCGGGCGAAATAACCCTCGCCCATAGAGGAGTCCTGTTCCTCGACGAGGTCGCCGAGTTCTCGCGTGGCACGCTCGAGGCGCTGCGCCAGCCACTGGAGGACGGGTTCGCCGAGATCACCCGGGGCCAGCGCTCCCTCACCTTCCCGGCTCGGACGATGCTCGTCGCGGCGTGCAACCCCTGTCCCTGCGCGCGCCCGGCCGGCGAGTGCCATTGCAATGACGTGGACAGGCTGCGTTACAGCCGCAGGCTCAGCGGCCCCCTGCTCGACCGCATCGATCTCGTCTGTCAGGCCGCTGCCCCGCCGGCGGCCGAGTTGGTCGATCGCCACGGTGGGGCGCTAGAGCGCTCTTCGGTCATTCGGGAGCGCGTGATTGCCGCACGTGAGCGCCAGCGCCATCGCTTGAGGGGAAGCGACGCGTACTGCAACGCGGACATGGACGGCAGGCTCACCCGCCGTCACGGCGCGCTCGGCTCCGAGGAGGTCCAGCGACTGCTCGGCTCGGTGGAGCGGGGCGGGCTCACGGGTCGCGGCCACGATCGCGTGCTGCGCCTGGCCCGCACGATCGCCGATCTCGCGGGACGAACGCGCATCTCGCCGGCCGACCTCGAGGAAGCCCTCGGATACCGGCTGGCCTCACCAGTCGGGCTCGCGGCATGACCTCGGCGGGCACCGGCACCGCCTGCGATTCCTGCCTCCGTCGCGGCTACCTTGTCGGACGCCTGGCCAGCCACATCGCGGGGGTCATGGACAGCCCCCACCGGCGAGTCACGGGGCTGCTGGCGCTGCCCGACGAGAAGCTGGTCGAGGCGGTGGCCGGAGGCCAGGCCGCCGACGCTCTCAGGTTCCTCGAGGAGTTCGACGCCGAAGAGGCGAGGGCCGCGGTCGAGCGCGCCGGGGTCGCGGCCGTGTGCCGTCACGATCCGGGCTACCCCACCCAGCTCGATGATCTCGAGGACGCTCCGCGGGTCGTCTTCACGAAGGGGCAGGGCGACCTCGCCTCCATGTCGGGCGCGGATCCCTGCGTGGCCCTGGTGGGCGCCCGGCGGGCGTCTCCGTACGGTCTCGATGTGACGCGTGAACTGGGGCGCGGGCTCGGCGCGGCCGGGGTGACCGTAGTGAGCGGATTGGCGCTCGGGATCGATGCCCAGGCCCATCATGGGTGCCTCGAAGGGGACGGGGTCCCGGTGGCCGTGCTCGCCTGCGGTCCTGACATCCCGTACCCGCGGACCAACCGCCGTCTCTACGAGCGGATTTGTGAGCGGGGTCTGGTGATTGCCGAGCTCCCACCGGGCCAACGTGCTTTTCGCTGGAGCTTTCCCGCCCGGAACCGGATCATGGCCGGGCTGGCCAGGGTGACCGTCGTGGTCGAGGCAGCCGAGCCGTCGGGTTCGCTGATCACCAGCGACTTCGCCATCCAGCTCGGCAGGCCGGTGGGTGCTGTACCGGGGCAGGTCACCTCGTCGCGGGCCGCAGGCAGCAACGCGCTGCTAAAGGACGGAGCCACGTTTATCACGTCGGCCGAGGACATTCTCGACGAGCTGTTCGGCTCCGAGCGGCCGCGACCGAGGTCCGGTCCGGACGCCGGGCAGATCCGACTGGCACGGTCCGTCGACCCCGTGCAGGGTCTGTTGCTCGAGGCGGTGGAAGCCGGCGCCGGGGTCGACGGGGCGTGCGCGCACACCGGCCTGCCGGTCCACGAGGTGAGGGCCGGCCTGTCGCGCCTCGAGGCGTCGGGTCACGTGAGCCGGGACGCCCTGGGGATCTACCGGCGAAGCGTCGCGCGATGAGACGCGCACCAGTGCTCTACCGCCTCAATCCCCGACGGGCCCTCGGCGGGGGCTAACCTCCGGGCTCCATGGGGCGGCCGCGACTGTTGAGCATCGCCGGTTCGGATTCCGGCGGGGGAGCCGGCATCCAGGCCGACCTCAAGGCCTTTCACCGCTGTGGCGCCCACGGCATGACGGCGATCACGGCGGTCACGGCTCAGAACACCGTCGAGGTTTCGGGCGTGTATCCGCTTCCTCCGGAGGCGATCGTCGAGCAGGTCCGGGCAGTCGCGCGGGACATCGGCATCGATGCGGTCAAGATCGGGATGCTGGGAAGCGTGGAGACGATCGAGGCTGTCGAGCGGGCTCTCGATCTGGTGGGGGAGGCGCCGGTCGTGCTGGACCCGGTGATGGTGGCCGAGAGCGGGGCCCGGCTGCTCGACGAGGAGGCCATCGAGGCGCTGCGCATACGGCTCGTGCCCCGAGCGGCCGTGCTCACACCCAACCTTGCAGAGGCCCATGTGCTCACTGCCGAGAGTGAGGAGACGGCGGGCGAAGCGCTCGTGCGAGCCGTCCACGCCCTGGGGCCTGGGGCGGCGGTGGTCACGGGCGGGCACTCTGAGACAGCCACGGATTTCTTCTACGACGGCGGGGAGGTGATCGCGATCGCGGGCGAGCTCTACCCCGGCGGTGCCGCCCACGGGTCCGGCTGCACCCACTCGTCGGTGCTGGCGGCGCATCTCGCCGTTGGGTTCAGTCCCGAGGAGGCGGCTCGCCACGCGAAGCGGCTCGCCTCGGAGGCGGTGCGCAACGGCCTGCATTACCTCGGCAAGGGAGCGGGACCCGTCGACGTCCTCGGTGTGAGCGGAGGTCAGGCGACCGGTTCGGCCCGAACGGATCCTCTGGCATAATCACGGACAAGCTCGCCCGCGCCGTGCGCGAGCGCCAAACACCGAACCCTGGAGACCGAGATCAAGTTCCTGCGCATGAAGCCGGGCCACGGCGAAGTCCTGTTGACCGAGGGAGACCGCCGGGTGCGTGAAGACGAGGAGCGGCTCGTGGCGGAGTTTCGCCGCCAGCTCGACGAGGGCATGTGGGCCGCCGTTCCCACCGAGAATCCCGGCAGCGGCAGGCGCGAGGCCGAGATGGTGCGCGACTACTCCGAGATCCCGCCCGAGGCGGAGCGGGTGATCTTCTTTCCCCGCGCCGCGGGCGGCTGACGCCCGGCGGATGCTGCTCGCTCTGCTCGTACTCGCCCTGATGGCGGCGATCCTGGCCGCCCCGCTGGCTGCCCGCACGATCGCGAGGCGCCGGGCGGAGAGCTCGAAGCGCCGGCGGATCCCTCGAGCGGCCCCCATCTCCTACGATCCGGGACGGGAGAGGCGCGCCGAGCAGCGGGCCCGCGAGTTGCTGCGCTCCTGCGTGAACGACGAGGAGTGGGGGATGTACCGCGACCTCGGATTCATCCGGGTGGCCGGCAGGCACCGCCCCGCCGGGCGCCGGAGCACCGACGCGCGCGGCACCGAGGGGCGCGGTACCGGGGCGGTTCCCGACCCTAACGCGGTTCCCGACCCGGAGGCGACGGGGAGCGTCGCCCGCACCGGCGAGCCGCCCTACGCGTACCTCGTCTACCCGCACAAGCCGATCCTGGCCTACGTGCCCGCCACCGCCCAGCTGTTGAGCGAGTACTGCGTGGAGTTTCCAGACATCAGCGGCAGCGGAGCCACGCGCCTCCCGGCTTCCGATGACGTCCTGGCCAAGTGGATGGCCCTGACCTCGGACGAGAACCGGGTGATCGGGCGGGCCAACATGCACCTAGTGGGCCGCCAGCTCGACCCCGCGCGCGTGCGCCGCGACCTCTGGCGCCTCTCGGAGTGGGAACGTCGCCGCGGCACCCAGGACTCCATCCGGATCCGCCGGGCGTGAGCCCGGATCCCCGCGCTCGCAGCCGGGCACAGCTCGACGGTCCCGACCGCGCCGTGGCGCGCACCTATCTGAAGGGCGTCGGTTACGACAGCGAGGCGCTGCAGCGGCCGATCATCGGCATCGCCAACACCTGGAGCGAGGCGGTGTCGTGCAACTTCCACCTGCGCCGGTTGGCGGAGAAGGTCAAGGAGGGGGTGCGCGCCGCCGGCGGAACCCCGATGGAGTTCAACACGGTGGCAGTGTCGGACGGCATCACCATGGGCACCGAGGGCATGAAGGCCTCGCTCGTGAGCCGGGAGGTGATCGCCGACTCGATCGAGCTCGTCGCCCGCGGCCACTTCTTTGACGGCGTGATCGCCCTATCGGGCTGTGACAAGACGATCCCCGGCTGTGTCATGGCCCTGGCCCGCCTCGACCTGCCCTCGCTGATGCTCTACGGGGGGTCGATCAAGCCGGGCCGGTTCAAAGGCGAGGACGTGACGATCCAGGAGGTGTTCGAAGCCGTTGGCGCCCACGCCGCCGGCGCCATGTCCGACGAGGACCTGGCCGAGCTCGAATCGGTGGCTTCGCCAGGCGCGGGCGCATGCGGTGGTCAGTTCACCGCGAACACGATGGCGATGGCCTTCGAGATGCTGGGCATCTCGCCCATGGGCAGCTCGATGGTGCCCGCCGAGGAAGGCAGGAAGGGCCAGGTCGCCCAGGAGTGCGGCCACCTGATCATGGATCTGCTCGAGCGCGACCTTCGCCCCAGCGCGATCATCACCCAGACCGCCCTCGAGAACGCCATCGGCGCGGTGGCAATGACGGGCGGCTCGACGAACGCCGTGCTGCACCTGCTCGCGATCGCGAGCGAGGCCGGCGTGGAGCTGTCGATAGACGACTTCGACCGCATCGCCTGGCGTACGCCCCTGCTCGCGGACCTCAAGCCCTTCGGGCGCTACGTGGCGCCCGATCTCTGGCGCGCGGGCGGCGTACCGCTCGTCGCCAGCCGCCTGGCCGAAGCCGGCCTGCTGGAGCCGGACGCCATCACGGTGACGGGCATCACCGTGGGAGAGGCGGCGGAGGAGGCCGAAGAGGCCGAGGGCCAGCCGGTGATCCGGCCCCTGTCCGATCCGCTCGCCCCCAACGGCGGCTTCGCGATCCTGCGCGGCAACCTGGCTCCCGATGGGTGCGTGGTCAAGCTCGCCGGTCATGGCAGGCGCGATCAGCGCGGCCCCGCCCGCGTGTTCGAGGGCGAGGAGGAGGCCTTCGCTGCGGTGCAGGCGAGCGTGGTTCAGGCGGGTGACATCGTTGTGATCCGCAACGAGGGGCCGGCCGGCGGACCGGGCATGCGAGAGATGCTCGCCGTGACGGCTGCGATCCAGGGCCAAGGTCTGGGCGACTCCGTCGCGCTGCTCACCGACGGTCGCTTCTCGGGCGCCACGCACGGCTTCATGGCCGGGCACGTGGCCCCCGAGGCGGTACACGGCGGTCCGATCGCCGCCGTGCGCGACGGCGACGTCGTGGTGTTCGACGTCGAAGGCCGTCAGCTCAACGTGGATCTCTCCGACGAGGAGATCGCCGAGCGCGTGGCCGCCTACGAGCGCCCGGCGCCCAAGTACGAGACCGGCGTGCTGGGCAAGTACGCCCGTCACGTCGGCTCGGCCTCACGGGGGGCCCTGACCGGGTAGAAGGAAGGGTGCGGTACTCGCCGGAGATCCATCCGTGCGGTGCTCGGCCGATCGGCGATCGGCCTGCGCTCCTCCGGCACGTTCCGGCTGCGTTCCTCCCAGACGGACGGGGTGCGGATTCCCCCGTCAGGCGCTCAGGCGGCGGGCTCGGCCGTCTTGCGGTACTCGCCACGCGGCCCGGAGCGCGGCTCGGCGAGCTCGCCTTCGAGCTCCCCCTCGGCGATGTCGTGCTCGAGGAACTCCTGCAGCGTGTCGTTGAAGGTGGGTGCGCGCTCCACCATCGGGAGGTGGCCGGTGTCCTCCATCACCATCTTGCGGGCGCCTTCGATCAGCTCCACGAACGTGTCGGCGTCATCGACCGGGATGATCGCGTCCTTCTCCCCCCAGATCACGAGCGCGGGACAGCCGATCTGGGGCAGCCGGTCGCGGAAGTCGTACTCGAGGCAGGCGCGCAGGGCGGTCTCGAAGCCGGGCTTGGCGGTGCCCTTAATCAGCCCCTCGTAGGCCATGTCGGCCCGGATCATGCTCGGATGGCGCACCACGATGGAGAGGACCACGTGGCGAAACGCCGGCCGGCCGGCCAGCCACTTCTGCTGCCCGATGTTCTCGTTGAGAACCAGGCCCGTCGCCTTCGCGACAGCCAAGATCGGCCTTCTGGCCACGTCCATCTGAGAGACGCCGGCCGAGGAGACCAGCAACAGCCGCTCCACGCTGTCCGGGCGGCAGATGGCCAGCTCGGCCGCCACGAAGCCCCCCATCGAGTTCCCCACCACCACTGCGGGGTTCAGATCGAGCTGATTGCCGAACTCGGCCAGTACCTGGCCGTAGCCCTCGATCGAGATCTTCTCGGAGGGCATGCCCGACAGCCCGAAGCCCGGAAGGTCGAGCGCGACCACCCGCCGCGACTGCGCGAAGCGGGGGATGTTCTCGAGCCAGTTCTGCCACTGGCCGCCGAGACCGTGGACGAACAAGATGGGGCGATCCTTGCCCTCCTCGCCGATGTCGACGTAGTTGACCTCGGCACCGTCGATCTCCACACGGTGCAGGTGCTTGCTCCAGTCGATGCCGCGCCAATCGGGCTCGTCGGTGGCTCCGTAGTCGTCCCCGGCAAAGCGGGCGGCCTTCAATCGCGCCGGGGCCACCAAGTGGGGGATGACCTTTTTCATGGCACCCCTTACCCTACCCGGGCGTGGCCCGGATAGCCATCGACATCGACTCGACCTTGCACCACTACTGGGATCTGCTCGACCGCATCGCGCACGAGCGTTTCGGCGTGCGGCTGCCCTATGACGCCCAGGGCGAGTGGGGCGTCACGGTGCTTGAGCGCGACCAGCTGGTGGTCACCGTGGAGGAGACGCATTCCGACGAGAACATCGAAGCCGCAATTCCCTACCCGGGGGCGGCCGATGCGGTGCGCCGGTGGCACCGGGCCGGCCATTGGATCCACGTGACCAGCCACCGCCGCGAATCCTGCGACCCCGCCACCCGGCGCTGGCTCGAGGCCCATGAGATCCCTTACGACGACCTGCACTGCAGCTTCGACAAGATCAGCCGCTGCGTCGAGCTGGGCATCGACATCCTCGTGGACGACAGCCCGGTGAACATCAGGGCGGCGCGCGAGAAGGGGATGCTGGCGGCGACCCTGGTCCACCCGTGGAACGAGGTCCTACTTGGGCACCCGGGAGTGATCAGCGCGGGGGAGTGGCCGGAGCTGGAAAGGCGAGTGAACGAAGGGCTCAACACTCAGCGCTGAGCGGAGCACCTAACCGGCATACCCGAACCGCTCCAGCACCGGAATCTCATGTATCTGCGGCGGCTGCAGGTGATCCCAGAGGATCCCCGAGGGCCGCTTGTAGGCGCCGTCCACCTCGATGACCGCGCGCGAGGTGGCCACGATGTTCACCGGGATGTCGTGGCCCGTCATCAGCAGGTTCTCGCGCAGGATCTGGATCGGGTGGACGGTGGTGGCTACCACCGTGCGGCGGTCGATCTTGCCCGCCTCGAGCAGCAGTCCGTACTCGAGATCTGAGAAGCCGCCCCCCTTGCCCAGGCGCGCGCCCTTGAGGTTCACGGCCACCGACCCGGTGAGCACCAGGTCGAGGGCGGGCACCTGGTCGAGGTCGATCACGTCGCCGTGGCGCAGGGCGCCCTTGATCGTGGCGGCTTCTCGCAGTTGCTTCTCGTCGAGCTTGCGCGGGTCGAGCAGCCGGAAGGGATGTTGATCGCGTAGGCGGGGGACGGCCATTACCACCGTCTTGCCCTGGTCGAGGGCCAGGCGGCGGACGTGGGTCTGGGGCGAGTCGGGGTTGGCCTTGATCGTGCCCGCGTTCTGCCACGCGGAGTGGCGGGCCAGGCGCTCGGCGGCGGCCTTGGCTCCGGCGAAGTTGGGAATCCGGCCCTCGGCGCCCGGAAAGCGCGACACGCCCTCCCGATCCATCGCGCGCCACACGTCCTGGCGGACATCGTCTTTGGAGCGCATTATCTACGGTCAACCATGCGGGCGCCGCATCCTGCCAGAATCGCCGGGATGGCCGACTCTCCTCGCACGCCGCTCTCCCTGCGAGAGCAGCCCGTGCCGGAGGGAGCTCCCGCGCCCGGGCTGCCCGCCCGCCAGCAGGATGACCTGCGCCGGTACCTGCCGGGGGTCGAACCCGAGCGCGAGCTCACCGACTGGGGCCGCTCGGAGCGCGTCGAGGGCCTGATGGACCGGACGCTGATCGAGTTCTACTACCGCTACTGGTTTCGCACCGAGGTGGAGGGGATCGAGAACGTGCCGGCCACCGGCGGCGCCCTGCTCGTGTCCAACCACTCGGGCGCGCTACCGCCCGATGCGCCGATGATCGGCAAGGCGATCCGCGAGGAACACCCACGTCCGCGCCCGCTGAACATCACCGTGGAGCACTTCTTCAAGGGCTATCCCGGCTTCTCGATGCTGCTTCCGAAGATCGGCTGCGTGGCCGCCCACCCGGCCAACGTGCACCGGCTGCTCTACGACGAAGGCCAGCTGGTGCTCGTGTTCCCGGAGGGCCGAAAGGGCACCGAGAAGCTCTACAAGGACCGCTACCGGCTGCGCCGCTTCGGCCGTGGCGGCTTCGTGGAGGCCGCGATGCGCGCGCGCACGCCGATCGTGCCGGTGTGCGTGGTGGGCGCCGAGGAGGCCCAGCCCGTGTTCGCGCAGCTCAAACTGCTCAAGAAGCTCACCGGTCTCATCTACACGCCGCTCACTCCCGCGTTCCCGCACCTGGGGCCGCTCGGCATGCTCGCCTACCTGCCGGCCAAGTTCAAGCTGCGCTTCCTGGAGCCCATCCACTTCGAGGAGGAGGGCATGCACGCGGACAAGGGTTTGGTGCAGACCACCGCCCACGAGGTGCGCGCCCGCATCCAGGAGGGCCTGTTCGACATGGTCTCCAAGCGCCAATCGGTCTGGTTCGGGTAGCCGGCGTGCCCTCGGAGCGGATACTCATCACCGGGCTGTCGACCTACTGGGGGGGAAGGCTGGCCCAGGCCCTGGAGGGCGACCCGTCGGTCGACGCGATCATCGGGGTGGACAACGAGGAGCCCAGCGTCGAGCTCGAGCGCACCGAGTACGTGAAGGTGGGCACCCAGCACGCGTTGCTGAGGCGGATCGTGGAGGCGGCGGAGATCGACACCGTCGTGGACACGCGGCTGGTGACCGACTCCGCTACCACGAGCCCTCGCAAGGCCCACGAGAACAACGTGATCGGGACGATGAACATCCTGGCGGCCTGCACCGGAGAGGGCTCGGCGGTGCGCAAGGTGATCTTCAAGTCCTCCACCCACTTCTACGGCTCCGAGCAGGACGACCCCGCGTTCTTCGACGAGAGCATGGGACGCCCGCATCCTCCCCGCACGCCGATCGAGCGCGACATCCTCGAGGCCGAGGCGTCGGTGGCGGAGTTCGCCGATAGGAGCCCCGGCGTGAGCGTGACCGTCCTTCGGTTCGCCAACGTGCTCGGCCCGGCTGTGCGGACGTCGCACATCGACCTCTTCTCCCTTCCCGCCGTGCCGATGATCCTGGGCTTCGACCCGCGCTATCAGTTCGTTCATGAGGACGATGTCGTGCACGCGCTCGAGCACACCATCCAGCGCCAGCGCCCCGGCGTCTACAACGTGGCGGCCGACGGAGTGCTCGGCCTGACCGAGGTGGCCGGCCTGCTCGGCAAGCCATACGTGCCGATCCTGCCTCCCTGGGGCACGTCGATAGCGGCCGCCGTGGCGCGGCGGCTCGGCATGGCCATTCCTCCCGAGATGTTGGCTCAGCTGCGCTTCGGCCGGGGCGTGGACAACCGCCGCAACAAAGCCGCCGGGTTCGAGTACGGCTACACCAGCCGCGAGGCGGTGCTGGCCCTGGCCGAGCACCTGCGCCTGCACCCGCTCCTGCGCTCGAGCGCCGAGCCCTACCGCTACGAACGCGAGGTGGAGGAGTTCCTGCGCTGGAGTCCCAACGTGCGAAACGGCAGCCGCCGCGCCGCGGTCGCCGACCGCCAAGACCTCGGCGCGGGTCCACCCGTCGACCATTACGACGATCTGCGGCCTGACGAGATCGTCTCCCTGATCTCCTCGCTGGAGCCACAGGCGCTCCGGGCACTGCGCGAGTACGAGGACGGCCACCACGCCCGAGCCGCGGTGATCGGCGCGATCGACTCGGCCATCTCCCGGTCACAAAGGGGGGTTGCAAAGGGGGGCGGTGCCCCCCTTTGATGTCATCGGGTTGCAAAAGGGGGGCGGTGCCCCCCTTTGATG
>Ga0136640_10000627_pt1 | contig 13645 bp, 12 predicted proteins | sample AntDrymUQ8642106_2_FD_105498 | JGI IMG/M metagenome (GOLD analysis project Ga0136640, IMG submission 105498) | Polar desert sand microbial communities from Dry Valleys, Antarctica - metaG UQ864 (21.06) | ecosystem: Environmental > Terrestrial > Soil > Desert | place: Antarctica: Dry Valley...
CGGATTCTACGCCGTCAAAGACCGCATTTTCGGCGAAGAGGAAAGTCGGGACAATCCGAATCAAGGCGGAAGTTTGATTTACGCCGACGGCGTTCATTATTTTCCGAACGGCTACACCGCCGTCGCCGATGTGCGGCTGACATCGAATCTCGATTTTCGTCAGGTTTTCTCCGACGGCATCCAGCAAATCATCTCGCCGATTGAAGTTTCGCAAGTCTACGTCAACAAAAGCTGGAACAGCTATACATTTAATGCGCGGGCGCGTTCGGAAGTTATCTCGATACCGAATGTGCGAATCAAAACGCGCAATTTGCCGAGCGTTAATTTCGACAAACAGCCGGGCGAGATTCCGTTTCTGAAAGGCGTTTATTTTTCGTTCAAAACGGCATTTGAAGGCGTGTCGCGCCGCGAGGAAGTCGAAGACACGAATCTTTACCGGCTGCTCGCGGGAAACGAGCCGGTCAATACCAACAAACTCGCCCAGCGCATAGACATTCATCCGCAAATCACCGTGCCGCTCAACACGAAGTATTTCACCGTCACGGCGACGGGCGGAATGCGCGTCACTTTTTATTCGGATTCGTTCAACGATTTTCGCCGCGTCGTCGGGCAGAGCGTGACGCGCAAATACGGCGAGTTTGAATTGGACTTTCGACCCGTCGCGCTGGCGAAAAATTATTTTCGCGCGAGCGGCGCGTTCGGCTTTCGTCACACCATCGAGCCGTATCTGACGTATCGCTACATAGACGGCATCGAGAATTTCAACAAAATCATCCGCTTCGATCATCAGGACACGGCGACCGACACGAACGAAATCGAATACGGTTTGACGAACCGCATCTTCACGCGCCGCTATACCGAAGCGGTGACGGAAGAAGCACAAAAACTTCTGCGCGAAAAACCGTCGAACGGCAGAGATTCGTTGTCTATCCAGCCGTATGAAATTTTTACCGTTACGGTGCGCGGCAAATACTTTTTCGACGAAACTTTCGGCGGTGCGCTGACACCCGGCAGACGCAACCAAATCGAGCCGCTGACCGCTTTGAGCTTTTACACATCCGGCGGCGTTCCGCGCCGCTTCTCGCCCATCAACATTGACGCGACCTATCGCCCGCAGCGCAGCGTTTTCGTCAACACGCGAATGGACGTTGACACGCAGACCGGAGATTTGAGAAATATTTCGGCGACCGTCGGTTATGACAAACCGCTGCTGAAAATTTTCCAGACTTTCTACTACACCCGCGCTCTGACGCTGATTCCGTCATTGCAGCAATTCAACAATTCGTTCGGCAAAGAGCCGGGAACGCTGCGCGGCTCGCAATGGAGTCCGTCAATTTTCGTCGGCAACCGCGACCGGGGTTATTACGCCGGAACTTCGCTGTTTTTCGATTTCGAGAACCGGCGCGGCGTGCGCGGCTCGCCGCTCATCTCGACGCTTTCGACCATCGGCTACGCCTTCGACTGCTGCGCCGTCACGATGCAATACTCGACCTTCAACGTCGGCGCGCGCCGGGAAAATCGGTTTGTGTTTAGCTTCCGGCTCAACGGCATCGGGACTTTCGGAACGCAGCAAATCGGGCAAGGTCTTCGATAAGGCACGAGCGGCGTTCGCTGAAAAATCACTTTTCTTTGATGCCCGTCACTTTTGAATAAACCATAGGGTCGAGAAACAATTTGAGGCGTTCCCAAAGTTTATTTTTGAGACGGCTCTAATCTCAGCTTGGAAATTTATCAGGCACGGCTAGTTCAAAGTGCATTCCGTCGAGCCGGTTTTGATAATGACCGCCCCAGAAGAAACCGAAGGCATTGGCGATTGGAACTAATTTCAAAAGCGAACCTTTCGCCCCGACTTTTGCCGGTCTTTCGCCCAGCCAGTTTTGCGGCGCGTTTATATCGAACGCCGTTCCCCAACTGTGATTGGAAATTCTCGGCGAACCTCTGATGAGTCGCGGGTAAAAAGAACCCGCCCAACTGATTACCAAATCGTCCAGTCCCTGCTTTTCGATTTCATTAAAAAACTCCTTGATTTGATTCGCGCCTTTTTTATGAAACCGAATCTTGCCGTCGGCGGGCGCGGCTTCGACACCGAGTAATTGTTTGATTTCGACTTTAACGATATTTTGGGAAACCCAATTGCCTGTAATTTCTATTTCGCCGCCGTTTTTTCGTCGGAAATCGAACGCGCCGAAAAGCTCTTTTACCCGCGCTGACGAAGGCGAATTAAAATCGGGGCGCGGCGGATACCAAACGGAAGCTGCGGTGAATTCCAACCCCTGAGTTTTCGCTTTGGCAAACGATTTTTCGCCGACCACGCCGTCGTCCGTCAAATCATTTTTTTTCTGCCAATCCTTCGTCGCAGTTTCGGTCTTTGAACCGAAAATACCGTCGAGGCTGCCGATGTCATATCCCTTCGAGATTAAAAATCCCTGCCATTTCAAGACTACTTGACCGATTGAATCTAATTTCAAAATCATAATTTTTCTCCTTTTTTGTTAGAAGCGGATATTCGTCCCGCTCCGCTGTTTTGCTCGACTGTTGAATTACAATTCATTAAACCTCAAATTCAGCAAACACCGCCGCGCGGTTTGAGGCTTGGGTAACTTTGTTCGAGTTCCAAAATACGCGGACGCTCAAAAAGATTATTGACGTTAAATGTTCGGATTCTGATTTTCTTCATAATAGTTTCCTCGTCCGCAAAAATTATATGTGTCCGGTAACTTTGCCGGATTGCTTGTCAGGGGCTTAAAAAAAGTAAGAGTTGCGGTGAAAATGCACAGAGCGGCTCGGCTCTAAGTCGAAAAGGTCGAGTGCTGAAATTTATACGGCTGGTGCGCGTATAAATCGCTGAAAGTCGGGGTTGGATTGAATAAAATCAACATACTCCTCTTTTTTTTTATATGCAAGAGTTTTTTTACAAAAATGAAATTATCTCCGACATTTTCCTTCAACTGCTGATTTGCATCTATTTCGCGCTTCAGGTGAATTATAAAATGCTAGTTTTTTCTGCGATAGACGCTTTGGGCGAAGGAGTTATAATATTCGACGGGAGCGAGGTCGTCGGTTAGAATTTCGATTTGCGAATTGATATCGCTGGTGTAGAGATGCTCAAAAAGATTTGAGAATTCCGCGTCGCTGCTCGTCAAATATTTCGTATTTTTGTCTTTGCAGGCGACGATTATCAGATTTTGCAGTTGCTCGTCGGTGTAATCGCTGTTGATTTTGAATAAATAAACTTGCGGAAAAATTGTTTTGTAGGTTTTCAGTTCGGCTTGCAGAAATTTCGCCGCGTCGCCTTTTATCGCGCCGCCGAGATTGAAAATCACCACGCCGTCGTCTTTCAAAACGCGGCTGATATTTTCGACGGCTTCGACGGTCGTCAGGTGAAAAGGCACGGAAAAGAGCGAGCCGAATGCGTCCATCAAAACCGCGTCGTAAGCGTTCGCGGCGGCGCGATTCAAATATACTCTGCCGTCTTCGTGGATGATATTTAGGTTCGGAAGTTTTTCCAGACGGAAAAATCGTTCGGCAATCGCGGTCATTTGCGGGTCAATCTCGACGACATCCATTTTCGCCTGCGGATATTTTCTCAGGTATTCGTTCGGAAATGTGTAACCCGCGCCGCCGATTAAGAGCGTGTCCCGAAAATCCGGTTTGAAATGTTTGAGCAGATGGTAATAGCGGGCGTATTCGAGAACGAGCGCGTCGGAGTCGAGAAACATCGCCGACTGAACGAAAAACGGGTCGGTGGCGACGGCGCGAATCGGCTTTTTGGTTTTCGAGTCAATCGTCTTGAAAACCTGAACGCGGCTGTATTCGGTGTCAACGTCGTGCAAATCGAGAGTCTGCCGCAGATAATAAATTTTCAATTCGCTGACGGCGACGGCGAAAACGAATAAAACTAAAACAGCGACGTTTAATCTGGTGACGGCGAACGGCGCGAGCATAATTGACAAGCCGACGAGCGTCGCGCCGATGATGTAAAGCGTTTTTTCGCTGCCGACGAACGGAATCAAAAAAAATCCGGCGAGAAAAGTTCCGAGAATGCTGCCGACGGTCGAGAGCGCGTAAAGTCTGCCGACGGTTTTGCCCGCCTCTTCGAGCGTCGTCATTTTTAACTTGACGGCGTAAGGCGCGACGAATCCGAGCAGAACGCTGGCGGGCGCGAACAGCAGCAGCGCGGCGGCGACGGATTTTATTTCCAGACCGACCGGCATCTGCGCGATAACGGACAAAATCAAATCTTTGAGCAGAATCGTCAGCGAAACCAATCCGCCCGCGAGAAAAAGAACGAAGGCGAGAATTTTAAGTTCGGGACGTTTATCCGCGATTCTGCCGCCGAGCCAGTAGCCGAGACTGAGCGCGGCGAGAATCACGCCGATAAGACTCGTCCAAACGTAAGTTGACGCGCCAATATACGGCGACAGCAGGCGCGAGCCGATGATTTCGTAAATCATCACCAGCGCACCGCAGACAAAAACGGTTAATTCGAGGATAAATTTTTTCGGGTGCATAAATTCAAGCGGTCAGAGTCTGCGCTGAGAGTGTGTTTTTCCGGCAGCGAAGCGCGGCGGAAAGGCAAACTAAAGTTTGGACTCTAAACGCCGCAAAACTCGCATCAATTTATTTTTTGATGCGAGTTTCAAATCAGAAGTTAAATTTTAATTACTCACCTTACGCGATTTAGGAATTCTTACCGCAAAGAACGCAATGGACGCAAAGGTTTCTTTAGATACCGTTTAACCATTTTGATTTTTCAATTGAAACCTGTCTTTTTTAAATGAAAAAGAGAAGAGTTTTTATCAATCGGAAAAAGATTTCACCAAAATTTTATCAATCTCTTTTCCTTCGCGTCCACCAGCGTCCTTTGCGGTGAAAATTCTTTCAACTGCGTAAGGTGAGTTAATTATTCGTTAGCCGCGGCGGTCGCCGTTTTTTTTTCTTCCGCGTCGTGAACATACGTCAGCCACGGCGCGTTGTCGGGCGCGGGTCGTTTGCCGTAGATGACATCGAAGAAAACGTCCTGCAATTGTTTGGTGATTTCGCCGCGCTTGCCTTCGCCGACGGTGATGCGGTCAACCGAGCGAATCGGCGTGATTTCGGCGGCGGTGCCAGTGAAGAATAATTCGTCCGCTAAATATAAAGCGGCGCGCTGGATAGAAGTTTCGACGACTTCGATGCCGAGTTCTTTGGCGATTTTAATTACCGAGTCGCGCGTGATGCCCGGCAGAATCGAAGCACCGAGCGGCGGCGTAATCAATTTTCCTTCGTTGACGACGAATAAGTTTTCGCCCGAACCTTCCGAAACATAACCTCTGTCGTCGAGCGCGATGCCTTCGGAAAACCCGCCCAAGATGGCTTCCATTTTGATAAGCTGCGAATTCATATAATTCGCGCCCGCTTTGGCGACGGCGGGCAGGGAATTCGACGTGATGCGCGTCCAGCTCGAAACGCAAACGTCAACGCCCGTCTCAAGTGCTTCTTCGCCGAGATATTTGCCCCAATCCCACGCCGCCATATAGCATTCAATCGGATTCGGAAACGGATTAACGCCGAACGCGGGTTTGTCTTCGTTCAAGCCGCGAAAGACGACAGGACGAACGTAACATTCTTCCATTCCGCCGCCGCGCACCAGTTCGACGGCTGCCTGACAAAGTTCTTCGCGGTTGAATTTGATGTCCATTCGATAAACTTTTGCCGAATTTAAAAGACGCTGGATATGCTCGGTCAAGCGGAAAACCGCCGTGCCGCGTATCGTGTTGTAAGCGCGGATGCCTTCAAAAACGCTCGAACCGTAATGAATGGCGTGCGTCATTACGTGGACGCGGGCATTGTCCCAATCTATAAACTCGCCGTTACGCCACACCTTCGGCGCAATTCGCATCGTATTCACATCTTTTGTTGACATAATTTTTTTATAAGCTCCTAAAAGGAAATTGAAAAAGAAGATTTTCTAAATGGAAGAAATATCGAAACGGATTGAATTTCTGAAAAAATCTCATTCGGTAAATTATAAGTGAAAAAGTGAAAAAGGGGAAAAGTGAAAAAGTCCGATTGAGTATCGTCAACAGACTTTTCCCCTTTTCCCCTTTTTCACTTTTTTACTTTACAAAATTCTGAATCGCGGCGCGGTGTCGTCGAGGCGGCTCGAATAAGTTACGCCGCCAATCGTCGCGGAGACGATAACTGGAACGTCGCCCGCGCCCTGAAGCGTCGCCGGGAGCGTGAAATCAATCGAATAAACGCCCGGCTCGCGCAGCACCGCGCCGGTCAGCAGCTGCGCTCCGGTCAGGGTCGTATTGCCGATTCGCACCGTCAGGTTGGCGGCACTCAGATTGTTGATGCCGGTGACGAACAAGCGCAAAACGGTCGGCACGCGCCTGCCGCCTCTGATTCTCAGCGTGGTGACGTTAAACGGCTCAGTTCGCTGGACGGTGTTGGTCACGTCGAAAATCCGGGCGCGATTCGTTACGGTCGGCGATGCCGACACAAGAGTGAAAACGTCGGGACGCGCCGGGACAATCGTAATCGAGCCTCTGGTGGCGATGCCGTTGTTATTTATCACCACCGGATAAACGGTCGGCATATTGTTGACGGCGGCGAGACCGGGCGGCACGACGAAAACAATCTGTCTTGAATTGACCGACTGCAAACCGGCTGCGGCGCCGTTAATCGTCAGCGTCACGCCGGAAAGCTCGATCGGTAAAGTAAAACGTCTGGACAGCGAACCGACCGCCGTTCGCGGCACCGCCGGGCTGCTGACATCGAATGGGAAAAGGTAAATCGCCAGCATTCCGGGCGACACGCCCTGCACGGCGGGCGGAGTTGCCGGAGTCGGCGAAACGGTCGGTGTCGGACTCGGCGTTGGGGTCGCCGCCGGTGTCGGAACGGGCGAGGCGGAAACCGAAAGGCGGCTCGCGCCCGTCGCAAAATTCAGGCTGGTCGTGGATGCGAAAGTCTGCACCGGAAGCAGAAAATAATACGCTTCGCTCTGCAAATCGCCATTGCCCGTGCCGAGTTCGGTCAGCGCGAAATTGAAAGCCATCCGCCTGACGGAATTGCTCGGCAGCGGTTGGGTTGCCGCGATGAAAACAGCCGGAGTCGGGAATTTTGTTAATCTGGTAAAAGTCGCCACCGCCGCCGGAACGGTCAACGGGTAAGAATAGATTTGCGCCGGACGCGCCACATCGGGATTCAAACCGGAGTTGTTGTCCGGGGCAACCGTGCCGTTTGCCAAAATGTTCTGGCGCGTCTCCAAAACCAGTGTCGCCGGTGCGCCGTTCGCCGCCGTGTCGGTAAACCCGCCGTAGCGCGGAACGTCGCCGCCGCTCGCTCCCGCGTCGGCATCGCTGCGCGGTCCGATACGCCGGAACGGATTAGCCGGTGGCACAACATCGGCATCAAAAATGAAAAGCGCGTATCCCGGCTGGTTCGCGCCGCCGAGTTCACCGGCTAAGTCAGCGTAAGAATCGAACGCGATGAAACGCCCGTCGCGGCTGATTCGTTTGCCGAGGTCGAGGATATTCACCAAATCGCCCGGATTAACAGGCGCGGTCGTCGTCACTTGTCGTTTAATCGAGCCGGTCGTCGTGCCGCCGGTTGCGCCGTCCAACTCGGCGAAAAAAATCTCGACGTTGCGGTCGGCGTTGCTGCCGCCGGTCATCTGGCGAATCGGATTGTCGGCGTTGCTGAAAAAAGCGACTCGCGTGCCGGAACCGGAAATGCTCGGATTTTGATTATAAATCGGGTCAACGATAGTTCCGCGCGACGTAACGGTTATTTGGCTGGTCGCGGCGATAGTGCGAACGAATGTGAAAATCTCATCGTTGGCGTTCGGCGAAGCGTTGCCGAACATCGGGTCGGGTCGCAAATCGCGGTTTGAAACGAAAGCGATGTAATTTCCGTTGTCGTTGATGCTGGCATCGCGGTTGTCATCGGCGATAACCGGCAAGTTTGTCGCCGTGCCGGGCGACGGCAGGCGAGTCGGCGCGGTGTTGGTGATACGGGTAAAAGCCCCGGCACCCAAATCGGTTACGGAAATCTCGGCTCCCGAAGACAAATCAGCGGGCGGAGCAGCGGGAATTTCATAAAGCCACATTTCCGTGTTGCCGTCGCTTATCAAAGGATTTTCGGGAGTTGTCGCCGGAGGCACCGGGTTAAAAGATTCGGCATTAAAATTTCCGGGATTCGTCGTGTTGGCAGGTGTCGCCGGAGTAGCGGTCGTCGCGTTCGAGCCGAAGGCAATCCACCGACCGTCGTTGCTAATGACCGGGCGAATATTCACGATCGAAACTCTGGTATTAGTTTGACCAAAAGGATTAGCGGGATTAATTCGCAAACTCGTCGTGTTGGTAATTTGGAATATGCGGCGTTGCGCGTAGTCGAAAATAAAAACCTCGCGGTTGCCGTCCGTATTGCGCGGATTTTCGGTTGCCAGATTGCCGGTTGATTCAAAAACCACAAATCGCCCGTCGCCGCTGATGCCGCCGGCAAAAGATTCGACCGGCGCGGAAGTAATCTGCCCGATAACCGAATCAACCTGCGCCGAAGCGTTCAGGAAACTACCAAATATGGTAACGATTGCTAATATAAAAATGAAATAAAATTTCACAAACTCCTCCAAAAAATCGTGTATAAATATAATGTTGAAAACGAAAATTTACGGCTGCCGAAAACTTAAAATCGCCGTGATTCAAAACATTGCATTTTAAAGGTTAAAAATGTGTCTGGCAAGCAACAGGAAAAATTTAATTTATTATTTAACTTGAAAAACATCTTCTTTGATGCCGGAAAAGCCGCAAATGGTTGACTTGCGAAAATAAAATATAGGATTCAAAATTACAGATGAAATCCTAATTCCCGAATCTTGAATCTTGAATCTTGAATTCTGATTACTGCAAAATTATGCTCGTCGCGGGCGAAGCCTCCGGCGACGCGCACGCTGCCGCGCTCGTCCGCGCCCTGCGCGAAACCGCGCCCGAAACCGCGTTCGAGTTTTTCGGGGCGACCGGCGCGAAGATGCGCGAAGCGGGCGTTGAGACGATTGTCAAAGCCGATGATTTGGCAATCGTCGGATTGCCGGAAATCGCCCGCGCTTTGCCGATGTTTCTCAAAACTTTCCAGACTTTGAAAAACGCCGCGCTTGAACGAAAGCCCGACGCGGTTGTTTTGATAGACTTTCCCGATTTCAATTTAAAGCTCGCCAAATCGCTCAAAAAACAACGTCTGAAAATTGCCTATTACATCTCGCCGCAGCTTTGGGCGTGGCGCAAATATCGCGCCAGCACGGTGAAAAGTTCGGTTGACTTGCTGCTGACGATTTTGCCGTTTGAAAAAGATTGGTATGCGCGGCGCGGAATCGCGCACGTTCGATACGTCGGTAATCCGCTCGCGGGTGAAGTTAAATCCGCCCTCACGAAAGCGGAATTTTGCGCCAAATATGAACTCGATATGACGAAGCCGATAATTGCATTGCTCGCCGGAAGCCGTCAAAAAGAAATCGCGCGGATTTTGCCGCCGCTGCTCGAAACCGCAGGGCTGATGGAAAGCGTCAATCGAGATTTGCAGTTCATCGTCACGCTCGCGCCGACGCGCAAATTCTCCGAAATCGAAGCGGCGAAAAATAAAGCCCGCCGCCTGCCGAAAAATTTAACCGTCGTCAAAGACGAAACGCGCGAAGCGCTCAACGCTTCGGACGCGGCGGCGGTCACGAGCGGCACGGCGACGCTGGAGACGGCGATGCTCGGCGTGCCGCTGGCGATTGTTTATAAAACTTCCGCGCTGAATTACAAACTGCTGCGCCCGATAATTTCCGTCGAACATTTCGGCTTGATAAATCTGATTGCCGGTGAAAGATTGGCGAACGAATTGATTCAGGACGATTTCACGCCCGAAGCCTTGAGCGCGGAATTATTTCGCCTGCTCGAACCCGCCGCGAACGTAAAAATGCGCGAAAGATTGCGCGAGGTCGTCGAAACGCTGGGAAAAGGCGGCGCGTCGAAACGGGCGGCTGAAGCGATATTAAACTTACTTGACGGAAATCATCCGGCTTAAATTCAATTAGAGCAACTTTCAGTTATATGAAAAACAAAGAACCGTTCCGCAATAGCTGAAAACTGATAACTGACAGCGGAGAGCGACGGATTATCAGTTATTCGCTCTCCGCTATCAGTTATTGCGGAAATTATAGAGCTTTTGCCTGAAATCCGCTCTAAATCCGAGCTGCCAAGTTCACTGAAGAATGATTTTGGTGAGAATAAGAAACGCCCGATAAAGTTTAACTGACTTAACCGGGCGGCGATGAAATTTTATAAGCGAGAGGCGAATTATTTAACCGGCGCAACCGGCGGCATTTCGTCCGTGCAGGCGGCGATTGCCCAACTCGTCAATTCGTATTTTTGCTTGAGGCTGCGAAAAACGACGATTTGAATCGTCTGCGGCACGGCGGTTTTCTTGTCCTTTTCGGTTACTTGAACCTGGAGACACAAACGATAATTCATTCCGGCGACAACCTGCTGTTCGGCTTTGCTAATTGCGCTGAGTTTGATTTTCGCCTTTTGCTTTTTCGCCTGCGCTTTGACGGCAAATTTCGCCGCCTCAACAATTTGGGAATCGGAAACATCAACATTTTGATAACTGCCCGCCATCGGCACATCCGTTTGAGCGAAACCCGACGCGGCACAACCGAGTATCAAGCCGAGCGCGGCGAAAACAATCAGCATTTGTAAATAGCTTTTCATTTGAAATCTCCTTGCTGCCTGGTTTGCGAACTACTGTTTAAGATAAAAAGAATTTTGTCCGCTTCGTTTTCAATCAATAAACAAGCGTGAATGTATTTGGTTATTCGCATAAAGTTCTCTCCATACGGATATTATTTTATTCGTGTGTAAGTTTGTTTCGGTTTTCCGCCCGCCGCGTTCATTATCGGAATTCCCGGCGGAGCGGAAGCATTATAGATAAAGGTTAAATTTTTGCCGTCATCTGATAGTTTTAATTTCGTTATCCATTTAATTTTTATATCTTTGACACCCGGTTTCATTCCTTCCGGCGTAATCATTACGGTTCGCTCGATGACAAATTCCTTACCGTCCCATTTCGATTTAGTGGCTTCCGTTTTGTTGTTGTAATCGGAATTTGTTTCACCGCGCCCGTCGCTGAAATATATATCCTCGCTTCTTTTTTCAGAATCATTTTTATGCCAGATTCTTACAATTCTCAATTTAGGTTCATTGTAACTAATTTCAAGCGTCAATTTTTTCGGCTCGCCGTCTGATTTATTTTTGTCGGCAAAATTTTTCGATTCGATCAGTTGCCAAGTTCCGCTCAAATCGGGTTTGTCGTTTTTCTTTTGACCGAACCCGAAAACTGCAAACGAAAATAAAATTATTGTTGATATAAAAATTTTCATAATTTTCTCCAGATGAATTTATTTAAGTTTCTCAAAGTAACTTCTAACCGATTCCAAGGAATTCTTCGGGCAATTCTCAAACATTTTCCTTATTAGATTTTATCATCTCAAATTGTTTTTTCAATTCCTTAACTTCCTCTTTCAACCGCGCGATTCCTTTGACGTGCGCGTTTTGGCGTTTGTATTCGTCAAGCAATTGGACGGGCGTTCCCCACCAAACGCCGGGGCGGACGATTTTGCCGGGCAGAACTCCGGCTTGCGAGCCGATAATCGCGCCGCTTTTGATTGTCGCGTGGTCGCCCATTCCGACCTGCCCGCCGATGACGCAATCGTCCTCGACGACGGTCGAGCCGGAAATTCCGGTTTGCGCGGCGATGACGACGCGCTTGCCGATTCGGACGTTGTGCGCGATTTGGACGAGGTTGTCAATCTTCGTTCCCGCGCCGATTCGTGTTTCGCCCAACGCACCCCGGTCTATACAGCTATTCGCGCCGATTTCCACATCATCTTCGATAATGACCGTGCCAATTTGCGGGAATTTAACGTAGCCGCGTTCGCCGTCGCGGACATAGCCGAAGCCGTCCGCGCCGATTACCGCGCCCGCGTGCAGAATGACGCGGCTGCCGATTTGCGAACGGTTTTCGACGCAGACGTTCGGATAAATCACGCAGTCTTTTCCGATTTTTACCGCGTCGCCGATTTTCGCGCCCGCGCCGATTTGCGTTCCGTCGCCGATTTCGGAATTTTCGCCGATGCAGACAAATGCGCCGACGAAAATGCCCGCGCCGATTTTCGCGCTCCCGGCGATGATTGCGGTTCGATGAATTTCCGGCTCGCGCTTTTTCGGCGCGTGGAGAACGGCGGCGATTTTGGCGAAAGCGAGTTTCGGATTTTTTACCCGGATAAACGGGCAGGGAAGTTGAAAGTCGAAATTTTCGGGGACGAACAAACACGACGCGGCGGTTCGCGCGGCTGGTTCGGCAATTTCGTTTTTTTCGAGAAATGAAATTTCATTCGCCCGCGCCTTTGCCAAATTTGCGACGCGGAGAATTTCAACGTCGCCCGCGCCGGAAAGTTTGCCGTTTAGAAATTTTGCGATTTCCTCAATCTTCATTCCGACTCTCGTTTTCCTCGACCGCCCGTTGCAGAAATATCATCAAGCCTTCGATTTCAAATTTGTGTTCGCGTTCCAATCGTTTCAAAATCGGTGCGCTGTTGCTGTCGAGAAAGTGCAAATCGGCAAGGTCAATCGTCAGATTTACGCCGGATTCTTCGCGGATGCCGAGCGCGATTTTCTCCAATAAAACGGCATCTTCGCCGGTCATCGAGCCTTCGACGCGCAAAATGGTTTTGCCGCGTTCGGTGTCTTCGATTTGCTTGATACTGGTCGGCATAAATTTGAAAAACGCGAGAGAATAGTTTAGCAAATTATTCGCCGGCTGCATCGGTCGGCAACTGCAAAGATATGTAAAGGCATAAGCGGAAAGCGTTTTACCGGCATCAAACTGGAGCGATTTGCGGTAAAATCAACGGATAATATGAACCGAATTTTAATCATTGACGACGACGACGAGCTTTGCGAACTCATTGCGGAATTTCTCGCGGTCGAAAATTTCGAGACGCAAGCCGTTCACGACGGCGAAACGGGATTGCAGACGGCATTGGAAGGCGAAAACGATTTGGTGATTTTAGATGTGATGCTGCCGAAAAAAAACGGCTTCGACGTTCTGCGCGAGCTGCGGGAAACATCGAAAATTCCCGTGCTGATGCTGACGGCTCGCGGCGAAGATATGGAGCGCATCGCCGGTTTGGAAACGGGCGCGGACGATTATCTGGCAAAGCCTTTTAATCCGCGCGAACTCGTCGCCCGTTTAAGAGCGATTCTACGCCGTGTCGAAACGCAGACGGAAATTGCACAGACGGAAGAAGATAAGTTGAAGGTTGACGATGTGGAAGTGCAGATTTCGGCGCGTTCGGTTTTGAAAAACGGCGAAGATTTAACTTTGACATCGGTCGAATTTGATTTGCTGGCGGAACTACTCAGGCACGCGGGCAAAGTTGTCAAAAAAGAAGATTTGAGCGAAACGGTTCTGGAGCGCAAACTGTCGCCGTTCGACCGCAGCCTCGATATGCATATCAGCAATTTGCGGAAAAAATTGGGCGTTCGTGACGACCAGAGCGAAAGAATCAAAAACATCCGCTCGGTCGGTTATATTTATACTTTGCCGAACGAAAAATAAA
>Ga0136640_10000628_pt1 | contig 13644 bp, 13 predicted proteins | sample AntDrymUQ8642106_2_FD_105498 | JGI IMG/M metagenome (GOLD analysis project Ga0136640, IMG submission 105498) | Polar desert sand microbial communities from Dry Valleys, Antarctica - metaG UQ864 (21.06) | ecosystem: Environmental > Terrestrial > Soil > Desert | place: Antarctica: Dry Valley...
CTCAAGGCCTTTTTCGGCAACCGCGGCCGCCATCATCTGATCGCCGGCGGGCTCGCCATCCTCGTCCCTTCGATCATTCTGATCGGCTTCATAACCGACAGCAATACCAACACCACGCCGGGGCGGCAGCTTATCTACGCCGAAAGTTGGCCCGCGAACCGCAGCGATGCCGAGATCATCGCCCAGCAAAAGATCGACCAAAAGAAAAAGAACGAAGCGCTCGCCGAGCGCCAGCGCGCCTATCAACGGCTCGAGAAACGCCTGGGAATGTGAACAGTGCGGATGCGAGCAGCGATGCACGCTGGATGGCAGCGGCGATCGCGCTTGGCGAACGCGGGAGAGGACGCACCGCGCCCAATCCCAATGTCGGCTGCGTCATTGTCAAGGACGATATCGTCGTCGGCCGCGGCTGGACCCAGCCCGGCGGCCGCCCGCACGCCGAAGCGGTGGCATTGGCGGAGGCGCGCGGCGCCGCGCGGGACGCCGCCGTTTATACGGGCCTCGAGCCCTGCGCACACGTCAGCGATCGCGGCCCCGCCTGCGCCGACGCGCTGATTTCCGCGGGCGTCGCCAGGGTCTTCGTCGCGCTCCAGGACCCCGACCCGCGAACCGCCGGCGAAGGGATCGCGCGCTTGCGCGGCGCGGGGATCGCGGTCGCTATCGGCGAAGGGGCCGATGAAGCGGCCCAATCGATGGCCGGTTTCCTTTGCCGTCAACGGCTCGGCCGCCCCTTCGTCACCCTGAAGCTAGCCATGTCGATCGACGCGCGGATCGCCATGGCCGACGGGGCCAGCCGCTGGATCACGGGCGAGGAGGCGCGCCGTCACGCCCATGTCGAACGCGCGCGCGCTGACGCGATCCTGGTCGGACGCGGCACCTTCGATACCGACTCGCCCTACCTCGATGTCCGCATCGAGGGACTCGAAGACCGAAGCCCGCGCCGCCTGACCCTGACCAGCGGCGAGGCGCCGCCGGGGTGGTTCGCGATCGCATCGCCCGAAGCAATTCGCGGGCTACTCGACGTCAACGACCTGATCGTCGAAGGCGGCACGCAAACCGCTTCGGCCTTCCTCGCGGCCGATCTCATCGACCGGCTCTGCATCTATACCGCGCCGATAGTCATCGGCAGCGCGGGCAAGGCGGCGATCGGCGATATCGGCCTCGATGCGCTTAGCGACGCCCATGACCGCTGGCGACGTTTCGACAGCCGCGTTCTTGGCAGCGACCGGCTCGACGTTTACGAGCGGGTTCGCGAGTAAATGTTCACCGGCATCATCACCAGCATCGGGCGGATCGAGGCCGTCGAGCCGCGCGGCGACCTGCGCGTCCGCATCGCTTGCGACTATGATTTGTCGACGGTCGATCTCGGCGCGTCGATCGCCTGCTCGGGTGTCTGCCTGACGGTGGTCGACAAGGGCGCGGAGTGGTTCGCGGTCGACATCTCGGGGGAAACGCAGGACTGCACGCCCACCGCGATGTGGCGGGCGGGCGCCGCGCTCAACCTCGAGCGCGCGCTTCGCGTCGGCGACGAGCTTGGCGGCCATATCGTCACCGGGCATGTCGATAGCACCGGCAAGGTCTTGTCGGCCGTCCCCGATGGGGCGTCGATGCGGGTCGAAATCGCCGCGCCTGCCGATCTCGCGCCCTATATCGCGATCAAAGGATCGATCGCGATCGATGGCGTGTCGCTCACGGTTAACAGCGTCGACGGAAGCCGATTCGCGGTTAACATCATTCCGCACACGGCCGATTCGACCACGTTGCAGACGATCGAGGCCGGCCGCGAATTGAACATCGAAATCGACATTCTCGCGCGTTATCTCGGCCGCATGATGGCCCTTCGTCACAGCCCAAGCTGATTCGGGAGCTAGTAATCACATTAGAGTGTGATTAATTGGCGGTGATGAGCAGCCTGTTAATTGATCGCGTGTGCACTCTAGTCTCGGAAGGTGAAGTTTCCCGCTCGGGCCTCGCGCGCGCGGCAGGGCTCCACGCCAATTCGCTGCGGCGGCTCGGCGAGGCCGACTGGAACCCGACCGCGGACACCCTCCTCAAGCTCGAGCGCTTCCTTGCCACCGGCGGGAGTTCGGCGATGGCCAGCCCCGAACAAATCATCGACGAAGCCCGCAACGGCCGCATGTTCATCCTGGTCGACGACGACGACCGCGAGAATGAGGGCGACCTCGTCATTCCCGCGCAAATGGCGACTCCCGACGCGATCAACTTCATGGCCAAGCACGGCCGCGGGCTGATCTGCCTGGCGCTTTCCAGGGCCCGGGTCGGGCAGCTCGGGCTCGATCCGATGAGCCGCAGCAACGGCACGCGAATGGAGACCGCGTTTACGGTGTCGATCGAGGCGCGCGAAGGCGTCACCACCGGGATTTCGGCCGCCGATCGGGCGCGTACCATCGCCGTCGCCATCGATTCGGGCCATGGCCCCGAAGCAATCGTGACGCCGGGTCATGTCTTCCCGCTGACCGCGCGCGAAGGCGGGGTGCTAGTCCGGGCGGGCCATACCGAAGCCGCGGTCGACATCGCGCGTCTCGCCGGGCTCAACCCGTCGGGCGTGATCTGCGAGATCATGAGCGACGACGGCACCATGGAGCGAATGGAGGGCCTCGTCGCGTTCGCGAAGCTGCACGGCCTCAAGATTGGCACCATCCGCGACTTGATCGCCTATCGGCTCAAAAAAGATCATCTCGTCGAGCAGACCGCCGAGGCCGCGTTCGAAAGCCGCTGGGGTGGGCGCTGGACCGCGAAAACCTTTCTCAACAAGGCGCTCGGCAACGAGCAGATCGCGCTGGTCAAGGGCCGTATCGACCCGTCCCAACCGACCCTGGTCAGGATGCACGCGCTCAGCCTGTTCGCCGATGCCTTCGCCGAAAGCGGGCACCGCGGCGGAATGCTCGAAGGCGCGATGAAGATCATCGGCGAGGAGGGCGCGGGAGCGATCGTCGTCATCAACCGGCCTTCGCCCGACGCGCTTTCGTCGGCGCTCAAGACCCGCGCGGGCAAGGAGACGCCGCGCGATCCCGAGCTATTGCGCGATTATGGTGTCGGCGCGCAGATACTCTCGGCGCTGGGAATTCATGACATGGTGCTTCTGACCAACACCCACCACGCCCCGGTCGCGCTCGAAGGCTATGGGCTCAAGATCGTCGGCGAGCGCCCGATCCCGGTGAGCCAGGACTGATGGCGCGGGTGCTGATCGTCGAGGCGCGCTTCTACGCCGCGCTGAGCGACCTGCTGCTCGAAGGCGCGCGGGCCGCGCTTGGGCAGCACGAGGTCGAGGTCGTGACCGTTCCCGGCGCGCTCGAAATCCCGGCCGCGATCGTGCTTGCCGACGAGAACGGCCGCTACGACGCCTATGTCGCGCTCGGCATCGTCATGCGTGGCGAGACCTATCATTTCGAGATCGTTTCGAACGAGTCCGCGCGCGGACTAATGGCGCTGACGCTCGACGGCCTCGCCATTGGAAACGGCATATTGACGGTCGAGGACGAAGCCCAGGCGCTCGCCCGCGCGCGGTGTGATGACAAGGACAAGGGCGGCGAGGCCGCAAAGGCCGCGCTCGCGATGCTGGCGTTGCGCGAGCGTTTCCGGGGCTGATGCATCCAAGCGCAACCATTCTCCGATCAGGGACGCCTCGCCTCGCCTTCGCCGCGCTGCTCGTCGGCAATCTCGCGCTCGCGTTCGGACCCTGGCTGGTCAGGCTCGCCGATGTCGGACCCGTCGCCGCGGGCTTTTGGCGGCTGGCGTTGGCGATTCCCTTTCTTCTGCTTCTGACACGCGCCGCGGGGCAAAGCTTCGCCCGGCCGCCAGCCGCGCTGCTTGGCGTCATCGCGCTCGGCGGGTGGTTCTTCGCCGCCGATCTCGGCGCCTGGCATGCGGGCATCCGCCTGACTAAGCTCGCCAACGCCACGCTTTTCGCAAACGTTTCGAGCTTCTTCTTCGCGGTGTACGGCTTCTGGATCGCGCGCCGGGCGCCGCGCCCACTCCAGGCAGGCGCGTTGTTGCTGGCCGCGGTCGGCGCCGCGCTGCTGATGGGGGGCAGCTACGAAGTATCGCCGCGCTACCTTAGAGGCGACTTGCTCTGCCTTGCCGCGGGGCTGCTCTATACGGGCTATTTGATCGCGATCGATCGCGCGCGCGAAACCATGGCGCCGCTGCCGCTTCTCACGCTTGCGACGATTGCCGCCGCCCCGCCGCTGCTGGTCGCAACGCTGCTGCTGGGCGAGGCGTGGTGGCCGGGCGACTGGACTCCGCTCGTCATGCTTGCGCTCGGCAGCCAGGTGCTCGGGCAGGGCCTGCTCGTTTACGCCATCGGTCACTTGTCGCCGGTCGTCGTCGGGCTCGGCCTGCTGACCCAGCCCGCAATCGCGGCGGCGATCGGCTGGCTTGCCTATGGAGAACTTATGACCGCGCTCGATTGGGTCGGCGCGCTCGCCATCGCCGCGGCGCTCGTCCTCGTCAGGCTGCCCAAGCTTGCGCCGGCGGCGCCCTAGCCTCATCCTGCCGTCATGAGCCCCGACGAACTGACCCTAGACGAACTTCGCGCCGCGCTGGCGCCGCTCAATGCACGCAACGCGGTGTTCGACGGCTGGAGCGAACGCGCTCTTGGCGCAAGCGCCGCCGAGATCGGCGTTCCCGCGAGCCGTGCCCGCATCGCCTTCCCCGGGGGCGCGGCCGACATGATCGATGCCTGGTACGCCTCGATCGACGCAGCGATGGCGCAGGCCTTTCCGGCTGAACGCATCGCGGCGCTCAAGATCCGCCACCGCATTCGCGACCTCGTCCTGTTCCGCATCGATCATATCGAGCCCGTGCGCGAGGCCGCGCGGCGCGCGCTCGCGGTTCTCGCGCAGCCGCAGAATTTGGTCCGGGGGGCGCGCCTCGGCTGGCGGTCCGCCGACGCGATGTGGCGGCTGGCGGGCGATACCGCTACCGATTTCAATCATTATTCGAAGCGCGCGATCCTCTCGGGCGTCTACGGCTCGACCCTGCTCGTCTGGCTCGGCGACGAAAGCGACGGGCGAGCCGAGACCCGCGCCTTCCTCGACCGGCGCATCGACGACGTCATGAAGATTGAAAAGCTCAAGGCGGGCTGGCGATCGCGGCAGGAGCGATTGCCGAGCCTGACCCGCTTCCTGGGGCGTTTGCGCAATCCCGCACAATAAAGCTGGCGTTTGCTAATTGTTATTGATAATCAATCGCAATGAACACCGCCCTGCGACTCGACATGCTTCCCATGCGCACCAACGCGACGATCAGCGCGATCGACTGGCTGGCGCTCGGCACCGCCGACGAAAGGCGACTGCGCAATCTGGGTTTCGATGATGGCGTCGCGGTCGAGCCACTCCACGCAGCGCCCGTCAGCCGCGATCCGATCGCCATGCGCGTCGGCCGCATGACGGTTGCCATCCGTCGGGCGCACGCCCGCGCAATGACGGTCGAGCCCGCTTAAGACATGAACCCGATGCCGCTGGTGGCGGTGGTCGGCAATCCCAACGCCGGCAAGAGCGCGTTGTTCAACATGCTGACCGGCGCACGCCAGAAGGTCGGCAACTATCCCGGTGTGACCGTAGAACGAAAGTCGGGGCGATTCACGTTTCCCGACGGCCGGCCGGTCGAGCTGGTCGATCTGCCCGGCGCTTACAGCCTCGAGCCTTCGAGCCCGGACGAGGCCGTAACGCGCGACGTCTTGCTCGGCCATCAGGCCGGCGAGCGGCTCCCCGACGGACTGCTTATCGTGCTCGACGCGACCAATCTCGACAATCATCTCCGCTTCGCGCTGCAGCTGATCGATCTCGGCCATCCCACCGTGGTCGCGCTCAACATGGTCGACCTCGCGCGGCGCGACGGTCTGGAAATAAGTCCGGAGCGCCTCAGCCAGGCGCTCGGCGTCCCGGTCGTAGAAACCGTCGCCGTCCGCCGCATCGGCAAGGACGCGATTTCCGAGGCCCTTGCCGGCGAAGTTCTCAATCGCCCGGCCGGCGGGCGCGCCGGGCCGCACGACCCGCGCGCTCTCAGCACCCGCGCGCGCGCCATCGCCGCCACGGCTACCCTCAGCCAGCCGCCAACCCGCGACGCGGCGGGCTGGCTCGATCGCATCGCGCTTCATCCCCTGGCGGGGCCGCTGATCTTCGCGGGAATCATGTTCCTGATGTTCCAGGCGGTGTTCGCCTGGTCCGAAGCCCCGGTCGCGCTGATCGAATCGGGGCTGCTGTGGCTTCAGGCCTCTGCATCCTCGCTCCTTCCCGACAACCTCCTTCGCTCGCTCGCCGTCGACGGGATTCTCGGCGGGGTCGGGGCGGTGGTGGTCTTCCTTCCGCAAATCCTGATTCTGTTCTTCTTCATCCTGCTTTTGGAAGCGTCGGGCTACATGGTGCGCGCGGCCTTCCTGATGGACCGCCTGATGGCGCGGGTCGGCCTGTCGGGCCACGCCTTCATCCCGCTGCTCTCCTCATTCGCCTGCGCCATCCCCGGGATCATGGCGACCCGCACCATCGCCGATCCCAAGGACAGGCTCACTACCATCCTGATTGCGCCGCTGATGACGTGCTCGGCGCGGCTTCCGGTCTATGCGGTGATCATCGCGGCGTTCATTCCCGCGCGCGCGGTGGCGCCGGGGGTGGGCTTGCAAGGACTCGTCCTGTTCGGACTCTATGCAATGGGAATTCTTGGCGCGATGGGTGCGGCGCTAGTCCTGCGCCGCACCGTCGCGCGCGGCGCCAAGACCGGCTTCATGATGGAGATGCCCAAATATCAGCTGCCCCGCGTCCGCGATATCGCTCTCGGGCTGTGGCAACGCGCGACGATCTTTTTGAAGCGCGCGGGCGGGATCATCCTCGTCTCTACGATCGTGCTGTGGGCGTTGCTTTCGTTTCCCCAGCCGAGGCCCGGCCAGTCGGCGCTCGACAGCTCGATCGCGGGCAAGCTCGCCACTGGGCTTGGCGTGATCGTCGAACCAATCGGATTCAACCGCGAGATCGCGCTCGCGCTGATCCCGGCGATGGCGGCGCGCGAAGTCGCGGTCTCGGCGCTCGCCACCGTCTATTCGATTGAGGCCAAGGATGAGGCGCGCCAGGAACGCGGGCTTATCGAGCGGCTGCGCGGCCGCTGGCCGCTGCCGACCGCGCTCGCCTTTTTGATGTGGTTCGTGTTCGCCCCGCAATGCCTCTCGACGGTAGCGGTCACGCGCCGCGAGACCAACGGGTGGAAATGGCCGGGCTTCATGCTGGCCTATCTGTTCGGACTTGCCTATCTCGCGGCAGGGGCAACCTTCTGGTTGGCCACTTGGGCAGGTCTTTAAGGAAAGAACGCGATGGCGGGCGTCAACAAGGTCATTCTGGTCGGAAATCTGGGCGCTGACCCCGAAAGCCGCTCGTTCAGCAACGGCGGCGAGGTCGTCAATTTCAATGTCGCGACGTCGGAAAACTGGAAGGACCGCGACGGCAACCGTCAGGAAAAGACCGAGTGGCACAAGGTCGCTATCTTCAATGAAAATCTCGGCCGGGTCGCGAAACAATATCTGAAGAAGGGCTCGAAAGTGTATCTCGAGGGTCAGCTCCAGACCCGCAAGTGGCAGGACAATAGCGGCCAGGACAAATATACCACCGAAATCGTGCTTCAGAAATTCCGCGGCGAGCTCGTGTTGATCGACAGCCGCGGCAGCGGCAGCGGCAGCGGCGGGGGCGGGGGTGATTACGGCGGCGGTGAGGACAGCGGCAGCCAGGGCTTTTCGGGCCAGGGCGGCTATGGCGGAACCGGCGGCGGAGGATCGAGGCAGGGTTCGCGGCCGCCCGCCGCATTCGACAGCGACCTCGACGACGACGTTCCGTTCTAAGCGTCGTTCCGCTTGAGCGCGGCGAGCGCTGCAAACGGGCCGGCCTGCGCTTCGCTCAGCACCCCCGCAGCTTTCAGAACGGCATCGGCGCCCAGCGCGCGCGGATAGGGATCGATGGCGAGCGCCAGCGTCTGCGCCGCGGCCTCGCCCAGATCGATCGCGCCACCTTCGTAAAAGACGATGTCGCACTCGGTTTCGCTGAGCTCGATGCCGGCATCGGGCGCCTCGGCGGGAATGTCGGCGCGAAAGACGATATCGAACGGGATGTCGAGCGTTGCCGGGAGCGCGACATTGGTCGCCACGCAAAGCTGGACGAATGCGGCGACGACCCGTCCCTTGGCGCGGACTTGGCCGCCCTCCAGGCCGACCGCGGCGTCCGCCCTCAGCAAAGCGAGCGAGGCGATGCCAAACCTTTTGGCAAGCGCCTCCCGCTCCTCGGCGTCGGCCGCGATTGCGACCGCGCGCGGCTCGGAGCCGATCGTATCGATGCGCAGCGTGCGGCTGTACTCGCTCATTTTTGGAATTCGCCCGCAAGCAAGGTGCCAAGGCCGGCTGCCTCGATCCGCGCGCGCAGCCCTCGCAGCCGTTCCTCGACGAACGCGACCGAATTCGCGTCCGCGCCTTCGTCCCGGAACATGTTGCGGCGAACCGCGTCGGCGAGGTCGCTTTGCCCGTCGAAGGCGCCGCGATAGGCGGTCAGCCGTCCGCCCAGTGCCCCCATCATGCGGCCGACATGCTTGCCGACCATCAGGTCGCCGATCCCCATTTGGCGAAGCTCCCCGTCCATGTCGTCGACGAAGGTTTCGGCGAGCAAGGCCTGCGCCCGCCGCGTGGCGTCGCCCTCGCGTTCGAGCCGAAGCAGGACCAGCGCAAGCACACTCGCGACCATATCGAAGCGTCCGTCGGTGGTGTCGGGCACCGCGCCCTCGGCATACCAGGCGGTCTGCCGCGCTTCGGCGACGATAGCGCGGTAGAGCGGTGCCATTTCCTGGTGACCGGCGGGACGGCAGAAGAGCTGGCGCAGCAATGAGGCTCCTGTCGGAAAAGCGGCAGCCTTGCGCCGCCGGGTGCCCTCGGGATAATGGTGGCGTCGCCGCGGGGGCGCAAGGCGGGCTTTGCTTTACGGGGGCTGGAGACTTTTGAAAATGAACCTGGCTTCGACACGCGCCGGCGCAGCCGTGCTGACCCTGGCGCTTTTAGCCACTGCGGCCTGCACCAGCATTCGCGACCACAAGGGCTATGTCGCCGACGAGACGCTGATCGCATCGGTCCAACCCGGTGTCGACAATCGCGATTCGGTGACCAAGACCCTTGGCCGCCCGACCTTCATCGGCCAGTTCGACCAGAACGACTGGTTCTACGTGTCGCGCGACACCGGCCAGCTCGCCTTCAGCGCGCCGCGCGCGACCGCGCAAACCGTGCTTCGCGTGCGCTTCGATGCCGCCGGCAACGTCAGCGCGGTCGAGCGCACTGGGATGGAAAAGATCGCGTCGATCAACCCATCGGGCGACAAGACCCCGACGCTCGGGCGCGAACGTGGTTTCTTCGAGGAGCTGTTCGGCAATATTGGTGCCGTGCGCGCGCCGAGCCTGCCCGGTCAGGGCAACCCGGGCCAATAACATTCAGCGCGCGATGCCGCCGGCGGCGAGCACCGCAAGGGTGACGAGGTCGGACGCGGTCGAGGTCATGGCCGCGATCTGCACCGGGCGCGCCATTCCGACGAGCATCGGCCCGATCACCGAGTCGCCGCCGAGCTCGCGCAGCAGCTTGGCCGACAAATTGGCCGATTGAAGTCCCGGCATGATGAGGACGTTGGCCGGACCCGAAAGGCGACTGAATGGATAGAAGCGCGCCATCGCCGGATTGAGCGCGACATCGGGCGACATTTCGCCCTCATATTCGAAGTCCGCGCTGCTTTCGTCGAGCAGCATCACCGCGTCGCGGATATTGTCGAGAAAGCTCCCTTCCGGATTGCCAAAGCTCGAATAGGACAGGAATGCGATGCGCGGTTCGTGCCCCATGCGGCGCGCGACGGTGGCGGTGGTCCGCGCGATATCCGCGAGCTGCGCGGCCGAGGGACGCTCGGTAACCGTGGTGTCGGCCATGAACACGGTGTGGCTCTGGCCGACGAGCACATGGATTCCGAAGGGCGTGCAACCCGGGCTGGGCTCGATCACCTGCCGCACCAGATCGAGCGTTTCGCCGTAGCGCCGCGTGATCCCGGTGATCATGACGTCGGCCTCGCCGAAGCGGAGCAGAAGCGCCCCGAAGATGTTGCGGTCCAGATTGACCATGCGCTCGACATCGCGGCGCAAATAACCCTCGCGCTGGAGCCGGTTGTACAGAAACTCGACCATCTCGCCGACGCGGCGCGAATTGCGGCTGTTGTGAACTTCGAATCCCGACGGGTCCTCGACACCCAGCGCGCGTAGCCGGTCGTGCACGTCGTCCCGGCCGACGAGAACGGGGATCCCGTAGCCGCCGTCCCTGAACGCAATTGCCGCGCGCAGCACGACTTCCTCCTCGCCTTCGGCGAACAGCACGCGCTTGGGGTTGGCGCGCGCCGCCTCGTAGGCGAAGGTCAGCACCGATGTCGTCGGGTTGAGCCGCGAGCGCAGCTGGGTGCGATAGGCCGCGAGATCCTTGATCGGGCGCCCTGCGACCCCGCTGTCCATCGCCGCCTTGGCGACTGCTGCGGGCACGATCTCCATCAGCCGCGGATCAAACGGGGCGGGGATGATGTAATCCGGGCCGAAGCTCTGCGCGCGTCCGCCATAGGCCGCGGCGACTTCTTCGGGGACTTGCTGGCGTGCAAGGTCGGCAAGCGCCTGCGCCGCCGCGATCTTCATCTCCTCGTTGATGGTAGTGGCGCGAACGTCGAGCGCGTCGCGGAAGATGAAGGGAAATCCAAGAACGTTGTTGACCTGGTTGGGATAATCCGAACGGCCGGTGGCGATGATCGCGTCGGGCCGCGCCGCCTTGGCATCCGGGGGGGAAATTTCGGGATCGGGATTGGCCATCGCGAAGATGATCGGATTGGGCGCCATGCGCATGATCATTTCCGGAGTCACCGCGCCCGCCACCGAAAGACCCAGGAAAATGTCGGCACCGTCGAGCGCTTCGGTTAGCGTGCGCTTGTTGGTCGGCGCGGCATGGGCCGACTTCCATTGGTTCATGCTTTCGGTGCGGCCCTGGAAGATGACGCCCTTGGTGTCGCACATCAGCACGCGGTCGCTCGGCACCCCCATCGCCTTGATGAGCTCGGTGCAGGCGATCGCCGCCGCGCCGGCGCCGTTCACCACTACGTCGACATCGCCGATGCTGCGGCCGGTAAGATGAAGCGCGTTGACGATGCCCGCCGCGGCGATGATCGCGGTTCCGTGCTGGTCGTCGTGGAAGACCGGGATGTTCATGCGCGCGCGAAGGGTTTGCTCGATGATGAAGCATTCGGGCGCCGCGATGTCTTCGAGGTTTATTCCCCCGAAGCTCGGCTCCATCAACTCGACCGCGTCGATGAAGCGGTCGGCATCCTCGGTCTTGAGCTCGATGTCGATCGAATCGACGTCGGCGAAGCGCTTGAACAGCACCGCCTTGCCTTCCATCACCGGCTTGGAAGCAAGCGCGCCGAGATTGCCGAGACCGAGGATGGCGGTGCCGTTCGAAATCACTGCGACCAGATTGCCCTTGGCGGTGTAATCATAGGCTGTGGCGGGATCGGCGGCGATCGCGCGCACCGGCGCCGCGACTCCGGGCGAGTAAGCGAGGCTGAGATCGCGCTGCGTCGCCATCGGCTTGGAAGCGATGATTTCGATCTTGCCCGGGCGGCCCTGCGAGTGAAAGTCGAGCGCCTCGCTTTCGGAATAGGTGACGTCCTTGCCTTCGCTCATCATGCTGGCCTCGCGCTGCCTTGCCGACCCTTAAGGCCCCGCTTGACGCAACGGCAAGCTTGGGGAGCGCGGCAAAAGCCGCTAATCTATCGCCCATGGCCAGAGAGGACCATGCTGCGCCGACGCCTATGATGGCGCAATATCTCGCGCTCCGGGACGAAGTGCCCGGCTGCCTGCTGTTCTACCGCATGGGCGATTTCTTCGAATTGTTCTTCGACGACGCGCGCCTCGCCGCTGCCGCGCTCGACATCGCGCTCACCGCGCGCGGTGATCATGACGGCGCTCCGATCCCTATGTGCGGGGTCCCAGTTCACAGCGCCGACGCCTATCTCGCGCGCCTCATCAAGGCGGGCTACCGCGTCGCCATCGCCGAGCAGACCGAAAGTCCGGCCGACGCCAGGAAGCGCGGCGGCAAAACGCTCGTCGCGCGCGCCATCGTCCGCATCGTCACCGCCGGTACGTTGACCGAGGACGTCCTGCTCGAACCGCGCGCTGCCAACTGGCTGGTGGCGCTGGCCAGGGCAGGCGACGAAATCGGCCTAGCGGCGGCGGACATCTCCACCGGCCGCTTCGAAACGCTGGCGTGCGCGCCCGCCGAAATCGAGGCCGAACTCGCGCGCTTAAACCCCGCCGAAATCGTAGCTCCTGAAGCCCTAACGGGGCGGCCCCTGACGATCGCGCCCGACAACTTCGGTGCTTTGGCAGGCGAGCGCGCGCTCAAATCGCGCTTCGGAGTGGCCACGCTCGATGGCTTCGGCCGCTTCACGCGCCCCGAACTTGCCGCTGCGGGCGGGCTGCTCGCCTATCTCGGTCACGCAGCCCGCGAAGGTCTCGCATTCCTCCAGCCCCCGCGCCGGATCGAACGCGGACGGCATATGGCGATCGACGGAGCGACGCGCGACAGCCTCGAGCTGTGCCAGGCTGCGGGCGGCGGCCGCAAGGGGAGCTTGCTCGACTGCATCGACCGCACCGTGACGGGCGCGGGCGCGCGGCTGCTCGCCGGCGACATCGCGGCGCCGCTTTGCGATCGTACGGAGATCGACGCGCGCCTCGATCTTGTCGGCTGGCTGATCGAGGGCGCGCGCCGCGAGGCCGTTCGCGCGGAGTTGAAAGCGCTTCCCGACGCGGGACGCGCGCTCGGGCGCCTGGCGTCGGGGCGGGGGTCGCCGCGCGACCTCGGGCAACTTTGCGATGCGCTCGACGGCGCCCGCAAACTGCACGAGCGTCTCGCACGGGAAGATGATCCCCCCGCGCTGCTCTTATCGCTGCTCCCCGCGCTCGCCGGCCATGGCGCACTGACCGATCGCCTTCAGCGCGCGCTGGTGCCGTCGCCCTCCACCGAAACCGACAAGGGCGGTTACATCGCGGAAGGCTATGATGCCGCGCTGGATTCGCTGCGCGCGGCGGGGGGCGAGGGGCGCCGGGCCGTCGCCGCGCTCGAAGTGCGCTACCGGGACGCCACAGCGACGCCTTCACTCAAGATCCGGCACAATGCCGTGCTCGGCTTCCACATCGAAGTCGCGGCCAGGCATGCCGACCGGCTTATGGCCGCGGATTCGGGCTTTTCCCACCGGCAAACGCTGGCCGGAGTCGTCCGCTTCGGCGCCCCCGACCTTCACGAAGCGGCGCTGCGCGTCACCCAGGCAGGCGCCCACGCTGTGGCCGCCGAAGCCGCCCATTTCGAAGAATTGACCCAGTTCGCCCTCGCCAGCGCGACAGCGATCGCCGCCACGTGCGACGCGCTTGCCCGCATCGACGCCGGCGCCGCGCTCGCCGCGCTGGCGGTGGAGGCGAACTGGTGCCGGCCCCGCCTCGTCGAACGGCCCTGTTTCGAAGTCGAGGGCGGGCGGCACCCGGTGGTCGAGGCCGCGCTCCGCGAGCAGGGCACGCGCTTCATTTCGAACGATTGCC
>Ga0136640_10000629_pt1 | contig 13611 bp, 13 predicted proteins | sample AntDrymUQ8642106_2_FD_105498 | JGI IMG/M metagenome (GOLD analysis project Ga0136640, IMG submission 105498) | Polar desert sand microbial communities from Dry Valleys, Antarctica - metaG UQ864 (21.06) | ecosystem: Environmental > Terrestrial > Soil > Desert | place: Antarctica: Dry Valley...
CGCCGGGGTGGCTGCGCATCCCGGCACCCACGATCGACACCTTCCCGATCCGCTCGTCGGCGAGGATCCGCTCCCCCACGCCGAGGTTCTCGATCGCCCCGGTTGCCGTGTGAAGCTCGTCGCGGCCGACGGTGAAGGAGAGGTCGGCTCGCTGATCGTCGGTGACCGGCTCGTTCTGGATGATCATGTCGACGTTCACGTTCGCGCCGGCAAGGGCGTTGAAGATCCGGCCGGCCACGCCGGGCTCGTCGGCCACGCCTGAGACGGTGACGCGCGCCTCGTTCGAGGTGTGCGTAACGGCTGTGACCATCGGGCGTTCCATCGTCTCTGCCTCCGAGACGACGAGGGTACCGAGGCCTTCCTCGAACGAGCTGCGGCAATGGATCCGCACGCCGTGGTTGCGCGCGTACTCGACAGAGCGAAGCTGCAGCACGCCCGCGCCGGAGGCCGACATCTCGAGCGTCTCGTCGAAGGACACGACGTCGAGCTTGGATGCGTCGGGGCAGATCCGGGGGTCCGCGGTGAAGACTCCGGCGACGTCGGTGTTGATCTCGCAGACCGATGCGCCGAGCGCGGCCGCGAGCGCGACCGCGGTGGTGTCGGAGCCGCCGCGGCCGAGCGTCGTGACGTCGCGGCTGTCGCCGGAGACACCCTGGAAGCCCGCGACCAGCACGATCCGGTCCTGATCGAGCGCCGCTTGGATCCGGTCTGCCCGCACCTCGAGGATGCGCGCCTTGGTGTGAGAGGAGTCGGTGACGATCCCGGCCTGCGACCCGGTTAAGGACACGGCCGCGTGACCCATGTCGTGGATCGCCATGGCGCATAGCGCGCAGGAGATGCGCTCGCCGACGGAGAGCAGCATGTCGAGCTCGCGCTCGTAGGGATGGTCGGAGATCTCGTGCGCCATCGCGACCAGATCGTCGGTGGTCTTGCCGCGCGCAGAGAGCACCGCGACGACCCGATTGCCGGCCTCCCGCGCGGCCACGATCCGGCCCGCCGCACGCTTCAGGTCTTCGGGCCCGGCGACCGAGGTGCCGCCGAATTTCATCACCACGATCTCGCTCATCCGGGTGTCGCCTCGCCCAAACGGGTCCATGCCATCACCCACCCGAGGATAATCAGGCTATGCAGATGCCCCGGCTGGGAACTACCAAGCGACGGATCGCCGCGCTGATCGTGCTCGGCGCGGTGGCCGTGGGCGTGTGGCTTCTCCTTTCGGACGGGGAGGGCGCCGGCCCGGAGGCGCCCGAGCAGGCCGCCGAGCCCAAGCCCGACCGGCCGGAGCCCGTCTCGAAAGACCCGATCGTCAGCGAGATGACGGTGGAGGAACAGGTCGACCAGGTGCTCCTCGTCGGCTTCGACGGCACGAGCCCGGACGCGGAGATCGCCGCCGAGCTCGGCGACCGGCAGCTCGGCGGTGTCCTCGTGCGGGCGGAGAACTGGACAAGCACGGACGACGGACGCAGGCTGGTTTCGGCGCTCGCCGACGCGGCTGAGAGCAGCGAGCCCGGCGCAGGCGACGCCGCGAGCAAGTCGGGCGACCGGATTCCGCCCCTTTTCGTGGCGTCCCAGGAGGGCGGCGAATACAGGTCGTTCCCCAACGTGCCGCCCGCCGAGCGCGCGCTCGACATCGGCCGGGAGGGCTCGGCCGACCGGGCGGAGGCGTGGGCGCTCGAGGCCTCGCGCACGCTCAGCTCGCTCGGCTTCCATCGCAACCTCTTTCCGGTGGCCGACGTCGCCACGCTCGACAGCCCGGTCGCAGGCCGGGCCTTCGCCGACGATTCTGCCCTGGTCGCGGAGCTCACCCAGGCGGCGCTCGAGGGTTGCGACGATGGCGGGCTCGCCTGCGCGCCGCTTCATTTCCCCGGGCTCGGAGCCGCGTCGCAAGACACCGCGGACGGCCCGGCGACAGTCAGCCTCGACGCGGGCGCGCTGACCTCGCGCGACCTCGAGCCGTTCAGGGCCGCCGCCGCGGAGAAGGCGCCCGCCATTGTGCTCTCCCTGGCCCTCTACCCCGCCTTCGACTCGATCGTCCCGGCCGCCCTCGCACCCGCGGTCGCAACCGACCTCCTGCGCGGCGAGGTCGGTTTTCGCGGGGTCGCCATCTCAGACGACCTCGGCGCCGGCGCCGTCAAGGCCACCTACTCCGTCCCGGATGCCGCGGTGGCCGCGCTCGGGGCCGGGGTCGACCTGATCCAGGTCGGCTCGCCCGACGACCAGCAGGGCGTGGCGAACGCCCTGGTCGAGGCCGTCGAGTCGGGAGAGGTCCCGGCTGAGCGGCTCGCCCAGGCCGCCGAACGGGTGCTCGATTTGAAGCGGGATCTCGGCCTGGTCGAGTAGCCCGTGTGACCTGACTCACACTCCTTATATATAGCGGGCTGATATATCTAGCTGATAGATGAAGCTTTCGTCAACAGGGCGCGTGATTCTCGGGATGCTGGCGGTGGAGCCCATGTCGGGCTACGACATCAAGGCCCTCACCGATCTCTCCACCCGGTTCTTCTGGGCCGCGAGCTACGGGCAGATCTATCCAGAGCTGAAGAAGCTGGCCGAAGGCGGACTGATCGAGGGAACCGAGCGCCCGCAGGGCGAGCGCCGGCGAACGGTCTACGCGATCACACCCGCGGGGAGAAAGGAGCTGGCCGCGTGGCTCGGGGAGCCGGAGCTGACGCACGAGCTTCGCGACGAGGGCCTCCTGAAGCTTTTCTTCGCCGGCGTCCTCGGCAAGGGCGAGATCGCGGCCGTTCTCGAGGACAAGCGTGACGCCCACCTCGCGACGCTCGCGCAGCTTCGCGAGATCGAGCCGATGGCCGCCTCGGTCGAGCGCTTCGGACCCCACGAGGTCCTCGGCTACGGCCTCGCCCTGCACGAGTTCGCAGCCGAGTGGTGCGAGCGCCAACTCAACCGACTCAAGGAGAGCTGATGCTGAATCGCCTTGCGAACATCACCGCCCACCGGCCCAAGCGCGTGCTCGCGCTCGCCGGCGTCTTCTTCGTCTTCGCGGGAGTCCTCGGCTCCGGTGTGGCTGACCGGCTCGACCCGTACGGCGCCGACGATCCCGACACCGAGGCGGTCATCGCCAAGGAGCAGCTCGAAGACGCGGGCTACCGGGACCCGCAGGCCGTGGTGCTGATCCAGGGCGTCGACCCGACCACTCCCGAGGGTGCGGCGCGCGTGCGCGAGGTGGCCGCTACCGCGGCGGGAGTCGAAGGCGTTCGCGGGACGGCCGGCTTCCTCGACACCGATTCGCCCGCCTTCGTCTCGCGCGACGGGGAGGCCACCTACCTCGTCGTCCAGCTCGAGGGCACCGAGGACGACGAGGTGCAAGCGGCCGGCGAGGGCCTCGTGGCGGCCCTCTCTCGCGAGCCCGATGTTTCGGTTGGCGGTGCCGCCGTGGCCCAGCAGCAGATCAACGAGCAGGTGGAGTCCGACCTCAAGCGCGCCGAGCTCTACGCGTTCCCGATCCTTTTCCTGCTCTCCCTCCTCTTCTTCCGCAGCCTCGTTGCCGCGATCCTGCCGCTCCTGATCGGCGGCCTCGCGATCGTGTCGACGCTCCTCCTCCTGACAGTTGCATCAGAGCTCGGCTCGATCTCGATCTTCGCCCTCAACCTCGTCACCGGCCTCGGCTTGGGCTTGGCGATCGATTACAGCCTGTTCATCGTCTCGCGCTACCGAGAGGAGATCGCACGCACGGGCCCTGGGCCCGAGGCGCTCCGCCGCACGATGGCGACCGCCGGCCGGACCGTCGCGTACTCGTCGGTGACGGTCGCGGGCGCGCTCGCCACCCTCGCCGTCTTCCCGCAGCGTTTCCTCTACTCGATGGGCATCGGGGGAGCTCTCGTGGCGATCGCCGCCGCGGTGATCTCGCTGACGGTCCTCCCCGCCATTCTGGCTCTTCTCGGTGAACGGGTGAACTCGCTTTCCCCCCGGTTCCTGCGGCGGCGCGCGGAGGCCGATTCGCGCCCGACGAGCGAGGGGTTTTGGTACCGACTCTCGCGAACGGTCATGCGCGTCCCGGGCCGGATCGCGCTGGTGTGCACGATCGTCCTGGTCGCACTCGGCATCCCGTTCCTCTCGATCGAGTTCACCTCGGTCGACGCGCAGGTCCTGCCTCAGGACACCAGCGCGCGCCAGGTCGACGACACGCTCCGCGCGGACTTCCCGCCCTTCCGCGACTCGCCGATCCAGGTCGCGTTCGAGGGCACCCAGGACGAGGTGGACGGCCTGGCCGAGCGCGCGGGCTCGCTGCCCGGCGTCGCCGAGGTGCGTGCGCCCCAGCGCCTTGCCGCCGAAGACTCGTGGGCGGTCGAGATCATCTCGGACGCGGCGCCGCTCTCAGACCGCAGCCAGGAACTCGTGGGCTCGCTTCGCGAGGAGCCGGGCGGTGGCCTCGTCACCGGTTTCACCGCGAGCTACCTCGACCTCCAGGACAGCCTCGTCGAGCACTTGCCGCTCGTGCTGGCACTGGTCGCAGCCGTGACGCTCTTGGTCCTCTTCCTCATGACGGGCTCGGTGATCCTGCCGCTCAAGCAGCTCGTCATGAACCTGCTCGGGCTGAGCGCCGTGTTCGGGATCCTCGTCCTGATCTTCCAGGACGGTCGCTTCGAAGGCCTTCTCGCCTACGAAAGCCAGGGCGGCCTCGAATCGACCCAGCCGCTACTCCTCTTCGCGGTGGCCTTCGGGCTCTCGACCGACTACGGCGTCTTTCTGCTCTCGCGGATCAAGGAAGCGCGCGACGGCGGAGCGTCCGAATCCGAGGCCGTCGCGATCGGGCTCGAGCGCACCGGCCGAATCGTCACCGCGGCCGCGCTCCTCTTCTGCATCGCGATCGGTTCCTTTGTCACTTCCGAGATCATCTTCATCAAGGAGGTCGGCCTGGGCACGGCGATCGCCGTCCTGATCGACGCCACGATCATCCGGGCGCTGCTCGTGCCAGCGCTGATGGAGATGCTGGGCCGCTGGAACTGGTGGGCGCCGCGACCGCTCCGGCGACTCCACGGGCGCTCCGGGCTGTCGGAGACGTAGGAGGCGAGCCCCTACGCGTCCATCCCCCGCCGGCCCGAGAACGCCCGGCCGAGCGTGACTTCGTCGGCGTGCTCGAGATCGGCGCCAACGGGGAGGCCGCTGGCGAGGCGCGTGATCTGGGTCTTCCCACGCAAGAGGCCGGCGATGTGGATCGCGGTGGCCTCGCCCGTGGTTGTCGGGTTGGTCGCAAGCACAACCTCGGAGACCTCGCCGCCCTCCATCCTCGTGACGAGCTCTGAGATCTTCAGATCCTCCGGGTCGATGCCATCGATCGGTGAAAGCGCCCCTCCGAGGACGTGGTAGAGCCCGCGGTACTCGTGCGTGCGCTCGATCGGGATGACGTCCTGTGGCTCCTCGACGACGCAGATGAGGTTGCGATCGCGGCGCTCGTCCAGGCAGATGCGGCAGCGCGATTCCTCGGCCAGGTTGAAGCAGACCTCGCAGAGACCCACCTTCACCTTGACGTCACGGATCGCCTCCGCGAGCGCCAGCGCGTCGTCGTCTGAGGCACGCAGGATGTGGAACGCGAGCCGCTGCGCGGTGCGCTGGCCGATGCCGGGTAGCTTCGAAAGCTCCGCGATCAGCCGCTGGATCGGCTGGGCGTACAAAGTCCCTTCAGGTCCCGCCGGCTGCCTACATCCCCGGCAGGCCGAGTCCGCCGAGTCCGCCGGCGCCGCCGGGTCCGCCGAGGCCTCCGGCCACACCGCCGAGACGAGTGGACGCAAGCTCCTGCGCCGCTCTGATCCCCTCGTTCACCGCCGCGAGGACCATGTCCTGGAGTAGCTCGGGGTCCTCCGGATCGATCGCTTCGGGGTCGATCGAGATCTCGAGCAGCCGCATATCGCCGCTCATCTTGACCTTCACCATGCCTCCGCCCGCGCTGGCGTCGACCTCTTCGTCCTTCAGCTTCTCCTGGGCCTCAGTCATGTCGGCCTGCATCTGCTGAACCTGCTTCATCATCGAGTTCATGTCGAACCCTCCGGGCCCGCCTCTTGGTCGCGTCACGCCGCCGCCTCTCCGGTATCGATTTCCGGGCCCGCATCGAGCCCGACGTCCATCCCCGACGCTCCGGCGTCGCCGCCGTCGGCCGAGGTCACTTCGAACTCCACGCCATCGAAGGCGCTCTTGAACTCCTCGAACACCTCGTCGGGGCTGAGGTCCTGCCGCACCTCCTGAGGCGCAGCCGCGCTGTCGCCTTCGATCAGGACGTAGACGGGCTTCAGCCGCTCGCCGACGATGACCTTGACGGCGTCGGCAAGAGACGCGCGCGCCTCGACCGCCTCAGCCTTCCGCTTGTTGAAGCCGGCGCCGACGGGAAAGCCCACCTGCACCACAGCCTGCTCCACATCGACCGCAATCGGGCGGGCGACCGCAAGCGCGTGCGAGAGGAGCTCGGATCCCGAGCGGACCTGGTCCATCACCGCCGGCCACAAGCCGACGAGACGCTCGAGGTCGAGCGCCTGAGGGGCGAGCGCCTGCGCGTCGCGCGGGGGCTGGGCTTCATCCGATGTCGCGGGGGCCGCGGGCTGCTGCGCGGGCGTGCCGGCGGTCGCCGCGGGTGGCGTTGCGGATGTGGCCGCGCTCGGCGGTTCCGCGCGCTGCGGTGGGGATGACGCAGCGGGCTCGGCCGCGGCCGGCGCTGAAGGCTCCAGGGAAGTCGCGCCGTCCTCGAGCGCAGCTTCGATTCGCTCGAGACGCTGTGCGAATGCCTCCCGCGAGGGGTCGAGCTGCGGTCGGGCGGCCCGGAGCAGGGCGAGCTCCATCGTCAGACGCGGCTCGTCACCCTCGCGGATCGCGGTCAGGGCGGCGGCGACCGAATCGATCGCGCGCATGAGCCCGAGGTCGGTGAAGGAGTCCGCCTGGGCGAGCATCAAATCCGGGTCGGCCGCCTCGAGCCCGTGCTCGCCGAAGCTCTCGCCGGCCGCACGCAGGATCAGGAGCTGGCGCAGGTGGGCGAGCAGGTCGCGGCCGAACTGCGCGACGTCGCGCCCGGAGCGCGCGAGGCTCTCGCTCGCCTCGAGCGTGGCACGGCCGTTCCCCGCGGCGATCGCGTCGGCGGCCGCGACGATCAGGGCGGAGTCGGCGACGCCCAGGACCGCCAGCACGTCCTCGGTCTCGATCCGCTTCCCCCCGTAGGCGACGAGCTGGTCGAGCGTGCCGAGCCCGTCTCGAAAGCTGCCGGACGCCGCCCGCGCGACCGCGGCGATGGCCCCGTCCGCGATCTCGATCTCCTCCGAGCCTGCGACCCGCCGGAGCACCTCCGCGATCTGCTCGGGGGCGGGGCGCTGGAAGTCGAAGCGCTGGCAGCGATCGACGATGGTCGGCATCACCTTGTGGGGCTCGGTGGTCGCGAGGATGAAGACGGTCGACGGGGGCGGTTCCTCGAGCGTCTTGAGGAACGCGTTCCACGCCTCACGGGTGAGCATGTGCGCCTCGTCGAGGATGTACACCTTCCACTTCCCCGAAGCCGGCGCGAAGCCGACGCGCTCTCGCAGCTCGCGGATGTCGTCCACGGAGCGGTTCGAAGCGGCGTCCATCTCCATCACGTCCATCGACGTGCCCGCGGCTATCGAGGTGCAGGATTCGCAGACGCCGCAGGGCTCGAGCGTGGGGCCGTTCACGCAGTTCAGCGACCGGGCGAGGATCTTCGCGAGGGAGGTCTTTCCGGTCCCGCGCGAGCCGACGAAGAGGTAAGCGTGGTGCACGCGATCGCGCTCGATCGCGTTCGAGAGCGTGCGGACCACGTGCTCCTGACCGACCACCTGGGCAAAGCTCTGTGGGCGATGGCGGCGGTAGAGAGACTGCTGAGGAGTCACTGCGGCCGAGTGTATCGGCGGCTTCCGAGGTCTCTCCGTGTCCAGCGCGGAGCGCGCAACTCAAGACATTGCGAGTGGCGTCCGAAGGAAAGTGCATGCGAAATGTGAGCATCCGGTGGGGGCTGACCGTGCTCTTGGCTTGCGTCTTGTCGCTCGGTGTAGGCGCTGTCGCGGTCGCTCGGCTCTCCAGCAATCCGGCGAACGACAGCCGGCTCCTCGACAAGCCCATCGAGGACCCGCGCTACGACAGCGCCGAGCGTTGCCTCGACCGTCCCCAGAAGGGCACCCTCGCGCTCCAGAGCTGGCTCGGCAAGAACATCCGCGGCGTGTCGTGGGGGATCATGCGGTGCGAGCGCTGGGGGCCGAACTCCGCGAGCCTCCACGCCGAGGGCCGGGCGATCGACTGGCACCTCGACGCGAGAAACGCAGGCGAGCGGCGGGCTGCGATGAAGCTGATTCGCACCCTGATCGAGAGCGATCGCAACGGGCAGCCCTCCGCCCTCGCCCGGCGCATGGGCGTGCAGGGACTCATCTTCGACTGCCAAGCGTGGTGGTCGGGTCAGCAGGGACTCGGCAGGTACTCCTACTGCTTCCAGCCGAACGGCGAGAAGAAGGACAACCTCGATCCGACACAGGCGCACGTCGACCACATCCACATCGAGCTCAACTGGCCTGGCGCGCGCAAGCGGACGAGTTTCTGGCGCTCTCCGCTGGCTTGAGCTTTGCAAGCTAGCTTGCGGGCAAACTGCAAGCTTTCGTTCATAATGCAAAGATGCCTTGCGGAGAAGGATTCTCCGCCCGATCATCGACGTATGACCAGCCAGGGATTTTTCGACAAGCGGGAAGATGGAAACGTGCGGCCATGGGGTCGTGCGCTCGCCGCAACCGCCTTCGCTGGACTCGCCGCGCTGGCCGTCGGCCTGCCGGGAAGCGCTCCGGCGAAGATGCAGAGCGTCGAGATCGCTCCGAAGGTCTGCCAGACCACGGGCGGCGGGCGCTTCGTCGACATCCCGGGCTTCCCCGGCGAGAAGATTGACCGGCGGCTCCTCAAGGACATCAAGTTCCTGCGCCGCAAGTACAACATCTTCGTCACGGACGGCTACTCGCTTTCTTCCGTCCATTCGGCCAACGGCGAGCATCCGATCGGACTCGCGCTCGACATCGTCCCCAACTTCGGGGCTGGCGGCAACTGGAACGACATCGATCGCCTCGCGAGATGGGCCGAGCCGAGTCAAAACCAGCCCCGCTCTCCGTTCCGCTGGGTGGGCTACAACGGCGACGCGAACCACGGGCGCGGCCATCACCTCCACCTTTCCTTCAGCCACTCGTCAACCCCCTATAACAACCCCGCGAGGACCGTGTACTCGGTCCGCTGCCCGAAGTCCGGCGGCGGCGGTGGAGGCGGAGATGGCTCCGGCGGCGGCGGCGGCAGCGACAGCGGCGGCTCGAGCGGCGGCATCTCCGCCCGTGATAGCGGCGACAGGACGGAACTCGCCCCCGTCCACCCCGAGACTGCCGGCGCCTCGCGCTAGCCGGCGCTTCGCCGCGCCCGCCGGCGTGCGCGCGCTCGCGCTACTGACGGCTTGCCGCGGCGCGTCCTCGCTCCCGAGCTAGCCCCTCCCTGATTCTGGCCAAGAACAGGGAGTGAGTGCAGCGAACCAACCGCGCCCGCACGCATCGAACTAAGCGACCGGAAACGGGCAGTGGACCGTGCGGGCCCGCCTTCGAAGGCGGTTCCCGGGCGTTCCCGTCGTGGCTGGCTCCGGTCAGGCCTATCCGCGTCGCTTACTCGCTACCGCTTAAGGCTGCTTCCTTCCGGACCTGACCTGATTCACGGGCGCGCATCGCGCGGGACCTGACCATCAACGCCGCCCGCGACGTACTGACCCCGAAGAACCACTGGTCCTCGGGCGGGCGTTCAGCCCCGCTAGAGCGGATTGCGGGTGACAAGGCACCGCTAGCACCCCACCTAGCACGGTCCGCGACGCATCCTACTGCCGCGGACGCGTCGAGTGCCCCGAGATGCCTCAGAGGCGCCGGGTCGCCGACGCCGAGCTGACGCCGTGGACGACGATCGAGGCGGCGACGCATGCGACCACGGTCCAGTAGATCGTCAGCTCCTCGGCCTCGGTGAGGACGCCCGTCCCCAGGACGACTGCCACGTAGTAGAAGGAGCCGATCCCGCGGATGCCGAACCAGCCGACGAACAGCCGCTCGCGCCGCGACAGGCGCGAGCCGGCGAAGGCGAGCGCAGTCGCGGACGGCCGGATGAGGAGCAACAGCAGGGGCACCAGCAACCACCCCGCGAGCCCAGGCTCCGCGAGGCCGGTCAGCGTGATGGTGCTCCCCAGCAGCATCACGAGCGCAAGCTCGGACACGTTCTCGATGGTGACGGCCCCTCCATGGACACGCTCGTGGTGCTCGCCCCGCTGCTCGTGGCGTCGAAATGCGAGCCCGCTCACGAACGCAGCGAGGAACCCGTAGGCCCCCACCAATTCGGTTGTGCCGTAGACCATGAGCACGATCGCAATCGCCAGGTACGCGTCCAGCTCAGGGCGCAGGGACTCGCGCTCACGCAGCCACGACGCCAGCTCGCCCAAGCCCAATCCCGCCGCCGCGCCGATGGCGCACGCAACGGCAATCGCGTAGACGACGTCCGCCGCGACCCACTCGGCAAGCCAGCCGCTTCCCTCCTCCGCGGCGATGAAGAGCCCGAGAAGCACGAAAGGAAAAGCAAGGCCGTCGTTCAGGCCGGCTTCCGAGGCCAGTGCGAAGTGCGGCTCGGACTCGTCCGGCTCCCCCGGCGGACCGACCTGGACCTCGTTTGCCAGCACCGGGTCGGTCGGCGCCAGCACGGCGCCGAGGATCACGGCGGCCCCGAGCGACAGGCCCATGGCTGTGCCCGCGAAGAGCGCGACGGCACCGATCGTGAGCGGCATCACCAGCCCGATCAGGCGCACAGTCGAGCTCCACTCGCTCCAGCGGAGCGCTCGGTCCAGGCGAAGGCCCGCACCGAACAGGGCGATGATCACCCCCAACTCCGTCAAGCGCTCGATCAGCTCCGCGTCGTCTTGGGGGTCGAGCGGCTCGGAGCCGAATACCGTCAGGGCGAGCGCCGCGATCACCCCGAACGCGAGGTAGACGATGGCCGAGGTGAACGCTCGCTCGGCCTCGCGCGAGAGGGCGACGACGGCTACGAGGAGTGCCACCCCGGCGAAGGCCAGCCCGAGCACGTAGAGATCGCCCAGCTCGAAGCCGGAAGCCGCGGCCCTCGGGAACACGCTTAGGAGAGCCGGTTCAGTAACGGTTCGGCGGGTCGCGCGGGTCGCGCTCGCGGGTGACCACGGTGTCGCCCCGGGTCGTCCGGTTCATCATGAAGAGGCCCAGGAGCAGCCCGAGCACGCCGACGATGATGAGGATCAGGCCGACCGTCGTGAGATCGATGTCCTCGATCGAGTCGTTGACCGCGAACTTGAGGATCGCGCCGACGGCGATGAGGAAGAGGGAGGTTCCGATGGTCATCTCACGGCTTCTATCCGCTCGGGAAGGCCGCCAAACCCCAGTGGACGGATTTCCTCCACGAAAGATGAGTGGGCGCTACTCATGAGGGGTGGGCGAAGGCGCGGGAAGGTGTCCGAGTCAACCCCGCTCAAACCTGGAGGCATGGATATGAAGAGGACAGCAACGATCGCGGTCACAGCCGTGGTGGCCCTGGTGCCGGCGACCGGAGAGGCGGCGAAAGCAGAGAGCACGAAGCGCTGCCCGCAGGACGCCTTTTGCGTCTGGTCGAAGCCCGGCTACCAAGGCAAGAAGGTGGTCCTGACCAAGAACGGCGTCTCGAACAAGATCGCGAATCAGATGAACAACCGCGTCTCCTCGACCAAGAACAAGTTCGACTTGACGGTTTTCATCTACGACAAGCGAGGCGCAAAGGGCGAGATTCGCTGCTTCTCCTCCAACTCGAAGGAGGCTGATCTGGGCGGCTCGTACAACTTCGACAACCGTGCTGCCTCGTCCCTGATCCCAAAGGACCCGGAGCCCTGCTTCTGAGTCGAGGAACCGCAGACACGGCCTACAATCCCGCGGCCGGACGCGTAGCTCAGTGGGAGAGCGCTCGCTTCACACGCGAGAGGTCGGTGGTTCGAAACCACCCGCGTCCACTATCGAAACCCCCGCGCAGCTAGCGGGGTTTCGGCGTTTAGGGGACGGTCGGCCCTGCGGCCGGGTGGGCGCATGGCAGCGCCTTGGCAGCATTCGGGGGAACCCCACGCGGCGAGCGGCCATCATCGGCCGATCGCATCCCAGTGGCGCTAGGTAGGCGGCGATCCGGCGATCCGGCGATCCGGGGACGCTGGAATGCGGGGAAGTGAGCCGTCCGCAGGTACCCCCTCGCCCGCACGCCGGGACACTTCCCTGCCCTGGTCCAGTATCTCTCTAGACTATTTTTCCGCCCAAGCGTCGCTGTGGATTTCGGCCTGTGTGTGAAAGGGACCAGGGCCGCTGACGCGGACCGGCTGGGGACGAGTCGCTCGCCAAGGTGGTCAGGAGGCGACTGGGCGTGAGGTCGAACGTCGGAAACTCAATCGTGTTGTTCCCGGTGGCGACGAAACGCTTTGACGCTGAGCCAGACACCGAGACCGAACACGCTCAGGCCCACAGCTACGACCACCGGGGTGACCCAGGGTTGTCGCGGAGTGCTTTCGCCCACGAGGCCCGACGGCGCGGCATCGAGGATGACGGCTACGTACGTCGAGACCAGAGCCGCCAGGTAACCGGCCGCCGCGCTGGCAGCCAGGCCGGCGGCCAGGACCAGACACCGCACCCAGGTCGGCCAAGGTGTTCCCGCATTGTTCGACATGTCGTTCGGTTCCGGTTCCTTGTGTTGATCGGCGAAGAGCTTATGGTTAGCCCGGATCGTGGCCGACGTGTTTGAGGATCGCTCGGGCACTCTGCCGATCGAGAGCCGACCGGGACTACAGCGGGCACTAGAGGACGCGCTCAGGCTGGGCGCAGGAACCCTGATCGTGGAGGATCGCTCGCGCCTCGCCCGCGACGAGTACGCGGCCCACGGCGCGTTGCACGCTTTCAAGGGCTCGGGCATTCGGATCGTGTACGCGGACGGCTCGAACGGGGATGGCGACGATGCGCAGCTCATCGACTCCATCCAGCACGCGATAGCTGCCGCAGACCGGCGCCGGATCGTGGCGCGCCTCCGGGCGGGCCGAGAGGTCGCGGCCGAGACCGTGCGCCGGATTTTCGAGCTGACCCGCTCGGGCGCTTCGCTCGCGAAGATCGCGTCCGCGATCGAGGGGACCGGCGCGCCTCGCCGTTCGGCCCTCGCCGACCTGATCCGAAACGAGACCTACAAGCGCGACCGCGAGGGCGGCCGGATCGTGGACCCGCGAATCTGGAACTTGGCGAACGCGGCCCTCGACGGGCGCCGCAAGCGCGCAAGCTGACCACGAGATTTCGGCCGCCCGACGCGCTCAGGGACCGCCTCGCGGCCGTTTCCGTCGCGTTCGGCCCATCCCGCCACGGCCTAATTCAGGCCCTTAGAAGGCCGGGAATTGATGCCCAATTGATGCCCGCTGCGTATGTCGAGACCCGGCTAAAGCGCCGAATCTCGCTTATCTACTTAGGGTGAGCGACGGGACTTGAACCCGCGACCGCCTGGATCACAACCAGGAGCTCTACCAACTGAGCTACGCCCACCGCGGACTTTCAATTTAGCGCGGGTTGCAGCCCCCCGGCCAGGCGGTGGGTGCTACTC
>Ga0136640_10000630_pt1 | contig 13603 bp, 14 predicted proteins | sample AntDrymUQ8642106_2_FD_105498 | JGI IMG/M metagenome (GOLD analysis project Ga0136640, IMG submission 105498) | Polar desert sand microbial communities from Dry Valleys, Antarctica - metaG UQ864 (21.06) | ecosystem: Environmental > Terrestrial > Soil > Desert | place: Antarctica: Dry Valley...
CGCCGGGGGGCGAGACGAAGATCTGGCGGTCGAAGCGCCCGGGGCGCAGCAGCGCCGAGTCGAGCGAGTCGAGCAGATTCGACGCCGCGATCACGACGACGTTCTCCGCCGTGCCCATGCCGTCCATCTCGACGAGCATCTGGTTGAGCGTCTGCTCGCGCTCGGAGTTGTTGTCCGAGCCGCGCGTCTTGCCGACGGCGTCGATCTCGTCGATGAAGATGATGGCCGGGGCGGCCTTGCGCGCCTCGGCGAACAGCCGCCGGATGCGGGCGGCGCCGAGGCCGGCGAACATCTCGACGAAGGAGGCGGCGGACTGCGCGAAGAACTGCGCGCCGGCCTCCCGGGCGACCGCCTTGGCCAGCAGCGTCTTGCCGGTGCCGGGAGGGCCGTGGAGGATGATGCCGGCCGGGACCTTGGCCCCGAGCGCGGCGAAGCGCTGGGGATCGCGCAGGAACTCGACGACCTCCTGCAGCTCGGCCTTGGCCTCGTCGGCGCCGGCGACGTCGTCCCAGCCGATCGCCGACTTGGCGTCGGGCTTGATCTCCTGCGGCTTGGTCTTCGGCATCAGCTTCATCGTCCGCCACAGAAAGAAGACGAGCAGCCCCATGAACAGGATCGGGGCCCACGTGATGATGTTGTCCTTCAGCACGTCCCAGTCGTACCAGTGCGGTAGTTCGGGCGGCGTGGTGACCTGCGCGAAGAGTTGCATCCCTGCTCCCGTGAAGTGATCCGAGCCTGACTCCGACAACGTGGTATACGGGTTAATCAGGCGGGCGGTGCAGCTCGAGCGCCCGAATGGGGTGTGGACCCCACCGCGTCGCCCGCTCCTTCGGCGCGCAGGATCTCCGCCAGCGCGGCGCGGCCGACCTCGAGCTGGCGCTCGTCGGGCTCGCGCGTGCCGACGGCGCGCTGGATCGCGAAGCCCGGCCGCCGGAAGGCCCGCGACAGGGCACTGGCCTCGTGGCGCTCGGCCCAGGCGAACGCCTCGACGGCGACCGCCGTCGACGCCAGCGCCACGGCGCCGCCCGCCAGGGCGCTCGGCCGGGCGAGGAGCCGGCGCAGCAGCAGCGTCCCGGCCACGTTGGAGGCCATCATCGGCGCCACGAGGTGCGAGCCGCAGCGCTCGTGCTCCTTGGCGGCGTCCCCGGCGTCGGCGTCCTGCTCGTAGGCGGCGATCGACTTGTGCTCGACGCCGTGGTACTCCGCGACCTCGCCGGCCCGCAGCGTGAAGATGGCGGGCGCCACGGAGATCAGCGCGGCGCCGACCTCCCCGACGCCCGGGCGGGCGCGGCGCTTGAGCACGGCCCCGGCCACCGTGGCGCCGGCGGTGACGGCCAGCACAGAGCCGTGCTGGAAGGGCAGGCGGGCCTCGGGCAGCCCGCGCTTGACGAGCGGGATCACGACCATGGCCTCGGCCAGGCGCAGCACGCCGCGCACGCCGGGCACCTTCTCGGCCACGCGCAGGCGCGGCTTGGGGCCCGTGGCGGTCTTGATCTCCCCGTCCCGGGTGCGCACGGCCGCGGCCCAGTGCGTGGGGCCGTGGACGAGCAGGCCGTTGGCCAGAGCCATGCCGCCGAGGCGGAGCTTGTCAGGAGGCGTCATGTCAGGAGTCTTTTCGGCAGTTGGACGTAGAAGTCGACCGCGAAGCCCAGGTCGCGGACGTCGATGCGCTCGTCGGCGCCGTGGATCAGCGGCCAGGCGTCATACAGCGTCTGATGGCGCTGAGGGAAGAAACCGTAGGCGACGCAGTCCGGGAAGGCGTGGCGCCACCAGCGCGAGTCCGTGAAGGCGGGCAGGACCGTCGGGACCGCCTCGGCGCCCGGGTCCGCCTCGCCGACCCAGGCGCGGACGGCGTCCATCAGCGGCGACTCGACCGGGGAGCGATTGCCGATCACCTGCTCGATCCACTCGATCTCGACATCGTCGCCGAGCGCCTCGCCGAGCCGCTCGGTGACGGTCGCGCCGTCCATGCCCGCCGGCGCGCGGCAGTCCACCCGCAGCTCGGCGATCGAGGGCACCACGTTGATCTTCCGGGAGGCCTCGATCATGGTCGGCGCGACGGTGACCTGCAGGTTGGCCCGGACCAGCGCCGCGATGCGCGGCTCGATGGCGGCGATGCGCTCGAGCGCGGCGGCCGGATCTCCCGGATCCTCGCCCAGGCCCGCGACCAGGCCGCGGGTCTCGGCGGTGAGGTCGAACGGTAGCTCTGCGGCCGCCAGCCGTTGCAGGACCGGAACCAGCTTGAGCAGCGCGTTGTCGGCCAGCGCCGGGACGGAGGCATGACCGGCGCGGCCGTGGGCGACGACCTTGAAGCGGAAGGTCCCCTTCTCGGCGCAGCAGACGCCGTACAGGCGACGGTCGCCGTAGGGCATCACCGTGCCGGCGCCCTCGTTGAGAAGGAAGTCGCAGCGGGCGAGGTCGGGCCGGTTCTGCGTGAGCCACTGGGCGCCCAGCCGGCCGCCCGTCTCCTCGTCGACCACGGCGAACACCTTCAGCGCGCCGCGCGGCGGCCGCCAGCCCGAGCGGGCCAGGTGCGCGGCCGCGACCGCCTCCGCGGCGACCTGCGACTTCATGTCCAGCGCGCCGCGGCCCCAGACGTGCCCGCCGGCCTGGTCGCCGGACCACGGGTCGCGGGTCCAGGCGGCCGGGTCGGCGAGCACGGTGTCGGTGTGCCCGAGGTAGGCGAGCACGGGGCCGTCGGCGTCGCCGCGCAGCGTCGCCACCAGGTTCGGGCGCTCCGGCTCGGCGCCCGCGAGCTCGCACTCGAGCCCGGCGTCGGAGAGGTAGTCCCGGAGCCACTCGGCGGCGTCGCGCTCGTTGCCCGGCGGGTTGACCGTGTTGAACCGGATCAGCCGGCTCAGGACGTCGGCGGTCTCCTGCTGGAGGTCCACGCCCGTCAGACTATGCGCTGGTGGACCAGCTCTTCGACTCCCCCGAGCCCGATCGCGGGCCCGATCGCGTCGCGCCCGACGCCCCGCTGGCGGCGCGGATGCGGCCCTCCTCGCTCGACGAGGTCGTCGGGCAGCAGCACCTGCTCGGCTCCGGGACCGCGCTGCGCACGGCGATCGAGCAGGGCGCCCCGCACTCGATGATCCTGTTCGGGCCGCCCGGAACGGGCAAGACGACCATCGCCCGCCTGGTCGCGCGCCATGCCGACCACGCCTTCGAGGAGCTCTCCGCCGTGCAGGCCGGGCGCGCCGAGGTGCGGCAGGTGATGGCGCGCGCCGAGGAGCGACGACGCGGCGGACAGGGGACGGTGTTCTTCCTGGACGAGATCCACCGCTTCAACAAGGCCCAGCAGGACGCGCTGCTGCCGGCGGTCGAGGACGGCACGGTCCTGTTGATCGGAGCGACGACGGAGAACCCCTACTTCGAGGTCAACTCCGCCCTGATCTCGCGCACGCGCATCTACGAGCTGCAGGCGCTCGCCGAGGAGGACGTCGCCGCGCTGCTGCGCCGCGCGCTCGAGGAGGGACATTGTGCCGACGCGACGGTCTCCGACGAGGTGCTCGCCTTCCTGGCTGCGCGCTCCGGTGGCGACGCGCGAACGGCGCTCAACGCCCTCGAGCTGGCGTGCGAGACCGCCCTGCGCGGCGAGTCACCGGAAGTGTCGATGGACGACGCCGAGGACGCCCTGCAGCGCAAGGCCGTCCTCTATGACCGTGCCGGGGACAAGCACTACGACTACATCTCCGCCTGGATCAAGTCGACGCGCGGCTCGGACCCCGACGCGTCGCTGTACTACCTCGCGGTCATGATCGAAGGCGGCGAGGACGCGCGCTTCATCGTCCGGCGGATGGTGATCCTGGCGTCCGAGGACATCGGCAACGCGGACCCCGAGGCGCTCCGCGTGGCGGTCGCCGCCGCCCACGCCGTGGAGCACGTCGGCATGCCCGAGGCCCACTACGCCCTCGCCCAGTGCGCGGTGTACCTGGCGCTGGCGCCGAAGTCCGACGCAGCCGGCCGCGCCCTGCACGCCGCCCGGGCCCACGTGCGCGAGCACGGGGCGCCGGACCCGCCGGCCGCGATGCGCTCCGCGGCCTATCCGGCGTCCAAGGCCCTCGGGCGCGGCGTCGGCTACGACAATCCGCAGCGCCACCCGCGGCGGGTGAACGAGCTCGAGCATCTTCCCGAGGGGCTCGAGGACCTGCGCTTCTACGCCCCGGACGGGGCCGAGGCGGATCTGCGCGACCGCCTCGACCGCATCCGCGAGGCCCGCGGCAGGTGACGACCGAGGCCATCCGCCGCGCCGCCGGTCCCCAGCCCCTGTGGGCGAGCGTTCCGCCGCCCGCCCGGGCGCGCTACCTGCGGCGAGCGGCCCAGGCGATCCTCGACGAGGTCGACGAGCTGGCCGACCTGCTGGCCGCGGAGGCGGGCATGCCGCGGACGGAGGCGCTGCTCGCCGAGCTGCTGCCCAGCGTCGCGGGCCTGCACGAGCTCGCCGACGACGGTCCGCGAGCGCTGGCCGACCGGCGCCTCGGGCGGGCGTCCGTCCTGAGCGGCGGGCGCCGCGCGTTCGTCTTCCAAGCGCCGCTCGGCGTCGTCGGCATCCGCGGCGGCGCGGGCTCGCCGTGGGCCGAGAACGTGCTCGAGGCCGCCGCCGCGCTCCTGGCGGGCAACGGCGTCGTGCTCGCTCCCCCCGTTGAGGCGGCCGGCCGGCGCCTGGTCGACGCGCTGGGCCGGGCGGGGCTGCCCGACGGCCTGCTCGAGGTCGTCGCCGCCGACGCGACCCTCCAGGACTGCGACGCGGTGGTGGAGACGGGCGCGCCCGGGCCCAAGGGCACGATGCTCGTGCTCGACGGCGCCCCGCTGGACCGGACCGCGAGCGGCGCGCTGTGGGCGGCGTTCGCGCACGGCGGCCACGGCACCGCCTCCGTCGGGCGGATCGTCACGGTGCCCGGCGCCACGGCCGGCCTGCTGCGCGGGCTCGAGGCCGGCGCCCGCGCGGTCAAGGTCGGCGACCCGCGCGACCCGGCCACCGAGGTCGGCCCGCTCGCCTCCGAGGCGGCGGTCGCCGCCGTCGAGGCGCTCGTCCGCGAGGCCGAGCACGCCGGCGCCGTACGGCTGTGCGGCGGCCCGCTCGGCGGCACGCTCTACGCCCCCACCCTCTTGCGCGGCGTCCCGCCCGGCGCGCGCCTGCTCGACGAATCGGTGCCCGGCCCGGTCCTCGCCGTCGTCGAGGCGGGCTCCGAGGCCGCCGCCATCGAGCTCGCCACAGGATCTCCCGCCGCCTCGGTGTGGACTGGCGAGCGCTCCCACGGCGAGCGCGTCGCGCGCGCACTGGGCGCCGAGCTGACCTGGGTCAACGAGCACGGCGCGGCCGCCCCCGCCGCGCCCGTGCGCCTCGCGCGGCACACCGACGCGCGCCAGCTCGCCTCCCGCTCGCTCCGGCTGCGCAGCGCCCGCTGGCTGCCCTACGACGCCCGGCTGGTACGCGCGTCGGAGACGGCGGCGCGGCTGCTCTACGGCCGCGAGAGCGAGCGCCTCGCCACCGTCCGCTCGGGCGGGCCGGCGCTCGCGCGGGTGGCGCTGCGGATGGCGCGGGAGAGCGTTCGGCGCTGAGGCGTTCTTCCGTGGGCGTGCGTCGGCTCAGGCCGCGAGAGAACGCGCGCTCGGTGCGATGCGCAGCCTGTCCGGCAGCAGCGGCACGACCACCCGGCGCAGGTACTCCTGGCCGCCACGGACGGCGGCGCCCCGCACGGGATCCCAGGAGAAGCCGTACAGCCGCCGCACCTCGGGCGGGAGCAGCCCCACGGTCACCTGGTTGACGAGCCCGAGCACCGGGGCGAAGCGGCGCGGGACCGGCGGATGCATGACGATGTCGATCGCCAGCTCGCGTGCCTTGGCGCCGACGTGGAGGTCGCCCGAGGCCAGCACCCCGGCGAAGTAGGCCTCGAAGGCGTCGATGTCCTGCGGGGAGTGCTTGAGGGGGAGCCCGAACAGCTTGCCCATGAGCCGGAAGTCCTGCCAGTAGGCCTCCTGCTCGTCGCGGGTCAGCGTGGCGACGTAGCGCTGGTAGACCAGCAGGTTGGAATCGACGAGGGTGGCGATGATCCACAGCAGGAGCTCGGGGTCGTTGGCGCGCCACGGCGTCCCGGCTCCGAACCGCCCGATCGGCTCCTTCATGGTGCCGCGCACGCGGCGGTGGATCGCGCGCACGGGGCGCGTGGCAGCGTCGGCCTCGGCGCGCGTGCCGAAGCCGATGGCCTGCAGCACCTTGGCCGTGCGCTCGAGGCGCGGGTAGGGCTCGGCGAGCATCGTGGTCGCCTCGAAGAAGCCCGCGAAGGCGACGGGATGCGCCGCCTGCATGAGCAGCGCGCGCGGGCCGGCGAGGCCGACCGTCATCTCGCGCTGGACGCGGCGGAGCATCGAGTCGTCGTTGAAGTAGCCGCTGGGTGCCATCTCTTCTACACAGTACGGCGGGGGAATACCCTTGGATTCATGCCAGCCCAGGCCTACGCCGGCAAGGAGTGCGTCTGCCAGTTCCGTCGCGGGATCTGCGACCAGACCTGCGTGCGAGACATGCTCGACACGCCCTTCTACATCGCCTGTCTGAAGCTCACAGGCCGGCGCTGCGTCGTCGTCGGCGGCGGCGAGATCGGCTTGGAGAAGGTCGAGGGGCTGCTCGCCTGCGACGGTCGCGTCGTCCTGGTCGCCCCCGAGGCCGGCCCGGAGCTCGAGCGTCTCGCCGCCGAGCGCTCGATCGAGTGGGAGGCGCGCGAGTACCGCTCCGAAGACCTGGAACGGACGTTCATCGCCATCGCGGCGACCGGCGACACCGACGTCAACATCCGCGTCTACGACGACGCCGAGCAGCGCGCGATGCTCGTCAACGTGGTCGACGTGCCGCCGCTGTGCAACTTCATCTTGCCGGCCATCGTGCGTACCGGCCCGCTCGCGATCGCCATCTCCACCGCGGGCGCCTCCCCTGCCCTGGCCAAGCGCATCAAGCGCGAGATCGCCGAGACCTACGGGCCCGAGCACGCCCGCCTGGCGGAGCTGCTCAACGAGGTGCGCGGCTGGGCGAAGGGCACCCTGCCCACCTATCAGGACCGCAAGGCCTTCTTCGAGGGGATCGTCAACGGCGAGCCGGACCCGATCGCCCTGCTGCGCGGCGGCGACGAGGCCGCGGTGCGCGAGCTCATCGACGCGGCGCGTAGTGTTGCCGCGTGCGCACCGCAGTCCTGACCGTGTCCACCTCCGTGTCGGCGCGCCGGTCCGAGGACCGGTCCGGGCCGGCGCTGGCGGCCCGCGCCGAGGCGGCCGGCTGCGAGGTCGTGGCCATGGAGGTGGTGCCCGACGACTTCGCGCTGATCGAGGACCGGCTGCACCACTACGTGGAGGAGGTGGGCTGCGACCTGATCTTCACGACCGGGGGGACGGGCTTCACTCCCGACGACATCACCCCGGAGGCGACGCGCGCGGTGATCGACCGCGAGGCGCCGGGGATCGCCGAGGCGATGCGCGCGGCCAGCCTCGCCCACACGGAGATGGCGGTGCTCAGCCGGGCCGTCTCCGGCATCCGGGGCCGGACGCTGATCGTCAACTTCCCCGGCTCGCCCAAGGCGGTGCAGGAGTGCTTCGACGTGCTCGAGCCGGCGCTCGGCCACGCGGTGCGCACGCTGCGCGGCGAGTCGCGCCATGACCACTGACCCTGCTGTCGCCTGCGTCGGGGTGGGGCGCGCATACGGCGAGCGGACCGTTCTGCGCGACGTCTCCTTCGAGCTGCCCGCCGGCCAGACCCTCGCCGTGTTCGGCGCCAACGGGGCCGGCAAGACGACGCTGCTGCGGATGCTCGCCACGCTCCTGCGCCCGCACGCCGGCGACGTGCGCGTGCTCGGCTCCGAGTTGCCGCAGCAGGGCTGGGCCGTGCGCGGCCGCCTCGGGTTCCTCGGCCACGAGCCGCTGCTGTACTCGGCGCTTTCGGCACGGGAGAACCTCCGGTTCCACGCGCGGCTGCACGGGGTCGGCCGCGAGCGCGTGGATGGCCTGCTCGCCGCGGTCGGCATGGAGCTGCGCGCGGACGAGCCCATCCGCCTGCTGTCGCGGGGCATGGTCCAGCGCGTCGCGGTCTGCCGCGCGGTCCTGCACGAGCCGGAGCTGCTGCTGCTCGACGAGCCCTACGCGAATCTCGACCCCGCGGCCGTGGCGCTCGTGCGCCCGCTGTTGACCGGCGGGACGCGGGTGCTGATCTCCCACGACGTCGAGGGCGGGCTGGCGGAGGCGGACCTCGTGCTCGGCCTGCGGGGGAGCGAAGCGGTGCTCCTCGGCCACGACGCGGCCCAGGTGCGGAAGCTCTACGCATGAGGTCGGCCGTGATCGCCCTCGTGCGCAAGGACCTGCTCGCCGAGCTGCGCTCCTTCGAGGCGGTTCCGGCCATGCTGATGTTCACGATCAGCGCGTTCGCGCTGTTTCACTTCGGGCTGGACCGCTCCTCCCTGGAAGGCAGCCTCGCCTCAGGGGTGCTGTGGGTGACGCTGCTGCTGGCGGCCGTCCTGGGCATGAACCGCCTCTTCGTCACCGAGCGCGAGCAGGGCGGCTTCGACGCGTTCCTGCTGGCTCCGGTGGACCGCACGGCGATGTTCGTCGCGAAGGTGATCGTGTTGTTCGGCTTCCTGGTCGTGGTGGAGGTCGTCGCCGTGGCCGCGTTCGCCGTGCTGCTGCTCGAGCCCGGCCTCGGCCGGGCCATGCCCGGCCTGCCGCTCGTCCTGCTGCTGGCCGACGCCGGCCTGGCGGTGATCGGGACGCTCGTGGGCGCCCTGGCCGTCCAGACCCGGGCGCGCGACCTGATCGTTCCCCTGCTGGCGCTGCCGCTCAGCATCCCCCTGCTCATCGCTGGGGCGAACGCCACCGCGCCGTTGCTGGCCCGGAGCGGCGCGGCGGCGCTCGAGGGCCGGTGGCTGGCCATCCTCGGGCTGTACGATGTGGTCTTCGCACTGCTCGCCTACGCGGTGTTCGACTACCTCCTGGAGGACTGACCCCCATCCTCGGTCGCGGCCTCACATCCTTCGCCATCGCCTCCGCCGTCCTGCTGACGACGGCGTTCGCTCTCGTGTTCTTCTACGCGCCGCTGGAGATCGACCAGGGCTTCGTCCAGAAGATCTTCTACGTGCACGTCCCGCTCGCGATCGTGGCGCTGGTCGGCTTCGTGGTCGGCGGCATCTATGCGATCCGGTTCCTGCGCTCGGGCGATCGCGCGCACGACCTGCGCTCCTACGTGGCCATCCACATGTCGCTGATCTTCGGCGTCGGCGCGCTGCTCACGGGCTCGATCTGGGCGCGCGCGTCGTGGGGACACTGGTGGCTGTGGGACGAGCCGACGCTCGTGTCCTTCCTGATCGTCTTCCTGCTCTACGCGTGCTACCAGCCGCTGCGCTTCTCGATCGAGGACCCCGAGCGCCAGTCGCGCTACGCCGCGGTGTTCGCGGTGGTGGGCGGCGCCTTCGTGCCCCTGAACTTCATGGCCGTGCGCGCGGCGCAGAGCAACATCCACCCGCGCACGCTCTCCGCCTCCGACAACCTCCCGGGGCCGATCGCGCTGACCTTCCTGCTCTGCATCGTCGCCATGGGGCTGCTGTTCATCACGCTGTGCAAGTACGAGCTGGCCGCCAAGAACACGAGGATGCAGCTGCGCTCGCTGAAGCGCCGGCTGTCCGGCGAGGCGCCCTTGCAGCGCGGCCGCTCCGCCGCCCCTCAGGAGCTGTAGTGCCCGCGCTCCCGCTCGACGAGGCCGGCAAGTACGTCGCGGCCGCGTACCTGGTCTTCCTCGCCCTCGTGCTCGCCTACGTGGCGATCATGGCGATCCGCCTGTCGCGCGTGGCGCGGGACGTGCAGGAGATCTCAGAGCTTGTCGAGGCTCGTGAAGCATGAGCGAGCTCCTCCTCCTGGGCGCATCCCACAAGACCGCGCCGCTCGCCCTGCGCGAGCGCATCGCGCTCACCGACACGGGCGCCGAGCGCCTGCTGGCCGAGGTGCTGGCCGTGCCCGACGTCCACGAGGCCGTGGTGCTGTCGACCTGCAACCGCACGGAGCTCTACCTCGTGGTGGGCGACCCCGTGGAGGCCGAATCCGCGGTCGTCGCCCAGCTCGCCCGGCGCGCCGGGCTGCGCCCGACCGAGCTGCTCGAGGGCGTGTACTCCGAGCGCAACTGCGACGCTGCCCGCCATCTCTACCGGGTCGCCAGCGGCCTCGAGTCGATGGTCGTCGGGGAGGCGGAGGTCCAGGGCCAGGTCAAGCGCGCCTACGAGCTCGCGCTGGCCGGCCGCACCACGGGGCCGCTGACCAACAAGCTCTTCCGCGCGGCGCTGGAGACCGGCAAGCGCGTGCGCACGGACACGGGGATCGGCGAGGGCCGCAACAGCGTCGCGTCGGTCGCGGTCGACCTGGCCCGCGACACCCTCGGCTCGCTCGAGGACCGCCACGTCGTGATCGTCGGCGCCGGCGAGACCGCCGAGCTGACCGCGCGGGCGCTGCACGAGCGCGGCGTCGCCACGTTGTTCGTGGCCAACCGCCGGCGGGGGCGCGCGGCGGCGCTGGCTGCGCGCTTCGGCGGCTCCACCCTCGCCCTCGACGAGCTTCCCGCCGCGCTTCTGCGCGCCGACATCGTCGTGGCGTCCACCTCGTCCCCGCACGCGCTGCTCGAGGCCGAGGTCCTCGCCGAGGTGCTCGGCGGGCGGGGCGGGCGGCCCCTGCTGCTCATCGATCTCGCCGTCCCCCGCGACATCGAGCCGGCCTGCGCCGAGCTGCCCGGCGTCACGCTCGCCAACGTCGACGACCTGCACGCCGTCGTGGAGCGCCATACGCAGGTGCGCCGCAGCGAGGCGCGCCGCGCCGAGGGCATCGTCGAGGAGGAGATCGCGGCGTTCGCGGGCTGGCTCGGATCGCTCGAGGTGATGCCGACGATCGCCGCGCTGCGCACCCATGCCGACGCGATCGTGGACTCCGTGCTGGCCGAGAACGCCACCCGCTGGGAGTCGCTGTCCGAACGCGACCGCGTCCGGGTGGAGGCGGTCGCCCGCGCCGTCGCCAACCGCCTCCTGCACGAGCCCACGCTGCAGGTCAAGTCGGCCGATGGCGGCCACCGGCACGCACGCATGCACGTGCTGCGCGAGCTGTTCGGGCTCGAGGAGACCGCCCAGTCGGCCGAGGGCGACCTGGCCGAGGTGCGGCCGATCCGCGCCTCGCCTTGAACTTGAGCCTGCGGCTCGGGACGCGGGGCAGCCCGCTGGCGCTCGCGCAGGCGAAGTGGGTGGCCGAGCGGCTGGGGGGCGCCGAGCTGGTGCCGATCCGGACGTCGGGCGATGCCGACGGCGGCCCGGGCGACAAGTCGCGCTGGGTGGACACGATCGAGACCGCGCTGGTTCGCGGAGAGATCGACTTGGCGGTCCATTCCGCCAAGGACGTCCCGGGGGATCTGGCCGAAGGCACCGAGATCGTCGCCGTGCCGCCGCGCGAGGACGCCCGCGACCTGCTCATCGGTGAGGTCGGCCCGGGGGCACGGGTCGGCACGGCCTCGCTGCGCCGCGCCGCGCAGTTGACGGCCTGGCGCGAGGACCTGCGGGTGGTCGACCTGCGCGGCAACGTCGACACCCGCCTGCGCAAGTGGCGCGACGGCGAGGTGGAGGCGCTCGTGCTGGCGCGCGCCGGGCTGCTGCGCCTGGGCCGCGACGAGCCCGGAACCCTCCTCGAGGCCCCGGTCTTCGTCCCCGCCGCCGGGCAGGGCGCCCTCGCGCTGCAGGCGCGGGCGGGCGACCGCCGGGCGGCGTCGGTCGGCGACGAGGACGCCCTGACCTGCCTGATGGCTGAGCGCGCGGCCGTCCGCGTGCTTGGCGCGTCCTGCCAGACGCCCGTGGGCATCCACGCGGACGGGCGGAGGATGCGCGGGTTCGTCGGCGCCCCGGACGGGTCGGCGTGGGTGCTCGACGAGGTCGAGGGGCTCGACGGCGAGAACTTGGCCCGGCGAATGCTCGCCGCCGGCGCGCGGGAGCTGCTCGGATGACGGCCTACCTGGTCGGCGCGGGACCCGGCGCTCGGGGCCTGCTGACCCTCCGCGCCGCCGAGCTGATCGCGCGCGCCGACGTGATCCTCTACGACCTGCTGATCCCGGCCGATGCGCTGAGTGGCGCGCGCGCGGACGCCGAGCTGATCTACGTCGGCAAGCAGGGCGGCGGCGAGCAGGTCCCGCAGGAGGCGACCAACGCGCTGCTGCTCGAGCACGCGCGCACCGGCAAGGCCGTCGTGCGCCTCAAGGGCGGCGACCCGTTCGTGTTCGGGCGCGGGGGCGAGGAGGCGCTCGTCCTGCGCGAAGCCGGCATTGCCTTCGAGGTCGTTCCGGGCATCACCGCCGGGATCGCCGCGCCCGCCTACGCCGGGCTTCCCGTCACCCAGCGCCACCTGTCCAGCGCGGTGGCCTTCGTCACGGGTCACACCCAGTCCGGGGACGAGCTCGACTGGGCTGCCCTCGCAGCCTTTCCGGGGACGTTGGTCTTCTACATGGGCGTGCGCTCGCTGGAGCGCATCGCGAGCCGGCTCGTGGAGGGGGGCCGCTCGCCCGACGAGCCGGTCGCCGTCGTCGAGCGCGGGACGCTGCCCGGCCAGCGCACCACGCTCGCCACGCTCGCGACCGTATCCGAGCGTGCCGCCGCCGCGGGCGTGCAGGCCCCTGCCGTCACCGTGGTCGGGCCCGTCGCGGCGCTTCCCGGCGAGCTTGCGTGGCTCGAGCAGCGCGCCCTGCACGGCGTCAAGGTCGCGGTCACGCGGGCGCGAGCGCAGGCGAGCCCGCTCGCCGCCCGCTTGGCCGACCTCGGCGCCGCGGTCGTCGAGGCCCCCGCGATCCGCACGCGCTCGCTCGAGGCCGAGCTGCCGATCCTCGCCGGCTACGACCTGATCATCGTCACCTCCCCGAACGGCGCCCACGAGCTCTTCGCCGCCCTCGCGCGCCAGCACCGCGACGCGCGCGCGCTCGCCGGCCATCGCGTCGCCGCGCTCGGGCCGGGCACCGCGCGGGCCTTGCGCGAGCACGGCATCATCGCCGACACCGTCCCGCAGCGCGCCGTTGCCGAGGGGATGCTCGAGTCGCTCGCCTCCGTCCCCGTCGCCCGCGCCCTGATCGTCCGGGCACGAGAGGGCCGCGACGTGCTGCCCGACGCGCTGCGCGAGCGTGGCGCCGAGGTCGACGTTCTCGCGCTCTACGAGACGACCGCGGAGCCGCTCGACGCCGCCACGCTGACCGCGACCGCGGCGGCCGACTGGATCACCTTCACCTCCGCCTCCACGGTGCGCTTCCTCGCCGAGGCCGCGGGTGGCGCCCTGCCGGACGGCCCGAAGCTGGCCTCGATCGGCCCTGCCACGAGCGCCGCCCTGCGCGAGCGCGGCCACGAGCCCGACGTGGAGGCCGACCCGCACACCCCGGATGGCTTGGTGACGGCACTGGTCAACTACGGTTGACCATGTGGAGATCGGCGTCGATCACGACACGCTGGTCGATGACGGAGCCGAGCGCGATCTGCGCCGTCGTCTGCTCGAGTCCCAGCAACCGCTTGATCCGGTCGTCGGGCAGCCCACCCAGCGCGCAGCCCACGAGGCCATGCTGGACGAGGCGCAG
>Ga0136640_10000633_pt1 | contig 13553 bp, 13 predicted proteins | sample AntDrymUQ8642106_2_FD_105498 | JGI IMG/M metagenome (GOLD analysis project Ga0136640, IMG submission 105498) | Polar desert sand microbial communities from Dry Valleys, Antarctica - metaG UQ864 (21.06) | ecosystem: Environmental > Terrestrial > Soil > Desert | place: Antarctica: Dry Valley...
CCAAGTCGTCGCCAGTTCGGGGTCAGCGGCATCGACCGGGATGGGGGCCGACCGCTACGTTGCGCGGCTGTGACGATCTACCTGGTGCGCCACGCCCATGCCGGCGCACGTAGCCACTGGGGTGGGCCCGACGCCGAGCGGCCACTGAGCGACAAGGGCCAGCACCAGGCTGATGCTCTCGCCGCCGACCTGGCCGACGCCCACATCGAGCGGGTTCTGTCGAGCCGGGCCGTGCGGTGCCAGCAGACCGTCGAGCCACTGGCCGAGGCGCGCAGCCTGGAGGTCGAGGTCCACCCGGAGCTCTTCGAAGGCGCCCGAGTCGATGATGCGACTGCACTCGTGCGGCAGCTCGCATCCGACGGTGTCGACGCCGTGCTGTCGAGCCACGGCGACGTGATCCCGGCCACCCTGCTCGCCCTCGAAGGCGACGGGGTCCCGGTCGATGACCGTCACGGCCTGCCCAAGGCCACCTACTACGCCCTTGTGGTCGACGCCGACGGGCGCATCACCGGGACGACCTTCGTCGACCCCCGTCCCTGACCCTGCGTCGGGTCGGGCCGATCAGACCGGCATCCGTTCTGGGCGCAGAACTGCACCCCTGGACCTGCAGAACTGCGCCCAGTTCGACACCGCCTCGGTACCGGGTGAGCGGCAGGCACCCGCGTTCGTGACGCGGACGGCAGTCAGTGCCGCAGCGAGCGCAGGCCGGCCAGGACCTCGGGGAGGGTGCTGAGGAGGGCGTCGACGTCGTCGTCGGTGGTGTCCCAACCGACGGAGACCCGTAGCGACCGCAGGGCGTCCACGCCCATGGCGGCCAGTGTGGGAGACGGTTCGAGCGACTCCGATGAGCAGGCCGATCCTGAGTGGCAGGCGATGCCGGCCCGGTCGAGGCCCAGCAGCACGGCCTGGGGTTCGATGTCGTCGAAGCCCAGGCACACCATGTGGGGAAGCCGGTCGATGGTGTCGCCGTGCACCCGCACCCCCTCGATCGGTGCCACCCCGGCCAGCACCCGGTTCGTGAGGCGACGGGCCTCGACCGCCTCCTGATCGAGCCGGTCGTCGTCGGCCACCACCACCGCAGCGGCACCGAGCCCGGCCAGGGCTGGGGTGTTCTCCAACCCGGCTCGGCGGGCCCGCTCCTGGTCGCTGCCCACCAGCAGGGGATCGAGGCGCAGCCCTCGTCGCACGAGCAGGGCGCCGGTGCCCTGCGGGGCGCCCCACTTGTGGCCGCTCAGCGACAGCAGGTCGATGCCGCTGTCGAGGAAAGCCACCGGCACCCGCCCGACGGCCTGGGCGGCGTCGACGTGCAGGAGCACGTCATGGTCGGACAGGGCGGCGACCACTGCGGCGACGGGTTGGGTCGTGCCCACCTCATGGTTGGCCCACTGGACGTGCACGACCGAGGTGTCGGGTCGCACGGCCTCGGAGACGGCCTCGGCATCGACCCGCCCGAGCCGGTCGACGCCGACCACCGTCACGTCGCCGTGGCGAGCGGCCGCAGCCGGCACCGCCGAGTGCTCCACGGCGGTCACCACCTGGTGGCCGCCCCGGGTCGCCGCGCCCCACGCCACCGCAGCGATGGCCTCGGTCGCCCCACTCGTGAACACCACCTCCCTGGGCCGGGCGCCTGCCAGTGCCGCCACCTGTTCCCTGGCCGTCTCGACCGCGACCCGGGCGGTGAGGCCCTCGGTGTGGATCCGACCCGGATCCCCGGTCGGCGCCGCCAACGCGTCGACCATCGCGGCCCGGGCCTCGGGGCGCAGCGGCGACGTGGAGGCGTGGTCGAGGTAGTGCCGCTGCATCCCGTCAGATCACGAACGGTCTCAGCCGGTGAGGGACGTGATGCACACCCCGTCGCCGCGTGGGAGCGATGCTCGGGTCTCGGCCCGGGTGTCATCGTGGTCGGTGAGGGTGGCCAGCAGACCTCGGACCATGCCGCGGTCGACGGCGCAGATGACGGGGTGCTCGATGGCGGCGTCGCCGAAGGGGCAGTGTTCGCTGACGATCCGCAGCTCGCCGCGGGTGTCCTCGGCGTGGGCGGCGAAGCCGTGGGCGCTCAGGGCGTCGGCGGCGATGTGGAGGGCGGCGCGGATGCCGCGCGGGCCCTCGTCGTCCATGCGCCCGGCCATGGCTCGTCCGTAGTGCTCGCCGACCTCCTCGGCGACGATCTCGGCCCGTTCGGGGCCGAGCTCAGTGAGGGCCCGGCCCAGCAGGGCGAGGAGGACCTCGTCGTGGCCCACGGAGACATCGAGCTCGACCTGCTCAGTGCTGGCCCGGTAGCGCTTGGACGGCCGTCCCGATCCGCCGGCCCGGTCGACGGCCACGTCGAGGTGGCCGGCACCCACCAGCTTGTCGAGGTGGTGGCGGGCCACGTTGACGTGCAGCTCGCAGGCCGACGCGACCTCGGCGGCGGTGACCCCGTCGTGGCGCTCGTGGGCCAGCAGGTAGATGCGGCGCCGGGTGGGGTCACCGAAGGAGGCAGTGATGGCGGTGACCGCGGACGAGAAGTCCGTGGGCGACAGCGCCGGGCTGCCTGCGGCAGGAAGCACGCCGGTAGCCTACCGACGCCGGCCGAGGGCGCCCCGGGGCGACCTCGCACGCTGCGGTCGGGCCACCCCTGTCCCGAGCTCATCGACCACCGCAGCCGACGTCGTCAGGAGATCCACGTGCCCGCAACCGAAGCCGACGTCCTCGAGGCGCTGCGTCCCGTCGAGGACCCTGAGCTGCACCGAAGCATCGTCGACCTCGGGATGGTCAGGGGCATCGCCATCGACGGGGCCACGGTGGCCGTGCAGGTCGCCCTCACCATCGCCGGGTGCCCTCTGCGGTCCGAGATCACCAACCGGGTGACCGAGGCGGCGGTCGCCCTCGACGGCATCGACCGGGCCGACATCGACTTCACGGTGATGACCGACGACGAGCGCGCCGCCGTGCGCCAGCTGGTCCATGGCGACCCGGCATCCACGGCCGGAAGCCAGGCTGCGCACGGCCACGCCGAGGGCCGGGCCATCCGCTTCGCGGAGCCCGACTGCCCTACCCGGGTCCTGCTCATCGCCTCGGGCAAGGGTGGGGTGGGCAAGTCCTCGGTCACCACAAACCTGGCCGTCGCCCTGGCCCAGCGGGGCAAGTCGGTGGCGGTGGTCGATGCTGACGTCTGGGGCTTCTCCATCCCCCGCATGCTCGGGGTCCAGCACCCCCCGGCGGTCATCGACGGCATGCTCGTGCCGCCCGAGACCCACGGCGTGCGCTGCATCTCGATGGGCTTCTTCGCGGAGGAGGACACACCGGTCATCTGGCGGGGACCCATGCTCCACAAGGCGCTGGAGCAGTTCCTCACCGACGTGTACTGGGACGACCCCGATTACCTCATCGTCGACCTGCCCCCCGGCACCGGCGACATCTCGATCTCGTTGGCCAGCTTCCTGCCCCGGGCCGAGGTGTTCATCGTCACCACCCCGCAGGCGGCCGCCCAGAAGGTCGCGCAGCGGGCCGGGTTCATGGCCCAGAAGGTCAACCTCCAGGTTCGCGGCGTCATCGAGAACATGAGCTGGTTCACCGGTGACGACGGCACCCGCTACGAGCTGTTCGGCGCCGGTGGAGGTGATGCGCTCGCCGCAACCCTCGAAGCGCCGCTTCTCGGCCGGATCCCCCTCGTGCCCCTGCTGCGCGAGGGGGCCGACAAGGGTCGGCCCATCGTGGTCCACGAACCCGACGGCGAGGCTGCCGCTGCCTTCTTCGCCATCGCCACCGAGATCGACGTCGCCCTCGCTCCCACCCGCCGCTACCACCGCGAGCTGAAGATCGTCTGACGAACGGTGATCGCCGTACGCTCGGCGGCCACCCGGATCCGAGGAACTGCTCGCATGGCCAACGACCATCCCTACGCCGAGCGCTACGGCGTGAACCGGCGCATCCCCGAGCGAGGGCGGCCTCGCGACGAGGTGCTGTCGGAGCTGCAGGCCATGGCCACCGACGAGGACGCATCGTGGGAGTCGGGCAAGTGCTCGGGGACCATGTACTGCGGCGACCACGAGCACTACGCGTTCCTAAACGAAGCCTTCGGGCTGTACGGCCACGTGAACGCCCTGCAGCGCGACATCTGCCCGAGCCAGACCCGCTTCGAGGGCGAGATCATCGCCATGACACTCGACATGTTGCACGCCGGGGCCGTCGCCGACGCCGAACCCGTCGGCATCGTCACCACCGGTGGCACCGGCAGCATCCTGCACGCCCTCCTCGCCTACCGAGACCACTCCACCAAGCATCGAGGCGTGACCCGACCGAACTTCGTCAAGCCTGAGACCGGCCACCCCGCGTTCGACAAGGCCTGTCACCTGTTCGGCATCGAGCTGCGCACAGCTCGAATCGACCCCGAGACGACCCAGGTCGACGTGGGCGCCGTCGCCGAGCTCATCGACGACCAGACGATCGCCATCATGGGCTCGGCCTGCAACTACGGCTACGGCACCATCGACCCGATCGAGGCCCTGTCGGACCTGGCCCTCGAGCGAGGTGTCGGGCTCCACGTCGACGGCTGTCTGGGCGGCTTCATCCTCCCGTGGGGCCAGGAGCTGGGCTACTCGATCCCCACCTTCGACTTCCGCCTGCCCGGGGTCACGTCCATCTCGGCTGACACCCACAAGTACGGCTACGGCTTCAAGGGGAGCTCGGTGCTCGCCATGCGGGACAAGGCCCTGCGCTCCAGCCAGTACTTCTTCCTCACCGGATGGACGGGCGGCAAGTACTGCTCGCCGGGCATGGAGGGCTCGCGCTCCGGCGGGGCTCTGGCCTCGACCTGGGCGGCCATGGTCACCATCGGCCGGGATGGCTACCTGGGCTACGCCAAGGCCATCTTCGAGACCGCCGAGCGCATGATGGCGGCGGTGCGGTCGCACCCCGAGCTGCGGATCATGGGCGAACCCACCTTCTGCTTCAGCTTCACCAGCGACGCCTTCGACGTGTACCACGTCAACGACGCCATGCGCCGCAAGGGTTGGCGGTTCAACGGTCAGCAGTACCCAAATGCCATCCACATGGCGGTCACCCGCCCTCAGAGCCAACCCGGCGTCGTCGAGGCCTTCGAGTCCGATCTGGACGAGGCTGTCGCCTACGCCCGCGAGCACGCCGCCGAGACGCCTACGAGCGCAGGGATCTACGGCGGGGTGGCCGGCGGCCTCGACGAGGAAGCCGACGAGTTCATCCGCATGGTGATGGCCGACATGATGGATCGCCACCAGTCGGTCCCGGGCAAGGACTCATCGGTCGACGACGCCAAGGTCCTGCGGCCCGAGTGAGCCGAGCCCCGGCGCTAGCGGCTGAGTAGCGGGGTCGCTAGCATCGAACGCAGTGTCGACACAGATCAACCTGCGCTTCGATGACGACACGACCGCTGCTCTCGATGAGCTGGCGGCCAAGCAGGGCCGCACTCGAGCCGAAGTGGTGCGAGAGGCTGTCCACCGACGGCTCACCGAGGAGGCCGGCGAGCGGATAGGCGACGCGTACCGGTCGGCTTACGGTGAGCATCCGGAGACCCCTGTGGAGCTCGAGCGAGCCGAACGGTCGGCGTCGCGCCTCACCAGCGACGAGCCCTGGGAACCTTGGTGGTAGGCCGGGCCGAGCTCTGGTGGCTGGAGACACCGGACACGAAGGGTCGACCCGTCCTGGTCATCAGCCGCGACCAAGCGAACATGGCCATGCAGCGGGTCACGGTGGCCCCGGTGACGCGGACGCTGCGACGGGCGCCGAGCCAGCTGCCGCTCGGACGAGCAGAGGGTCTGCGGGTCGAGTCGGTGGCGAACTTCGACGACCTCAGCAGCGTGCCGAAGTCGATGCTGGTTCGACGCCTCGGCTCGCTCGGCCCCCGCAGCTTCGAACTGTGCGTCGCGCTGCGAGCGATGGCGGACTGCTGACCGCGCGATGAGTGCTGGCCCGTGGGCCGAGTCGCCCCGGCGCCTCCTACGATGGGCACGCCCGTCGATCGCCTGAGGAGAGCCCCGTGGACGTCCGCATCGGAGTCACCTACACCGCCAAGGAGCTGGAGGTGGAGATGCCCGACGGCACCGCGGCCGACGCCGTGAAGGCCGATGTCGAGGCCGCTCTCAGCGGTGGCGGGGTGCTGTGGCTCACCGACCGCAAGGGCCGCAACGTCGGGGTACCGGCCGAGAAGATCGCCTACGTCGACCTGGGCGCGGAGGCCAGCGACCGGCGCATCGGCTTCGCCGGCTGAGCGTCGACACTCCGTCGGGCACCTCACACGGCGAGCCTGCGCCGAAGGCACACGGGCAGGGTGGGCGCGAGGAGTCACCCCTAGATTGCCGGAGTGGCCAGCCTGGTCGAGATCGCTCACACCCAGACGCACCTCGACGAGGCCCAGATGGGCCACCTCCAGCGACTCATCGTGTCGTGGGGCCTGGTGGCCGACCTGTGCTTCTCGGACCTGCTGCTGTTCGTGCCCACCGACGAGGCCGCCAACCACTTCGTGGTGGCCGGCCAGGTCCGCCCGACGACCAACCAGACGCTCTACGTCCGCGACCTCCTGGGCGAGATCGCCGACGAGGAAGAGCGACCCCTCATCGCCCGGTCGTGGCGGCGGGGCGAGATCATCGAGGGCGAGGTCACCGACCCGATCATCCGTGAGCGGGTGAGGATGCTGTGCATCCCCGTGCGCCACGACGGCCAGACCATCGCCGTGCTCAGCCGCGAGTCGACTCCCTCGGTCGGCCGGGCCGCCGGAGAGCTGGAGCGCACCTACCAGGAGATCTTCAACCGCTTCGCCCGCATGATCGCCGCTGGGGACTTCCCCTACGCCCGCGAGGACGGCGACTCCCAGGAGAACCTGCGCGTCGGCGACGGTTGCCTGGTGCTCGACCGTTCGGCCCGTGTGTCCTACGCCTCGCCCAACGCCGTCTCCGCCCTGCACCGCATCGGCATCCACGCCAACACCGAGGGCCTGCGCTTGGGGGAGCTCGGCCTCGACGACGAGCCGGTGCGCACGTCGTTCGCGGTGGCCTCCCCGGTGACCGAGGAGATCGACCCCCGCCCCGGGATCAGCGTGCTGATCCGATGCAGCCCTCTCATCGACGCCGGCCGGGTCACCGGAGCGGTGCTGCTGCTGCGAGACGTGTCGGAGCTGCGCCGCCGCGACCGGTTGCTGCTGTCGAAGGACGCCACGATCCGCGAGATCCACCACCGGGTGAAGAACAACCTGCAGACGATTTCGTCGCTGTTGCGCCTCCAGGGCCGGCGGTTGTCCACCGACGAGGCCCGCAGCGCCATCGACGAGTCGGTGCGCCGCATCTCCTCCATCGCCCTGGTCCACGACACTTTGGCCCGGGAACCCGGGGAGGACGTCCCGTTCATGGAGGTGCTCCGCCCCCTCGTGCGCATGGTCGAGGAGAGCCTGAGCTCACCTGACCGTGAGGTCGGCTTCTCGGTCCACGGCGACCCGGGCATCCTGCCTGCCACCATCGCCACCCCCATGGCGGTGGTGCTCAACGAGCTGCTCCAGAACACCATGGACCACGCTTTTCCGCCCGCCCCCGACGGCAGCCGGGAGGCCGGTCACGTGTGCGTCGAGGTCGCCAACGACGGCCGGCAGCTCGACTGCCGGGTCATCGACGACGGCGCCGGGCTGCCCGACGGCTTCTCACTCGACTCCAGTCCGGGGCTCGGTCTGTCCATCGTGCGGGCCCTGGTGACCTCGGACCTGGCCGGGGCGATCGAGATGGCGGCGCCGGTCGACGGAGGGCCGGGGACCGTCGTGGAGCTGCGGGTCCCGCTCGACGCCGAGCGGCCGGGGTGATGGCGCCTGGGGTGACGGCGGCCGGGGCGAAGGTGGCTGCGCGATCAGGCCAGCTGGCGGGTGCGGGTGTGGCCCCGCTTGATCTGGCGCCGCTCGTCCTCAGAGGTGCCGCCCCAGATGCCGGAGTCCTGGTTGGTGTCGAGGGCGTACTCGAGGCACAGGCCCTGGGATGGACATGCCCGACACACTGCCTTCGCCGTCTCGATCTGCTCGATCGCCGGACCGGTGGTGCCGACCGGGAAGAACAGGTCGGGGTCGGTGTCGCGGCAGGCCGAGTTGCGCCGCCACTCGGCGGAAGCAACGGTCAGGGACAGCAGGTGGCTGGGGCTCAGGGCCACGGGGGACCTCCATCGGGTCGTGAGGGAGGTCTCGTGACTCCCTTCACATGCAGTCGCACCCGCGGGTTCTGGACGGTGTGCGCGGCGGGCAGGTGTCGGGGACCCTACCCCGGCCTGCTAGCTCTGGCAAGCACTTCGCTGCAATGAGCTCGCTCCGCCCGCTGATCATCGCCCATCGAGGGGCGTCGGCCGCGCACCGTGAGAACACCGTGGCCGCGTTCTCCGCGGCCGGGCCCCTGGGCGCCGACGCGATCGAGCTCGACGCCCGCCGGACCGCGGACGGGGCCGTCGTCGTCCACCACGACGACACCCTCGCCGATGGCCGTGTCCTCGTCGATGTGGCGAGCGCCGACCTTCCCCCACACGTGCCGACGCTGGCCCAGGCCCTCGACGCCTGCGGCGAGCTCGTCGTCAACATCGAGGTCAAGAACTGGCCCGACGACGCCGACTTCGACGTGTCCGAGACGGTGGCCGAGACCGTCGTCGACGAGGTGGCTCGTCGCGACTGGGCGCAGCGGGTGATCGTCTCGTCGTTCCACCGTCCGACCATCGACCGTGTCCGCGCCTTGGCCCCCGACGTACCCACGGCCCTGCTCCACATCCGCGTCGACGGAGCCACCGCCCTGGCCGAGGCGGCCCAGCACGGCCACGGCCTGCTGCACCCGTGGCACGGTTGGGTGACCGAGGAGCTCGTCGCTGCCGCCCACGCCCAGGGCATCGGTGTCAACACCTGGACCGTTGACGACCCTGACGACATGCGTCGCCTGTCCGCGTGGGGCGTCGACGGAATCGTCACCAACGTTCCCGACGTGGCTCTCGAGGCCCTCTCGGGCTGAAGGGGGTCGCCCGGGGAGCCTGCCCGGCTAGCGGCCTAGGAGGCCGCCCAGGCCGCCGCCGAGGCCGCCACCGCCGGCGGCGGCGCCGCCAGGGCCGGTGTTCTGCCCACTCTGGTTCATGGTGGCCAGGTCGAGCTCCGACGGCTGGACGATGACCCATCCCTGGCCCTGGAAGCCGATCTGGATGGCCTCGCCGCTGCCCCGACCGATGAGGTTGCTCATCTTGAACGAGCTGACCACTGCGGTCTGGAGGTTGGCCGACCACGCCACCACGGCATTGGAGTCGACGAAGGTCGGAGCGTCGGTCGACAGCACCACCGGGTTGCCCCGGGAGGTGACCGCCACCCAGCCGTGGCCGGAGATGATCGTGTTGAAGAGACCACCGGCCGCGATGCCGCCACCGCCCACGAAGTGGACATCCGCGTCAAGGGTGGCCTGGTAGGCGAGGACGCTCCGACCGTTGACCGAGATGGCGTCGCCCTCGAGGAGGATGAGGTGGATGTCCGACGCCTGATCGGCGAAGAACACCTCGGCCTGGCCGGTGACGCGCATGGTCTGCACGCCCTCGCCGGTGAGCTTCTGCTTGAGCATCTTCCCGATGCCCCCGGCACCCTGGTAGTCGAACTGGGCCTGGCCCTGGTAGGCGACCATCGCCCCCTGCCGGGCCAAGACGGTGTCGGGGTTGCCGTCGAGGCCGACCCGCACCTTCAGCATCTTGGAGTTTTGGAGGGTAAACGAGTCGGTCTTGGTCGACTCGGTGTTGGCAAAGATGTCGCTTTTCATGGCGGCGACACTACGCACACGCGGCGAGCGCCGACAGAGTGGTGAACGCGCAAGTGCCCGGGCGTCCGGTGCCCGTCGCGCGGTCCGCCCGGCATGGCGACCGGCTGAGGTCGCGGTCGCGGTCAGGGGTTGTCGGCGCGTGCCTCCGCGCTGGCCCGCACCGGCAGGACGATGTCGAGCACCTCGGGCTCCCAGCGGATCGTCATCCGCTCGATGTCGCCCAGGTGGTCGCCGTCGACCTGGTAGGGGAACGGGCCGAAGCCCTCGATGTCGATGGCGGTCACGGTGTGGCGTTCGTCGACGGCGCCGAGCCGCCCCACCCGACCGCCGCCCCGCAGCGCGGCTGCTACGACCCGCAAGATGGTGTCGAGGCGCATGTTGCGGACCGTGATGGCGACGAGGGGTGAGTCGAGCGACGCCGAGGGGGCGATGTCGAGGGGCCGGTTGCCCAGGTAGGTGTAGGGGTTGGTGTTGAGGATCACCGAGAAGCAGCCGTCGTCGATCACCCGCCCGGCGTCGGGGCCCTCGGAGAACGTGAGCCGGAACCGGGGTCGGGTCCGATCGAAGTGCCGGGACCAGGTGGCGAAGGTGGCGTACACGAAGAGCGGGTGGCCGGCGTAGCGCTTGAGCTGCGGGCGGCGCTCGACCTGCTCGATCACTGCGGCGTCGAAGCCGAGGCCGGTGTGGAACAGGAAGTAGCGGCCGTTCAGGGATCCGAGCCCGACTCGCCGGATCGCGCGGGCGGCCAGGGCGTCGAGCAGCTCGCCGGCGGCTTCGATCGGGTCGTTGGTCATGCCGATGGTACGGGCGAAGACGTTGGTCGACCCGCCGGGCAGGGTGGCCAACGCGGTGCCCGTGCCGGCCAGACCGTTGGCCGCCTCGTTCAGGGTGCCATCGCCGCCGAGAACGACGACGACCTCCACACTCTCGGCGGCCGCGCCCTTGGCCAGCCGGGTGGCATGGTCGCGCCGGCTCGTCTCGACCATCTCCACCTCGTGGTCGGCCGACAGCGCCTTGCGGATCACCACCCGCCCTCGTGCCGTCACCGAGGACGAGAAGGGGTTGACCAGCAACAGCAGACGCACGCCGAGACCGTAGGTGAGCGCCTGGCGCCGACGTTCCCCGCACAATGGGGCACGGCTTGGGCGGACGACAGGTCGAGTATCGTGCGGCGCCGCGGACCGGTCGTCCCCCCGAGATCGCTGGCCGCGGGCTGACAGACTAACGAGCCGTGAGCGCCAGCGGAGCGTTGGATGACGCCGTGGGCGCGGCCCGTAGGGGCGTGCGCCAGGCTCGGAGGAGGCTGCGTGAACGCACGCTGGCGGCGGGCGAGTCGGGATGGGGCCGGCCGGTGCTGGCGGCGCCAGTCCTCCCCCCCGATCGAGACCGGGCCAACGTTGCCGTCGTCGGTGCCGGTGCACAGGGCACGGTGCTGGCCGAGGCGGCGACCGAGGTCAAGGGTGTCGACCTCGTGGGGGTGGCCGACCGCGATCCCGGTCGGCTGGCAACACTCGCCACGCGGCTCGGCCTCACCGACGACCGATGTTTCACCGACGCAGCCCAGCTGTACAGCGCCCAGCCGATCGACCTCGCCATCGTGGCCACGACGTCGCCGTCGCATGCCGCCCTCGGTCAGCTCGCGGTGGCGGCGGGGGTTAGGCGGCTGCTGGTCGAGAAGCCGATCGACGTGTCCTACCTCGCCGGAGCCGCCCTGGTCGAGGGTGCCCGCCGGGCCGGCACTGCGCTCTCGGTGGGCTACATCAGGCGCTGGTCGATCGATCACCGCGCCATCGCCGATGCGGTGATGTCGGGACAGATCGGCCCGCCCCGGGCGATCACCGCGGTGGTCGGGCCGGGCGAGCTGGCCATGCACGGCTCCCACGTCGTCGACTTCTGTCGCATGGTGCTGCGGTCGGCGCCGGTCGAGGTGACCGCTCGCCTCCGGCCCGGCAGGGCGTCGAACAGGAGAGGCCGGGAGTTCGAGGATCCGACCGGGCACCTGGCCATGAGGTTCGCATCCGACGCCCACGCCTTCATCAACTTCGAGGACCACCAGCAGAGCCGCTCATGGATCACGACCATCTACGGCGACGACGGGACCATCGTCGTCGAGGACGCGCGGGGAGTGTGGACGATGCGGGGCCGCAGCGGCCGGATGTGGACGTTCCCGATGGTGCAGCCGTTGTCGCAGGTGGTGCCGACCGCATCCCGCACCGTGGCAGGGGTGCTTGTCGAGGGCGTACCGGCTTGCACCGGTGAGGACGGCCTGGCTGCTCTCGAGGTGGTGCTCGCTGCACTTCACTCGAGCGAGGACGGTGGTCGGCCGGTCGCCCTGCCGCTGACCGCGGACCAGCGATCGCTCGTGGGCCGGTTCCCGTGAGGGGTGACATCGCCCAGGTCGAGTCGAGCCCCGTCACGATCGTCGGCCCGGAACGTCCGCTGCGCATCGCCCTGTTCGGCGCCGGAAGGGCGGCCCGCTTCCACCTCGACGCGCTCGATCTGATCGGCGGGGTCGAGGTGGCTGGCGTGTGTAGCCGATCGGGCACTACCGCCGGGGCGCTCGTGACCGACCGTCCAGGTGCCCTCGCCACCTCCGATGCCGGTGACCTCATCGACCCCGACCGGATCGACGCGGCCTTCGTCGCGGTGTCATACGACCAGAGCGCACCCCTGGCCGCCCGCCTGCTCGACGCCGGCATCGCCGTGCTGCTCGAGAAGCCGGCGGCTCCCACTGCGGCGGCGGCCGACGCCCTGGCCGACGTGGCCGCCCAGACCGGCACCCTGGCTGTCGTCGGGATGAACCGGCGGTACTACTCGCTGGTGGCGGCGGCTCTGGGTGCCGTTCGCCAGCGCGGGCCCATCCGAGGCGTGGTGGTGGAGGGCCATGAGCCGGTCGACCAGCTGCGCCGGTCGGGCATCAGCGGCGACCTGCTACGTCGCTACTTCATCCTCGACTCCATCCACTACGTCGACCTGTTGCGCCTGGCCGGTGGCGACGTCGCCGAGGTCACGTCCGTTGTGGGGTCGGTGCGTGTGCCGGAGGGGGACCACATCAGTGCCTCGGTCCGCTTCACCAACGGTGCGGTGGGCAGCTACGTGGCCCATTGGAACAGCGCCGCACCGCAGGTGTTGCGCCTCTACGGCGAAGAGGCCACGGCCCACGTGCGGCTCACCAAGCCAGAAACCGGGATCGTTGAGCTGGCGGGCGACCGCCGCATCGCCCTGGAGACGGACTGGGCCGACCAGGTGGCCAAACCCGGCGTCTACTTGCAGGACACCGCCTTCCTGCAAGCGGTGGCCGATGGCCGTCCGCCGGCCTTGCCTGCGAGCAGCCTGCGCGACCACGTGGCGACGCTGAGGTTGGCGGAAGAGGTGCTGGCTCGTGGTCGCTGAGGACCTTGCACCCGTCACGTCGATACCTTCGACGAGGCGCGGGCTGCGCTATTTGTGACGCGGAGCGGTTGGCGTGCATGTCCCGGGAAACCAACCACAAGGAGACCCCTTCATGTCATCCGCGATTCGCAGATCGGCGGCCCGAGCCGGTGCCGCCCTCGCCCTCCTGCTGGGAACGGCCGCCATCTCCAGTGGGCCGGTGGCGGCTCAAGAGCCGGCCCCGGCCGATGTGGTGTCGTACTTCAACCCCGACACCGGCAAGCCGACCGAGAACCCCGATGTGGAGGCCAACTCGGGCTGTGGTGACGAGGCGGGTGAGTCCCCTGACCAGGATGACAGCCAGGCCGTGGTCACCGATCCGATGACCGACAACGTCCACACCGACGGGTGCATCTTCGACGA
>Ga0136640_10000634_pt1 | contig 13550 bp, 15 predicted proteins | sample AntDrymUQ8642106_2_FD_105498 | JGI IMG/M metagenome (GOLD analysis project Ga0136640, IMG submission 105498) | Polar desert sand microbial communities from Dry Valleys, Antarctica - metaG UQ864 (21.06) | ecosystem: Environmental > Terrestrial > Soil > Desert | place: Antarctica: Dry Valley...
ACCGGCTCTCCAGCCGGTATCAGGAGGAGGAGATCGGCTCTTTGGACGAGTGGGAGGCGCTTCAGTCCTCGCTCACCGGCCTGACCGTTACCCAAGAATTCGTGGCGCAACCCGCCGGTGAGGACCAGGCGAAGGTCACGTTCCAGACCGAAGAGACCCGCGACGGCGTGACGGAGCCCGTGAGCGGCGTCTGGACCTGCGTCAACGAAGACGGCGAGTGGAAGCTGGACCGCTTCGTCGAGCGGTGAACTGAAGCCGTCGGCTTTAAATCCGACTGTCTCTCGAAGTGGCGGCTCGGTTGGTTAGAGAAAAGCCGTAGACCACCGAACGGCAGTCCTGCCCGCCGCCCGAACCCCCGCCGCGCAACACAAGCATTTCAAGCTGATTGCCCATAGCTGACGACCGACAGCTCCAAAACTACCTTCGTAGCGAAAGCTCATATAATCTAGCGCGTGGAGAGGCTCGCGAACAGGTTTGTGCTCGAAAAGGAGATCGGCTCCGGTGGTATGTCCCGTGTTTTTCTGGGTCGAGACGAGGTGCTGGATCGCCCGGTGGCCGTAAAGATTTTGAAGGCCGATCTTGGCGGCACGGACGTCGGGACGCGTTTTCAGCGTGAGGGCCGCACCGCTGCCAAACTTTCGCACCCGGTCATAGTGCGGGTCTACGACGCGGGGGAGAGCGAGTTCGAGGGCCACGAGACTTCCTACATCGTGATGGAGTACGTCCCCGGCGGCGACTTGAAGGACTTTGTCGACGAGCATGGCGCTCTGCCCGGCGCTCGTCTGGCCGCTATCGGGGAGAGCGTGGCCGCTGGCCTCGCCCACGCGCACGAGCGCGGCATCGTTCACCGGGACATAAAACCGCACAACATTCTCATGGACGAGAAGGACCGCCCCCGCCTGACGGACTTCGGCATAGCCCGTGCCCTGGATTCTTCGCAAGCCACCCGCACCGGAGCTTATCTTGGGACGGCTCTCTACTCCGCGCCCGAACAACTGAAAGGCGAGAAGGTGACGCCCAAGAGCGACGTGTACTCTTTGGGCGTTACGCTCTACGAGGCGGCGACCGGCGTGGTGCCGTTCACGGGGAGCACCATCGAGGTTGCCACCCAGCACGTGAACAAAGAACCCACGCCACCCGTGGAGCGTGGCGTGGACCTGGACGCGGGTCTGGAAGCCCTGATCCTGGCCTGCTTAGCCAAAGACCCGAACGACCGCCCATCCGCTGAAGCCCTGCAAACAAGACTCGCCGCCCTGAAAAGCTCACCCGCTCCGACGAAACAGACCGCTCCAGCCGCACCACCACCGCCCACCACCCAGGAACGGCCAAGCACTCCCCAAAGTTCCGAGCGTTTGAGACGGAATCGCGGGTTGCTGGCGTTGCTCGCACTATTGGCGGTGCTTGCCGTGATCGGAGCTCTAGCGATCCCCTCGCTCCTCAACAGCGACACGAACGATAGCGCCTCTCGGGACAACAAAGACCAGAACAAAGCCGCCTCGGACAAGAGCCCAGACGCAAACAACGCGGACGCGGGGAAGGCGGACGCCAACGACGCTGATGGAGAGAACGCAAGCGGTAACGAGCAGGATCAGCCCGTCGTCACGGAACAGACCACCGAGCAAACGACGCAGCCGGAAAAGACGCAGGCCGAAGAGCAGCCGGACGAATCGGGCGGCCTCAACGCCATCGCTGCTGAACAGACGATCCGCGACCATTACGCCGCCGCCGCCGATAACCCGGATGCCGCGTGGGACTTCCTGTCCTCGCGCTATCAGAACGAACTGGGCGCACCGGAGGCGTGGACAGGCCAGTTCGGGACGCTGGAGCAAGTGGAGTTCACCCGCGGGCCGACGGCGCAGGTCGATGGAGACACGGCCACAGTCTCATTCAGCACTCGGGCCACACACACGGACAGGGTCGACGAGCCCAGCCCGACGGCGACGCTCGTACAAGAAAACGGCGAGTGGAAGATAGACGGGCTGTCCTAGACGGCCCGCTGGGCGGGGAATGAAAGTCGAATAACATCGACTATCGGAATCAGGGAATATAATAAACGCAAGCTACGGAAGGAATTCGTCCTGAAGACCATTTTTACGGCGCTGGTATCCGCCATCATTGGCGGGCTGGTAGCTATACTATTCGTGTTTTTCGGTCTTCTGGGCCTCGACGACGAGCCGGGTGGCGTGACGTTTAAGGAATCGCAAGCGCCGGTGAATTCGGAGATTTCGAGCGGCGGTAGTTCATCTTCGGTGCGGCAGGTCTACGACGAGGACGGCCCCGGCGTGGTGAGCGTGGACGTGGCCTCGTCGGAGATGGGGCCGGGCGGCGGCTCGGGGTTCGTAGTCGATGAAGAGGGGCACATCGTGACCAACCAGCACGTCGTGGAGGGTGCCGAGGGTATCTCGGTGAGGTTCGCCAGCGGGGCGCGCGAGCCGGCGGAGGTCGTAGGCGAGGACCCATCGACCGACGTGGCGGTCATAAAGGTGGACGCTCCAAAGTCCGTTTTGAAGCCTCTTACTTTCGGGGATTCGGACTCCGCACGGGTTGGGGACCCGGTCATAGCCATTGGAAATCCGCTCAACGTTGGTTTGAGCGTGACGACCGGCATCGTGAGTGGGACGGAGCGGCCGATCACGGCCCCGAACCGTTACACCATAGACGGCGCGATCCAGACGGACGCGGCTATCAGCTCCGGCAATTCGGGTGGCCCGCTGCTGGATGCCGGCGGGTCCGTGATCGGCATTAACTCGCAGGTGGCTTCGGCGGGGAGTCAGGGCGTGGCTCAGGGCGTCGGTTTCGCGGTGCCGGTGAACACCGTAAAAAGCGTCGTGGAGCAGCTCATAACCACGGGCGAGGTCGTCCACGGTTACATCGGCGTGCGGATGTTCGAGGTCGGCATCGAGGAGCTTCGGGCCTACACCACGCTCACGGAGGAAGAACTGAGCGAGCAGTATGGGCTCCCGGCTACCGGGGCCATCGTCAGCGAGATCTCGCCCGGCGGACCAGCCGACGAGGTCGGCCTGAAAGGCGGCGAGCCGGAGAAAATAGAAGGACTCGACGTACCGGTGGGAGACGTAATAACGGAAGTCGAAGGCGAGCCCGTCTCCGACCCCGACGACGTCATAGAAGTCGTGAACGCCAATAAGCCCGGCGACCGCGTAAAACTCACCGTAGTCAGCCCCAACGAGCGCCCGCGCTCCGTGGAAGTTACCCTGGAGAGCCAGCCCGAAGACGCTTGAGAAGGTTTCAGGCTCTAGCTGTTAGCCTTCGGCTTCCGCGTTGGTCCTGCTCGCACTATGCTAATCGGTACTGGTGGTAGCGCGAGCTATCCAGGGCTGGGTTGTTGGAGCTTTTCGAGTGTGTTTCGAGTGGTGACGACTCTGGCGAATTCCTCGTGCAGATGGACGAGCGCCATCTCGTGGACGTGTTCGGCGGTGTGGAATTTACCGTCGGGTCCGATCCGGTCGAAGGTGGCGGTGGCATCGGAGACGATGTGCGCCGAGAAGCCGAGGTTGGCCGCCATGCGGGTCGTAGTGGAGACGCAGTGATCGGTCGTCAAGCCCGTTACGACGAGGGTGTCCAGCATCTCCTCCCTTAGCCGCGTTTCGAGGTCCGTGCCGATGAACGCGCTGTTGACGTATTTCTCGATGATGGGCTCGTGCGCGAGCGGGCGGACGGCGTCCTTGAACACGCCGCCCGCGCCGCCGAGTGGAGAGCCGGGCTCGGTGGAGAGATGCCGGACGTGGAATATGGGCAGTTCAGCTACGCGCCAGGCCGCGAGGAGCGCCGAGATGTTCTCCTCGGCGCTGGGGTTGTTGCGGCGACCCCAGGATGGATCGTCGAAGCCTTTTTGGACGTCGATGACGAGCAGAGCGACCGCAGTATTCAAGATCTCTCCCAACTACAGCGTCTCCGCACGAGTCGAAAAGTCGACCGCCGCAGGCCGACGGCTCTAGCTGCTCGCGGCACCGAAGCCGGCCCGAGCGCCGGAGCGGCCCTTGCCGGTGCCTTCCTTCTCCACGACTAGTTTGTAGATGTAGTCGTAGGTCACGTAGACGGTTGCCTTGCCGTCTTGCATCTGTACGCGCAGGTAGTCGTTTTCGACCTCTATCTTTTCCACGTCGTCGGATTCGACGGTGAAGGTGTCGCGGCGGTCCCAGATCACGAGGTTCGCCCCCGCGCTTTTGGCCTCGTCCACGATCTTTCCTACAAGCTCCTTATACATTTAGAACTCCTCCGAGTTTGGGATCTCCATTAACGTCCGCGCTATTCTACTTGAGAAACCCCACCCGGTAGCGAACGGCGTCTGTACTAAAATACCCCGCAGCTTAAAGACCCCCGAGCCAGGATAGGAGATGTGCGAACGGACGTGAAAGGAGCGGTACGCGGCATCCGAAACATCGACCGGGCGCTGTTCGCGGCAATCTTCCGCGTTAAATGGCCGCTGCTAACGGTCCTGATGCGCGCCCTAACTACCGCCGGTACCGCCGGGGCGACGTGGGGGTTCATTGCCTTCGGCGCTTTCCTCGCCACCGGGCTGAAACCGCCGCAACTCCTCGTACCGTGGCTCGCCATCATCATCTCTTGGCTCGTGGCCGAGAGGACCAAATACTTTTTCAACCGCGTGCGACCCTACGTTTCGGACACTGCGATAGCTCCCCTCATAAAGACGCCTTCGTCGAGCTCGTTCCCTTCCGGCCACTCCGCGACCGCCGCCGCCGGAAGCATCACGCTCGCCGCTCTCTACCCACCCTTCGCCCCAGCGCTGCTTTTGGCTGGCTTCCTGACCGCGCTCTCTCGCGTCTACCTCGGCGTTCACTATCCGGTGGATGTTCTCGCCGGGGTGCTCATCGGCACCGCCTCCGCCGCCGGGATGCTGGCGCTGGCGGCGCTGGCCCTCGCGTGAAGCCGCTTACCCGGTACGCGGTGCAAAAACGGTACAAATGACGCGATGAGCATACCGCGACATTACACTATCGGGGCCGTAGCGCCGGACCTCGGCTCTCTCAAGGCCCTGGACGAGCGGCTCGAAAACGAAGGACTGCCGCCCGAGTCCCTGACCGTGCTCTTGCGGCGTCGCGACGAGCGGTTGGTGAGGGTTACGCTCCCCGGTGTCCGCACGCTGCGCGTCGAGATGGGCCTCTCGCGCTTGCAGTGGTTCGAGTTCACGAGCACGTTCTTCTCGGCGTCCACGGTTAGCTTTCTGATGAGCGTGGTGCATCTGTGGACGGGAATCTTGGTTCAGGTAGCGCTCACCATCGCGGCTGTCGTCGGCCTCGTGCTCTACTACCGGCATCCTCGGCTGCGGAAGATGCTCTTGTCGATGGCGTTGCCCGAGAAGTTCGCCGAGCAGTGGGCTCAGGACTTTTCCGGCGGCTTCGCGCTAGCTCTGGTGATCGTCCACGAGGACCGCTTCGACGCCGCGCAGGACGCGCTGCTGAACGACCCGACACTCGCGAGTCCAATGGCCGTGGACCGACGACCGGTGTTTTAAGAGGCGTCGGGCACCAGGTTTTAGATCTCAGGCAAGAACCGAAGCGTCGATTGGCGGTCGGTTTTGTCTCTTTCTCGAAGCGGCTTAGACAACGCCACGAGGAGCGCCTGCTCGTTCGCTGGTGGAAAGACGACTGCGGAGCTCACTGGGTTCCAACCCGAACCTATAAACTGTGACCTGAAACCTCCAAGAAACCTGATACCTTAACCAACGTGATCGTTCGTGAGCGCCCCGACTCTTTTTTGCTTTTCGAGCAGCACGAACATGCGCTCGTGTCGGCGGAGTTTGGTCGGCGGTGGCGGGATGGACCACGGCCTTTGGAGTCGGCTCTGTATGCCATCGCGAACCACGATCTCGCCTGGCGGGAGTTGGATGGTCGGGTATTGTGGGACGAGGAGCGGGATCTCCCTCACTCGTTCGTGAGTTATCCGGTGGAGCCGAAGCTGCGGGCTCAGAGGCGGGGTATTGAAGCTGTCGAAGAGCGGGACCCTTACGCCGCGTGCCTGTGCAGTATGCACTACGTACGTTTTTTACTGAATGCTAACAGGCCGGATGAGATCGAATTCAGAGAAAACGAGCTCGCGCGTCAAGAAAGACTGCGGGGGGCGATGTCCGGTGTGGAGTTGGACAATTTGGAGCGGAACTTCCGCTTTTTGCGGTTATGCGATGGACTCTCGTTGTTCATCTGTCTGAACGAGCCGGGGGATTTGGATGCAGCACCGCCGTATCCGGGTGGGTTCGAGTTCGACGGACGGAGTTTCGAGCCGGTCTGGGAGGATGAGCGCACCCTGCGCCTCGACCCAAACCCTTTCACGGAGGCGTTCGAGGTGGAGTTGCCGTACCGCACGTTCGGCAAGGACCGTCAACTCGCCGGGAGTGGTGTCCTCGAATTGCGAGTGTCGAGCTAGGGAACGGCGTCCCTCTGCCCGTTGCTGGTAGAGTATTCGGGGATTTAGACATCGTAGTTGGTTTTTAGAGAGGACATTATGAGAGACGCATCCTACGAGTTCTTCAAGAAACTTTTGTCCACGCCGGGGCCTAGCGGCAACGAGGCTGCGGCGGCTGCGGTCTGGCGGGAGGAGGCCGGGAAGTTCGCGGAGGTCCGGGGGGATCGGATGGGCAACTCTTTCGCCACGCTGAACGCGGGTGGCGGGCCGAAGATCATGCTGGCCGGGCATATAGACGAGATCGGGGTGATGGTCACCCATATCGACGAGCAGGGCCTGCTGCGCTTCACGGGCGTCGGCGGCTGGGACCCGCAAGTCCTCGTCGGCCAGCGGATACGGCTCCAGACCACGTCCGGAGAGGTCGTCGGTGTGATCGGCAAGAAGGCCATCCACGTGATGGAGCCCGACGAGCGCAAGAAAGTCTCCGAGGTGAAGAGCCTCTGGATCGACATCGGCGCCAAAGACGCCGACGAGGCGAAAGGCATGGTCCGCGTCGGTGACGTGGGTGTGCTCGACCAAGACCTCGTGGAGCTTCCGAACGGCCGCATCGCGTCGCGTTCGGTGGACAACCGCATGGGCGCGTTCGTCGTCCTCGAAGCCCTGCGCCTGCTCTCCGAGGAGGAAAACTTGAACGCCGAGATCGTGGCGGTCGCTTGCGTACAGGAGGAGATCGGTCTTTATGGCGCTCGCGGTGCTGCTTTCGGCCTCGATCCGGATGCCGCCATAGCCGTCGACGTGACCCATGCCACCGACACCCCCGGCGTCTCTAAAAACGAGAACGGCGACCACGCTTTGGGGTCCGGCCCTGTCATCAAGCGGGCCACGAACCTGAGTCCCATCGTCTGCGAGGGCATCATCGACGCCGCCGAGGCCGCGAATATTCCGTACACTCTGGAGGCCGATTCGCGTTCCACCGGCACGGACGCCGACGCCATACAGTTCTCGCGGGCCGGTATTGCGACGGGTCTCGTATCCTGTCCGAATCGCTACATGCACTCGCCGAACGAGGTCGTGGACCTCGAAGACGTGGAGAACTGCGCGAAGCTCATCGCCACCTACATAAAGACACTCGAAGCCAGCACCGACTTCGTCCGTTAGCCGCGTCCCCGAGTGACCGCCAACAGGGAACCGAAGGCCCGACGCCCGGCGCTGGTCGAGGCGTCGCTCTTGCTGACGGTCTTCTTCTTCGGAACGAACTTTGTCGCCGTGAAGCTAGTGGTGGAGAGCGTGCCGCCGATACTCTTCGCGGCGGCGCGCTTTACCCTGGCCGGGCTCCTGCTCCTCGCCCTCTCGCGCATCGTGGAGCCGAATAGCCGGTTGGCGCGGGCGGACATCTTGCCCGTGCTCGGCCTCGGCATCGTCGGCGTCACCCTCACCCAGACCGTCTTCACTATCGGCGTCAGCCTCACGACGGCGGCCAACACCGCCCTCGTGTACTCCACCGCACCGGTGTGGGGGATGCTGCTCGGCTTTGTCCTCGGTGCCGAACGTCCGCGGCTCGTGGGCATCCTGGGCATCGCGCTCTCTTTAGTGGGCGTCGGATTTATCGTGTATGGCGGCCTGGAGTTCGCCGGGACCAGCCTGGTGGGGGACGCCCTGATCCTGGCGGCCGCCGTGTTCTGGGGCTCTTACACCGTCCTCTCTTTGGGCCTGCTCCAACGCTACTCCGCCCTGGCCCTGGCCGCCTACGCCATGACTCTGGGCGGTCTGATCGCGTTTCCCATAGCCGCCCTCGACCCCGCGCCCCTCGACCTCGCCGCCGTGGACGCCCGCACCTGGGGAGCGGCGGTCTACTCCACGCTCTGCTCCTCGGCCTTCGGCTTCGCCGCGTGGAGCTGGGGTGTCTCCAAAGCCGGTGCGAACCGGGTCCTCATCTACCAGTACCTCGTCACCCTGATAGGCGTAACCGCCGGCATCCTGCTTCTGGGAGAAGACTTCGGCGTCGGACAATTAGTGGGAGCGGCGATCATCATCTGCGGCGTATATCTGGCGAAGAGGAAATAGGTCTCGGGTGTGAGGAGATATCTCCACAAGAAAGACGGTCCTGACTCGTCGATGGTGAATCGAAGGAGGTTTACGATGGCCCATGGACCTTCCGCTTCGCTACATAGGCTTCTTGTCTAGGGCGGTCGTTCCGTTCTCGCTCGCTGCAGAAGCCGGGCGCAGCGTGTCATCTCGCTCGATGCGGCGCAGCAACGGATAGGGGTTCATCGCTCCGCTCGGAGCGCGGGAGCGATCACCCTCGAAGAGACCCCATCCCGCGTACCAGCCCAGGTGCAGGTGCGGCTCGAACTTGCCCCGTGTCCCTTCTGGCCCCTGTCCCGTATCCCCGACCGTGCCGATCCTCTGCCTGGCCTCGACTGTCTCGCCCGGCGCGAGCGGTGTGGGCTCGTCCATGTGCGCGTAGTAGAGTCGGTCGCCGCGCTTTATCGGACCCACGTCTTGCGCCGCCTCGATCATCACGGTGTATCCACCCAGGTTGTTCCACCCATTGCCCGACGAACCCCACGCCCGGCTCACCGTCCCTGCCGTAATGGACCGGATGGAAGTCCCCGCCGGGGCGAAGACGTCCGTCCCCTCGTGCTCGCCCTGCACCCGCGCCGCTCCCCAGTCGTTCCCGTAAGAATCGGCGTACCCGGACGGCAACGGAAACACCGCCACCGCAGGTTCGGGCGGTTCGGATGAACGTAGGAGCGTGACCGCGCCGAGTGTGAACGCGACCCCGAGTAGCAACACTACGGCCAACACATCCCGCCGCGAACGCCTACCGGAAGGGTTCTTCGTGATACTCACGCACACAGTCCAACCCGCCGAGAACCGATACCTAAGACCTCCATGTCCTCCGCAGCACCCGCAACCAGTTCTCGTGCGCGAGCTTCCTCAAGGCGGGTTCATCGTAGCCGCGTTCGCGCAGGGCATTTATCAGGTTCGGGAGGCCGCTGGCGTCCCCGATCTCTATAGGTACCCTCGCGCCGTCGAAGTCCGAGCCGAAGCCTACTCGGTCCACGCCAAGCTTCTCCACGAGGTAGTCCACGTGCCGAACGACGGTTTCGAGCGGCGTGTCCGCGCTCTCGCGGCCGTCCTCGCGCAGGAAGGCGACGGCGAAGTTCACGCCGACCATGCCGTCGGAGTCGCGGATGGCGTCTAGCTGGCGGTCGGTGAGGTTTCGCGTCGAGGGACAGAGCGCGTGGGCGTTGGAGTGTGTCGCCACGAGCGGCGCGTCGGAGAGGGCGGCCACGTCCCAAAAGCCCTTCTCGTTGAGGTGAGAGAGGTCGATCAGAACCCCCAGCCGGTTGCACTCGCGCACCAGTTCCCTCCCGGCGTCGGTCAGGCCCGGCCCCGTATCCGGCGAGCCCGGAAAACCGAACGGCACGCCGTGCGCGTAGGCGTTGGACCGGCTCCACACCAGACCGAGCGAGCGCAGCCCGGAGTCGTAGCACCTTTCGAGCGCCGCCGGGTCCGGCCCGAGGTTCTCCGCCCCCTCGAAGTGCAGGATGGCGGCGAGTACGCCGTTCCGCAGGCAGTCCTCGATCTCATCTGCCGTCCGAACCACCTTTAACGCTCCTTCGGATTCGACTTCCAACTCGAAGAGGTCCGTGGCAAGTTCGCCCGCGACGCGCTTGGCGTACCCTGAGTCCACCGGCGGAGCGCCCGCCACCCTGTAGCCGCTTTTTACGGCGGTGAACGCGGACTTCTCGTTCCACCCGGCACCTGTCGGGTTTGGGACGAAGCAGGCGAAGAAGCCGCCACCGAAGCCGCCCTCTCGGGCTCGTGGCAGGTCGATGTGGCCGGTGTAGCTCTTCTCGAAGAAGCTCCGGCCCTCGCCGCGATCCGGTAGTCGCAGGTTCAGCAACGTGTCGTTGTGGCCGTCGAAGATAGGTATCTTGTCCATTACGCCGATTGTATCCCTCGGGCACCCGCAACGATGCTGCGGGGAGGCCGGTCCCGTTCATCGATCCCGTGACCCTCGCGAGCGGTGGACCGCCGGACGGCGGGGACCAACACGCTCGAACCGTCCCGGCACGAAAAAGCGGGGCCGCACGAAGCGACCCCGCCCGTATTACGAAACTTCTCCCCTAATATTTCGGGACGCTCGGGTCGATCTCTTCGCTCCAGGCGGTGATGCCGCCCTTGACGTTGTAGACGTTACCGAAGCCCGCGTCCTGCAAGAGCTTCACGGCCTTCGCGCTGCGTCCGCCCGTCTTGCAGTGGATCGCAAAGTTCTCGTTTGGGTCGAACTCCGCGAGCCGCGCCGGAAGCTCCCCGAGCGGCACGAGCTTCACGCCGATGTTCGCTACCTCGTACTCGTGCGGCTCGCGCACGTCGAGTACGTTCAAATCCTCGCCGTTGTCCATCTTCGCCTTGAGATCCTGGACCGTGATCTCCGGCACGCCGTTCTCCTGCTCGGCGGCTGCGGCCTGCGGTATCCCGCAGAACTCCTGATAGTCGATCAGCTCCGTAACGGTCGGGTTCTCGCCGCACACCGGGCAGTTCGGGTCCTTACGAAGCTTCATCTCCCGAAAGCTCATCCCGAGCGCGTCGTAGAGCATCAGGCGCCCGATCAGGGGCTCTCCGATTCCGAGTATGAGCTTGACGGTCTCCGTGGCCTGCACGATGCCGATGGCGCCCGGCAGTATCCCCAGGACCCCGCCCTCGGCGCAGCTCGGCACGAGGCCCGGCGGCGGCGGCTCGGGGTAGAGGCAACGGTAACACGGGCCTTCCTCGGCCCAGAAAACGCTCGCTTGCCCCTCGAAGCGGAAGATAGAACCGTACACGTTCGGCTTGCCGAGAAGCACGCAGGCGTCGTTCACGAGGTAGCGGGTCGGGAAGTTGTCGGTACCGTCCACGATCACGTCGTAGTCCGCGAAGATCTCCAGCGCGTTCTCGCTCGTGAGCGGCTCCTCGTAAGCCCGGACCTCGACGTTCGGGTTGATCTCGCGGATGCTGTCGCGGGCGCTCTCCATCTTCTTGCGCCCAACGTCCGAAGTGCCGTGGATGATCTGACGCTGCAAGTTCGACTCGTCCACAACGTCGAAATCCACGATGCCCAGCGTCCCAACCCCCGCCGCCGCAAGATACATCGCCAGCGGACTACCCAGCCCCCCGGCCCCGATGGTGAGGACCTTCGCGTTCTTGAGCTTCTTCTGCCCATCCAAAGCGACCTCGGGCATAATGAGGTGGCGGCTGTAGCGTGCGATCTCGTCGTTCGAAAGTTCGACCGCCCCGTTGGGCGACTCTACCAATGGTTGGCGTGTCTGCATGGTCTCAAAACCTCTTTTTGTAAGATGGATCTACTGAAAAAACGAAACTTCTAAAGACTTACTTACATCGACCGGTGCCGCCGGCGATGGACGGAATAATGGACAACTCGTCGCCGTCCGCAACCGCCGTATCCTGGCCGTCGATGTAGCGGATGTCCTCGTCGCCCTTGTACACGTTCACGAACGAACGCAACTTGCCGTCGCCGGTGTACAGGTGCTGCTTGAGATCCGGGTACTCGGTTGCGAGGTTCCCCAGAGCGTCGCCAGCGGTCTGGCCGCCGACCTCGACCTCGCGGTTGCCTGCGGTGTACTGACGCAGGGGGGTTGGGATCTTTATCTTCGGCATAATAGGTTCTCCTTCTCTATTGTTACTCTACGATGGTCTCTTCGTCGTAACTCGAGCGGTCGTCCTTGAGCGCCCAAGACCGCATGTCCTCGACGCCGCTCTCGCTCACGGACGCGATGATATACAAGTAGCCGGGCCAGGCGTGGTCGCGGTCGTACTCGGAAGGCTCCGCCGGATGGTCTGGGTGCGAGTGATAGAAACCGAGCACGTCCATGTCCCGCTCGTCGGCCCGCTCCTCGAACTCCCGGATCTTGAGCGGCTCGATCAGAAACCGCCGCGACCGCTCTTCCTCGTGCGTGTTCTCCGCCCGCCAAACGTCCACCACGATCTTCATCCCGTCCACGTTCATCCCGACGATGGCCCCGGCTATCTCCTCCGGGTAGCCTTCTCTGGCGTGAGCGTGGATGTGCTCCACATCCCCAGCCCCGATCTTGAGCGGCACCTAACCCTCCTCCCAGAAGCTCTCGGAGAGGTACTTATCCGCCCCGTCGCACAATATGGTGACGACCGTACCGTGCTCTATCTCCCGCGCCACCCGCAAGGCCGTCGCGACGGCGGCTCCAGCGGAGATGCCGATCAGGATTCCCTCCTCGCGCGCCACGCGCCGCACCATCTCGTAAGCCTCCTCGGTGGCGGTCGAGCGGTTCTCGTCGGCGATGGATGCGTCGTAGATGTCCGGTACGATGGCCGATCCCATGTGCTTCATGCCTTCGAGGCCGTGGAACGGCGAGTCCGGCTCGAACGAGATCACGCGTATCTCCGGGTTGTATTCCTTGAGGCGCGTCGCGGTGCCGACGAAGGTACCACTGGTGCCGAGGCCCGCCACGAAGTGCGTCACCTCTCCGCTCGTCTGCTCCCAGATCTCCGGTCCCGTCGACTCGTAGTGCGCCCGCGGGTTCGCCGGGTTGCTGTACTGGTCGGGGTAGAAGTACCGCTCCGGATCCTCGGCGTAGAGCTTTCGCGCCTCCCGGATAGCACCGTCCGAACCCTCGCCGGGGTCCGTGAGCACGAAGTCCACGCCGTATGCCCGCAGTATCTTCTTGCGCTCCTCGCTGGCGTTCTTGGGCATGCACAGCTTGACCTTGTACCCGAGCGCCGCCCCGATCCAGGCGTAAGCGATGCCGGTGTTCCCACTCGTCGCGTCCAGAATGACCTTGTCCGGCGTTAGAGCGCCGCTCGCCTCGCCAGCCCGGATCATCCACAGAGCCGGACGGTCCTTGACCGACCCGCCGGGATTGCGCCATTCGGCCTTTCCGAAGATGCGAACCCCCGGAACTTCAGCCGCTATGTTCGGCAACTCCAATAGCGGCGTATCCCCGACGAGGTCCACGTTGCGCGTCCCAACCGACGCCGTTTCTTTAATCCGAGTAATCATGTCGGGATTATTATACAGCCCGAACGTTGCGCGTCCAGAAGAGAAGAAAAAGCACAATGCCTGAGAAAGAATTTAGCCGGAAGACCACTAAAAAGACCTTCCGGCTTGGTCGGTGCGATGGTCGTAT
>Ga0136640_10000635_pt1 | contig 13543 bp, 11 predicted proteins | sample AntDrymUQ8642106_2_FD_105498 | JGI IMG/M metagenome (GOLD analysis project Ga0136640, IMG submission 105498) | Polar desert sand microbial communities from Dry Valleys, Antarctica - metaG UQ864 (21.06) | ecosystem: Environmental > Terrestrial > Soil > Desert | place: Antarctica: Dry Valley...
GGTCACCCAGCGTGTCGGGCACGCGGCCGGCACGCAGCCGGCGCGCACAGCGCCGGCAGGCGGGCACCTCGGTCTCCTCGCGCCCCAGGCGCCAGCGGGTGGCGGTGATCGCGCCGCGATGGCGGGGATCGAAGAAGCAGCGGCGCGGCCGGGGCTCGGCGCTCACCGCCGCCTGGCCGTCGCGTGCGAGCAGCAGCGCCCCGAGGTGATCGACGGCGGTACGCGCCTCGCGACCGGCCTTGGCAGCGGCCGAGTACAGCTCGAACGCCTCCTCGGAGGGCGCTTGAGCGGCGGCGATCGCCGCCGCGAGCCGCGTCGTCGCCTCGGCTGCGCGGCCGGCGACGCCGGCGTCGGGCTCGCGCATGACCGCCTTCGCCGGGGCCTGCTGCCCGTCGGGCCGGGCACGCTGCGGGCGCCGCCGCCACCACAGCACGGTCGGCCACGTGAAGGCGGCGAGGCAGCCGCCGCCGGCGAAGCCGATCGCCACGGCGTTCTCGCGGTTCTCGTCGCTGTCACCGTCCAGCTCACGGTCGAGCGCGCGCTTGGCGCGGTCCTGCAGCGGGCGCGCGCCGGTGGCGGCGACCCGCAGCGCGTAGCGGATGCGCTGCGCGACGCGCTCGTCGCGCGCCACGTCGTCGTCGAGCGCGCGCTCGGCGTCCTCCGCGGCCACGCGCGTGCGCACGCCGACCGCGCTCATGTGGATTCGGGCGCGGCCCGTCGCGTCGGCCACCACGTAGAGCGCGGGCCGGTCGACCGCGCCGCCCAGCAGCTCCGGCAGCTCGTAGAGGCTCAGTCCCTCGACGTCGAAGTTGTTGGGCGGGCCGCTGAGGATCGCGACGCGCGTCGAGACGGGCATCTCACGCACGGCCCGGCGCAGCCCGGCGGCCTCCGGTGTCGAGACCGCGCGCGACACGGCGTCGCTGATATGCACGCGATCCGCGCGCAGCCGCATGGCCAGGCCGTCGAGCCAGGGATCGTCGCCGGCGGCGGCGGCGCAGGGAGCACCTGAAAGCAGCAGCGCGGCGCTGCAGAGAGCGCCACGCGCCGCCCGCCGCGCGCAGGTCGGACCTATCGCGAACAGACCGTACGGCTTTCGGCAAGCCCGGTGGACGGCGCCACCGTCACTTCGCGAACTCGACCGCGCGCGACTCGCGGATGACGGTCACCTTGATCTGCCCCGGGTACTCGAGCTCGCGCTCGATCTCGCGGGCGATCTCGCGCGACAGCAGCATCGCGGCGTCGTCGCCGATCTTCAGCGGCGCCACGATCACGCGGATCTCGCGGCCGGCCTGCATCGCGTAGACCTTCTCGACGCCGTCGTGGCGCGCGGCTATCTGCTCGAGCTCGCGCAGGCGCTTGACGTAGTTCTCCAGCGATTCGCCGCGCGCGCCCGGGCGCGCGCCCGACAGCGCGTCGGCGGCCTGCACGATGACGGCCTCCACGGTCTGCGGCTCGACCTCGTTGTGGTGGGCCTCCATCGCGTGGGCGACGGCCTCGGACTCGCCGTGGCGGCGGGCCATGTCACCGCCGACGAGCGCGTGCGGTCCCTCGACCTCGTGCGTGACGGCCTTGCCGATGTCGTGCAGCAGCGCTGCGCGCGCCGCCGTCTTGCGGCTTGCGCCAAGCTCGTCGGCCATCATCGCCGCGAGCTGGGCGCACTCGACGGAGTGCGCGAGCACGTTCTGGCCGTAGCTCGTGCGGAACTTCAGGCGTCCGAGCGTCTTGACGATCTCGACGTCGAGGTTCTGCACGCCGGCTTCGAAGGCGGCGTCCTCGCCGGCCTGCTGCAGCAGCGCCTCGAGCTCTGACTTCGCCTGATAGTAGGTCTCCTCGATGCGCGCCGGATGGATGCGGCCGTCGGCCAGCAGCTTCTCGAGCGTCACGCGCGCGATCTCGCGACGCACCCCGTCGAACGCCGACAGCACGACCGCGTTCGGCGTGTCGTCGATGATCAGGTCGACGCCCGTGAGGTTCTCGAGCGCGCGGATGTTGCGCCCCTCGCGGCCGATGATCCGGCCCTTCATGTCGTCGGAGGGCAGCTGCACGACGCAGACCGTCGTCTCGGCCGCGTGCCTGGCGGCGAGGCGCTGCATCGCGACCGACAGGATCGAGCGCACGCGCCGCTCGGCGTCGCGCTTGGTCTGCTCCTCGATCTGACGGATCTCGCGCGCGCTCTCATGGCGGACCTGATCGGTGATCTCGCTCATCAGGCGCTTCTTCGCCTGGCCCGCGCTGAGGCCGGAGATCTGCTCGAGCGCCTGCTCGTGCTCGCGCCGGCGACGGGCGAGCTGCTCGCGCTCGGCCTCCAGCGCGCGTGTCTGGTCGTCGAGCTCGCCAACGCGCCGGTCCAGGTCCTCGGCGCGCGCGTGCAGGCGCTCCTCGAAGCGCACGATCTCCTCGCGGTCGGAGGCGGAGGGGGCGGCGGGCGGCGGCCCCTTGCGCTGACGCTGGCCGACCAGGATCGCGATCAGCGCGGCCAGGCTCGCCACCGCCACGATCGCCACCGGCACGATCAGCTCCATTGCCGTTCCTCTCCTCGTGCTCCCGAAACGCGTCCGGTCGCGCGGTCAACCATCGATGTCAGGGAGTCAGAACGGGTGCGGCGAGGGCTGTCGGCAGGCGGCGCTCAGCGCCGTGTTCCAAGACGAGCGCACTACGGGTCGAAGGTTGTGGTGAGCGGATTCGGTCGGTCGGAGGGGTCGGGGTCGTCGTCGAAAAAGGCTGCCGGGATCTCAGAAAGGCGGTTGGTGCTGCGTGAGGGTTGTCCTCGCGGGCTCGGACTGACTGCGGTGGATCATAGGAGGGTCACGAAAGCGGCACAACCCGTCACAGCTGCTCAGGCGTCGAGCACGACATCGCCCTCGGGCACAGCGCAGCACAGCAGCGCGCGGCCGGTGGCGGGCGGCTGCAGCGGCTCGGGATCGTGGCGTACCGAGCCAGCCATGACGACCGCCTCGCCGCCCCGCAGCCGCGATTGCCACGACGCGAGTCGCGGTCAGGCGTTCTCGAGGTCGGACTCCGCGCTCTGTGACGTAGCGATGGCGGCGACCTCTTCCTCGCGTGCCCTCGCAAGCGCCGCGTCGGCCTCGCTGAGCGCGTGCGCGGCGCGGTCGCGACGTTCCTGAGCTGTCTGCGCCGCACGCGTCGCAGCCTCGGCTCTGCGCCGAGCCGTGACCGCCGCGGTTCTGGCGACCTTTCGAGCGGCCCCCCGCTCGCGCTCCGCGCGCTTGGCCTCCGCGCGTTCCGCGGTCGCGGCCTCGCGCTCGGCGCGCCGCTTCGCCGCCACCGCGTCCTTCGCCGCCGTCGCAGTCTTCGCGGTGCCCTCCGTCCCCGTTTCGCGCTTCGCCGCGCTCTTCCCAGCCGCCCCACCCTTCGCAGCCCCTTTCATCTCCGCCCCGCCCTTCGCGGGCCTTGGCGGCGGTGGCGCGAAGACCTCTTCACCGAGACCGAGACCGAGGCCGACGCGACGCAGCTCGCGCTCGAGGCAGCCTTCGCGCACCTGCTCGCGGGCCCGCTCGTCCAGCGCTGCCGCGTGCAGCGTGTCGGACACGCGTTCGACGACAGCGGCGCTCAGCTCATAGCCCTCGAAGGTCAGCAGGCCGCGGGCGGCAGCCACGAGGTCGTCGACGGCCCCGCGTTCGCGATCGCCTGCCGCGCGCAGCGTGCGCCCGTCCCCGCTGCCCGCGAGCAGATCCGCCTGGGCGCCGCGCAGCGCGTCGCCGGCGTCGAACAGCGCCTGCACCGCGCGACCCTGCGTGCGAACGAGCTGGTTGACGGCCCATGCCGCGATCGACGGCTTGCGCAGGCTCGCAACCTCCGCTGCCTCGTCGCGCCGGTCCTCGGCGCGCAGCGCCTTGGCGACGGCGCCCCGCTCCGCCACGAAGCGGTCGAGCGCGAGGCCGTAGAGATCGTGGGCGTCCATGCCGTCATGGTGCCTGGCCTGCGCGCGCTGCGCAGCGCAACCGCTTCCCATCGCGGCTCGCCCGCCGCGGCGCGAGCCGGGCGATCAGGCGTCGGCGCTGCCCGCGCTTGGCGGCTGCCGGCCGCACGAGAACGCACGGACCGCGTCGTAGGCGAGATCGAGGTCATAGCCCTTGCGCGCGAGCAGCCCCAGAGCCCGCTCATGCTCGCGGTCGGATGCCGGGAGCACGTCTCCGAAGCGTCGGCGCAGGAGCGTCACCGCGGCCGCGAGCTCGCCGGCGGAGTCGCGAACCGACAGCGCCTCGGCGACCAGATCGGCGGTGACCCCCAGCTCCAGCAGCCGGCGCTCGATCCGCTCGGGTCCCCAGGCGTCGAGCGCACGACGGTCCTCGGCGAAGACGCGGGCGTAGCGCGCATCGTCGAGATATCCCTGCCGGCAGAGCGTCTCGACCGCGCCGTCGATCGATGGCTCGTCGATCTCCCTGGCGGCCAGGTGCCGGCGCACCTCGGCTTGCGTCCGGTCGCGCTTGCCGAGATGGCGGTAGCCGAGATCGAGCGCGTGCTGAAGGCGCGCGTCGGCGTCGATGACGGGTTCGTGCATGCTCATCGAACCGTCATCCACCGAACCCGTGGATCCATGACCGTCGCGGCTTAGGGCTCGCGAACCCTTACGCGGCCTCGATGGCGCCCGGCTCCGGCACGGGCTCGTCGCGATCGATCGGCGTCACGAGGTCCTGCCCGATGCCGAGCGCGGCGTAGACCTTGGCCTCGATCTCGCGAGCGATCTCGGGGTGCTCGTCAAGGTAGCCCTTGGCGTTGTTGCGGCCCTGGCCGAGCCGCTCCTCGCCATAGGAGAAGAACGAGCCCGACTTGCCGACGATGTTGTGCTCGATGCCGAGGTCGAGCAGGCAGCCGGACGTCGAGATGCCCTTGCCGAACTCGATGTCGAACTCGGCCTGACGAAACGGCGCGGCGACCTTGTTCTTGACGACCTTGACGCGCACGCGGTTGCCGACCGCCTCGGTGCCGTCCTTCAGCGTCTCGATGCGGCGGATGTCCAAGCGCTGGGATGCGTAGAACTTCAGCGCGCGGCCGCCCGGCTGGGTCTCGGGCGAGCCGAACATCACGCCGATCTTCTCGCGGATCTGGTTCGTGAAGAGGCACAGCGTCTGCGTGCGGTTGAGGTTGCCGGCGAGCTTGCGCATCGCCTGGCTCATCATCCGCGCCTGCAGGCCGACGGTCTGGTCGCCCATCTGGCCCTCGAGCTCGGCTCGCGGCGTCAGCGCCGCGACGGAGTCCAGCGCGACGACGTCGACGGCGCCGGAGCGCACGAGCATGTCGCAGACCTCGAGGGCCTGCTCGCCGTAGTCGGGCTGGGAGACGAGCAGCTCGTCGATGTCCAGGCCGATGCGCTGCGCGTAGAGCGGGTCCATCGCGTGCTCGGCGTCGATGAAGGCGCAGACGCCACCGAGCTTCTGGGCCTCGGCGAGGACGTGGTAGACGAGCGTCGTCTTGCCCGAGGACTCCGGGCCGAAGACCTCCACGATCCGCCCGCGCGGCATGCCGCCGATCCCGAGCGCGAGATCGAGCGACAGCGCACCGGTCGGGATCGCGTTGACCTTGACCTGCGCGCCCGGGTCGCCCATGCGCATGACGGTGCCCTTGCCGAATTCGCGCTCGATCTGCACGAGCGCGCCCTTAAGGGCTTCGTTACGGGCCTTGGCGGCCTTGTCGGCAGCCTTCTCGGTGTCGGTGAGAGCCATGTACTGAAAGCCTTTCTGCGCTCGGAAGGACACGCCACGCTACGGGCAGGATCGGACGGAACCCCAGGCTAGACGGGCTCCTGCCACAGCGCAGGACGGCTTTGCATCAACACTGCGCGGACGCTGCTCAGGACGTGGCACGTCACGGCGCGACCGACAGCCAAAGCACGTCTCAGGGCGTTGGCAGCCGCTGCTTCAGGACCCGCAGAGTCTTCTGCAGCTCGTCCTTGCTGACCGCCCTCCTGGGATCGGCCGGCCGGCAGGCACGGATGCGCTCCACGTCATAGTCGACGAGCGTCGTGTCTCCGTCGTCGTCGATCGAGTACGTGCCGAGCAGGCTCGGGCGGTCCATCGTCTCGCGCAGCCGCTCGAGGATCTTGTCGGGCTTGCCGTTGGGGGACCGCTCGATCGCGTCCAGCGCCAGCCGCATCGCCTCGTAGGCGTAGATCGCGTACGGGTCCGGATCCTTGATCTCAGGGTGGGCCGCCGTGAACCGGTCCAGGAAGCCCGGGTAGGCGTCGAGATCGCGCGGCGGAACCATGAGGTTGAGGTCCACGCAGGACGCGTCGCCCGTATCCGTGAAGCTCGACTCGCTCACGCCGTCGGTCGCGTAGAGCCGGATCCCCGGCACCGCCTCTGCGAAGGCGCGGAAGATCGCGACGGTATTCGGGTTGCTGCTCCCGGCGTACTGGAAGCAGTCCGCCTGCTTCACCTTGGCCTGCCGCGCGAGAGCATCGTAGATCGCGGCGGCCGCATTCGGGCGAACGGATTGACGGAACACCCTTTTGGGTCGCTCGAACACCGTCTGGTTGTTCGACAGACCGGCGCCGTAGTCGCCTCCGTCGTTGATCATCGCGACGCGCTTGCAGCCGTCGCGCTTCATCAACGCGACGAGCGCCGCGGCCTGCACGTTGTCGTTCGGGATGACCCGGACGAAGTTGCGGTAGCCGGCGGGATAGTACTTGCGGGGCTCGTCGGCGTCGCCCGTCGGATCCTCGATGGTCAGGCCCACCCGCGTGCTGGCCGGGGAGATCTGGGGGACGGACGCCCTGCTGAGGATCGGGATCGACTCGATACTCGCCCCGGAGGTGCGGTCGCCGATGTAGACCGCCGTGTCGGAGTCGCCCGCGGCGCGGCGCGCGTTCGCGCGCACGCGCTCGGATTCGAACTCACCGTCGTCGTTGGACGCGTCGAGCGCCTCGTACTCGACCTTGAACTTGCCGGCCTTGCCGTCGGCCTCCTCGAGCGCGAGCTTGATGGCTCGCTCCATATCGGCGGTCTGCTTGTCGCGCGCGCCGCCGGGCATGCGCTGGGGCAGGCTCGAGTAGATCGTGCGCGATGGCGGCCCGTCGGACTTCAGGATGAGGAAGACGAGCAGGCAGAGGAGAAACACGACGAACGCGATGACCATCGCGATCTCCGCCGTTTTCTGCTTCCAGATCGGGGTGGGTGGTGGCATCCGACATTCATCGTACGCGGGACGCCCCACACGGCAGGGCGTTGTCGCCCGCGAGTCAGGCCCGAGTTCTCAGGACGCGCACGGGTCCCAGCCCGCTTCGATCGCGGCTTGCGCGAGCTTCAAGCGCTTGTGGTTTTGCGGCAGATGAGCGACTCCGTACAGACCGAAGAGTGCGCGTAGGTGCCTCTTCACCCCGTCGGGCGACATCGTCAGCGCGTCGGCGATCTCCTGGTTGGTCGCCGGCAGCGCGTGCTCCCGATCGGAGCAGTAGGGCCTGCACAGGCTGCGCAGCACGCGCTCCTGCGCCGGGGTGAGCTGCTTGGTCGGGAAGACCGGACCGGTGCTGGGCTTCGTGGGTGGGACCCGGGGTGCGGGTGTATTGAACTGGATCGACGTGACGCCGACCACCAGCACATCGCCGTCGGCGAGTCGCTGCTTCTTGAGCTTGATCCCCTTGACGAACGTCCCGTTTTTCGACGAGAGGTCTTCGATCAACCACTCTTCGTCGATCCTCGTCAGCTCGACGTGCACGCTCGACACCTCGTCGTCCCAGTGCAGGGGGAGATCGCGCGCCTCACCGCGACCGATCCTGACGCGATCGCGATCTCCGAGCGTGAATATGAGCTGCGCGCCGTCGCCATCGCGCAGCAGCAGGAACGCGCCTCCGCGTCGCTTCGCCTTCTCCAGCGCGATCAGCTCGGCCGGCGTCCGGGTGTGTGGCCCGAAGGCAGCGCCCTCCTCGCGTGTCATGGCGGAAACGATACGCGCCAGGTGGTGGTCAGCGCACCCTCAGGGTGCCTACCAGGCTGATCGCAGGTGGCCGAGTGTGTGACCAGACGGACCAATCCTCACTTCAACGAGGTGTCACATGCAGGATATCAGCACCACATCGCTGCACCGATTCCGCGGGCCGATCACGCGCCGCGCCTTCGTCGCCGCCCTCGGCGCCGTGGCGCTCGCGTTGCCGCTGGCGCACGGGCTGTCGACGCCGGCCTCGGCCCAGTCGCAGACCGTCTCCGCCATCAGCGACTTCGACCGCCAGATCACGTCCATGAGCCCTGAGCGCCACCGCGTCGCGGTGACGCAGCTGGTCAATCAGGAGCGCACGAAGCGCGGCCTGAAGCCGCTGCTGCCATCCGCACAGCTCGAGCGCTCGGCGCGCTCGTGGGCGAACATCATGAGCCGGAACGACGGCGACATCCATCACGGCGACTTCGCCAAGCGCGCGCGGCGCTTTCCGTTCGTGATGGCGGCCAAGCCGGATGCGCCTCGCTACGTCGGCGAGAACATCGGATTCGGCAGCAGCTGGTACTCGACGCCACGCGAGATCGTCGAGACGTGGATGAACTCGTCCGGCCACCGCGCGAACATCCTGCGCAAGTGGCGCTACGGCGCAGTCTGGTCGTCGCGCTCGGGTGACACAGTCACGGTCGTGCACCACCTCGGCCGCACGAACCGCAGATGATGGAACTGCGCGAGCTCAGCAGCCGTGAGCTCGCGCAGCCGCGTCGACCTATGCTCATCGGCCATGGAGCCACTCCCGCGCACCGTCGACCGTTTCGAGCTGCTCAAGGTCCTCGGCCGGGGTGGCGCGGGGACCGTCTATCTCGCGTGCCAGACCGATCTCGGGCGCCTCGTCGCGCTCAAGCAGCTCGACAATCTGCGCGGCGACACCGAGCTCGGCCAGCGCTTCGTGCTCGAGGCGCAGATGGCCGCGAAGTTCGCTCACCCGAACATCGTGCAGATCTACGAGTACTTCGAGCACGATGGTGGCGTGTACATCTCGATGGAGCTGGTGCCACACGGGGCGCTGCGCGCGTACATGACCCCACGTCTCGATCGCGCCCGGGTCGGTGGTGTGCTGAAGGGCCTCCTGGCGGCGCTCAGCCACGCATGGGCCGAACGGCAGATCGTGCACCGCGACGTCAAGCCGGAGAACGTGCTCGTGGCCCGTAACGGCCACGTCAAGCTCACGGACTTCGGGATCGCCCGGGCGATCGACGCGACGACGCTCGGGTCGCCCCTGACGACGATCGGCGGAATCGTCGGCACCCTCGACTACATGGCACCGGAGCAGGCGACGGGCGGTGAGATCGGGCCGTGGACGGACTGCTTCTCGGCGGGGGTCATCGCGTACGAGCTGCTCGTGGGCAAGCTTCCACGTCCGCCCGCCGACAACTGGCAGACGCCCGCGCAGCTCGTGTGCGCACCCATCCGACCGCCGCTGGTGGTCGATCCGGGTCTGGATCCCGGGCTCGCCGCGTGGCTGGTGCGCATGCTCCAGAACGAACCCGCCGATCGTCACCGCGACGCCGCGCAGGCGTGGGACGAGCTCGAGCAGCACCTCGTCCGCCTGCTGGATGAGGGCTGGCGGCGCGGGTCGGCGATCGCCGTCGGAGCGCTGCCGCCGGCGCCAGAGTGCAGGGTCCGTACACCACCCCCGCGTTGCAAGATCTCCCGGCCCATGAAGTTGGCCATCGCGCTTGCTCTGCTCGCAGCGGCGCTCACCGCGATCGCCGAGCGGGCACCCGGCTAGCGCGGCGAGGCGGTCGCTCCCTGGGCCGGGCCGGACGTCTCCGGCGCCAGCAGCAGCCGCCGCACGAGGTGCAGCGCCACCGTCGTCGCGCGGTCGCGGACATCGGCGCGCCCGCCGGGCAGGTGGACGCTGCGCGTCAGCCGGCGACCGTCGCGATGGCTCACCGACAGCCACACGAGCCCGACCGGCTTCGCGTCGCTTCCACCCTCGGGGCCTGCGATGCCCGTCACCCCCACCCCCACGTCGGAACCCAGCACCGCGCGAGCGCCGTCCGCCAGCGCGACCGCCACCTCCTCGGAGACGGCGCCGAACGACTCGACGAGCCCCGGATCGACGCGCGCCAGCGCGACCTTCGCCTCGTTGGAGTACACGACGAGCCCGCCGCGCACGACCGCCGAGGACCCCGGCAGCTCCGTCAGCCGGGCGCCGAGCAGCCCGCCCGTGCACGACTCAGCGACGGCGATCGTCTGCCCCGCCGAGGACAGCGCCGCCAGCACCTGGCCGTCGACCGTCGTGCCGTCGTCGGAGAACAGCGTGTCCGCGTGGCGCGAGCGCACGAGCGCGGCGAGCGCCTCGTACACCGCGGCGTCCTGCGGCTCGTAGCGCGTGACGACCTCGACCTCGCCGCGGCGCAGGCACGTCGTCACCTCCAGGCGATCGAGCTCGATGCCGCCGTCGGCGGCGACCCGCAGCGTCGCGGCGATCTCCGACTCCGGCATCCCGTAGAGGCGCAGCATCGAGCGCCGGTAGTCGGCGGCGCCGCGCAGCGCCGCGCGCACGAGCGCGGTCCCGACCGCCACCTCCCACATCGGCTGCAGCTCGCGCGGCGGGCCGGGCAGCACGACGACGGTCGGCCCCGCCCCGTCGCCGGCCGGGGTCACGACGAGCCCCGGAGCCGTGCCCACGGGCTCGAGCACGAAGGCGCCCGCCGGGATCACGGCCTGCTTGCGGTTCGATTCCAGCACCGCGACGGGGTCGAGATCGGGCCAGCGCGCCATCAGCGGCCGCAGGATCTCCGCGATGCGCGCCTGCAGCGGCTCGTCGAGCACCATCTCGCGATCTTGGAAGCGCCCGACGACCTCGGCCGTCAGGTCGTCGGCGGTCGGCCCGAGGCCGCCGCTCGTGACGATCAGCGCGCAGCCCTCGCCGGCCAGGAAGCGCAGCCCCCGCAGGATCTCCTGCGGGCGGTCGCCGACCACGACGATCGCGGCGGTGTCCGCGCCGAGCTCGAGCAGGCGGTCCGACAGCCACGGCCCGTTGCGATCCGAGACGCGTCCGGTCAGCACCTCCGTGCCGGTGACGACGATCCCGGCGCGAACGCTCACGACCGGCAGACGGGGCGCTTGCTCTCCGTCAGCGTGCGGCGGCCGCGTGGCGTGAACTCCAGGCCGATCCCGTCGGATGCCTCGGCGACGGACCGCGAGCGGCGGCCGTCGACGATCAACCGCACGCCGTTGTTGCCGAGCGTCAGGCGCAGGCGCCGGCCACGGAACGTCCTCGTCTTCGCACCCGCCGCGAGCGTCGCACCGTTGATTAGCGTGCGGTCGCCGGACTTCAGGCAGACGTAGACCTCGCTGCGGGCGACGATCTGCAGGCGCACCCGCCGCGCGCGCGCCGCCGGCGGCGGGTTCGCGGCGGGGGGCGGGGCGGCCTGCGTCTCGGTGCGCGTCGAGGTCGCGATCGGATCGGTCGCCGGATCCTCGCGGCCGAGCACGCTGAGCGCGAAGATCAGCCCTCCGAAGATCACCACGAGCACGATCCAGCGGGGGATGACGGGAGCCTGGCGACGGCGCTCGCGGCCCGGCGCCGCGGCGTTGATCGGCTGCAGCTCGACCTCTGAGAGGCGCTCGTGACGCAGCTTGTACTCGTCGACGAGCAGCTTTGCGTCGAGATCGAGCGCCTCCGCGTACGTGCGCAGGAAGCTCTTGACGTAGGTCGGACCGGGTAGCAGGTCCCATTCCTCGTTCTCCAGCGCGCGCAGGTACTTTGCGCGGATCTTCGTCTCCGCCTCGATCTCGGCGACGTCGATCCTCGCGCGCATGCGTGCCTCGCGCAACGTGGCCCCGATGTCAGGCATCAGCAGTCACGCGCCAGAGGCTACTCGTGGACCGGCGCTGGTTCGGCGGCCTCGAGACGAGGCTCGTCCACCGGCGCGGCCGCCTGGGCGGACGGGAGCGGGTTTCGCTCGCGCAGGTTCGCGATGAAGCGCTCGACGTCGCCCGCGCCGACGACGACCTGACGCGGCTTGGATCCCTCGAAGCCGGAGATGACGTTGCGCCGCTCGAGCATGTCGATCAGCCGCCCGGCGCGCGTGTAGCCGAGCCGCAGCCGGCGCTGCAGCATCGACGTGGAGGCCGTGCCCATCTCGACGACGAGCCGGATCGCGTCCTCCAGCAGCGGATCCTCGTCCGGGCGCAAGCCGTCGTCGGGGCCTGCGGCGCCATCTACCGCCTCGTCGCTTTCGACCTCCTCGAGCAGGTCCTCGCGCAGCTCGGGCTCGCCCTGGCGCCGCCAGAACGTCGTCAGGCCCTCGATCTGCGGCTCGTCGATGTAGGCGCCCTGGATGCGCTGCAGCCGCGAGGTGCCGACCGGCGAGAAGAGCATGTCGCCTTGTCCGAGCAGCGATTCGGCGCCGTTGCAGTCGAGGATCACGCGCGAGTCGGTCTGCGAGGAGACGCTGAAGGCGATCCGCGACGGGACGTTGGCCTTGATCATGCCCGTGATCACGTCGACGCGCGGAGACTGCGTCGCGAGCACGAGGTGGATGCCGACCGCGCGCGCCTTCTGCGCGAGGCGGATGATCGAGTCCTCGACGTCGGCGGGAGCGACCATCATCAGGTCGGCGAGCTCGTCGATGACGCACAGGATGTAGGGCAGCGCCGAGTCGCCGCGCTTCTCGCGCGAGCGGTTGAGCTCGATCAGCGAGCGCGTCTTGGCCAGCGACATGATCGAGTAGCGCTGCTCCATCTCGCGAACGAGGTTCTGCAGCGCGTTGGCGGCCATCCGCGGGCTCGTGATGACCGGCGTGAGCAGGTGCGGGATCGACTCGTAGTGGTTCAGCTCGACCTGCTTGGGATCGATCAGGACGAGGCGCAGGTCATGCGGCGTCGCGCGCAGCAGCAGGCTGGACAGCATCGCGTTGATGCACGCCGACTTTCCGGCGCCGGTCGTGCCCGCAACGAGCAGGTGCGGCATCTTCGCGAGGTCCGCGCCGATCGCCTTGCCGGCGACGTCCTTGCCGAGCCAGATCGTCAGCGGCGACCAGCCCGCCGGAGCGTTCTGGAAGACGTCGCCGAGCTGAACGATGCGCCGGCGCGTATTGGGCACCTCGACGCCGACCGCGGTCTTGCCGGGGATCGGGGCGAGGATGCGGATGTCGGTCGCGGCGAGCGCGTAGGCGAGGTCGTCCTTGAGCTGGGCGACCTTGCTCATCTTGATGCCGGGGGCGAGGCGCAGCTCGAAGCGCGTGATGTGCGGACCGGCGACCGTGCCGACGATCTTCGCCTCGACGCCGAAGTGCCCGAGCGCCTCGACGAGGCGGACGGCGGTCTTCTCCTGGCCGGCCGTGTCCGGGCGTGTCTGCTCGGCGGTCGAGCGCTTGAGCAGCGCGACGCTCGGCAGCTGCCAGTGGAAGTCGGGGTCGTCGGTGACCGTTGCGCGCAGACGCCCCTGCGGCGTCAGGTCGTCCGCACCCGGCGTGCGCGGCGGCTGCACGCGCGTGACGAGGTTCTCATCCACCGCGGGCGCAGACTCGGGGATCGCGAGCTCGAGCTGGTCCTCGGGCGCGGGCTCCGCGCGATCCGGCTCGTCATCCGAGCGCGGCTCGCCGAAGAGGTCGGGGTAGCGCGTCGCGCCATCGAGCGA
>Ga0136640_10000636_pt1 | contig 13537 bp, 11 predicted proteins | sample AntDrymUQ8642106_2_FD_105498 | JGI IMG/M metagenome (GOLD analysis project Ga0136640, IMG submission 105498) | Polar desert sand microbial communities from Dry Valleys, Antarctica - metaG UQ864 (21.06) | ecosystem: Environmental > Terrestrial > Soil > Desert | place: Antarctica: Dry Valley...
AGTGGATCTGTTTCCCAGGAAGATCCATGCCGTGACCGCGGGAGGCTTCGAGTTAAAGATAGTCTGTTTCATCCTGGCGTTCGCCATTCAGATCCTATAGGCAGCAACTTGGGTTATTATCCTTTACAACTCTGTCCAAAAGATGCACGGTTGCTGGAAATGCGGAGGATGAAGATGGGCCATTTTTCGAGGCGAATTTTTCAAGATCCCGTCGGCTCCAGTGATTCGTCGGCGGGTGTCGTTCAGGGCGATTGATGGGGCGCGGCTCGGAGAGGCTAAACGTCACAGTACGGAAATGTCCGCCGAGATTGCGAACAAGAACCTTCAAGTGCCTACCGGATCGACCGAGTCTCCCGAGGAAAAGCCGTCCGGGCGGCGGCGAGGTCCCAGAGCGCGCAGCCGACGCTCTCGAAGACTACCGGAGCTCGTGGACGTTGCGCCCAGCGCAAAGCGTCCGAAAGCGGTGTGGGCTCCCAGTCGAAGAGGCCAGCTTCGTGCGCCTGGATCAAATCCCCAGCCTCCTCCCGCGCGCCCTCCAGCGTATCCACTACGATCGCCGAGCGCGCCACCAATTCCGCCGGAAGCTCCGCCGCTTCGGGTTCGAAGGAGCCTACCGCCGCCACGAAGGCGTCATCGCGCACGTCCTCGTCCGGCAAGACTGGCGTCCGGCTCGTCGTGGCGGTGACGATCAAAGGCGTCTCGCCCAACGCTTCCTCGGGGGCGGCGACGATTCGGGCTTCCATACCCAATGTCCGGGCGTGATCCGCTAAAGACTTCGCACTTGCGGGGGTGCGAGAGTGGATGAAAACCTTCGAGACGCCGAGACCTTCTCGGAAGGCTTCGAGGTGCGAACGTCCTTGAATCCCAGCTCCGATGATGAGAAGTGGACCATCCGGTATCGCGGCGAGTTCGCGGGCGGCGAGCATACTCAGGGCGGCGGTACGCCGGGCGGTGACCGTGGCGCCATCCAGAACGCCGAGCCGCACGCCGGTGGCCGCCTCCATCACGACGACTTCTCCCTGTATCGTCGGCAAGCCGAGCCTGGAGTTTCCCGGATGAACCGTTACGAGCTTGGTGATGGCGATCTCCGCGTCCGACGCGGGCATGACGAGCAGGACGCCTCCACCGGGGAGCGGCAGCGCGAGCCGGGGCGGGGCGTGGACTTCGCCGGGTTCGGCGAGCGCGACGGCCCGGATCTCATCCGCAAGCTTCAGGTAGGGAAGCCTCTCCGCAGTCTGTCGAGCGGTCAGAAAGTCCACGAGCCGAAACCTATCTTGTTCGTGCATACGAACTCGACCAAAATAGCTTCACAAAGACCCGCGAAGCCGCTCGAAAGTACTCCGAAGTGACGTGGCATCGCACGCTCGCTTTCGGGTGTGGAGGGTGGCGACGAGCCGTGTATTGGGGTCGTCAAAGGAATGCCGGGTGAAGAAATCATTCGCATGGCTAACCCGGCGCGATGCTCTTCAGGCGGGTGGGGGAGAAGAGGTTTATGGGGTGACGGGTGCCGCCTTCGGTGGCGAGGTCGGCCAGTATTTCGCCCACTACGCTGCAGAACTTGTAGCCGTGACCGGAGAAACCAGCCGCGATGGATACTTGTGGATGCTCCGGGTGCGGGGCGATGACGAAATGTTCGTCGGAGGTGTTGGTGTACATGCAGGTCGTCGCGTGGAGTAATTTGCCGTCCAGCGCCGGGACGTGCTCCGCGAGGTAGCGCCGGATGAAGTCTACTTCCGCGTCGTGGACTACGCGGTCGATGTCGCGTGGGTCGCAGGGCTTGCCGCCGGCCCGGAAGAACGCGGTCTTCACACCGCCTGCTGGGCCTTCGTGGGCCGGGATGGCGTAGAAGGCGTTGCCGTCCTCGGGCTCCTGGATAAAGATCGGGAATCGGTCGGGCAGGAAAGGCTCGACGCCGCCCTTTGGATCGAACCAGAATAGGACCTGGCGGGTCACTTGCAGCGGCAGACCGAGGTCCGCCAGAAGCTCCGGCGTCCACGCGCCAGCCGAGATCACAAGCCGCTCCGCCTCGTAGACGCCCCGCCCGGTCTTCACTCGTACTCCGGCCTCCGACGCCTCCCAGGAAAATATCTCCTCCTCAAAGCGCAACTCCGCGCCCAGAGAGGCGGCCTCGTCGAGGTGGGCTTTGATGCTCGTCTCCGGTCGCACGAAGCCAGCTTTCATCTCGAAGAGCGCCACGGTCTCGGGGCCGGGCTCGAAGGGTGGGAAGCGGTGTTTTAGCTCGCGGGCGTCGAGCATCTCGTAGCCCAGGTCGTGTTGTTCGGCGCTGGCCTGGCTGCCCGCGACCAGCCGGCTGTCGGCGGCCCCGACCATAAGCCCGCCGGTGAGCGTCAGGATCTCCTGCCCCGAATTCTTCTCCAGGCGTTCCCAAAGCTCGTATGCCCGCAACAAGAGCGGCACGTACTCCGCCCCCTCGAAGTACGCCTGCCGGACGATGCGCGATTGCCCATGGCTGGATCCCTGATCGTGCGCGGGTGTGTGCCGCTCCAGCCCGAGCACCCGTCTGCCGCGTCCGGCGAGGTGGTAGGCGGCGGCGCTTCCCATACCGCCGAGGCCCGCGACTATTACGTCGTACATGGAGTCTTACTCTGGCAGCTTGTAGCCGAGGTCGGCGGGCAGGTCGGCGATATCCATCTGGGCTTTCTGGAGCTTGCCAGCGTAGTCCCAGTTCATGGATTGCCAGCGCGTGAACTGGTCGATCACCCAGATGCCCGAGAGCCGGCTGCCGTTACCCGATCTGCCGTTGCCCCCGAACGGCAGGTGCGCCTCCGCGCCGCTGGTGGAGTTGTTGACCGAGAGCATTCCGGCGCGGTTGCGATCCCGAAAACGAAAGGCGTGGCTCGCGTCGCGGGTGTAGATCGCCGCCGACAATCCATACCCATGACCGTTGGACAACTCGACCGCCTCGTCAAACTCCGAGAATGAAGCTACGCCGACGAGCGGACCGAAAGTCTCGGTACGATAAAGTTCGTCGTCCATCGTCACGCCATCCACGATGGTCGGATGGCAGAAATAGCCCGCCTCCGCGTCGCCAATAAAGCCTTTGCGTGGGTTCTCCGCTGTGATGCGTCCGGTACTGGTCGAGCCGTGGATGGTGTGGTGATCTTCGATCAGGTCGAGCCAACCGAGGAAGCGCTCCCCGAAACGCTCGCTGAGCATCGGACCGTAGAGTACGTCCCTGTTCGGGTCGCCGATCTTCGCTTCTTCGACGGCGCGTGCGAAGCGTGCGAGGAACTCGTCGTGGATGGAGTCGTGGACTATTACGGTGCCGAGCGAGGTGCAACGCTGACCGGCGGTGCCGAAGCCACTGAACAGCGAGCCTTCGACCGCGAGGTCGAGGTCCGCGTCGGGCATTACGACGAGCGGGTTCTTGCCGCCGAGCTCCAGACAGGGGGATTGCATGTGCCGCCCGCATAACTCGCCTATCCTCTTGCCGACTTCGGATGAGCCGGTGAAGCCTACTTTGTCCACCAGTCCTTCGTCCAGAGCGCGTTCCAGACCCTCGAAGGTTGGCTGTCCTTCGGCTTGTACGACGTTTAGGACGCCGTCTGGGAGGCCGCCGTTTATGAAGAGTTGGGCGAGGGCGTCGGAGATGGCGGGGGAGTATTCGGCGGGTTTCCAGACCACGGCGTTGCCGCAGGTGAGAGCCGGGATCAAGTACCACGAAGGCACCGCCACCGGGAAGTTCCCCGCCGTGATGATCGCCGCGACCCCGACCGGCACCCGGAAGGTGAAGAGCTGCTTGTCCGGCATCTCGCTCGGCACGGTCTGCCCGTAGAGGCGGCGGCCTTCGCCGGTGAAGAAGTCGCAGGTGTCGATTATTTCCTGTACCTCGCCGAGCGCCTCTATATAGGGCTTGCCGATCTCGCGGGTTACGAGCCGCGCCAGAGCTTCCTTATTTGACTCCACGAGACGACCGATCTTCTTTACGACCCCGGACCGGATCGGGGCCGGCACACCTGCCCACTCCCGCTGCGCCTCCCGCGCCGCCCGGCACGCCGCAACGAACGTCCCCGCGTCCCCGAGCCGTACCTCGGCCACGGTCTCATCCGTGCGCGCCGGATTGACGGACTCCGCGTGACCGCCCGGCGCGTCGTCCAGAGTCCTGCCTCCTACCATGGAGGCGACGGAGAACGTTCGGGGCGCGGTCTCGTCTCTGGAGCTGGTGGTTCTCATGATCTATACCTCCCGGCAGAGCTACCTCTTCTCACTACCGCGCATCCTACACCAGTGCCATCCATCCAAGAATGTTTGACCGGATGTATCAATAGGCGTATAGTGTAAAGAGTTGTTAACTGTAAGTTGTTGACAATCCTCTGAGGGAGGATGAATGGAGTGTAGGGGTGGGTGAGGAGCCGTCACGGGAAGCTGTACTTCGGGATCTATCTCCGGCACCGAGGAAGAGTCTTTCGGAGGAGGTACTCGATAGGTTGCGGCAGGAGATCGTGCAGGGTCACCTAAAGCCGGGGCATCGTCTGAGCGAGCCGATGTTGGCGGAGGCTTTCGGGGTGAGCCGGGGTCCCGTGCGCGAGGCGTTGTCTCACTTGCAGCAGGAGGGGCTGGTCATGGTCGAGCGTCACCGGGGGGCGAGGGTTAACCGCATCTCCGCGGAGGACGTCGAGGAGTTGTACGAGTTGCGCGTTGACCTGGAGCGGTTCGCGGTAAAGCGTGCGGTACGGCTGGCGACGGCCGACGAGTTGGCCGGGATGTCGGAGGCCGTAGCGGCTTACGGGCGGGCGGTCGAGGAGGGCGAGGTCTCGGAGGCCGTGGATCTAGACATGGGGTTTCACGGGCTTATCTACAAGGCCGCGCGGCATACGAGGCTCTACAGTTGCTGGACGAACCTTCTGAGGTCCCAGATCCACGCTTTCGTGCTCTCGAACAGCCTCGCTGATTCGAGTTACATGGCGCCTTGCGTAGCCGAGCACGCCCAGATACGCGACGCGCTAGAGGAACGGAACAAGGAGAAGGCTGTGGGGTTGATCGAGAAACATTTGAGCGATGCTTACGAGCGACTGATGCACATGCCGTTGGAAGGAGACTGAGGAGGACTTTGCGGAAGCGTCGCCTTCCGGGGGAGGTGCGAAGATCCTGAAAGAGAGCGCCGGGTTCGGTAACTAGGGAAGGAGGAGGTCATAGCAGCTCAAGTGGAGGAACAGCGCGACCAGTGGGGTGGCAAGCTAGGATTCATCTTGGCGGCCATCGGCTCGGCCATCGGGCTGGGGAACATCTGGAGGTATCCGTATATCGCGTACGAGAACGGCGGCGGAGCGTTTCTGTTGCCGTACTTTATCGCACTGGTGACGGCCGGTATTCCCGTGCTTATCTTGGAGTACGCGCTCGGTCACAAGTCCCGGAGCGCCGCGCCGTTCGCATTCCGGAGTATCTCTCGTAGATGGGAGTGGCTCGGGTGGTGGCAGATCGGCGGTTCGTTCGTCATCATGACGTACTACATCGTCATTATCGGGTGGGTGTTGAGCTACTGTTACTACTCGTTTGGCACGCAGTGGGGCAGCGACCCGGATACGTTCTTCAACGAGAACTACCTCGGCCTGACGGATAGCTTCTGGATCGTCGGGGGGATGCAGTGGAAGGTGGTGTTGGCGACGGCCATCGTGTGGGCCTTCACGTACTGGCTTCTGCGTCGCGGGGTCAGCAAGGGCATCGAGCTTGCGGCCAGGATCCTGATACCAACCCTCGTCGTCATGATTACTATCATCGTGATCCGGGGTCTAACGCTTCCGGGTGCGGTGAAGGGTCTGAACGTCTTGCTCACGCCGGACTTCGAGGCGATTCTCGATCCCAGCGTTTGGGTGGCCGCTTATGGTCAGATCTTCTTCTCCATCGGTGTGGCTTTCTCTATTATGATCACGTACTCAAGTTATCTGCCCCGCCGCACGGATCTCTCCAACAGCGCGTTTATCGTGGCTCTCTCCAACACCGGCTTCGAGTTTCTGGCGGCTCTCGGGGTATTCTCGGTGCTGGGCTTCCTGGCGACGCAGCAGAACGCTTCCATAGATGAGGTCGTTACTCAGGGAGTCGGGCTTGCGTTCGTGGCTTTCCCGCAGATTATCAACGAGCTTCCGGGGCTCAACTCGTTGTTCGGGCTGTTGTTCTTCGGGGCGCTGTTGTTCGCGGGTATTACCTCGGCCGTCTCTATTCTGGAGTGCGGCATCGCCGGGGTGAAAGAGAAGTTCAACCTTACTCGTACCGCGGCGGTCAACTGGATGTGCGGGCTGTGCGCTCTGGCGAGCATTCTCTACGCGACGAAGGGCGGCCTCTACTACCTGGATGTCGTGGATCACTTCGTCAACAACTTTGGTCTGGTGCTCGTGGCGCTTGTGGAGGTCGTCCTTTTGGCCTGGGTCTTGAGGCAGCTAAGGGTGCTTCAGAACCACGTCAACGAGCGGTCTTATATCAGGATCGGCAACTGGTGGATCTACGCTCTCGGCATCATCACGCCGATACTGTTGATCGTCGTGATGGGTTTCAACTTCTACAACGAGCTCACCACGCGCTACGGGGATTATCCGTTGAGCGGCCTTATCATCATGGGTTGGGGAATGGCCATCGGGCTCCCCATTATCGGCTTTATCCTGCAGGCCGTGCGCTCACGTGATGGGAGCTCGCCCGCCGCTGGCATGGGTACGACCGAAGACGAGGAGGTGTAATGAACACTGGAGCCATAATCATGCTCCTCATTGGGGCCGTCGGCCTGTGGGGAGGTTTGATCCTCTTTATCATCCACTTTTTCTCCGCCGCCAAGAAAGAGGCGCAAGCCGAAGGCGAGGACTCCGAATAGGAGAAACGCAACGAGCGGACCCGGCGTACTCCTCGGTGAATCCTACCGCCGACGAGTGCCGGGTCCGCGCTATACGATAAGAACGATAAGGAAGCTATCAGTTGATATACAGGAGGCCCCGCACTTGAGCGTTGTAGACAAGGCCATAGCGGGTACCGTACCCGTCATCCCACGGCAAATCGTAAAACGGATATCCAGCCGTTACATAGCCGGTGAGAAGTTGGAGGAAGCCATCTCCGCGATCCAGGACCTCCAACGCGAGGGATGCGTAGCCACGGTGGACGTACTCGGCGAGAGCACCGACAACAAGGCAGACGCCATGAAGACGCTCCAGGAGTACAAAGACGTACTCGACGCCCTCGAAGCGAACGGCCTGGATTCCGGCATCTCCGTAAAGCTGAGCGGTCTCGGCCTGACCATAGACGAGGATCTCTGCCGCTCCAACCTGGAAGAGATAATCGAGTACGCAGCAGAGACCAACCGCTTTGTCCGGGTGGACATGGAGGATTCGCCTTACACGAGCGCGACGCTAAAGTTGGTGCGGGAGATGCGCGAGCGGCACGAGAATGTCGGGGCCGTGATCCAGGCTTACATGCGCCGCAGCCTGACCGATGTCGAGCGTCTGGTAGAGGCGGGGGTGACGGCCAGGATCTGCAAGGGCATCTACGACGAGCCTCGCGAGATCGCCTACAAGGAATTCGACACGGTTCGGCAGAACTACATCATGCTCTTGGAAGAGTATTTGCGCGGCGGCGTCTATGTCGGCATCGCCACGCACGACGAGCACCTAGTGCTGCACGCGCTGCGCCTGATCCACCGCTACGACGTCCCCAAGGACCGCTACGAGTTTCAGATGCTACTCGGGGTGGATGAAGAGCTACGACGCATACTGGTGGGGGCGGGACACAAGCTACGGGTTTATGTGCCGTTCGGGGAGGACTGGTACGAGTACTCGACGCGCCGCCTCAAGGAAAACCCCAAGATAGCCGGGTACGTCGCCAAAGACGTACTCGGAAGCATCACCGGCACCCTAAACCGCTAGAGATTCTCGGGAGGTAAAACCGTGGGCCTTACTCCATACAAAAACGAAGTCTACCTGGACTGGTCGGACGCACACAACGTATCGGCCATGCAGGCCGCGCTGAAGGACGTCGAGGGGCAGTTAGGCGGGAGTTATCCGCTGATCATCGGCGGCAAGCGGCTGGAGACGGATGGGGAGATCTCTTCGGTGGATCCGTCGAAACCGTCGCGAGTCGTGGGCAAGTTGGCGGCGGCAACGGAGCGCGAGGCGGATATGGCGCTCGACGCGGCTACGGGTGCGTTCGAGCAGTGGAGCCGGACGTCGCCGGAGGCTCGGGCGCGCATTATGTTGCGGGCGGCGGCGATCATGCGCCGCAGGAAGTTCGAGTTTCTGGCGTGGGAGGTCTTCGAGGGCGGTAAGCCCTGGAACGAGGCCGACGCCCAGGTGGCCGAGGCCATCGACTTTCTCGAATACTACGCCCGCGAGATGCTGCGTCTGAAGGACGGCGTCGAGATCTACGCGATACCCGGCGAGGAGAGCCGCTACTCCTACCAGCCGATGGGTGTGGGCGTCGTCATAGCGCCGTGGAACTTCCCGACCGCCATCCTGACCGGGATGTCGGCGGCGGCGCTGGTTACGGGTAACACCGTCGTTATGAAGCCTTCGGAGTTCACTTCGGTGGTTGGGGCGAAGTTGATGGAGGTTTACGAGGAGGCTGGGGTGCCGGACGGGGTCGTGAACTTCGTACCGGGGTACGGGGCCGAGATCGGAGACTACCTCGTGGGCGACGCCCGCACGCGGTTTATCTCGTTTACCGGGTCGATGAATACCGGGCTTCGCATCAACGAGTTGGCGGGCAAGCGGATAGAGAACCAGCGGTGGGTGAAGCGTGTGATCGCGGAGATGGGCGGCAAGGACGCCATGATCATCGACGACTCCGCCGATCTCGAAGCCGCTGCTTCCGACATCGTTAAGAGCGCCTACGGCTACTCCGGTCAGAAGTGCTCCGCTGCCTCCCGCGCCATCCTGCACGCCGACATCTACGACGAAGTCTTGAGCAAGGTCGTCCAGAAGGCGGGTGCCTTGAAGATAGGCGTCCCTTCCGAGGGTGGTGCGGGCGTGAACGTGGGGCCGGTCATAAGCGAGCCGCAGTTCGAGAAGGTGGCGAGCTACATAGACGTCGGCAAGAACGAGGGCCAGCGCGCCCTCGGCGACGACCCCGGCGACCCGCACAACGGCTACTTCATAAGCCCGACGGTCTTCGAGGTGGAGTCCAAGTCGCGGGTGGCGCAGGAGGAGATCTTCGGCCCCGTACTCTCCGTCATAAACGCCAAATCCTTCGACGACGCCCTAAGCATAGCCAACGACTCCCCCTACGGCCTGACCGGCGGCGTCTACTCCAAAAACCGCGACAACTTGGAGAAGGCGCGTCACGAACTACAGGCCGGAAACGTCTACTTCAACCGCGGCATCACCGGCGCGTTGGTCGGCGTGCAGCCCTTCGGCGGCTTCGGAATGAGTGGCACCGACTCCAAAGCCGGCGGCCCCGACTACCTGCCGCTGCACATGCTCGCCCGGACAGTCGTCGAGAGGTTCTAGAACGATAAAACGGGCGCGGCATCTCTGCCGCGCCCACCTCGTATCGGAGAGCCTGGAAGCCCTAGCCGACGACCTGCACATCCACCACGTCGACGCCGGCAGGAGTGAGGCCAATGGCGTCGGCCGCGCCCTGCGACAGGTCCAACTGACGGCCCGCGACATACGGACCCCGGTCGTTGACGGTGACAACCACGGAGTTGCCGCCGTAGGTCACTAGGAGCTGAGTGCCTAGCGGGTAGGTCAACGAAGCCGCCGTGTACCCCGCCGGATCGAACGGCTCGCCGCTCGCCGTCGGGCTGCCAGCCAACTCGTAGCCGTAGTAGCTCGATACCAGCGGTTCAGCCTGAGCTTCGTTTTGCAGAGCCGTCAAGGAAGCGACGAGCGCGCCCGCCACCAACATTGGTTTGAGAAAAGACTTCATGGAGTCCCCCTCCAGATTGCTTACATAACAACCCGGCGAGCCTATCGGAAAAAAACGACGTTGCAAGTAGTAGCATGGAGTTTCTTGGTGTAACTATTCACATCCAGGGATGCATTGTTTGTATGAGGCTAGGTTGGTTTCCTTTATATAAGGCGGTGGTAGCGTTCGGCGTGGATCTCAAACTCGGGGAGTTTGCGTTCGGCGGAGCGTTGGGCGCCGGGGGGCATCCGGCCGCTTTTGGCGAGGTTCATGTAGGCTACCGTTGCGCGGAGGGCGGCGGGATGGTTGTGGCGGCGTTCGTAGAGGGTTGCGAGGGCTTCGTAGGGGTGGCTGCCGACGAAGTTCTCAGCGACGCTTTGCTCGTAGAGGTGTATCGCCGTCTCCGGGTCACCGGTCTGGTCGGCGCGCATCGCGGCTTCGTGGCGTTCGACGGCGGCTTCGTAGCCGTGGAGGAGGTCCTCTTCGGTGCCTATTCTGTCTAAGTGTTCGGAGGAGAGTTTTGGAGCTTCCTCGCGCTCGTTGGTTTTGGGAGCTGGGCCACCGAAGATTCCGCGCAGTCTCTCGAACATTCTTTACGTCCTTGCTTGTGGGCGATCCATGGGAGATTATACGAGTCCTTTATGCTTCAATCCGAGGTGACGAGAGGAGATCCATGCCCTTTGCCTTCGACCGCTACCTGAAGATCCGCTCCGCTTACAGCGCGACTTTCTCCCCCGATGGCCGCCGTCTGGCCTTCCTGACCGACATCACCGGCGTCGCGCAAGTCTGGGAGGTCGCGGTGGAGGGTGGATGGCCGGAGCAACGCACCTTCCACGACGATCGCATAATGAGCGCGGAGCACTCGCCGAAAGAGAACCGCATCCTCTTCAGCATGGACACCGGCGGCAACGAGCGGGCGGGCCTCTTCCTGCTGGAGAGCGGCGAGGAGCGCGACGTGACGCAAGACCCGAGCGCCATTCATTACTCTGGCGGGTTCTCACCGGACGGCTCGCGCATCGCCTACACCGCCACTCGCCGCAACGGCACGGACTTCGACGTGTTCTTACAGGACGTGCCGGACGGCGAACCGGGCTGCGTCTGGGAAGTCGCGGGATACCATACCGTCGCCGCCTGGGCGCCGGACGGTTCGTTTCTGGTGATCTCGCGCCAGCACTCCAACCTGAACAACGATCTATACCGGCTGGACTTGGCTACCGGCGAGGCCACACTTCTTACGCCGCACGAGGGCGACGCCCGTTTCTTCGCCGTGAACGTGACGCCGGGTAGCGAGAGCGCATACCTGTCCACCGACCGCGACGGGGATTTCGCGCGTCTGGCGCGGCTGGATCTCTCGACGTTGGCATTGGAATATCTGACGCCCGACGACCGGGACGTGGAGAGCGTGAAGCTTTCCAGAGACGGTCGCTACCTGGCCGCGAGCCGCAACGTGGACGGTTACTCGGACTTCATGCTCTTCAACGGTCGGGGACGCCGGATGCCGACACCGGACATGCCGCAAGGTATTCTCGGGGGCTTCGAGTATTCGCCGGAGAGCGGGCGGCTAGCGTTCACGCTTACGAGCCCGGAGCGCAACCCGGACGTTTGGGTCCTCGACCTGCCGGATGGAGAGGCGCGGCGCGTCACTCGATCCTCGACCGCCGGCATCCCGCCGCGTAGCTTCCGCAAGCCGAAGCTCGTGCGTTACCCGAGCTTCGACGGACGCGATATACCGGCCCTGTTGCACGAGCCCGAAGAGGAGAACGCGCCCGTGGTCATAAACGTCCACGGTGGCCCCGAAGGCCAGTCGCGTCCCGGCTTCGCGCCCGTCACGCAGTACCTGGTGGATCGGGGCTACGCGGTTCTAGCGCCGAACGTGCGCGGCTCCACGGGCTACGGCAAGAGCTACACGCACCTCGACGACGTGGAATTGCGAATGGACTCGGTCAAGGACCTCGCCTTCGCGGCCTATTGGCTGCGCCAGCGCGGCCACGAACGCGTCGCGGTGATGGGTGGGTCCTACGGGGGGTTCATGGTGCTCGCGGCGCTCACGGAGTACCCGGAACTCTGGAGTGCCGGGGTGGATATAGTAGGTATCGCCAACATGGTCACGTTTCTGGAGAACACCGGCGCGTACCGCAGGGCCTTGCGCGAGCCCGAGTACGGTTCGTTGGAGAAGAATCGGGAGTTCCTCGAATCCATCAGCCCGATCCACAAGGCTGAGAAAATAACGGCTCCGCTCATGGTCATACACGGCAAGAACGACCCGCGTGTGCCAGTGGGGGAGGCCGAGCAGATCGTGGACCGCGTGGAAAAGAACGGCGGTGTCGTCGAGTACCTCCTCTACGACGACGAGGGACACGGGCTCGCCAAACTAAAGAACCGCCTCGACGCCTATCCGAAGATAGCCGCGTTTTTGGACGAGCACCTCTCTTGAAACCAGTCGTCCTGCCGACCAAAACCTTGCGGACCCCAGTCTAATGATAATGGGTGTCGATTGCAGATCAATAACCAGTCTTGTTCTTTACAGAGAGTTTACGATGGTGTAACAAAAGCGTTAAGGTTTATTGGTATACCTCCTTCCGGTAGAGTAATCCATCAGGAGGTAGCTTCTTGAGTATTCAGGGCAACTGGGACCGGCGCGTGAGCCGGAAAGCATTCTTGGGCATGGGAGGTTTGAGCGCGGCGGCGTTCGCGCTCGGAAGCAAGAGTGCACTGGCGCAATCGAACGGTGGCGGATCGGCGAGTTTCGGACCGCTGGTCGAGGATTCGGGCGGGGTGCTCGACCTGCCGCGGGGCTTCCAGTACAGGATCATCTCCGAGGAGGGCGAGCCGCAGCTCCGCGGCGGTAAGCCCGTTCCGAGCGACTTCGACGCGATGGGTGCTTTCCCCGGCCCCGGCAACACCACCGTGCTCGTCAGAAACCACGAGAACAGGGGAGGGGAGGAGTTCCCGGTCATCGGTGACAACCCCTACGACCCGACGCGCATCGGCGGCACGACCGCCGTCGTGGTGGGCAAGGACCGCAAGGCCGTCGAGCAGTACGTCACCTCCTCGGGCCAGGAGAACAACTGCGCGGGCGGTACCACGCCCTGGGGTACTTGGCTGACTTGCGAAGAGACTCGCACCACCAACCACGGCTTCGTCTTCGAGGTGGACCCGCGCGATCCCGAGAACGAGATCTCGAAGACCCCGATCCGGGGAATGGGCTTCTTCTCGCACGAGGCGGCCGAGGTGGACCCCGAGAGCGGCATCGTCTACCTCACCGAGGATGACTTCCGTGGTGCAATCCCCAGTGACCCAGAGTTCGAGGTCATTGGAGCCTCGCGGGTCAGCTTCTTCTACCGCTTCATCCCCAACGACACGAGCCAGAGGCCCGGCGCGTTGCAGCAGGGCGGCAAGCTCCAGGCCATGGCGATAGAAGAGAGGCCCAGCTACAATGCCGACCTCGCCGAGCCCGGCCAGAGCTTCGGTGTAGTCTGGAAGGACGTCAACCCGGAGGAGCCCCACGCCGACGCCGATGCGAAGGAGTGCTGCCGGTTCCAGCGGCTCGAAGGCATGTGGTTCGGCGGCGGGGCGATCTTCTTCGACGACACCGCTGGCGGCGAGGACCGCTTCGGCCAGGTCTTCCGTTACCTACCGGCGACCAACACCCTGGAGCTCTTCTACGAGAGCGACGACCGCCAGGAATTGGACGCGC
>Ga0136640_10000637_pt1 | contig 13535 bp, 15 predicted proteins | sample AntDrymUQ8642106_2_FD_105498 | JGI IMG/M metagenome (GOLD analysis project Ga0136640, IMG submission 105498) | Polar desert sand microbial communities from Dry Valleys, Antarctica - metaG UQ864 (21.06) | ecosystem: Environmental > Terrestrial > Soil > Desert | place: Antarctica: Dry Valley...
CGGTCGGCCAGGTAGCCCTGGCCGGCCAGCTCGGCTTCGACGTCGCCGACGCTCAGCGGCTCGCCTGGGTCAGGGCGCGCTGCGTCAGCACGGTGGCCAGGTGGCGCTTGTACTCCTGCGAGGCGTTGAGGTCGGCCGGGGGAGAGGTGCCGTCGGCGGCGTGCCGCGCCGCGGCGGCGATGTTCTCCGGCGACAGGGGCTGCCCGCGCAATGCGTCCTCGACTGCGGTCGCTCGCAGCGGGGTGTTGGCCATGTGCGTCAGGCCGATGCGCACGTCGGAGCAGACGCCGCCCTCCTGACGGACGAGCGCGGACACGGCGACCAACGCCCAGTCCTCCTGGCGGCGGTTGAACTTCTCGTAGCCGTAGCCCCAGCCCTCCGTGGCGGGAAACCGGATCTCGGTGATCAGCTCATGCTGGGCGAGCGCGGTCTCCAGGTAGTCCTTGAAGAACTCCGTGGCGGCGATCTCCCGCGATGCGCCTCCGGGGGCCATCGCGGTGATCGTGCCCTCCAGCGCCATCAGCACGGCGGGCATGTCCGAGGCCGGGTCGCCGTGGGCGAGGGTGCCTCCGAGCGTCCCGCAGTTGCGGACCTGCTGGTCGGCGATCGTCCCGGCGGCGGTGGAGGCGAGCCCGAGGCCGGCCGCGCTGACCTCGTGGTGGGTGCTCATCGCGCCGATGCGCACCGTGCCGTTCTCGCGCGCCACGCCGCCCAGCCCCGGCACGCGGCGCAGGTCGACGAGCAGTGTCGGCGCCGCTAGCCGCAGCTTCATCAGCGGCAGCAGCGAGTGGCCGCCAGCGAGCGCCCTGGCGTCCTCGCCGCCCGTGGCGAGCGCCTCCAGCGCCTCCTCGAGCGAGTCGGGCGCCAGGTAGTCGAACTCCGCGGGAATCATTGGGTCTCCCTTCGGTCGCCATCGCGTCGGGCTTCGCCCGAGCTACCGCCCCCCGTCTCGGTATGCGTTCCTCGCAGCGCCTCCCAGATCCGGTTGGGCGTGAGCGGCATGTCCATGTAGGTGACGCCGGCCGGCCGCAGCGCGTCGATCACCGCGTTGGTGACGGCCGCCGTGGCGGCGATGGTCCCGGCCTCGCCGATGCCCTTGACCCCGAGCTCGTTGACCGGCGACGGGGTCTCGGTGCGATCGGTCTCATACGACGGGAGGTCGGCGGCGCTGGGCAGGCAGTAGTCGACGAAGGTGCCCGTGATCAGCTGGCCCTCCTCGTCGTAGTGGATGCGCTCGTACAGCGCCTGCCCGAGGGAGTGCGCGATCCCGCCGTGGACCTGGCCGTCGATCAGCTTCGGGTTGATCGCGGGCCCGCAGTCGTCGACCGCGACGTAGCGGATGACGTCGACGTCGCCCGTCTCGGGGTCGACCTCCACCACGCACGCGTGCGCGCCGAAGGGGAAGACGAAGTTCGACGGGTCGAAGAACGCCGTCTCCTCGAGGCCGGGCTCCATGCCCTCCGGCCAGTTCTCGTCGGGAATGAAGGCGGCGCCCGCGACCTCGGCGAGCGTCATCCCCTTCTCCGGCGACCCCTTCACGGAGAACTTCCCGCCGGCGACCTCGATGTCCTCCGGGGCGGCCTCGAGCAGATTCGCCACGATCTGCTTGGCCTTGTCGGCGACCTTGTTGGTGGCGCGGACGATGGCCTCGCCGCCGACGGCCGTCGTGCGCGATCCGTAGGTCCCCAGGCCGTGCGGACCGGACGCGGTGTCGCCGTGCATGATCTCCACGTTGGCCGGGTCCACGCCGAGGCGGTCCGCGATCACCTGCGCGAACGTCGTCTCCTGGCCCTGGCCGTGCGGCGACGCGCCGGTGTAGGCCGTCACGGCGCCGGTGAAGTGCACCCGCACCATGGCCGACTCCCACAGGCCCGTCTGCAGACCGAAGCCCTGCGGGCCGGTCACGCGGGAGGGCGCGAGGCCGCAGATCTCGGTGTACGTCGAGAAGCCGACGCCGCGCAGCCTCCCGCGCCCGGCCGCGTCCTGCTTCTCCTGCTCGAAGGCGGCCTGGTCGAAGTGCTCGAGCAGCTTGTCCAGCGTGCCGTGGTAGTTGCCGGAGTCATAGACGATGCCCAGCGCGGTCTCCGCGGGGAACTCGGTGAAGAAGTTCTTGCGGCGCAGCTCGAGCCGGTCCATGCCCAGCTCGTCGGCGAGCTGGTCCATGCACACCTCGATCATGTGCGTCGCCTCGGGCCGGCCGGCGCCGCGGATCGCGTCCGTCGGGCACTTGTTGGTGTAGACGCCGGTGATGTCGGTCTGGACGGCGGCGAACTTGTAGCAGCCGCTCATCACGAAGGCCCCGAGAGCCGGGATCGTCGGGGTGAGCAGCATCAGGTAGGCGCCCATGTCGGCGACGATGCGGCTGTGGATGGCGGTCAGCGTGCCGTCGCGCTTGGCTCCCATCCGCACGTAGGCGATCTGGTCGCGGCCGTGGTGGGTGACCATCATGTGCTCGGAGCGCGTCTCGATCCACTTCAGCGGCCGGGTGAGCTTGCGCGCGCACGCGGCCAGGAGGATCTCCTCGCCGCAGACCTGCAGCTTGGCGCCGAAGCCGCCGCCCACCTCCGGGGCGATGACGCGGACCTTCTCCTCGCTCTCGCCGAGCAGCAGCGCCAGGAACAGCCGCACGAAGTGCGGGACCTGGGTGGAGCTCGTCAGCGTGAGCCCGGTGCCGCGGGGCTCGGCGACGACGCCGCGGGGCTCGATCGGCGCGCCGGAGATGCGGTGGTTGACCACGCGGCGCTCGACGACCACGTCGGACGCGGCCAGCGTCGCCTCGAGATCCTCCCCGCCGCCCAGCGACCACTGGTGCACCTCGTTGGTGCCGAACTCCTCATGGACGATCGCGCTGCCGTCCTGGAGAGCTCGCTCGATGTCGGTCACGGCCGGCAGTGGCTCGTACTCGACGAACACCTCCTCGGCGGCGTCCTGCATCGCGTAGCGGCCTTCGCCGATGACGACCGCCACGGGGTCGCCGACGAAGTTCACCTCGCCGCTCGCGAGCGGCCAGTGGGGCGCGTTGCGGACCTCGACCCCAGGCGGCACCCAGGCCATCGGCAGCGCATCGAGGATGCCCAGCGCCTCCATGTCCTCGCCGGTGAAGACGGCCATGACGTCGTCGCGCTGCTCGGCCAGGGAGGTGTCGATCGAGACGATCCTGGCGTGGGCCTCGGAGGAGCGCACGAACGTGCACCACAGCGTGCCCTGCGGCGTGATGTCGTCGACGTAGCGGGCGCGGCCCGTGAGCAGGCGCGGGTCCTCCTTGCGCCGCATGGGCTGCCCGACGAACTTGGGCTGGTCGGCGACGCTCACGACGGGACCCCCACCTTGGCGGCGGCTTGCACCGACTTGACGATGTTGTGGTAGCCCGTGCAACGGCACAGGTTGCCGGCGAGCGCCTCGCGGATCTCGGCCTCGCTCGGGTCCGGGTTGCGGGCGAGCAGATCCGCGCTCGCCATGATCATGCCCGGGGTGCAGTAGCCGCACTGCAGGCCGTGGTTGTCCCAGAACGCCTCCTGCAGAGGATGCAGGTCGCCTTCGGAGCCCATGCCCTCGATCGTGGTCACCTGGGCGCCGTCGGCCTGGACGGCCAGCAGCGTGCAGCTCTTGACCGCCTCGCCGTTGACGTGGCACGTGCAGGCGCCGCAGTTGGAGGTGTCACAGCCGACGTGCGTGCCGGTCAGGCCCAGCTCGTCGCGCAGCAGGTGCACCAGGAGCAGCCTGGGCTCCACTTCCCGGTCGTAGCGGGTGCCGTTTACCTCGAGCGACACGCTGGCGCGTGGCATGGACGGGTTCTCCTCCCGGTCGTGAAACTCCCTCGCGGCGGACGTTACTCCTCGGACTTGCACGAGGTAAATGACGCGGCGTCAAGCCACTCGCCGAAGGCTTCCGCGACGGCGTTCACGTCCGCCTTCAGACCGTGATCACCGGGCACCTGGACGGCGCCCGGCGGCATCCCGAAGCGATCGCGCCGGACCGTGCGGCGTGTCGACCAGGAGCGCCATCGTGCCCGCATCTTGTCGCGCCGGCCCCTTGCGGCGTTTACGCCCACCCGCCCGGCGGCGACAATGGGATCAGTGCCGAGCCGCACGGCTCTCACAACAAGGAGCTCTTCCCCATGATCGGATTCATCATCGCCGGCCTCATCATCGGCCTGCTGGCTCGGCTGCTGCTCCCCGGCCGGCAGAAGATCGGCCTGCTCTGGACGCTCGTCCTCGGGGTCGTGGGGTCGGTCATCGGGGGAACGGTCGCCAACCTCATCGGCAGCGGCGACATCATGGAGCTCAACGCCCTCGGATTCGTCTTCGCGGTCGTCGCGTCCGTTGTCCTGCTCGCCGCCGCCGACCGCTCCGGCCTGGGCGCCGGCCGCGATCACGGGCGCCTGGGTCGCTGACCGTCAGAGCAGCAGCGCGTCGACGAATCCGCCCGCTGGGACGGACGGCGCGATGTCCGGAGCGATGATGAAGGCGTCCGCGCGAGCGAGGGCGAGCGTCATCGCCGAGCCCTGCTGCTCGGTCGGGGTCGCATCGTAGATGCCGTCCTCGCCCCGGGCGAGCGTGGCCGTGAGGTAGGTCGTACGGCCGTCCTCGGGCGCGATCTCGCGGGTGGTGCGGACGCGGGTGCGCGGCTCCGTCGCGTCGGCCTCGCCCTGCATCCGGCGCAGGAGCGGCTCGACGAAGACGAGAAAGGACACGAGGCCCGAGAGCGGGTTGCCGGGGAGGCCGAAGGCCCAGGTGCCGTCCTCCGTCAAGCCGCAGAACAGCGGCTTACCGGGCTTGATCCGCACGCGCCAGAACAGCTCCTCGACGCCCGCGCGGTCCAGCGCGCCCTTGACGTGGTCGTGCTCGCCGACCGAGACGCCGCCCGCGACGAGGAGCACGTCGGCGTCCTCGAGACCGCGGCGGACGCGCGCCTCGATCTCAGCGGCGTCGTCGGGCGCAGTGCCGAGATCTGCGACCTCGGCGCCGGCGCGGGCGCTCAGGGTACGCAGCGCCACGCTGTTGGTCTCGTAGATCTGGCCGGGGCCCAGCGGACGCCCGGGCGCGACGAGCTCGTCGCCGGTCGCCAGGATGGCGACGCGGACGCGGCGATGGACGTCGACCGCGCCCAGCCCGGCGGCCGCCGTCGCGCTCAACGCGTGGGCGCCGACCCGGTCCCCGGCCGCGAGCAGGCTCGTGCCGGCCGGGACGTCCTCGCCGCGGAAGCGCACGTTGGCGGCGACGGCGACGGCGTGGCCGATCTCGACCTCGTCGCCTCCGATGACCGTGACCAGCTCCTGGCGCTCGACGGCGTCCGCGCCCGGCGGCAGCGCGCCGCCCGTGAAGATCCGCCGCGCCGTCCCGGCCTCCAAGGGCTCGTCACCGGCCGCGCCGGCGGCGACCTCGCCGACGACGCGCAGGCGGGTGGGAGGGGTGCTCAAGTCGGCGGAGCGCAGCGCGTAGCCGTCCATGGCCGAGCGGTCGAAGCCGGGGATGTCGATCGGGCAGACGACGTCGCTGGCGACCACCCGGCCCACCGCGGCGTCCAGCGAGACGGACTCCGCGGGCAGCGCCACCGCGCGCGGCGCGATCAGCGCCCAGGCCTCCTCGCGCGAGAGGAGACCCTGCGGGTCCTTCCGCCCAAGCGCCTGGTGGGGCGCGCCGCCACGGTGAGGAAGACTCATCCGCCGATCTGGGACATCGAGCGCGCCGGCTGGACGAAGCCCGGCTCGTTGATGTGGTGCTTGAGCTCCTTCTGCCACACCGCCTCGCGGACGATCGCAGCCAGCTCCTCGTCAGCCGCGCCCTCGCGCAGCGGCGCGCGCAGGTCGGTCTCGTTCAGGGAGAACAGGCAGGTGCGCAGCCGGCCGTCGGCGGTCAGGCGGATGCGGTTGCAGTCCGAGCAGAACGGGTGCGAGACGGGGGAGATGAAGCCGATCGTGCCCAGCCCATCGGAGAAGCGCCAGCGCGAGGACGTCCCCGAGCGCAGCCGGCCCATCGGCTCGAGCGGGTGGGTCGCGTGGATGATCGCGCGCAGCTCGTCGTTGGGCAGCACGCGCTCCGGGCCCCACGCACGGTCGGCGTCGAGCGGCATCCACTCGATGAAGCGCACCTCGTAGGGCTTGCGCCGGGCGAGGTCGGCGAAGCGCAGCGCCTCGTCCTCGGTGAAGTCGCGCAGGGCGACGGCGTTGACCTTGATCGGGCGCAGCTGCTCGTAGGCCTCGGCGGCCTCCAGGCCCGCGAGCACCTCGTCCAGCGCGTCGCGGCGGGTGAGCTCGAAGAAGCGGTCGCGCACGAGGGAGTCCAGCGACACGTTGAGCCGCTTGAGGCCCGCCGCGACGAGGTCCGGGAGCTGGCGCCGCAGCAGGTAGCCGTTGGTGGTCAGCGAGAGATCGTGGACCTCGGGGTCGGCGTCGAGCATCGCCACGAGGTGATGCAGGTCTCGGCGCGCGAGCGGCTCGCCGCCCGTGAGGCGGACGTCGTGCACCCCCATCCGGGCGAGGAGGCCGACGATGCGCGCCAGCTCCTCGTAGGTGAGCACCGCCTCGCGCTGGAGCCACGGCAGACCCTCGGCCGGCATGCAGTACTGGCAGCGGAAGTTGCAGCGGTCGGTCACCGAGACGCGCACGTCGCCGATCGCGCGGCCGTGCCCGTCGATCAGGGGCTCAAGCGCCACGGTGGAAGTCCCCGCTTTTTCCGCCCGTCTTGTCGAGCAGCGCGATCTCCTGCATCACGACGCCGCGCTCGACGCCCTTGACCATGTCGTAGACGGCGAGCGCGCCGACGGAGACGGCGGTGAGCGCCTCCATCTCCACCCCCGTGCCCGCGACGGTGCGCGCCTCGGCGACGAGCGTCACCGTCCCGGCCGCGGCGTCGACCTCGACGTCGCAGTCGGCGTGCGAGAGCGCGAGTGGGTGGCAGAGCGGAATCAGCTCGGCGGTGCGCTTGGCGGCCTGGATCGCCGCGATGCGCGCGACGGCGGCGACGTCGCCCTTGGGCAGGTCGCCGGCGACGACGCGGGCCGCCGTCTGCGGGGTCATCCGCACGACGGCACGGGCGCGCGCCCAGCGCTCCGTCGGGGCCTTGGCCGACACGTCGACCATGCGCGCCGTTCCCTCCGCGTCGAGGTGGGTGAGGCCGGTCTCCACGATGGGCGAGTCTAGGCTTGAGCGCACATGCGGGTGACCGTCCGACTCTTCGCGGGGCTCAAGGAGCGCGCCGGTGCGCCAACCCTCGAGGTCGACGTGCCCGACGACGGGACGGTGGCCGATCTGATCGGCGCGCTCGACGGCACGCCGGTCGGCGACCTCCCGGCCCGCTCGTTCATCGTCGCCGTCAACCGCGAGTACGCGCGCCCGGAGCTGGCGGTCCGCGCCGGGGACGAGGTCGCGCTGATCCCGCCCGTCAGCGGCGGGGAGGGGGAGGACCCGGTGCGCGCCGCCCGCCTGTGCGACGCGCCGCTGGACGCCGGTCGCCTCTCGCGGCTCGTGCGCGACCCACGCGCTGGGGCGGTGGTCACCTTCGAGGGCGCGACACGGGAGGTGAGCCACCTCGACTACGAGGCCTACGCCGAGATGGCCGAGCCGATGCTGCGCACGATCGCGGCCGAGGAGGCCGCGCGCCACGGCCTCGTCGCCGTCGCGGTCGAGCACCGCGTGGGCCGCGTGCCGCTCAGCGAGCCGAGCGTGATCGTCGCCGCTGCGGCGCCCCACCGCGGCGAGGCCTTCGCCGGCGCCCGGGCCGTCATCGACCGCCTCAAGGCGGAGGCCCCGATCTTCAAGCGCGAGCAGGGCGAGTGGCTCGAGCACGCGCTGCCCTCACCAGACGGTGTCGAAGGTCAGCTCGATGGCCAGACCCTGGAGGGCGAGCAGCCCTAGAACCAGGCGCAGGCGCCGCTCGGGCAGCAGCGGCGCCGCGGCGATGCAGGCCAGCGGCACGAAGAACAGCCAGATGCGCTCGGTCTCGGCCTTGGTGAAGCCCAGCAAGGTGGCGACGGCGAGCACGACCGCGAGCGCGACGGCGGTTTCCCGGCGTTGGGACACCGCGCGCAGGAACAGCCACGCGATCGGCAGACCGAGCACCACGAGGAAGGCGACCGGCGAGCCGAACAGCCAGTAGAGGTACGGGCGCTTGGAGGCGACGCTGAAGCGGTACACGTCCTCCGTACCGCGGACGGCGCCGATCACGTCGTACCCGGTCGCCGCGTACAGCCCGAGGTAGAGCAGGCCGGTCGCCGCAGCGCAGGCCAGCACGAGGCCAACTGCCCGGCGGCGAGCCAGGACCGCCGCCCAGGCCGCGATCGCAGGCAGCGACCAGGCGAAGAACATCCCCGCCGCGACGGCCACCGCGCCCAGCACGAGCCCCGGGCGCGAGCCCCGCACCGCCCACAGCGCCAGCGGCCACGCAGCGAGCATCCCCAGCAGCAGGAAGACGGCGTCCGCCGAGGTGGCGCCGAACAGCACGGCGTCAGGGGCGAGGACGAGCAGCAGCGTCGCGATCCGCGCGACGCGCTCCTGGAGCACGACCCGGGCGGTCGCGTAGGCCACCGGGGTGGCCAGGACGCCGGCGCCGATGCACAGCGCGGCCATTGACGCCGAGGTCGAGACCCCGAGCCCGTCCAGCAGCAGGAGCCCTCCGGGCGGGTGCGCGGCCGCGTGGGGCGGCAGCGAGGGGATCAGCTCGGCGAACCGGTCGAGCAGGAAGCCCGGGCCGTACTGCAGCGCGTTGAGCGCCGGCAGGTACTCGTTCTTGGCCTCGAAGGAGCGCTCGAGGTCGAAGACGCGGTCCCATTCGCCGGTTCCGTAGCGCCCGGCGTTGACGGCGAGACGGATCGCCAATGTCGCGATCAGAGAGATCGCCGCAAAGGCCGGCGCGGGCAGGCGCAGCGTTCGCGGCGCCAGCCAGACCGCCGCCGCCAGCACCGCCGCGGCGACCAGTGCGAGCGGATGGGCCTGCAGGTGGATCGGTGCCAGGAACGGCGGGGTCGGGACGCCGAGCACCGTTCCCCCCGAGCGCAGCAGGGTCCCCGTCACCATCGTGGCGATCGCGACCAGCGCCCCCGCCGTGGCAAGCTCCAGCCGTGCCGCGCGTCGCATCACTGCTCGGTGTCCTCGCGCTCGTGGGCTGCGGCAGCCAGGCCGTCGCGGACTTCCCGCCCCCGGCGGGCCCGGCGGTCTCCCCGGCGCTGGATGCCCGTCCCGAGGGCCGGATCACCCCCGGCGCCCTGCCGGCCCGCCGGTCCCCACCGGGCATCGTCCTGGACCGCCGCGCGCGCACGCTGACCACGCCGGCGGGCCGCGCGCCCGCGGGCGTGGGCCCGACTCAGGTCGTGTCCGACGGCGGCCAACTGCTCTACGTCACCGACACGGCCGGCGACGGCATCCTCGTCTTCCACACGCGGCCGAAGCTCGAGCTCACCCGGCGCGTCGCGCTGCCCGGCGGGGCGCCCTACGCCATGGCGCTCGACACCGAGCGCAACCGGCTCTGGGTCACGCTCACCCGGACCAACGAGGTGGCCGAGCTCAGCGCCGGCGCTCGCCCCGGGGTCCTGCGCCGCTACCCCGCCGTGCGCCAGCCCGACGCCATCGCGATCGACCGCGGGACAGGAACGGTGGCCGTCGCCGGCGCGGGCGGCCTGCTTCAGCGCTTCAACCGGCGCAACAGGTAGACCACGGCCGACACCACGAACAGCGCGGCACTGACGAGCAGCCAGCGCAGCACATACCCCTCGAACTGCACGCCGGATGCGCGGGCGTACGTGCTCCCGCCCTCGTTCGACACCGTTGCGAAGAACGCCAGCGCGAGCACCAGCGAGAGGCCGAGCGGGATGCGAACGTAGTTGACCGCCCCGCCCAGCAGGCGCTGCCCGACGGTGTCGGCTCCGGCGTAGAGCGGCCACAACACGACATCGTGCAGCAGAATCGCCCCGATGAGCCACACGAAGACGTTGCCCGCGGAGCTGATGCCGAGGATCTGGACGATCGCGTAGCCGGCGAGCGCGAGGCACAGCACGTTGCCGATCAGGTGGAGCGGACTGCTGCCGTAGAGGCGTCTCATGCCGTGAACTCCATCGAAGCGACCCACTTCGTGTTGTGCACCCCGGGCAGGGCCGGGACGATGACGCGGGCCGGGAACCCGTGGTCCATCGAGAGGTCCTCGCCCTCGACCTTCAGGGCCAGCATCGAGCGCGAATCGTTGATCTGGTCGCGCGACAGCGACGCCTTGCGGAACCCGCCGCTTTCCTGCAGCGACTGCACGTACACCTCACCGGCGTCGGGCACGCCGGCCATCTTGGCCAGGTCGGAGAGCCGTACGCCGGTCCAGCTGCGTGTCGCGCTCCAGCCCTCCACGCAGGCGATCGGCAGCGACTCCGTGTGCTGGGGCATGGCGAGCAGCTGCTCGCGTGACAGCGACACGTTGCCGAGCTCGAGCCGGTAGGTCGAGCCGGTCATCTCCGGCTTGATGCCGGCGGCCATGGCGGTCTTGTTGACCGGGAAGCCCGACTCGCGCCGCGGCGCGAGGAAGGCGATCTTGCGGAAGGGCCCGCCGATCGCCTGACCGGCGTTGCCCACCAGCACGAGGCCGGCGCCCGCGCCCGTGAACGCGAGGAGGCCGCGGCGGGAGATGGTGGCCGGCGCCGGTCGCGCCGCCTTGAGCAGGTCCGGCTCGTCGTGGTCACGGCCGCGGTAATGCCGTACCACGAGGGGAAGCTTGATCGCGACGTGCAACAGGAACGACCCGAGGAAGATCACCGCGGCCCAGTAGTGCGCGGCGACGAAGCCGAAATTGAACGGATACCAGTACTGGGCGTTGAACAGGCCCGTGGCGATCAGGAAGATCGTCGAAGACACCAGCAGCGCGACAGACCCGCGCTCGATGGCTTGAGCCGGCGTCGAGGCCAACGGCCAGGCGAACAGCCGCGGCATCACCGACCACAGCTTCGTCAGCAGGATCGGCACCATCACCAGGCCGATCGTCACGTGCAGGCCCTGGGTCAGGGCGAACAGCCACGAGGGCGAGGTCGGCCAGTCGAAGTTGATCGGCAGGTCGCGCGCGGGATCGACGATGGCGTTGCCGCGCAGGTCCGGGTTGTAGGCGATGTGCGACAGGAAGCCCGTGATCAGCACGATGCCCATCCCGACCAGCAGGACCAGGCCGAGGATCGCCGTCAGCCGGCGGCCCCGGAGCGGGCTCTTCCAGAACTCGGGCCGGAACGGTCCCGGCGGGGTCTTCCCCTCGCCCTCCTTCAACCGAGCCATGCGAACCACCTCTCCTCGACGGACATCGTGTGCTGGACGCTGAGCCCGGCCTCGGCGGCGACCGCGGCCACGCCGTCGACGTCGACGTGCGCCCACGGAAACCAGTGGCTGGTCGTCTCGCCGGACTCCAGCCGGACGCGGCCCTCGCGCGTCCCGGCCCCCGGGCTCTCCACCTCGGCGACGGCGAGGCCGCCGGGTCTCAGCAGGGCGGCGACGCGGCGCAGCAGGGCAGCGGGATCGCCGCCGATGCCGATGTTTCCGTCCAGCAGCAGCGCCGTCGCCCACTCACCGGCGCCCGGCACGTCCTGGAAGACGCAGCCGAGCACCGCGCGCCGGCCGCGGCGGCGGGCCAGCGAGACCGCGATGGGGGAGAGGTCGACGCCCAGCGCCCACTTGCCGCGGCGCGCGAACGCGTCGAGCAGCCGACCGGGCCCGCAGCCGACGTCGAGCACCGGCCCGACGGCCGCCTCGGCCACGGCCTCGTCCGCCGCGGTCGTAGGTCCGAGCCAGCGCTCCAGCGCGAGCGGGAGCAGCCGCCCGTCGTCGCAGCGCAGGCGGGCCTGGGCCGGCGGCTCCTCGAGCAGCTCCCCGTAGAGGGCGGCCGGCGAGACGCTCATGCGGCTACCTGGACGGCATCGAGGCGTGCGGCGAAGCGGGTGCCCGGGGCCAGCGCGGCGACCGCCAGCGCGTCGGCGATGGTGTCGACGTCGCGCAGGACCTCGAGCTCGGTGGGCGCGTAGCCGAGCGCGTGCAGGCGCTCGCGCTGGCGCGCCCCGGTGTCGGCTGCGCTCATCGGGATGCCGGCGAACACGCGCGCGTCCGGAGACGGCAGGCCGAGCCCCCACCACCCGCCATCGGCGGCGGCGCCGAACGAGCAGGGGTGCTCGAGTGCCGCGTCGAGCTGCCTTGACGTGAGCTGTGGCGTGTCCATCCCGACCAGGAAGGCGCCGTCGCCGGTGTCGTCGAACGCCGCGGCGAGCCGCTCGGCCAGGCCGTCTCCGCGCTGGGCGACGATCTCGAAGCCCTCGGGCAGCCAGGGTCCGGGCGCTCCGTCGAGGGCGAGGACGCGGCGTGTCGCTCCGGCGGCGCGGACCGCGTCGAGCGTGTCCGCCAGCGCCGCCTCGGCCAGTGCGGCCGCCTCGTGCGCCGTGCACGGTGGGGTCAGCCGCGTCTTGGAGCGCCCGGCGACGGGCGCCTTGGCGATGACGATCAGCGTGCTCACGCGGCTTCCAGCACCGCCCGCATGTCGCGCACGGCGCGCAGCGTGCCCTTGACGGTGCCGGTGACCTTCGAGCGGCCCTCACGGGGCAGGTAGGCGACTTCGATCTCGCCGATCCGCCAGCCGGCCCGGCCGGCGCGCAGCACCATCTCCAGCGGCCAGCCGAAGCGGCGGTCGCCGATGCCGAGCCCGAGCAGGGCCTCGCGGCGCGCCGCGCGCATCGGCCCGAGGTCGCGCACCGCGGCGCCCGTGCGGCGCCGCACCTGGCGCGCGAGGTGGCGGTTGGCGATCCGCGCGTGCACGGGCCAGGCGCCGGGAACGGCGCGGCGGGCCCCGAGCATCAGGTCCTGCTCGTCGCCGGCGACCGGGCCGGCGACCGCGGGCAAGTCGCCGGGGTCCAGCGACGCGTCGCAGTCCATGAAGCAGACGACCTCGGCGGTGGCGGTCTCCAGGCCCGCGAAGCAGGCGGCACCGAAGCCGGGCCGCGCCTCGGTCACGACCGTGGCGCCGAGGGCTCGTGCGACGTCGCCCGAGCCGTCGGTGGACCCGTTGTCGACGACGATCGGGCGGTAGCCGGCGGGCATTCGCTCAAGCACCCACGGGAGCGCTTCGCGCTCGTCGAGCACCGGCAGGACGACGTCGATCATCAAGGTCAGGAGTCTCACGTTGCTTCCTAACGTTACGGTGGTCGCCTTGCACGTGCTCGTCACCGGTGGCGCCGGCTTCATCGGGTCCCATGTCGTCGACGCCCTGCTCGCAGCCGGGCACCGGGTGCGCGTCGCCGACTGCCTGCTCCCGTCGGCGCACGAGCGCGTGCCGGCCTACGTCAGCCCGGAGGCGGAGTGGTTGCGGGAGGACCTGCGCGACCCGGGCGCCGCGGCCCGCGCGGTGGAGGACGTGCACGCCGTCAGCCACCAGGCGTCGATGGTCGGGATCGGCGTGGATCTCGGCGACGTCGCCGAGTACGTCGCCCACAACGACCTGGCCACGGCGCAGCTGCTGCGCGCGCTGAACGCTCGCGGCTTCGACGGCCGCATCGTGCTCGCGTCGAGCATGGTCGTCTACGGCGAGGGGCGCTAC
>Ga0136640_10000638_pt1 | contig 13530 bp, 26 predicted proteins | sample AntDrymUQ8642106_2_FD_105498 | JGI IMG/M metagenome (GOLD analysis project Ga0136640, IMG submission 105498) | Polar desert sand microbial communities from Dry Valleys, Antarctica - metaG UQ864 (21.06) | ecosystem: Environmental > Terrestrial > Soil > Desert | place: Antarctica: Dry Valley...
CGGCCATGCTCGCCGGGCGGATATGGTTTTCTCTCGAACGGGTTCTTCCGCATCGAGGAGAGCATCACCCCGGCTCTGCGGTCCCTGCGCCCTCTCGGGCCTGTGTAACGTGCCATTAGTTACCCCCTACGCCGCTTGGTCTGTCGGCAACCATTGTGCGGCTGGCCCGTAACGTCCCGAATGCCCAAGACCTCGATGCCCATCGACTGGAATGTCCTCGCGGCCATGTCGCGGCCCGAGCCGTGGCCCTTGACCTCTATGTCCACGCGCCTCACACCCTGGTCCATCGCCTTGTTCGCGCAACTCTCCGCCGTCATCTGAGCCGCGTAGGGCGTGCTCTTACGGCTGCCCCGAAAACCCAGAGCCCCGGCGGACTCCCAGGAGATCACGTTCCCCTCGGTATCGCTGACGCTGACGATGGTGTTGTTGAACGAGCTTTTTATGTGAACCACACCTGTCGTGATGTTCTTGCGGACCTTGCGGCGGCTGCGGCTCGCCCCGCGCGCCCTCGAACCGCCACCACGCTGCTGTTGCCTCTGCTTACCCATCTACTTCTTCTTCCTCCCGCCTATGGACGGCTTCGGACCCTTACGCGAGCGGGCGTTCGTCTTCGTCCGCTGACCGCGCACCGGAAGACCCCGGCGGTGCCGGATGCCCCTGTAAGTCCCGATCTCTATGAGCCGCCGGATGTTCTGGTTCGTGTCGCGGCGCAGGTCGCCCTCGACCTCGACGTTACCGTCGATGTAGGTGCGGATCTTCGCCACTTCGCCTTCGGCGAGGTCCCGCACCTTCGTGTTCGGATCGACCTCGGTGGCGGCGCAGATCTTCTTGGCCGTCGAACGCCCCACGCCAAAGACGTAGGTCAGCCCAATCTCGACCCTCTTCTCTCTCGGCAAGTCGATGCCCGCTATACGCGCCATACTATCCCTGCCTCTGCTTGTGCCGCGGGTTCGTGCAGATAACCCGCACCACGCCGCGACGCCGGATCACCTTGCACCGCTCGCATATCGGTTTCACACTCGCTCGAACTTTCATACTTCTCGTTCCTCGCTTCTCGCGCTGTTATTAGGTCCTGAACCTGTACGTGATACGCCCCCGGCTGAGATCGTAGGGACTCAATTCCACTTTCACCCGGTCGCCCGGCAATATCCGAATGTAGTTCATCCGCATCTTGCCCGATATGTGAGCCAACACGTTGTGCGAACTCTCCAACTCGACCCGAAATTGAGTGTTCGGCAACGCTTCCGTTACCGTCCCTTCCACCTCTATGACATCTTCCTTAGCCAAGGACCTCCTCAACTCTCTGGGTCTCGATTACTTTTCTACGCGTTACAAAATGGCTGGAGCCAAACGATTATGCTACCACGCCGGGCCTGTTTTTCCTATTCGCAACGAAAGCCTATCCCGCACCCGGCACTCCGTCTCCTGTCAAAACCATAGGTCCATTCTCGGTAACGGCGATGGTGTGCTCGAAGTGAGCGGCCAGGGAGCCATCCGCCGTGTAGATGGACCAGCCGTCGAGTTCGCTGATGCTGATGTTGTAGCTGCCCAAAGTGATCATGGGTTCTATGGCAAACGTCATGCCCGGTAGAAGCCGAAATCCCGTACCGGGGTCTCCATAGTTCGGGATCTGGGGGTCCTCGTGCATCGCCCGCCCGACACCGTGCGAGACGAGGTCTCGCACAACTCCATAACCCCTCGACTCCGCCACGGACTGTATCGCGTACCCAACGTCGCCGAGCCGCTTGCCGGCACGCATCTGCTCGGTGGCCGCCGCCAGGCAACGCCGCGTCGTCTCGAGAAGTCCTTCCGTCTCGTGTCCGACCTCTCCGACCGCGACCGTGGTGGCCGAGTCGGTGACGAAACCCTCGTAACGCACGCCCACGTCCAGGGAGATGATGTCGCCCTGCTTCAAGGTGTAGGAGTCCGGGATGCCGTGGACGATCATGGAGTTCGGCGAAGCGCAGATCGAGGCCGGAAAGCCCTGATAGCCCTTGAACTCCGGCTTGCCGCCGTGGTCGTAGATGAACTCCTCGGCCAAGCGGTCGAGGTCTTTTGTGGTCACGCCCTCGCGGACGTTATCGGCGAGCATCTTCAGGCAGGCGGAGGTGATGCGCCCGCCCTCGCGCATCGTTTCGAGCTCGCTCTTGCTCTTGCGGACGATCAAGCACGCCCTCCGGTCTCACCGAGGGCGTCCAGTATCTCCTCCGTCACCTCATCGATGCTCCGGGTAGCGTCCACGGTCAAGAGCAGGCCGCGCTCGTCGTAGTAGTCCTTGAGCGGTTCGGTCTGCTCGTGGTAAATCTTCAATCGGTTGCGGATGGACTCTTCCGTGTCGTCCTTGCGCTGTACGAACGGGCCGGGGTCCTCGTCGCTACCCTCCGGCGGTGGGTCGTGCTCCACGTGATAGACCTTGCCCGTCGCGTCGCTCGTGCGCCGTCCCGAGAGCCGGGTCACGAGGTCGTCGTCCGGCGCTTCGAGCGCGATGGCCTTGTCGATCTCGATGCCGAGGTCGTTCAGCGCATCGTCCAGAGCCTTAGCCTGCGCCTCGTTGCGTGGGAAACCGTCCAGCAGCCAAGAGTCGGCATCATCCAGGTGCGGCTTCGCCATCTCGACGATGACCTCGTCGGGGACCAGATCACCCCGGTCGTTGTACTCTTGCACCTTTTGGCCGAGATCCGAGCCGGACTTTATTTCGGTGCGCACGATGTCGCCGGTGGAGATATGCTTCGCGCCCGTCCGGGCGGAGAGTCGTTGCGCTTGCGTGCCTTTTCCCGCGCCCTGGGGGCCTAATAAAATTACTTTCATCGCTTCTTCAAAAACCCTTCGTAGTTGCGCATCATTAACTGGCTTTCGAGCTGGCGTACCGTATCCAGGGAAACGCCGACCACGATCAACATGGACGTGCCGCCGATGAAGATCGAGTCCGGCAGGCCCAGCAGCGGCGTGATCAGGTACGGCAGCACCGCCACCGCAGCCAGAAAGACCGCCCCGAACAGCGTGATCCTGGTGAGCACGTTGTTCAAATACACCGCCGTCGGCTGTCCCGGTCTAATGCCCGGAATGTAGCCGCCCTGCTTCTTGAGGTTGTCGGCGTGCTCTATCGGGTTGAATTGCACCGCCGTGTAGAAGTACGTGAACATCAGGATCAGGAGCGCGTACAGGAACAGGTACGGGGCATTCCCCGCCTCGAAGAACAACGAGATACGGCCCAGTATCGAGTCCTGATTCCCGCCGGACGCGAACGTTCCGAGTATCGTCGGGAAGATCAAGAGCGACGAAGCGAAGATGATCGGGATGACCCCGGCCATGTTGACCTTGAGCGGCAGGTACGTCGTCCCACCCTGACTCATCCTGCGCCCGACCTGCCTTTTGGCGTAAGTGATCGGGATACGGCGCTGCCCCTCGTTGACGAACACGATGGCCGCCACGATCAAGACCGCCAACAACGCCAAGACGATGATAACCAACACGTTGCCCTGCTCATACAAAGCCCGCAGCGCCCTCGGGACCTGCGAGATGATCGAAGCCGTAATAATCAGCGAAATCCCGTTTCCCAGACCCCGCTGCGTGATCAACTCGCCGAGCCACATCGTCAGCATAACGCCCGTCGTGAGCGTCAACACCACGACGAAGAAGTCGATGGGACTCGCTCCGGCGAACACCGGCCCGAGCGAACCCGTCCTGAAGTACAACACTAGCGCCACCGACTGCACCAGAGCCAGTATCAGCGTGAAGTACCGAGTGTATTGCGTAATCTTCGCCTGCCCGGTCTCGCCTTCTTTGGCAAGCTCCTGCAAACGCGGTATCGCCACCGTCATCAACTGCATCACGATGGCCGCAGTTATGTACGGCATGATGCCCAAAGAGAAAATGGCGAAGTTGTTGAAAGCCCCGCCGGTAAACACCCCGAAGAGGCTCGTAATGGCGTTGCCGCTATCGGCGGCGCCGAGGGCGGCCTGACGGTCGATGCCCGGCAGGGGAACAAAAGCCCCCAGGCGGTACAGCGCGATCATGGCCGCCGTGAACATGAGCTTCGCCCGTAGTTCCGGGACTTTCCAGGCGTTTGCTAGGGCTCCCACCATATCTATCGCTCCAGTATCTCGGCGCTCCCGCCGGCCGATTCGATCTTCTCGCGAGCCGTCCCGGAGAAGGCATGGGCCGTCACTTTGACGGAGCGTCCGATCTCCCCGTCGCCGAGGATTTTCACCAGCTCACCCCGCTTGCCGACGAGCCCCGCGCTCCGCAACTCGTCGATGCCTATCGTATCACCCGAGATAGCTTCGAGTTCCCCGACGTTGACCGCCGCGTAGACCTTCGGACGCGCCACCGTGTGCCGCCCGCGAGCCATGCCGCGAAGCCTGGGAAGCCTGCGCTGCAGCGGCATCTGACCGCCCTCGTAAGTCCCGTGGGTCGAAGCACCCGAGCGAGCGCCGGCACCCTTGTGGCCGCGACCGCTCGTCTTGCCGGTACCCGAACCCTTGCCCCGACCGAGACGCTTGCGCTCCTTCGTGGATCCGGGGGCCGGTTGAAGTTCGTTCAGCCTCACTACTCGTCCACCTCCTCGACGACGACCAGATGACGCACCTGATGGAGCATACCCTGGATCTGTGGCGTGTCCCCATGCACCCGCGAATGCCGGATGCGCTTGAGTCCCAACGCCTTGATCGTCTTTTTGTGTTTACCAAGAGAGCCTATCGTGCTCTTCGTCTGAGTAACCTTCAATGGGCTCATGACGTGATCTTCACCCCCCGCTGCTGCTCGATTTGAGCTTTGGTGCGAAGCCGCTGCAACCCCTCGACCGTGGCCTTTACCAAGTTGACGGAAGTAGTTGACCCGAGCGCCTTCGTGAGCACGTCCTTGATGCCCGCAAGCTCCAGGACCGCCCGGACGCCACCGCCCGCGATAACCCCCGTACCCTCGGAAGCCGGCTTCAACAGCACCTCGGAACTCTCGTACTTGCCGATGACCCCGTGAGGGATCGTGGTGTTCCGCATCGGCACGTCGAACATCTCGCGCTTGGCCTTATCCTGCCCCTTCGTGATAGCGGCGGGGACGGTGTTGGCCTTACCGAGGCCCACGCCCACGCGCCCCTTGCCATCGCCAACGACTACCAGCGCGGAAAAGTTAAATCGCCGACCGCCCTTGACGACTTTGGACACGCGACGGATCTCGACGACCCTATCCTGAAAGTCCGGGTTCTCGCGTGACCGGCCACCACGACCGCCACCGCGACCGCCCTGGCCACCACGTCCACCCTGACCACCGGGACCACCGCCGCGTCCGCCCTGACCGCCAGGGCCACCGCCGCGTCCACCGGGGCCACCAGGACCGCCCGGCGCTCCGCCTCTGTTATCGCTTCTGCCTCGACCCACGTTCTTCCAGCCTCCTAGATTAAAGTTTTAGTCCGCCTTCGCGAGCGCCCTCCGCGAGCGCCGCGATGCGGCCGTGGTACCTGTTTCCGCCCCGGTCGAAGATCACCGTCTCCACCCCGGCGCCCGACGCTTTCTTCGCGATAAGCTCGCCGACTTTGCGGGCGGCTTCCTTGCGGTTCTCCGATTCGCCGATCTCGCGGGAGTCCGCCGCCACGAGCGTGCGGCTCTCGTCATCGTCGATCAACTGCGCGTAGATGTGTACGTTCGAGCGGTACACCGACAGGCGCGGACGCTCGGCGGTGCCGGAGATCTTCCGCCGCACGCGCTTGCGCCGCGTCTCCCGGTGCGCTCTTTTCTGTAGAACAGCCATCTAAGTTCCTCCTTGGCCTCTCTAGCCGGCCTTGCCGACTTTGCGCCGGATCGTCTCGTCGCTGTAGCGGATGCCCTTGCCCTTGTACGGCTCCGGCGGCCTTACCTTGCGGATCTCCGCCGCCGTCTGGCCCACCCGCTGCTTGTCTATCCCCCGCACGATTATCACCGTCGGCTGCGGAACCTCGAAGTCGATCCCCTCGCGTGGCGTTATCGACACCGGATGCGAGTACCCGACCTGCAGGTTGATGTCCCGTCCCTGAAGCGCCGCCCGGTAACCCACACCCGCGATGTTCAGCGTCTTCGTGAACCCGTCCGTCACGCCTGTTACGGCGTTCTGGAGCAGGGACCGCGTGAGCCCGTGCATCGCCCGGTGCTCCGGCGCGTCCGACGCCCGCTCGACAACGAGGCTTCCGTCGTCCTGCTTGACCTCGACACCCCGGCCAACCGGCACGGTAAGCTCGCCCTTCGGCCCCGTCACCTTCACGGCGCGGCCCGAAACATCGGTGTTTACTCCACCCGGTACCACGACCGGCTCTCGTCCAATTCTAGACATAGTCTCCCATACCTCCTAATACACGAAGCACAGGACTTCGCCACCAATACCCTGCCGGCGAGCGGCGTGGTCGGTGAGGATGCCCCGCGAGGTCGAAAGGATCGCCACACCCAGCCCGTCGAGGACGCGCGGGATGTCGTTCTGCTTGCGGTACACCCGGCGACCGGGACGGCTCATGCGCCGGAGCCCCGTTATGCCGCGCCGTCCGTCGGGGCCGTATTTAAGCTCCACGGTCAGCGTAGCCTCGGCGCCCGAACCCTTCTCGGCGTAGTCTGTGATGTAGCCCTGCTCCTTGAGGATGCGGGACAATTCGACCTTCATCTTCGAGTGCGGCATCTCGGCGGTATCGTGCTTCGCCATCTGTGCGTTGCGGACCCGGGTGAGGAAATCCGCTATTGGATCGTTTACCGACATCTTGCTACCAACTCGCTTTCGTTACGCCGGGGATCTTCCCCTCGTGCGCTAGTTCCCTTAGGCAGATCCTGCAAAGCCCGAACTTCCGGTAGTACCCGCGAGCCCGACCGCACCGCTGACACCGGCTGTACTCCCGAACGGAATACTTCTGCTGCTTCTTCTGCTTCGCCAACAACGCTTTCGTCGTCATTATCTAACCCCTAACTCTGCCGGAAAGGCATTCCGAGCAGCCGCAACAGCTCCCTGCCTTCCTCGTCGGTCTCCGCCGTCGTTACCACCGCAACGTCCAGACCGCGCGTCGCGTCCACGGAGTCGTAACTGACCTCCGGGAAGATGAGCTGCTCCCGCAAACCAAGCTCAAAATTGCCGCGTCCGTCGAAACTTTTCGGGCTGATGCCCCGGAAGTCCCGCACCCGGGGAAGCGCCACCGTGACAAGCCGATCCAGAAACTCCCACATTCGCTCGTTGCGGAGCGTGACGCGGGCACCGACGGGCATGCCCTCCCGGATCTTGAACCCCGCGATGCTCTTGCGAGCCCGCCGGATCTGAGGCTTCTGACCGGTGATCTTGGTGAGGTCCTCGACCGCGCCGTCCATCGCCTTGCTGTTCGCCACAGCCTCGCCCACGCCCATGTTGACCACGATCTTCTCGATCTTCGGTATCCGCATGGGGTTCTGAATGTCGAACCGCTCCTTGAGGGCCGGAGCTACCTCCGCCCTGTAAACATCCTTTAACCTAGCCATCGATATCCTTCCCGGACTTCGCCCCAACCCGCAGCTTCTCGCCCGAGTCGGTAAAGCGATACTTCACTTTCGTGGGCTCGCCCGAAGTCGGGTCAACCAGCATCACGTTGGAGATGTGGATCGGCGCGTCGAACGTGAACAGCCCTTGCTGGTTGTTCTGACTCGGCCTCGCGTGCCGGGTGCGGACGTTCACACCGCCCACCACGACCCGGTTCTTGGCCGGGATGACCCGCTCGACCTCGCCGCGCTTGCCCTTGTCCTTGCCGGAGACCACCACGACGGTATCCCCGCGCTTTATCTTTAGTCCCATAGTTAGAGCACCTCCGGTGCTAGCGAGATGATCCTGGTGTAGCCCTTGTCCCGAAGCTCACGCGCCACCGGCCCGAAGATCCGGGTCCCCCGCGGCGCGCCGTCCTGGTTGATGATGACACCCGCGTTCTCGCCGAATCGGATGTACGAACCATCGTCCCGGCGCGTCTCCTTGGCGGTACGAACCACGACCGCTCGGACGACCTCGCCCTTCTTGACCGTGCCGCCTGGCGTCGCTTCTTTCACCGTGGCTACGATAACGTCCCCGATGCCCGCGCTCTTGCGCTTGGAGCCGCCGAGGATGCGGATGGTCAGGATGCTCCTGGCACCCGAGTTGTCCGCGACACGTAGTCTGCTCTCGTTCTGGATCATTACTCGACCCTCGATATGACGCTGCCGAGCCTCCAACGCTTGCGCGCCGAGAGCGGCCGGGTCTCGACGATCCTGACGGTATCGCCCATGCGAGCCTCGTTGGCCTCGTCGTGCGCCATGAACTTCTTGGTGCTCCGCACGCGCTTCTTATACCGTTTGTGCCGCACCAGGGTCTCCACCGCCACGGTGACCGTCTTGTCCGCCTTGTCCGAAACAACCAAACCAATCCGCTCCTTGCGCCGGTTGCGCTCGGTGTCGGTCTGGATCTGGCCCTCGTCCTGATCGAGCGCCGGGCCTTTGGCCGCGCTCGTGCCGAGATCTTCGGCTACCTCGGACTCGGCCACCTCTTCGGTGTCGGCGAGCGTCTCCGGGGTCTCCTCTTGAGGAGTCTCCGCCTCGGGAGCCGCGCCTTCGGCGGCGGCTTCGGCGTTAGCCTCGGCTGGCTCCTGCGCCTCCTCGGGCGTTCGAGTGTTTTTATCCTCTGTCATACGCTAGTTCTCCTGCTTCTTCTGGTTCAGAACGGTCAAGAGGCGTGCGATGTTCTTCCGCACGGCCTTGATCTGGCCGGTGTTCTCCAACTGGCCGGTGGCGTGCTGGAAGCGCAGGTTGAAGAGCTCACGCCGCGTATCGGCCACGCGCTTCTCCAACTCCTGAACGTCCAACTCACGGACTTCAGCAACCTTCATTACTGACCACCTCCACGGACGAGCACGCGGGTCTTGATCGGCAACTTCTGCGCCGCCAGGCTAAAAGCCTCACGCGCCAGAGCCTCGTCCACACCGCTCATCTCGAACATCACGCGGCCCGGCTTCACCACGGCCACAAAGCCCTCGGGGCTTCCCTTGCCGGAGCCCATGCGAGTCTCGGCGGCCTTCTTGGTAACGGACTTGTGCGGGAAGATGTTGATCCAGACCTTCCCTCCGCGCTTGATCTTCCTGGTCATCGCGATTCGGGCGGCCTCTATCTGGCGGTTGGTGATCCAGGACGCTTCGAGCGCCTGCAACCCGTAATCGCCGAACTGGATCTCGGTTCCGCCTTTTGCGAGACCACGCATCCGACCGCGATGCGGCTTCCTGTACTTGAGTTTCTTGGGTACGAGCATTTCTACCTCCTGCCCTCACCGGCGTCGGCGGCGTCGTGTATACCGTGGTTGATCCAGACCTTCACGCCGATCTGACCCATTTGCGTCTTTGCCTCGCGGAACCCGTAATCTATGTCCGCATCCAACGTGTGCAACGGAACGCGCCCCTCGGAGATGGTCTCCTCGCGGCTCATCTCGATGCCACCCAACCGACCGCCACACCGTATGCGACAACCCTCGGCCCCACTCCGCATCGCGCTGGTGAGCGCCCGCTTCATGGTGCGCCGGAACGCGGCTCGGCCCACGAGCTGCTCCGCGATCGACTCGGCCACGAGCGCAGCATTTAGCTCCGGCCGCGAGACCTCGTGCACGTTTACCTGCACCTTCTTCTTGGTGAGGCGCTCCAGCTCGCCGCGTAGCGCGTCCACCTCGCTACCGCCCTTGCCGATGACGATGCCGGGCCGGGCGGTGTGGATGTCCACGGCGACCTCGCCCTGCTCGGCGGCCTTGCGGATCTGGACGTCCGAGATACCGGCCCGCACGAGCTTCTTCTCGATGTGAGCCCGGATCTTGAGGTCCTCACCCAACAGCGCGGCGAAGTCCCGATCCGAGTACCAACTGCTCTTGAAATCGACCTTCTCGCCCTTGCGCTTTACGCCCAGGCGAAAACCTTCGGGATGTACTTTCTGGCCCATCTACTCCTCCTCGTCTCCGGGCGTGCCTACGACGACGCCCGCCGGAGCGCCCAACCGCACGGTAATGTGGCTGGTGCGCTTGCGGATCATGGTCGCCCGGCCCATCGCCCGCGGCCGGTACCGCTTTATCGTCGGTCCTTCATCGACCCGGATCTCCCGGACGAACAACTCGTCGGGGTCGGCGTCCATGTTGTGCTCCGCGTTGGCGGCGGCGCTACGCACCACGTCGCTCACGATCTTCGCGGCGGCCTTGTTGGTGAATTGCAGGATGGAGACGGCCTCCGGGATCGACTTTCCCCGGACGGCGTCCGCGACCAGCCGCGCCTTGCGAGGCGCTATGCGGAGGAATTTGGCGGTTGCCTGCATTACTTCCTCCTCGCCGTACGGTCGTCCTTGCGGTGCGTGCGAAAGGTGCGAGTCGGGGCGAACTCGCCGAGCTTGTGCCCCACCATCGACTCCGTGCAGTAGACGGGTACGTGCTTGCGCCCGTCGTGGACGGCGATGGTGTGACCGACGAACTCGGGGTAAACCACCGACGACCGACTCCAGGTTTTCAGCATCCGCTTCTCGTTTTTCTCGTTCATGCGGAGAACGCGCTCCATCAGGCGCTCCTCCACGAACGGATCCTTTTTGGATGGCCGCGTCATCTAGCGCCTCCTTCCTTTCCTGCGCCGGCGCACGATCATGGCGTCCGACCGCTTGTGCTTCTTCCTTGTGGGCGATCCCTGAGTGATTTTGCCCCATGGCGTAACCGGTGCCCGGCCCGAGGTCGACTTACCCTCGCCACCGCCGTGCGGGTGGTCCACCGGGTTCATTACCGTACCGCGAACCGTCGGCCTGACACCGAGGTGACGCTTTCGCCCAGCCTTGCCCCAGCGCACGTTCTGGTGCGACTGGTTCCCAACCACGCCAATCGTCGCCCGGCACTCCGACCGAACCCTGCGGCGCTCGCCGCTCGGGAGCCGCAACGTAACCAACGCGCCCTCGCGGGCCACGAGCTGCGCGCTTGTCCCAGCGCTGCGGGCCATTTGCGCGCCACGCCCCGGTTCTAGTTCCACGGCGTGGATAACGGTGCCGACCGGAATGCGGTTGAGCGGCAGCGTGTTGCCAACGTCCACCTCGGCGTCCGGGCCGCTCTCGACGATGGATCCCACCGTCAGGTTGCGCGGCGCGAGGATGTAACGCTTCTCGCCATCGTGGTAGTGCAAGAGGGCGATGTTCGCCGAGCGATTCGGGTCGTACTCGACCGTCGCCACCGTGGCTGGCACGCCGTCCTTACGCCGCTTGAAGTCGATCAGGCGGTAGCGCCGCTTGTGACCGCCGCCGATGTGGCGGGTCGTGATGCGACCGTGGTTGTTGCGACCGCCGGTCTTGTGCAGCTTGCGGACCAGCTTCTTCTCCGGTTTGTCCCGCGTGATCGAATCGCGCGTAAGGACCGAGGAGTTCCTGCGGCCCGCGCTCGTCGGCTTGTACCGTCTCGCCGGCATACTAGACCCCCTCGAACAGTTCGATGCGCTCGCCCGGTCCCAGCTTGACAACGGCCTTCTTCCACACAGCCGTGCGGCCTCGCGTGAGGCCCTGTCGCTTGGGCTTGCTCTTTACGTTGACCGTGTTCACCTTCGCGACGCTCACGTCGAACGCGCTCTCGATGGCGTGACGGATCTGGTTTTTGTTCGCTCGCCGATCCACCTGAAAAGTGTACTGTCCCTCACCTTCGATGAGGTTGTAACTCTTCTCCGAGATGACCGGCCGGATAATTACCTGATGCGGGTCCATGTTACTTCTCCTCCCCCGCGAGCCTCGAATAAGCCGCCCGCGAGAACACGACCTCCCGAGCCCGCAAAAGCTCGTAGACCCCATACTCGTAACTCCCGACGACCGTAACCCTCGGCAAGTTCCGAAACGACAACGCCGCGTGCTCATCGTCGTCCGTAATAACGACCATGACCGGCCCCTGAAGGTCCATCTTGTCCAGCAAGTCTTTGGCCTGCCGGGTCGAAGGCGCGTCGAACGCCAGCGAGTCCAACACGAACAACTCGCCGTCCGCAGCCTTCGCGGAGAGAGCGCCGTGGAAGGCCGCGAGGGCCTCCTTGCGGTTGATGCGCTTGCGCGACCGCTTGCCTTTCGGCTTGGGACCGCCCCAGGTGCCACCGCCGACGCGATTATGCGGCTTCATGTCGCCCGCCCGCGCACGGCCCGTACCCTTCTGGCGGTACAGCTTCGCGCCAGAACCCGTAACTTCGCTGCGACCCTTTGTCGAAGCCGTGTAGCGCCGCCGGGAGTCCAACTCAGCGACGACAGCCCGGTGTATTACGTGCTCGCGCGGCTCCGTCTCGAACTTGGGACCTTTGAGGTCCAGCGAGGACTTGTTACCGCTGCGGGCGTCGAATATCTGTGCCTGCGCCATCCTACTCACCCGCCTTTCGAATACGAACTATCGCGTTCTTACCGCCCGGTACGCCACCGCGCACCCACAGCTCGTTCTTCTCGGTGTCCACGTGGGCGACCTGCAGGTTCTTCACCGTCGCGTTCTTGTTGCCCATCTGTCCGGGCATTTTCTGTCCCTTGAATACGCGAGCCGGGTCCGCCGAAGCGCCGACCGAGCCCGGTGCGCGCACGTTGTGCGAACCGTGCGAGACCGGTCCACGAGAGAAGCCGTGGCGCTTGATCGTCCCCTGAAACCCCTTACCTTTGGAGGTCGAGGTAACGTGAACCTTGTCCCCCACCTCAAAGACATCCGCCGCCAAGCTCGCGCCGGCCTCGCCCGTAACCCCGCGAAGCTCCCGCAGGTACTTGCGCGGAGGCGTCTCGTGCTTCTCGAAAGCGCCCGCGTGCGACTTGTTCACCTTGCGCGAGGGCACCGTCCCGAATCCGACCTGAACGGCGTCGTAGCCGTCGTTCTCGGTTGTGCGGACGGCGGTGATGAAGTTCGGCTCCACCTCGATGATGGTTACGCTCACCAGCGTGCCGTCGTCCTGGAACGACTGCGTCATGTGTTTCTTGCGTCCGAAAATTGCCGTAGCCATAATCCTAATTCGCCTTGATCTCGATGTTTACGCCCGCCGGAAGGTCGAGGCGCTGAAGCGAATCGACCGTGCGCGGTGTGGGCTGCTGGATGTCTATGAGCCGCTTGTGCGTGTGCATCTGGAAGTGCTCCCGCGAGTCCTTATCGGTAAAAGGACCCCGGATCACGGTGTAACGGCTCTTCTTCGTCGGCAGAGGGATGGGGCCAAACACGAAGGCTCCGGTCCGCTCCGCCGTTTCCACTATGGACTTAGCCGTCTTGTCTATGACCTCGTGGTCGTAGGCTTTCAGCTTTATCCGTATCTTAGAGACGGCCATAAGTCACCTACTCGACGATCTCGGTGACGACTCCAGCACCAACAGTCCGCCCACCCTCGCGAATGGCGAAGTTGAGCCCCTCGTCCATCGCGATCGGCGCTATCAACTCCACGTTCATCACCGTGTTGTCTCCGGGCATCACCATCTCCACTCCCTCCTCCAACCGAATCTCCCCGGTCACGTCCGTGGTCCTGAAGTAGAACTGCGGCCGGTAGTTGGAGAAGAACGGCGTGTGACGTCCTCCCTCTTCCTTGCTGAGGACGTACACCTCGGC
>Ga0136640_10000639_pt1 | contig 13527 bp, 11 predicted proteins | sample AntDrymUQ8642106_2_FD_105498 | JGI IMG/M metagenome (GOLD analysis project Ga0136640, IMG submission 105498) | Polar desert sand microbial communities from Dry Valleys, Antarctica - metaG UQ864 (21.06) | ecosystem: Environmental > Terrestrial > Soil > Desert | place: Antarctica: Dry Valley...
AGCGGGGCTGACCCGATGGGAACCTCGGTGCGTGAGCTACGTGCACGGACCAAGTCCGTCACGTCGATGAAGAAGATCACGCGCGCCATGGAGCTCATCGCCGCCACGCGGGTGGCCAAGGCCCAGCAGCGAGCGAAGGAGGCCCGCCCCTACAGCGAGCGGCTCACCGGCGTGATCCAACACCTGGCCGAGAACGGCGGCATCACCGACGACCCGCTGTTGAAGCCAGCCGAGCAGGTCGACAAGGTCGCCTTAGTGGTCGTCTCCTCCGACCGTGGACTGGCGGGCGCCTACAACAGCTCCGTCATCCGGGCCGCCGAGCGCGAGCTGCAGGCCCGTCAGATGGAGGGCGCCGACTACGAGCTGGTACTCGTCGGGCGCAAGGCCGACAGCTACTTCCGGTACCGCAACTACCGGGTCAACGAGACCTTCATAGGCATCAGCGATTCGCCCACCTACGACGATGCCGTCAAGGTCGGCGAGGTCGTGTCGGAGCTCTACACCTCCGGTGAGGTGCAGGAGGTCGTACTCGTCTTCACCCGCTTCGTGTCGGTCGGCCAGCAGCAGGTGGCGGTGCGCAAGTTCATGCCCCTCACCGGCGTCGGCGAGGGCGACGCCTCCGACGATAACGGCCTCAGCGCCTCCTACGAGTTCGAGCCCGAGCCCGGTCCCATCCTCGAGGCGCTGCTGCCCCGGTACGTCACGGCTCGTCTGTTCGCCGCCCTCCTCGACTCCGCGGCCTCGGAGCACGCCAGCCGTCAGCGGGCCATGAAGGCGGCCACCGACAACGCCGAGGAGCTCATCGTCAAGCTGTCGCGGGTGATGAACCGGGCCCGCCAGGACGCCATCACCAACGAGATCATGGAGATCGTCGGCGGGGCCGAGGCCCTGCGCCAAGCCGGGCAAGCCGAGCCCGACGACCTGCTACTCGACGACCCGTACCCCGACAGCCCCTTCGACCGCGCCATGCACGCCGTGGCCGACTCGTCCCACTGAGCTCAGGAGCCCGCCCGTGACCACCCTCGAAACCCCCGACACCGACCTCAAGGACGGCCGCGTGGTGACCATCGCCGGGCCGGTGGTCGACGTCGAGTTCCCGGCCGACGCCATGCCCCACATCAACACCTGCCTGTCGATGTCGGTCACCGTCGACGGCGAGCCGGTCGAGATCCGGGCCGAGGTGGCCCAGCAGATCGGCCACAACCGGGTGCGGGCCATCTGCCTCAAGCCCACCGACGGCCTGCGCCGCGGCGCGGCTGCGGTCAACACCGGCGCCGGGATCACCGTGCCCGTGGGTGACAAGGTCCTGGGCCACGTCTTCAACGTGATCGGCGAGCCGCTCGACATCACGTCGGAGGAGCTGGGTGAGGTCGCCGACCGCTGGGAGATCCACCGGCCGTCGCCTGACTTCGCGGACCAGGAGCCCTCCTCCACCATGTTCGAGACCGGGATCAAGGTCATCGACCTGCTCACCCCCTACAAGCAGGGCGGCAAGATCGGCCTGTTCGGCGGAGCCGGGGTGGGCAAGACGGTGCTCATCACCGAGATGATCCGCCGCGTGGCCCAGAACCACGGCGGTGTCTCGGTGTTCGCCGGGGTGGGCGAGCGCACCCGTGAGGGCACCGACCTGCTCATCGAGATGGCCGAGACCGAGATGGGCGACGGCCAGTCGGTGCTCGACAAGGCCGCCCTGTGCTTCGGGCAGATGGACGAGCCGCCCGGCGTGCGCCTGCGCGTCGCCCTCTCGGCGCTCACCATGGCCGAGTACTTCCGCGACGTGCAGCAGCAGGACGTGCTGCTGTTCGTCGACAACATCTTCCGCTTCACCCAGGCTGGTTCGGAGGTCTCGACGCTGTTGGGCCGCATGCCGTCTGCGGTGGGTTATCAGCCCACGCTGGCCGACGAGATGGGCGTGCTCCAGGAGCGAATCACCTCGACCCGGGGCCGGTCCATCACGTCGCTGCAGGCCGTGTACGTGCCGGCCGACGACTACACCGACCCGGCGCCGTTCACTTCGTTCACGCACTTCGACGGCACCACCGAGCTGAGCCGCGACATCGCCGCCTTGGGCATCTACCCGGCCGTCGATCCGCTCGCGTCCACCTCCACCATCCTCGCCCCCGAGGTGGTCGGCGACCGTCACTACGCCGTGGCCCGCCGGGTGCAGCAGGTGCTGCAGCGCTACAAGGAGCTGCAGGACATCATCGCCATCCTTGGCATGGACGAGCTGTCGGAGGAGGACAAGGTCACCGTGAACCGGGCCCGCAAGGTGCAGCGGTTCCTGTCCCAACCGATGTACGTGGCCGAGACCTTCACCGGCCTCGAAGGCGTGACCACACCGGTCGACGAGACCGTCGACTCCTTCGAGGCGCTCGTCAACGGCGACCTCGACGACCTGCCCGAGCAGGCGTTCCTCAACGTCGGCGGGGCCGAGGCGGCAAGGTCGAAGGCGTCCGATCTGCGCAAGTCGGCAGGGGAGTGAGGCGTCCATGACGCTGCAGGTTCAGGTGGTCGCCCCCGAGCGGGTGCTGTGGGCCGGCGAGGCCGAGCGGGTCATCACCCGCATCGAGGAAGGAGGCGACATCGCCTTCCTCACCGGCCACGCCCCGTTCATGGGCGCTCTGGGCAGCGGGGTTACCGAGATCTTGACCGACGGGGGCTCCGTCCTCCGGGTGGCTGTCCATCGCGGCTTCGTCGAGGTCAGCGACGATCGGGTGTCGATCCTGTCGGACACGGCGGAGATGGCCGACTCCGTCGACGTCGCTCGAGCTCAACAGGCCAGGGACCGGGCCTCCTCCGCGCTCCAGGACGACGACGACGAGGAGGCCCGCCGAGCCATGGCCCGGGCCGACACGAGGTTGCGGGCCGCAGAGGGTGCCACCGAGGGCTGAATCAGCCTGTGGGAAGACGCGCCGGGGTCGGGATGCGCCCCGACCGCGCTCCCGTGAGAGCTTTTCTGGTACCGGGTTTGGGCCGGCTGCGCCGAGGGCATTGTGACAGCCGTTCCCGATCGCGGGCTCTGGTAGACCCCCCGCTTGCCGAGTTCGATCCAGCGCTCGGGGACTCTCCATCCGCCTCGAACCCGCCGGTCCTCCCCCCCGCCGGCGGGTTCGGCGCGGTCGGGCCAGGTTGTCAGAGGAGTGTTCGAATGAGCTCGGGCGGCCGGCCGATCACAGCCCTGATGCCGCGGACCACGATCGGCCGCTCGAGCAGGATGGGGTGGGCCACGATCGCTTCGATGAGCTCGTCGCGGTCGGCCTCGGCCAAGTCGAGCTCGGCGTAGGCGGCCTCGCCGGTCCGGACCATCGCTCGGGGATCGTCAAGATCCAGCGCTTCGGTAAGGGTCTCGAGCTCCGCTCGGGTCGGCGGCACCTTGAGGTACTCGCGCACCTCGGCGTCGACACCCTCGTCCTCGAGGATGGCCTTGGCCTGGCGCGACTTGGAGCAGCGCGGGTTGTGCCAGATGGTGACGTCGGCCATGGGTGCGGTTGGGTCAGCCGTAGTCGACCGAGCTGAACTCCTGCAGCTTCTGGGTGTGGTGGCGGGCATCGATGCGGCGCACCGTGCCCGACTTCGACCGCATGACCAGCGACTGGGTGGCGGCCCCGCCGCCGGTGTAGTGGACGCCCTTGAGAACCTCGCCGTCGGTGATGCCGGTGGCCGCGAAGAAGCAGTTGTCGCCGCTCACCAGGTCGTCGGTGCTCAGGACGCGCTGCAGGTCGTAGCCGGCGGCCTCGGCCGCTCGTCGTTCGTCGTCGTCACGGGCCCAGAGCCGACCCTGGATCTCGGCTCCCATGCACTTCATGGCTGCCGCCGCGAGCACACCCTCGGGGGTGCCGCCGATGCCGAACAGGATGTCGGCCCCCGCATCGGGCCACGCCGTGGATACGGCGCCGATCACGTCGCCGTCCTGGATGAGCCGGATGCGAGCTCCCGCCTCGCGGATCTCAGCGATGAGATCGGCATGTCGTGGTCGGTCGAGGACGACGGCGGTGACGTCGCGCACCGACTCCCCCTTGGCCTTGGCCACGGCTCGGAGGTTGTCGACGACGGGAGCGGTCACGTCGACGAGGCCGGCCGACTCGGGGCCGACGGCCACCTTCTCCATGTAGACGCAGGGCCCGGGGTTGAACATGGCGCCCCGCTCGGCCACGGCGATCACCGAGATCGCGCCACCCCGGCCCAGGGCGGTGAGCGTGGTGCCCTCGACGGGGTCGACGGCGATGTCGGTCTGGGGTGGGGTCCCGTCGCCGATGCGCTCGCCGTTGAACAGCATGGGCGCCTCGTCCTTCTCACCCTCGCCGATGACGACGATGCCGTCCATGGCCACGGTGTCGAGGACGATCCGCATGGCGTCGACCGCAGCACCATCGGCCCCGTTCTTGTCGCCGCGACCCATCCAGCGTGAGGCCGCCATGGCCGCCGCCTCGGTGACCCGCACCAGCTCCATGGCCAGGTTGCGATCCGGGACCTGCTTGGCGGGCGTCATGCTGGGACAGTAGTGGCCGAGGTCACCGCTGGCCGGGGGGAGGGCCCCCGCCAGCCGGGGTGTCCTTTACGCTGGCAACGGGTACGACGACCGCCGCATGCGCACTTCCCCCCCGCACGTGCGGCTCACCTCTGCCCGGCGCGCCCTGGCGGCCCTGGCCGCCTGCGGGATGGCCCTGGTCACCACGGCGTGCAGCGACGACGAGCCCGAGCCCCGCTCCACGCCCACCACCACGGTCCCCGACGACGGCACGACCACGGAATCGACGACTACGACAGCCGACGAAGGCGAGTCGTCGAGCACCACGACCGCCACAGCACCTGGTGCTTCGACCACGACCGCGCCGCCCCAGGGCAGTTCGACCACCTCGATCCCAGCCGCTGACACCGGTCAGCCCGCCCTGACGAGCGCCGAGGCCCAGGCCGTCATACGCCAGCTCATGGACCGGTACCGGGCGGCGCTGGCCGACGCCAAGGCATCCAACGCGGATGAGGAGGGGCTCCTCGTGGGCCTCAGCAACGTCTACGACGGTTCGGCGGCCCGCACCCAGGTCGACGGCTTGATCTCCTTCGGGGGCCTCGGAGTCGTCCGGCCGAACCCAGCCGCCCCCGAGGTCGGTGCGGTCGAGGTCGTGGACGGGGCCGCTACCTGCGTGAGCGGCACCGTGCGGGTGATTCTCGACCCGCTGTTCACCAAGTCCGTGGGCGCTCGTCAGCCCCACTCGTTCCGACTCGAACCGGCCGGTCAGGGAGCTCCGGCACCGGCGTGGCGGCTCAGCTACCTGTCGTTCTCGAGTCGGAGCGCCTACACCGAGGAGGCCGCATGCCCCGAATGAAGATCAGCATCGCCGCCCTCGCCACGACCGGCATGGTCGCCCTGCTCGGGCTGGCACCAGCGGGCGCCGACCCCGACGTCGGCTCGGGCGACTCGACGTTCAACCCCTCCGATAGCAACGAAACCGAGACCGGCAGCGCGTCGAGCGACGACGGCACGAGCAGCAGCGGCGGTGTGCCGACGGCCAGCGGAGAGTTACCCCCACCGTTGTTCGACTACGGCATCGTCCACGGCCGGGAGGAGGTCGGCCAAGAAGCGGGGTTCGACGCCCCAGGGTGTTGGGGCGTGATCGAGGTCGCGCCGACCGACCCAGACGGGGTGTCCTACGCGGAGGCCGCGGCCGGCGCGGACGAGTGGGGCGGCAACGGGTCAGGACAGGGGCGCTGCGTGGACGACCCGGCAGAGGTGTTCGACCTCGTCGCCTACGTGCTCGAGACATGGCGCACCGCCGTCCGGCCGCCGCCTCCGAGCCCGCTCGCCGTGCAGCCGGGGAAGGCGTTGACCGGCCTGCGGGCGTACCTCGAGATCGGCGGCGACGTTCCCTACGAGCTGACGATCCCCAACCCGATCGGCCCGGCGGTCCAGCTCACGGCGACCCCTCGCTACGTGGTGTCGTGGGGCGACGGGACCACCGCCGAGACGACGTCACAGGGCGTGCCTTGGCCCGGCGGTCCAGGCGAGATCAGCCACGTGTTCACCGAGACTGGTGGCGTGACGATCGCCGTCGAGGCTTACTGGCACGGCACATGGAGCGCCGGAGACCAGGGCGGGGACCTGCCGGAGCTGCCTGTACCCACCGAGGGCGGCCTCGACCTGCCCGTGGAGGAGCGCCAGGCCGTCATCGACGAGTGACTGCCCGCTGCGACGCGAGACCTCGCCCGTACTGGTGTCGATCTCGCGGGTCATGGCCGGTCAGATCTTTACCAGTTCGACGAGTGACTGCCCGGTGCGACACGGGCTGATCGGCCCCCGGATCGAAGTGTCGCAGGAGGCCGGTAGGTTCGGCGGCCATGGCCGACGTGCTCGCCGCCATCGACGTCGGCACCAACTCCCTGCACATGGTGGTGGCCCGGGTCGACGGCTCGGATCGCTTCGAGGTCATCTCTCGGGAGAAGGAACAGGTCCGCTTGGGCCAGGGCGCAGGGGACATGAAGGAGCTCGCCCCCGACGCCGTCGAGCGCGGCATCGCCACGCTCGAACGGTTCCGGCGCCTGGCTGACGCCCAGGGGGCAGAGATCCGGGCCGTCGCCACCTCCGCTGTGCGCGAAGCCCAGAACCACGATGAGTTCCTGCTGCGGGCCAAGCGGGAGGCCGGGGTCGACGTCGAGGTCGTCTCCGGAGTCGAGGAGGCTCGCCTCATCCACCTCGGGGTCCTGTCGGCGCTTCCGGTGTTCGAGCGCCGGATCCTCGTCTGCGACATCGGCGGAGGCAGCACTGAGCTGGTCCTCGGCCACAAGGGCGAGACCCTGGCCTCGCGCTCCCTCAAGCTTGGCGCCGTCCGCCTCACGAACCGGTTCTTCGCCAACGCAACACAGTCGAAGTCCGATGTCGAGGCCTGCCGGCGCCACGTCCGAGGCGCCCTCGTGAGCTTCGAGCAAGCGGTCCGGCGCCACGGCTTCGAGGTCGCCATCGGGTCGTCGGGGACCATCGAGCAGCTCGTCCGCCTGGCCCGCAGGACTGCGGGCGATGACGAGCCGGCGCGGACCTGGAACGGCGTCACGGCCACGGCCGAGGAGCTGCGGGCGGTGGTGGCCGACGTGGTCCGGGGAGCCCGCAAGGGGGAGCTGGCCGACATGGCCGGCTTGGAGGCGAAGCGGACCGACATCATCTGCGCGGGGGCCCTGATCCTCGAGGGCGTCCTCGACCGCTTCGAGGTGGCCGAGCTGACCGTCAGCGGGGCGGCCCTGCGGGAGGGGGTCCTCATCGACACCATCCAGCGCATGCGGGGCGGCTCGCTGCACCACGTGACCGACGTGGGTCGCCGCAGCGTGCGGCACCTGGCCGACGTCTTCGACGACGACGCCGCGCACTCCGCCTGGGTGGCCACGCTGGCCCTGCAGCTCTACGACGATCTCGCCCCTGACCTCGAGCTTCCGGTCGACTGTCGCGACCACCTCGAGGCCGCTGCCCTGCTGGCCAACGTGGGCCTCACGGTCAGCCACGCCGGGCACCACAAGCACTCGTACTACGTGATCCGCAACAGCGACCGGTTGGTCGGGTTCACCGATTCCGAGATCGAGCGCATCGCGCTCGTGGCGCGCTATCACCGCAAGAGCCCGCCGCGAGGCCGCCACCCCGAGTTCGCCCGACTGCTTCCGGAGGAGCAGCGCGTCGTGCGCGCCCTGGCCGCGATCCTGCGGGTGGCCATCGGACTCGACCGGACCCATCAGCGCCGGGTGTCCTCGGTGCGGGCCCGTCGGACCGAGGCCGGCGTCTGCATCGAAGCCCGTCCGACCGTCGGCGCCGACATCGACCTCGAGGTCTACACCGCCGGTGAGCGCTCCGGCCTCTTGGCCGAGGTGCTCGACGTGCATGTCGAGGTGGTCTCGGCATCGTGACTGACAGCCTTCTCTCGTTCTCGCGACGATCCCTACGCGTTTTCGTGTGTGGATCGTCGCGAGAACCGGGAGGCCTGGTCACGCGGGCGTGAGGGCCAGGCCGGGCCCGGGGCCGTTCGGGCGGTCGGTGGTGGTGGGGGCCGGACAGGTGACCCCACTGGGCTGGGCCGACGCCCCGCGGATCACCGTCGATGACGCCGCCCTGACCTCGCCCGCACCGGTCGTCAGCGCGCTGCACGAGGCTTGGGCGCAGCGACGGCCGGTGGTCGTGGAACTGGCCGTCGATCCGGCCCGGTTCCGCAGCCCGGCTCGCATCGAGGGCGCCCCGTGGGAGGTGGGGGTCGACGTGGACTGCCCGGGAGACCGCCTGCACTTCCTGGTGTGGGCCAACTCGTGGGATGGGCGGGGCGACGAGGCGGTGTGGTGGTGGGGGGTCAAGGCGGCGCGACTCGCGCCGGGGACCAGGGCCACGCCAGCAGGCCCGGCGGATGTCGTGCTGGCAGACGGCGCCGCCCTCTGGGTCGACGGGGGTCCCCGACGCCCGTGGGACCCCGACGAGGTGGACGGGTTCGGCGTCGTCCACCGCGAGTCGGTGGACGCCGGGCGTCTCTCGGTGGACCCCCAACCCGAGGCTCCGACCGCCTCCCTGGCCGACGACCAGCGTGCGGCCGTGAACCATCTCTCGGGGCCGGCCCGGGTCGTCGCTCCGGCCGGGTCGGGCAAGACCCGGGTGCTCACCGAGCGGCTGCGCCACCTGCTCGTCGATCGGCGATGGGACCCGGCCTCGGTGCTGGCCGTGGCCTACAACGTCAAGGCCCGCGACGAGATGGTCGAGCGCACGCCCGGCATCGGGGGGCGCGTCCAGACGCTCAACGGGCTGGCGTACGGCATCCTCACCCGCCACCTCGGCACAGCCCCCGCCGTGATCGACGAGCGGGAGGTGCGGCGCCTCCTCGATCGGCTGGCCCCGTCGCGCCGCCACCGGGCCAACACCGACCCGATCGCCCCCTACATCGAGGCCCTCACCGAGGTCCGCCTCGGGCTGCGCGCACCCGAGCGGGTCGAGGAGGAGCGCGGTGACGTGCCCGGCTTCGCCTCGATGGTGGATCCGTACCGGGTCGAGCTGGCCCGACGGGGCGTGGTCGACTTCGACGAGCAGATCTGCGGCGCCGTCGAGGCTCTGCTGGGCGACGGGGAGCTGCGCCGATCGATCCAGGCCCGCCATCGCCACCTCCTCGTGGACGAGTTCCAGGACCTCACGCCGGCCCACGTGGTGCTGCTCCGCCTGGTCGCCGGACCGGCCCTCGACGTGTTCGGGGTGGGCGACGACGATCAGGTCATCTACGGCCACGCCGGCGCCGATCCGCGGTTCCTCATCGACTTCGCGTCGTGGTTCCCCGGCGGGGGCGAGCACGCCCTCGAGGTGAACCACCGGTGCGCCGGGCCGATCGTGGAGGCCGCGTCGACCCTGCTGGGATACAACCAGCGGCGGGTGGCCAAGGTGATCCGATCCCGGGCCGACGCTCCTGCTGGCCCTGAGGCCTTGCGCATCACCACCCATCCGTCGTCGGGTGGGGCCGAGGCCCTCGTGGCCACCGTTCGGGGCTGGCTCGAAGACGACGGCGCCGCGCTCGACCACATTGCCGTGCTGGCCCGGGTCCATGCCTTGCTGCTCGCCCCCCACGTCGCCCTGGTGGAGGCGGGGATAGGTGTCCGCTCGACCATCGGCCCCGAGCTCCTCGAGCGCACCGGGGCCCGCGCCGCGCTGGCCTACCTGCGCATCGCCGCCGAGCCGGCGGTGATCGCCCCCGAAGACCTGGCCGAGGTGTACCGGCGCCCCAGCAGGGGTTTGCCCCGCTGGATCACCAAGTGGTTCCGCCGGCCCATGACGGTCGCCGAGGTCGCCGCCATCGGCGACCGGATCGACGACGTCAAGGTGGCCGAGAAGATCACTGCCCTCGTCGCCGACCTGGGCATCGTCGCTGGAGCCGGCGGCGGGACCACGCGCCAGGCGCTGGAGACGATCCGCGACCGCATCGGGCTGGGGGAGGCGATGGCCGGACTCGACCGGTCCAAGGGCGGTGAGGGGTCGAGCCAGCTCGACGACCTCGAGGCCCTGCTCCAGGTAGCCGACCTGCACCCCACCCTCGACGGCTTCGAGGCCTGGCTGCGGTCTTGCCTGGCCGCCGGCCGGGCCCGGGGCCCTGCCGTGACGCTGTCGACGGTCCACCGCGTCAAGGGCCGCGAGTGGCCGCGAGTCGTGGTCACCGGCGTGACCGCTGGTCTGCTGCCCCATCGTCTGGCGGCCGACGAGGAGGAGGAGCGTCGGATACTGCACGTGGCCATCACCCGGGCTCGCGACGCGGTGGTGGTGCTGGGTGACGAGAGCCGCCCGTCGCCGTTCCTGGGCGAGCTCACCGGCGTGGCGCCCGTGCGCCCGGCCGAGCCGCCCGGACGGCACGCTCCAGGCCCGTCGACCGACGGCCGGGCGGATCGGCGCCGACGGGAGGGAGGCCGGGCCGCGCCGGGCGATGGGCTCACCGGCGAGGATGCGGTGAGGGAGGAGGCGCTGCGGGGGTGGCGCCGGGAGCGCAGCCGGAGCGATGGTGTCCCCGCCTACGTCGTGGCCTCCGACGCGACACTGAGGGCGATCGTCCAGCGGGCCCCGACAACATCAGCCGAGCTGGCCACCGTCGCCGGCATCGGCCCGGCCAAGCTGACCCGCTACGGCCCCGACATCCTCGCCCTGCTCGCCGAGCCGATCAGCGATGCGCCCGACGAGGACGGCCGCCCGCAAACGCCATGACGAGATGGGGCCGGTCTCCTTGTTCGAGGTGTCGCTCGAGGGCGTCGAGCTGAGTCGCCCAGAGCCCAGACGCCGCCGCAGAGGCTGCGATACTGGCCCGGTGAAGCTGCGCCGGCTGCTGGGACGAGGTGATCGCGCCGAGGAGGTCGCGGGCGACGACGACGCCACCGACGAGATCGCCGATGACGATGCCGGCGAGGTGGTGGCCGAGGATGACGATCGCGAAGGCGCCGACCGAAACATCGAGATCGAAGGCGACTCCGCCGACGAGGACGACAGCACCGACAGCGCCGACGCCGAGGACGCCTCCCACGACGACGAGGACAGCGACCACGACGATGCCGACCCCACCGATGTTGGCCCCGACGACGATGCCGGCGCCGAGGACCCCGTCACCGACGCCGACGCCACCGACGGGGACAGTGACGATGACGAGCAGGGGTCGGGCTACATCGAGTTCGAGCTGGCCGAGTGGGGGACGCGGGAGCGCAAGCTGCTCGACGGCGAGCTGGCCGCCGTGCGCGTCCGTCGGGCGTGGGAGGCCAGCACCCTGGTCGTCGCCGCATCCGATGCCGACGTCGTCGACGATCTCATCGATCTCATCGAGGAGCGCATCGCCCTCGACCTGTCCCCCGACGTCGAGCCCGTCGTCTACGAGGTCGGCGACTGGCCCCAGGGCCTCGAGGACCGCTTCATCGAGGCCCTGATCACCGGGCGGGTGGCCCACATGCGCGGTTACCGGGAGATCACCGTCGGCGTCGACGACGAGGAGAGGGTCGACGGGATCGTTGAGGACGTCACCAAGGCCTGGCAGGACGAGCAGGTCGCCGACGACGAGCTCGGCGGCCCCGACGCCCAGGATGTCCTCTCCGAGCTGTTCGTCAGCGCCGACCGACTGATGCACGACGCCTCGGACAAGGCAGCCACCGTCCGCTTCGACGATGCCGCCGACACCGCCACGACCATGTCGGTGCCGTTCGGTTTCATCGACGCCGACTGGGAGGCGATCACTGACCGTGTGTCGGGCCTGCGCGAGCTGCTGGGCGAGGCGGACTCGACCGACGACGAGATAATCGAAGCGGCCACCGCCCTGCGGTCCCACCTGCGCCCGTTGGTCTGACGGCCCCTGGTCGGGTTGACGGGTCGAAAACCAAGCCCCGCCGACCAGGGACGCCGTACACCACGCCGATACGGTGCCCTGATGGTCTTGGCCGAGCTGGAGGTCTTCCAGTCCCGTCCAATCGCGCCCACCCGGCGGGTGGCGCTGGGGGCCTGCCGGCTCCCGGTGACCCCCGCGCCCGGCTTCGGCGGCATCCTCCTCGGGGCGGTGGCGGGCGCCTTCATCGCCGGGGTCGACCACGACCTCCACGCCGACCTCGAGCTGCTCTCCCACCAGCTCGAACTCGGTCACAGCATCCCCCAGCCCCGCCTGCGCCATCGCCTGCAGACCGACCACATCGGGTTGAGCCGCCGCACTCACCGCTTGACCGGCGACGGGGAGCGCCTCCACCTCGAGCTGGACACCTCCGACGGCACGTCGGCCGGGCCTCAGGTGCTGGCCGTGCTCTACGCCACCGCCGGCCTGCCGATCGAGAGCCGCGGTCCGGTGATGCGGCTCGTCCGGCGTGGCCTGCATTGGCGGGGGACCGACATCGACCGTCTGATCGAGATGGTCAGCGGCAGGGACGGTGCCTTGCCCGGTGCGGTGGGCCGTTGGGCCGACCCCGAGGCCTGGGCCCTCGGGGTGCTGGGTTTGGCCGGTCCCATTGCGGAGCGCACCGACGTGCAGCGCCGCTTCCGGGAGCTGCTCCGGGTCGCCCACCCAGACCTGGGCGGCGGCACCAACGCCGCGGCCGAGCGCATCGCCGAGCTGACCGAGGCGCGCCGCATCCTGCTCGTCCCGTGACCGGCCCCCGCCCGGGAGGCGGACGCCGCGCCGGCGCCCTGCTCCTCACCCCCGGCGCCGGTAGCGGACGCGACCATCGCACCCTCGTAGCCGTCGAGCAGGCGGTCTCGCCCCTGCCGGTGGCCCGGGTCGACTTCCCCTACCGGCAAGAGGGGCGCAAGGCGCCGGACCGGGCGCCCAAGCTGATCGCCTGCATCGTCACCGAGGCCGATGCCCTGGCCGACGGGGCCGGCGTGGAGCCGGACCGCATCGTGTTCGGAGGCCGGTCGATGGGTGGTCGGATGTGCTCGATGGCTGTCGCCGAGGGCCTGCCTGCGGCCGGGTTGGTGCTGCTCAGCTACCCCCTGCACCCGCCGGGGAAGCCCGACCGGCTCCGCACCGAGCATCTGGCCGAGATCGCGGTGCCTTGCCTGTTCGTCAGCGGCACCAGGGACGCGTTCGGCACCCCGGCGGAGATGGAGGCGGCCACCGCCGCGATCGACGGACCGGTCACCCACGTCTGGCTCGACGGCGCCGGTCACGATCCGAAGGGCCACGACGCCGCCATCGCCGCCACCGTCGCCGGCTGGATCTCGGACCTCGGCTGACGTTCCACGGCGGCTCGGCGCGGTGCCATGCTGAGGCGATGAGCGATCCGACCGACATCAACGACTTCAACCAGGCGATCATCGAGGAGTTCCGGGCCAACGTGGGCAAGGTCGGCGGTCCGTTCGAGGGAGCACCGATCGTGTTGGTGCACACGGTGGGGGCCAAGAGCGGCGAGCCGCGCGTAAACCCGCTCGTGTACCGCCCCCTCGATGAAGATCCTGGAGGCGGCGAGGGCAGTAGCCGCATGGCCATCTTCGGGTCGGCCGCAGGGGCCGACCGCAATCCGGCCTGGTTCCACAACCTCAAGGCTCATCCCGACATCTCCATCGAGGTTGGAGCCGAGACC
>Ga0136640_10000640_pt1 | contig 13494 bp, 13 predicted proteins | sample AntDrymUQ8642106_2_FD_105498 | JGI IMG/M metagenome (GOLD analysis project Ga0136640, IMG submission 105498) | Polar desert sand microbial communities from Dry Valleys, Antarctica - metaG UQ864 (21.06) | ecosystem: Environmental > Terrestrial > Soil > Desert | place: Antarctica: Dry Valley...
AAACTTTTTAGATCTTGTTTAACGACTTTGTTTTTTGTTTTTTGATTAGTACAACTTACCTGTTCGCTTAGAATTGAAAGTTGAGAGTCAAGAAAATTTATCCGATTGACTTAAAACTTTTAATTTTCCATAAAAATCCATGAAATGTATATTATTTTTATTATTTTTCCTCTTCTTATTCTCTCCGTTTAACGTTGCCAATGCCCAATCGCCGAGTAAAATCTTGAAACAGGCAAGCAAAGCTCTGGGCAGTGAAAAGTCTTTGCAGAAACTCGTTTCCTGGCAGAAAAAAGGTTCGATTACGCGGGTTAAAGATGGCGCAATCGGCACTTATCAAGCGCAATCGGCGCAACCGAATTTTTACAATCAAAGTTATGATTTAAACGGTTTTGAAACAGAAACCGGATACAACGGTAAATCCGGCTGGGTGCGCAACTCGCGCGACGGTTTGCGAACTTTGACGGACAAAGCAAGCAGTAACTTTAAAGCCGAAGCCGCCTACCGAAATCTACGCTGGCTCAATTACAAAAAGGAAAAATCAAAAATTACGCTTGGCGGACAAGCAAACGTCAACGGCAGAGCTGCCAATATTATAAATTTGACAACCGCCAGAGGCGTTTCGATAAAATTGTATTTCGACGTGACGACCGCTTTTTTGCTCAGAGAAGAAATTCCTGCCGGTGATTTGATAAAGGTTTTTGATTACAGCGATTATCGTCCGGTGAGAGGAGTTCAGGAACCTTTCGCTATCAATGCAAAAATTGGCGAAGATATTTACGAAATTAAACTTGATCAGATTATTCATAACTTAGAGATTGCCGATTCGAATTTTGATTTCCCGAAGATTTCGAGTGAACCTCTGCCAGATATTCCCGCGCTTCTCGGGGAGCTTCAGGCAAATGAAGATAAGGTTGAAGATATTCTGGAAAATTATTCTTACACGCAAAAGAATATCAGCCGCACAATTGGAAAAGACGGCGTTTTGCGCGAAACCGAATCGGAAACTTCTCAGCTTTCTTTTTACAAAGGCAATCGCATCAACCGTTTAATTGAAAAAAACGGTAAGCCTCTCTCGGCGGAAGAACAAACCGACGAAGATAAAAAAGTGCAGAAACGTGTGGCGGAAATCGAAAAGGAAATTGCCAAAAAAGAAGCGCAAATCGTTAAACAATCAGCAAATGGAACGCCCGAAGAGGAAAATAGACGCATTTCGACCGCTGAAGTTTTGCGGGCTTCGCGACTAGTCAATCCGCGGCGCGAACGTTTTCGCGGGCGTGATGTAATTGTTTTCGATTTTGAGCCTAATCCCGCTTTCGATTTCAAAAACGCCAAAAGTTTTCTGAAATTTTTCGGCAAAGTCGGCGGCGCAATGTGGATTGACGAAAAAGACAAACAAGTTGCGCGCATCGAAGCTGTTTTGTTTGACAATTTCAAAGTTGGCGGCGGACTTTTGGCAAGCTTAAAAAAAGGCGCGTCATTTACGCTCGAACAAGAACGCGTGAACGATGAAATATGGCTGCCCTCGTCTGCCGATATTAATTTGTCGGTGAAGGTTTTGTTGGTTAAAGGAATCAACGTCAATCAAACAATAAAATCCTACAATTATCGAAAATTCAAAACGGAAGTTAAAGACTCGAAAGTTGATGAGATAAATAACTAGTTCAAGGTTTGAAGTTCAAAGTTTTCTGTTCGTTTTTGTATTTTTAGATTGGACTTTAATTTTATAATAATCAAAAATGAACGCTAATTTTTAACTTCAAACCTTGAACTCTAAATTTATGCGACGCGCGATTTTCCCCGGTTCTTTCGACCCTCTGACCAACGGACACCTCGACATCATCGAGCGAAGTGTCAATTTATTCGATGAAATTGTCATCGCCGTTTTAAATAACTCCGACAAAAACCCGATGTTTTCCGTCGAAGAGCGATGCGCCGTCATAAAAGAAGTTTTGCCAACCATCGATAATGGCAAATGTCATTTGATCGTTGACAGTTTTCAGGGACTGCTTGCTGATTACGCCAAGAACAGGCAAGCGCAAGCGATTGTGCGCGGCATTCGCGCCATTTCCGATTACGAATATGAACTGCGGATGGCTTTGATGAACCGCCGTTTAGAGCCGAAGATTGAGACGGTTTTTTTGATGGCGGCGGAAGAATATTCTTACGTCAGTTCGCATTTAATGAAACAAGTTTTCACATTGGGCGGGCGCGTTGAAGGTTTAGTTCCGGCTTTGGTTGAAGCGAAAATGCGCGAGAAATTAGAAAACAAAAAATGAAAAATGGAAAGTGGAAGGGGGAAAATTATTGAGTTTTTCATTACTCGCCGATTTAAATTTGCGTGTCTCTTCATCTTTATGTCTCTGCGTTAAAATCTTTAAATGATTCTAGAAGTTCATCATGCACAAATCACTATTCCAGAAAACGCCGAACAGGTGGCGCGGAGGTTTTATTGTGATTTTTTAGGTTTAAAGGAAATTCCGAAACCCGAATCGCTGCAAAATCGCGGCGGATTCTGGCTCGAAATTGGAAGTTTTCAAATCCACATCGGTATGGAAGATGATTTTGACCGCACAAAAACAAAAGCTCACGTTGCTTATTTAGTCAAAAACCTGCAAAGTTGGCGCGAAAAATTAGCAGAAAAAAAGATAGAAATTATCGAAGGCATTCCCGTGCCGAACTTTCGTCGTTTTGAGTTTCGTGACCCATTCGGAAATCGTGTAGAATTTCTTGAGAAAATTTAATAATGGTAAATGGTTAATGGTTAATTATTAGACGAGGTTGTTTTACCATTTACCACTAACCTTTTACCATTTACGATTATGAACTCATTTACCGCTTCCAGAAACGTCCAGAAAATGCAGTCTTCCTCAACGATGAAAGCCGCCCAAGCCGCTGCTCAATTACGCGAGGAAGGACACGACGTAATTGATTTGACTTTGGGCGAACCTGATTTTCAAACACCCGAATTTATCAAAGAATACGCTTGGGAGGGTTTGCAGAAAGGCTTAACGAAATACACGCCCACCGCCGGACTGAAAAGTTTTCAGGAAGCCATAACCGGATTTTACGCTCGTGAATTTAGTACGGACTTTTCACCGAAGGAAATTGTTGCTACCTGTGGCGGAAAGCAAGCACTTTTCAATGCGGCTTGCACTTTATTAAATCCGGGCGATGAAGTGTTAATTCCAAAACCATACTGGGTAACGTTTCCCGAAATCGTTAATTTTTTAAGTGCGAAAAATGTTTTTATCGAAACAGTGGAAACTGATTTTGTTTTAACCGCCGAACAAGTTAAAAATTCAATCACCGACAAAACCAGACTGCTTATCTTAAATTCGCCGAATAATCCGACGGGTCGCGTAATTCCGCCGGATGAAATGCGGAAAATTGTTGAAGTCTGCGCCGAAAACGAGGTTTATGTTTTAACCGATGAATGTTATTTATTTTTCGCGTATCCACCCGCAGAAGTTTTTACGTCCGCGAGTTTGCCCGAAAAATTAAGAAAACATGTCTGCGTTGCCGGTTCATTTTCCAAAACCTACGCCATGACGGGCTGGCGCATCGGTTATACAATTGCCAACGAAGAATGGTCAATGCAGATGTCCAAAATGCAAAGTCATTCGACTTCACATCCGACTTCATTTGTGCAATACGCCTGTGCGCGGGCGATGGAAAATCACGCCGATTCAAAAAAGGCGGTGAATTCCATGCTTTCAGAATATGAAGCGCGTAAGAATTGGCTGATTCCCGCTTTGCAAACAGTTGAGGGCTTCAAGTGCGCTCAACCGGAAGGCGCGTTTTACGCTTTTGTTGATGTGCGCAAAATGCTCGGCGGCAAATTCAAAACGTCCGCCGAAATATCAGATTTATTATTGAAAGAAGCACACGTTGTGGTCACTGACGGCAAAGGTTTCGGCGCTGACGGTTTTTTGCGAATCTCCTACGCGACTTCGATTGAGAATCTGCAAAAAGCTGTCGAGCGAATGAAAAATTTATTAAATGCGGAAAAGAAAATTTCCTTCCGCCAGTAGAATCTGATGTTTTAAACATTGTTTGTCAAAGTATAAATTCTACGAATTTCCCCCCGTCATCATTAAGCCGATTTCCTCGTTGCTCGTTTTTTTTGGATTGACTTCGCCGACAATTTTTCCTTTACGAATAACCAGCAGCCTGTCTGCCAATGCTGTTACTTCTTCGAGTTCGGCAGAAACCAGCAAAACAGCCGTTCCCGTGTCTCTTAAAGCGATTAATTTGCGGTGAATAAATTCAATAGCGCCGATGTCAACGCCGCGTGTCGGTTGGGAAACTAATAAAAGTTTTGGATTAAGTTCAAACTCGCGCCCAATAACAAGTTTTTGCTGATTGCCGCCCGAAAGTGATTTGGCGGGAAGTTCCGCGTTTGGCGGTCGCACATCAAAATTTTCGATAATTTCTTGCGTTCTTTTGTTTATCGCCGAGTTGTTAAAAAGACCGCCAACGCTTGAAATAGGCTGCCGGTAATGCACGCCGAGTATTGAATTTTCCGTTAAATCCGAGTTGAGAAGCAATCCGCGTTTGTGGCGGTCTTCGGGAATATGCCCGATGCCGAGTTCCTTGCGCGCACGCGCGTTTGTGTTTGTAATATCTTTACCAAAAAATTCGACGTTTCCGCGAACATTCGCCGGCGGCACGAGTCCTGCTAAAACTTCAATCAATTCGGTTTGCCCGTTTCCTTCGATGCCCGCGATACCCACAATCTCGCCCTCTTTGACTTCAAACGAAACGTCGTTTAATGCTTCACCATGCGCATTTCGAACCGAAAGATTTTGCACTTTTAGAATTGTTTCCCGCGGATTCGCGTCAGTCTTTTCGACTCTCAACAAAACGTCGCGTCCGACAATCATCCGCGCCAAATCTTTCGTGTTTGTATCAGATGTTTTCACATTGCCGACCGTTTTGCCGTCGCGCATGACGGTCACAAAATCGGAAATTGCCAAAACTTCTTCGAGCTTATGGGTAATAATAACAATTGTTTTGCCTTGGTCGCGCATTCGGCGCAAAATACCGAAAAATTCCTCGACTTCCTGCGGGGTTAAAACGGCGGTCGGTTCGTCTAAAATTAGAAGCTCGGCGTTACGGTAAAGGGCTTTGAGCAATTCGACGCGCTGTTGTGCGCCAACCGACAAATCTTCGATCAGAGCGCGCGGATTAACGCCCAAACGCAATTCATTTGAGAGTTGTAAAATATCTTGATTTGCTTTTTCTAAATCCAGATTCGCTACGCCGCCGGTTTCCGCGCCCAAAATAATGTTTTCGGCAACGGTCATCGTGTCAACAAGCATAAAATGTTGATGCACCATTCCGATTCCGAGCGCAATTGCATCGTGCGGTGATTTAATATTTACGGATTTTCCATCAACAAAAATCTCGCCTGAATCAGTCTTGTAAAAGCCGTAGGCAACACGCATCACGGTTGATTTGCCCGCACCGTTTTCGCCGACAATGGCGTGAATCGTTCCCGGCTCAATTTTGATTGAAACGTCTTTGTTGGCAACGACATTTCCGAAAGTTTTGGTTATGTTTTTTAATTCGAGCATTATTTAGAAAATTTAGTAAATGTGTCGTATGAGACAATTAGCAAACCGATTAGCATAGCGCTCACCATTAGTGCGGTCAGCAGTTTTCCAGACCCGTATTTTTCCGGCGAACAGTTTTTCAAGCCAATAAGCAGAAAGCCCGCACCCAACAGAGAATTCCCTAAGAAAGACAACTCAAATTTGTCGAGAAATGAAAAAATCAACAAAGCAATCAAGTTGAAAACCATCATAAAACTTCCGAGGTAAACTAAAAATTTGTTGGCGACCGGATGTTTGTCGGCTGATATGTCAGTCATATTATTCGACATAAATATTTCTCCAAGTCATTGTACTATTTCTACCAAAAATATCTCACACACGAAGATTTCCTAACGATTTTCAGTCCAATATTCTGGTTTTGAACAAATCTCAAAACGCCGCCCAAAACCAGAAAAATCAAACCGGCTGCGATGATAAACTGTAAGCCTAAAATAAACAGAAGATTGAATTGAAAGTTAATGGCTTAACATTTTTTCCCCTTCGTTTCATTTCGCCATCGCGTCAGTTACTTTTATCTCGCCAGCCACGATTTTTCCTTTTGCTTCTTCGACCTTCTGCAAAATCTCAGGTGAAATCAAACTCTTATTGTTGTCGTCCATCGCGTAAGCGACGCCGTCTTTATCGAGTCCGAAGGTGTGAAAGCCGCCTTGAAAATTTCCGCCGAGAACTTCTCGGGCGACATCATAAACTGCGTTGTCCACACGCTTCACCATTGAAGTTAAAACAAAACCGGGCTTTTGTCCGTTTTGATTTGAATCAACGCCGATGACGAATTTATTCGCTTCATTGGTTGAATTTTTACCGAATTGCTCAACTGCATCGAACGCGCCCAAACCGGAATTTCCCGCTGCCGTAAAAATCACGTCCGCGCCGTTGTTTATCTGATTTAATGCGAGTTCCTTGCCCTTGCCCGGATTGTTCCACGCCGAATCTGTTACGCCGACATAATTGGCAATGACCGTCACATTCGGATTGACAGATTTCGCGCCTTCTTCATAGCCGGTTTTGAAGCGGTGGATAAGCGGAATATCCATTCCGCCGACAAAACCTAAAACGCCGGTCTTCGATTTTTGCGCGGCAATCATTCCGACCAGGTAGGAACCTTCGTGTTCGCGAAAAACAAGCGACGCAACATTTGGCAGAGGCTTGCCGTCTTTACCCATAATAACGCCGTCCACAATCGCAAATTTGATGTTCGGGTAATCGGTCGCTACCTTTTGCATAATCGGTCCTTGCGCAAAACCGACACCGATTATTAAATCAAAATTCTTTTCGGCAAACGCCCGCATCGCCGGTTCAATCGAAGTCGGATTTCCCGGTTCGACATCGTAAAGGCTGATGTCGAGTTCTTTTTCAGCGCGCCTTACGCCTTCCCACGCCGCGGCATTAAATGAACGGTCATTTTTACCGCCGATGTCAAAAACGATTCCAACCTTTATTTTGCCTTCCTTTCTTGTCGCGCTCGAGTTTACAGCACATGAAGAAAGGACAGAAATAAAAATACTGAGAATAATTAAACTAAGTAAATTTTTAATGTTCATAACAAATTACGATAAGATTATTTCTTTAATCAACTGAAATTTTCCCGTTGGTTTTTCGTTGCTAATTTTATACGCATTGACTAATTTTTGGTAGATTAAATTTGCCTGAGTTTCGTTTCTACAAAAAATAAAACCCAATGTTCCACCCGCCTCTACTTTGCCACCGAGTTTTTTCACGCATTGGAAGCCAACGGCAAAATCAATTTTATCTTCCATCTTTATTCTGCCGCCGCCAATTTCAGAAACGGCTTCGCCAATCGCGGTTGCGTCAATCTCCGTTATAAAACCTGCCGTTTTCCCTTTTATCTCAATTTTAAGTAAGCTCTTGTCAAGCAATTTTTCAGGTCTATCACATACGTCGGGATTTCCGTTTTGGAGCTCAATATTTTGCCGGAATTTTTCTAACGCTTTGCCGCTTTCCAGAGAATTTTGAATCTTGAGTCTTGAATCTTGAATTGTCTCGGCAACTCCGCATAACACAAGCATTCGCGCTGCAAGTTCAATTGAAAGTTCAAGAACCGGCGACATTTTTGCGTCAGTTTCACCGCGCAAAATTTTGATACTTTCAAAAACCTCTAACGTATTACCGACGAATTTTCCGAGCGGCTGATTCATATCAGAAATCACGGCTTCGGTTTTAACGCCGAAAGCATTTCCCGTTTTGACAAGAGCCGCGGCTAATTTTTTTGCATCAGCACTTTTTTGCATAAACGCGCCACTTCCCGTTTTTACGTCCAGCACAAGTGCGTCAAGTCCTTCCGCCAATTTTTTGGACATAACCGAAGATACAATCAGCGGAACAGATCCGACCGTCGCGGTTGCGTCCCGCAGCGCATAAAGCTTTTTATCGGCGGGAGCAAGCCTTTTTGTTTGTCCCGACATTGCAAAACCGCATCTTTTAATGACTTGTTTGAACTGTTCGGTTGTCAGATTCACATTGTAGCCGACGATTGACTCGAGTTTGTCGAGCGTTCCGCCGGTGTGTCCGAGTCCGCGCCCTGAAATCATCGGCACAAAAACTCCGCACGCCGCAACCATCGGCGCAATTATCAGAGATGTTTTATCGCCGACGCCCCCTGTCGAGTGTTTATCGGCTTTTGGTGCGTCAATGTGCGAGAAATCGATAGAATCGCCGGATTCGAGCATCGCCTTTGTTAAATTATTTTGTTCATCGAGCGAAAATCCCCTGAGAAATATTGCCATCAAAAGCGCGGAGGTTTGATAATCAGCCCAGGTTTCATTTGTGATACCGCTGACAAAAGCGTTTATCTCTTGCTGAGACAATTCCTTACCGTCGCGTTTGTTAGCTATAATTTCTTGTGGATGCATTTATAAAAATTTTTATCTTAAAAGGTTTCGATAAAATACTTACGCAAAAATTGCCGAAAGCATTTATTTTTTAAAAAATTTCTGGCATAATAAACTTATTATGAAGATGAAATTTATCGCAGCCATAGTCGCATTCTCCGCAACCTTTTTCTTTTCCATTCTGCTGGTCGGTTTCCCCAAAACAAATTATAGTCTGCAACATCAATGCAGCAACCAAAAACTACACAGAGTAACTTCTCTACTGCAGCAAGACATCGCTTTCGGACACAAGAGAGATGCTCAAGCATATTCCTTATACCGCCGAAATGATTCTTCCACATCAATTTATACTTCAACCGAATACGCTGAAATTGTAACAGAATACGTCCGCAACTCGGAAAGTTTGGATGATACAACGCTGCCGCAGGATTTTCGCTTCGCTTGGCGCAATCATATGAAGGCTTGGCACGAACACGCAACTTTTCTTAATCAAGCTGAAGAATCTTTTTTCAATGAAGATATAAACAGAAGTGAATTTTTTGAAGTGTTCTGGATGCAAGACCAAGAAATTACCGATACTTGGCGCAAAGTAGAAGTAGTCGGCAGAAAATACGGTGCTAATGTGCAGTATTGACTTGTTCAAGTTTTAGAATTCTTGAATAATTAATTGGTTTTTTCCAGCAGAATTACGGCTTCGGCTTTTATTGCTTGGCACTTTCCGACTGCGTCGACGCCTTCGCCGGTTTTCGCTTTAACGCTCACCCAATCAATTTCAATTTCCAAACTGCGTGCCAGATTTTCGCGGATAGCATTTATATACGGGCGCAGTTTTGGTTTTTCCAAACTAATAATTGAATCAATGTTAACCACTGCAAAACCTTTTTGCTTCATCAAACGCAACGCTTCTGCCAAAAATACGAGACTGTCTGAGCCTTTCCATCGCGCATCTTTGTCTGAAAAATGCGAACCAATGTCGCCTAAAGCAAGCGCGCCCAAAATTGCATCCGTAACCGCGTGAAAAAGCGCATCGGCATCGGAATGCCCGACTGCGCCTAACTTAGAATCAATTTGAATCCCGCCCAATATTAACTTTTTGCCTGCTTCGAGGCGGTGAACATCATTACCGAATCCGATGCGATACATAACTTTTGATAAATAAATTTCAAAACTAATTTTTAGATTTCTGTATCACGAAGAAAAAACTCCGCAATCATTCTATCTTCGGGATATGTAATTTTGATATTTTTTGCGCTTCCCTCAATGACGGTAATTTCAAAGCCTAGTTTTTCCACTAAAAAACATTCGTCAGTTGCATTCTCGTTCAGGTTATTTTCGGCAAAGGCGCATTTTAATATTTCATAACGAAATGCCTGCGGTGTTAAAGCGCGTTTTAAACGCCGACGGTCAATTGTCTTAGTAATTTTGCCGTCTGCGACCTCTTTAATAGTGTCAGTTACATCTGCCACCAAACACGCCGCTCCTGTTTCTTTGGCTTTTGTCACAACTTGAGTAATTTCATCTATGGAAACAAAGGGGCGGGCGCCATCGTGAACGACAACAACTTCAACATTTGGCTGCTCGATTGAATTAAGTCCATTCAAAACTGATTTAGTTCGAGTCTTTCCACCTGCAATTATTTTATTGAGCTTTCTTATATGATAATTTTCAGCAATATCCGAAAAATTTGCTAATTCATCGGCAGGTAAAACAAGAACGATTTCATCAATCACAGGGCAGGATTCAAAGCGTAAAAGCGTATGAACGATAACGGGTTTTCCAAGAATCTCAAAAAATTGTTTGGGCGTTTTTGTACCGAATCTTTGACCGCCTCCGGCAGCAACAATAACAGCGATGTTCATAGTCGGATGGTCGGAATAGATTATGAGTTTTCAGTTACCCGATATTAAACGGCTGGGGAAACTTTTCTGTTTGTAATAACTCAATTTTTTTATTCTTCAACGATTGTCGGTTCACGCAGTTGCTGCGTCGCTTTACGAAAAGTCGTGGCGCGTGATTCGTGAATATTAGTTGAATTTTCGTAATTGTCCTCTTTTTCTTCCCACAAACGTCCGAAAATCATTTTTCCGGCAGTCGTCTGTAAAACACTTGTCACCGCAACATCCGCCGTCTTACCAATCAACCGCCGCGCATTATCAACCACAACCATTGTGCCGTCGTCCAAATAAGCCACTCCCTGATTGTATTCCTTACCTTCCTTCAAGATAAAAACGCGCATTGCTTCGCCCGGAAGAACGACCGGTTTCAGCGCATTGGCAAGTTCGTTTATATTGAGAACATTTACGCCGCGCAACTGTGATACTTTATTAAGATTAAAATCGTTGGTCACGATAACGGCTTCCAGTTCTTTACCGAGTTCAATCAATTTTAAGTCAACTTCTTTGACCGCCGGAAAATCGGTTTCGATAATTTGAATATCGAGATTGCTGTTGTTGCGAAGACGCTGCAGCATATCAAGCCCGCGTCGTCCGCGTTGGCGTTTTGATGAATCAGGCGAATCGGCTACTTGTTGAAGCTCGGTTAAAATAAACTGCGGAATTATTAATGTCCCGCCGAGAAATCCGGTTTCCGCCACGTCTGCAATGCGACCGTCAATAATGACGCTGGTATCGAGAACTTTATAATCCCGCTTGGAAAGATTTTTATCGCTGAAAATTCCGCCGAGTGCTGAAAGGTCTAAAAATTCACCTTTTGCCGCGCCGACCATCAAGCCGATATATGCCATAAAAAATGCCAGCGCAACCGTCAGGAAAGTTTTCATCTCGGCATTAACAGCCGTTGTTTCCTGCGAACTTATCAGCATTCCAATCAGATATGCCCCAACAATTCCGAGAGTTGAACCGATTGCCGCACCGATTAAAGTTTTAAGAGAAGCGCGGCGCGCCCGCATTTCAAAACCGATGACAAAAAGCGCGATGATAATTCCGAAAATTGCCGAAATAAATTGTCTTGTTCCCCTGCCCATCGCTTCCGAAAGATGCGTAGTTTGCGACAGAGGATTCAGCAAATAACCCATTAAGGCTAAAAGTAAGATAAATATTATTCTAATTATGACAACATCGAGTTTCATATCAGATAGATTTTAACACGAATTAAATTTTATGAATAACGTAAATTAATGCTTGAGGTTTGCATTAATCGATTGTTAAAACGCAACTTTTAAATTAATTTTTTTTAGTTTTGCGAGCATTTTCAAGTCTTTTAATAAAACAAAAGCGATTCGTCGTGAATCGCTTTTGTTAATGTTAAAAAATAATTTATCAGTTTTACCTGCTGCCACCGGAACTGCCGCTGCCTCCACCTGAACCACCTGATCCACTACCTCCAGAGCCGCTGCCGCCTCCAGAACCGCTACCTTCTCCGGAGCCGCTTCCACCGCTTGAGCCGCCCTGACCGCCGGAGCTACCGCTGCTCCCCGAGCCACTTCCGCCCGAGCCGCCGCTGCTTCCACCGGAGCCGCTACCTCCTCCGGAGCCGCCCTGACCACCAGAGCCGCTACCACCGCCCGAGCCGCTTCCGCTACCCGAACCAGATTGACCGCCACCGGAACCGCCAGAGCCACTTCCGCCGCCCGAACCGCCTTGCGAGCCGGATTTCCCGCCGCCTTGTGAACCACCCTGACCGCCGGAGCCGCTGCTGCCCGAACCACCCTGTCCACCTGAACCGGATTGTCCGCCCGACCCGCTTTGTCCTCCGCCTGAACCGGATTGTCCACCTGAACCACCAGAGCCGCTACCTTCAGAACCGGAACCTCCTGAACCGCTTCCTCCTCCGGAACCAGAACCACCCGATCCACCTTGTGAACCGGATTGTCCGCCCTGTCCACCGCTGCCTTGTCCTTGACCGCCGCCTGATTGCCCTTTATTTTCTCGGTCTTGGTTATCTTGGTCTTGATTGTTAGCCATTTTTTTCTCCCTGATTGTAAAATTCTCATTCAGTCCAATTACTTAATCTAGAATTTGAACCAAACGAGTAATAAAACTTGTATACAAAAATCGTGCCAATAATATGCGTCGTTTTTTAACATTTTTGTTGTTTAATCAAGTAAAATGTACTCTACAAATACGCACTTTTTGACAAATGAAAAAATTTCTTTTTTATTTGTCTGAATTTGTTACAACATTGTTAAGTTTCTTTATGGCAAAACAACCTGCAACAATTTATGTTTGTCAAAACTGCGGCAACCAAGAACGCAAATGGCAAGGAAAATGTGAAGACTGTGGTGAATGGAATACTTTCGTAGAAGAAAAATTTCGCCCGACGGCACAACCAATCGGAAAAGGTTCGACAGCGATTAGTACGCGGCAGTTTCGTGAAACAAAGCCTATTTCCTATAACGAAATTGAATCGCAGGACGACGCGCGAACCTCAAGTGGGATTGAGGAATTTGACCGAGTTCTCGGCGGCGGAATCGTCGCCGGTTCGCTTGTTTTGATCGGTGGAAGTCCCGGAATTGGAAAATCAACGCTTGTCGCGCAAGTTGCTGACAAGTTAAGCGCAAGCGATTTAAAGGTTCTTTATGTTTCTGGCGAAGAATCTGAAAGGCAAATTAAAATGCGCGGCGAAAGATTAGGTTTAAATGCCGACAATCTTTTTCTGCTGCCCGAAACAAATCTCGAAACGATTCTGGACGAAACCGAAAAATTAAAACCCGACGTGATAATTGTTGATTCAATCCAGACGGTTTTTTCACCGAGAATCGAATCTGCCCCCGGCTCGGTCAGTCAAGTCCGCGAAGTCGCCGGACAATTTATGATGTTTGCGAAAAGCACGAATGTTCCCGTTTTCCTCATCGGTCACGTGACAAAAGAAGGCTCAATAGCTGGACCGAAGGCACTCGAACATATCGTTGATACGGTGCTTTATTTTGAAGGCGACCGCCATCATAATCATCGGATTATACGCGCGACGAAAAATCGTTTCGGCGCAGCAAACGAAATCGGCATTTTTGAAATGACAAATGCCGGTTTAATTCCGGTTGGAAATCCGTCGGAAGTGTTTTTGCAGGAGCG
>Ga0136640_10000642_pt1 | contig 13488 bp, 18 predicted proteins | sample AntDrymUQ8642106_2_FD_105498 | JGI IMG/M metagenome (GOLD analysis project Ga0136640, IMG submission 105498) | Polar desert sand microbial communities from Dry Valleys, Antarctica - metaG UQ864 (21.06) | ecosystem: Environmental > Terrestrial > Soil > Desert | place: Antarctica: Dry Valley...
GCGGCTGCCTCAAATCGCCGAGCTTCCTGGGATCGAGCCTGAGGCCGGCCTTGCGAAGATCGTCCGCGATGGTCGGCGTCTGGTTGGGAAGCCACATCCCCTCCTCGGCGAAGGCAGGTCCGGCAAGCGCAACGGCCGCGGTCGCGGCAAGCAAAATGTTACGCATACTATCCTCTTGTTCTTTGGGTCTTAAGCGCCGCTGGAGCACGGCGGTTCCGGTTTCAGGCGGCGTAGCGTGCCGCGGTCTTGGCAGCGACATCCTCCGCGCTCACTCCGGGAGCCAGTTCGATCAGCCGGAAGTCGCTCGCATGATCGGTCCGCTGGAACACGGCAAGGTCGGTGATCACCATGTCGACGACGTTCCTGCCGGTCAGCGGCAGCGTGCATTCGGGGATGAACTTGGGATCGCCGCTCTTCGCGTTATGCTCCATGACGACGATGATCTTCTTAACGCCGGCGACGAGGTCCATCGCTCCGCCCATGCCCTTGATCATCTTGCCCGGAATCATCCAGTTGGCGATGTCGCCGCCCTGGCTCACTTCCATCGCCCCGAGCACGGTCAGGTCGATATGCCCGCCCCGGATCATCGCGAAGCTGTCTGCCGAGGAGAAATAGCTCGACGACGGCAGCTCGCTGATCGTCTGCTTGCCTGCGTTGATGAGATCCGGATCGACCTCGTCATCATAAGGGAAGGGCCCAATTCCGAGCATCCCGTTTTCCGATTGGAGCGTCACCTCCATTCCCTCGGGGATGTTGTTCGCCACCAGCGTCGGAATGCCGATGCCAAGATTGACGTAATAACCGTCGCGCAGCTCCTTGGCGGCGCGTGCGGCCATCTGGTTGCGGTCCCAGGGCATTCAGGCGGCCTTTCTTTTGGCAGGGGCCAGCACGCGATCGAGGAACGCGACGCTGTCGGCCAGAACCGGGCCTTTCCCCCGGAAGGGCTTGGAAAGCGCCATGATGATGTCCTCATGGTCGAGGCCGGAATAGTTGCGCAGTTCGACCGGCGCGCCGAGCGCTTTTAGCGCGGCGGTCAGATTGATCGCGTTCCTCGGGCGAACGGTGATGTCCTCGGTTGCGGTGACGAGCAGAAGCGGCGGGGCATCGCGGCGGGCGAAGCGGATCGGCTGAGTGATTTGGGGGTCAGCGACGCCCGCCATGGCATCGACCGCGCGCTTCGAGGTCCAGGGGTAGAAATCATACGGGCCGCACAGCCCGACACCGGCGCGCACGATGTTGGGATCGACCCCCGCCGCTTTCAGCCATTGCCGGTCGAGCGCGAGCATGGCGACGGTGTAACCTCCCGCCGAATGCCCCGCCAGCGCCAGCCGCGAGGCGTCGCCGCCGAAGCGCGCGATGTTGTCGCGTGTCCAGCGGACGGCATCGGCGCCGTCCTGAAGGAAGGCGGGGAAACGCACGCCCGGCACCTTGCGGTAGTCCGGGACGACGACGACGAACCCGCGCGCTACAAAGGCGCGCGCGGCAAAGCCGTAATCCTGCCGCCGCCCCTTCACCCAGCCGCCGCCGTGATAAAAGATTAGCACCGGGCGCGATGCGGCCCCGCGCTGCGAAGCCCAGACGTCGAGCGTCTGCCCGCGTGCCCCGAACGCGACCCCTGTGGCGACGCGCTCGACTCCGCTGCCGCCGCCGCTGGCGAGGTCGAGCGCGTTGAGCGCTGCCGGCGGCGAGCAGGCAGCCGCGCACATCGCCAGCGCTGCTGCGACGGCGGCACAGACGCTCCCTCGCTTGGCGGCCGGCAGGTCACGCGCAACGGTCATTCGGTCGCGCGCCTCGGAGTCAGATAAGGCCATGCCCGCCACGTACCGACGACATATGCAATCCCGTAGATCAGAACGATCAGCGACGACCACAAATCGAAGCCGCTCAACGGCTCCAGATCGAACGCGAGCGCGGGCAGGAGTGCGAACGCGCGCAGCAAGTAAATCGCGCTGATCGCGACCAGGCCAGTCCGCATCAAGGGAAGGCGCCGGATCGCGCCCGCTCCGGCGAACGCATAGCCTGCCCAGATCGCCAGCACGATCGCGATGGCAAGCGTCACCAGGGCCGGCATCGGGTCTCCCCGCTCGGCGGCCTGGGCCATCGCCTCGCCCGCGCCGAAAAACCGATACCATTCCGCCCCGCCGACAATGATCGCCAGATGGAGCAGTGCCGCGAACAGACTCAGCCAGCCGCCCGCGATCAGCCAGGGATTGCGACCGGCCGCTTGCCTGTTCGAAGCCGCTGCCTCGCCCGCGGCGATCACGCCGCCTCCCGCTCGCGGGTCATCCGAAACTCGATCTTCTTGTCGTACGGGCTCCCAAGGATCATCCGCTTCACATAGATGCTCGGCAGATGGACGCAGTCCGGATCGAGGCTGCCGGCGGGCACGATCTCCTCGACCTCGGCGACGCACACGCGCCCTGCGGTCGCCATCGGCTGGTTGAAGTTGCGCGCGGTCTTGCGGAACATGAGGTTTCCGGCCTCATCGGCCTTCCAGCCCTTGATGATCGACAAATCGGCGCGGATGCCGCGTTCGAGGATATAGTCTTCGCCGTCGAAGCTCATGACCTCCTTGCCCTCGGCGACCTGGGTGCCGACCCCGGTCTTGGTGTAGAAGCCCGGGATGCCCGCACCGCCTGCCCGGCAGCGCTCGGCGAGCGTCCCCTGCGGGCAAAATTCAACCTCCAGCTCGCCGGCGAGATACTGCCGCTCGAATTCCTTGTTCTCGCCGACATAGGAGGAGATCATCTTCTTCACCTGCCGCGTGCGCAGCAGCTTGCCGAGGCCCTCATTGTCGATGCCGGCATTGTTCGACGCGATGGTGAGATCCCTGACCCCCGACGCCTGGATCGCGTCGATCAGCCGCTCAGGGATTCCGCACAGCCCGAACCCGCCCGCGCACAACGTCATTCCGTCGAACAGTAATCCTTCGAGCGCAGCCTCGGCATTGGGATAAATTTTCTGCATCGCGTAGATCCCGTCGGTTCAGCCTTAGCCAGACCGCGTCGGCCGGGTCAACGCGACCTGCACTTCCCGTGCTCCGAGTGTTCTTGACACAATAAATATATCTATTACTCTGCCTTATAGAGTTCTCTGGAGACCCGTATGACCAGTTCAATTTATGAGGCGACCGACGACCTCCAATATGTTCGAAAGCTTGCCGAAAGCGGCGTCAATGCGCCGCTGCTCGGCGGCCGTTTCATGCTTTGGTGGGGCCTGCTTCTGACCATCGCCTACACCGCGCATCATTTCGCGCTCAACGGAATGATCGGCGATCGGGACACGATCTTTGCCTGGATCTGGCCTCCCTTCGGCGTGATCGGCGTGGCCGGCCAATTTCTCCTGATGCGCAGCATGCCGGCGAAGGCAGGTGCGGGTTCGGCCGGGAACCGGGCGTCGCGTCTGGTGTGGGTCGCAGCCGCAGTGACCATCGTCTCGATGGTCATCGGCTCAGCCATCGCAGCCGACAATGGCGCCCGCCCCGCCACCTTCGATTGGGTCGCCCCCGTAGCGTTCGCGGTCTACGCGTGCGCGCTGATCGTCACCGGCGGCCTGTCGGGCAACCGCATCATCGTGGCCGCTGGGGCGGGTGCGGCGATCATGGTCGGTCTTTTCACCGCCCTCATTCTTCATTCCGATCGCTACCTTGTGGCCGCGGCCGGGATTGCGTTCACCGTGTTCCTGCCAGGGCTTTTGCTGCTGCTGGCTGAGCCGCGGTCGCAGGAATAAGCGTCATGGGAGAGGAGAGCCCGTTCGATCACAACGGGATCGACGAGGTCATACATGGCCGAATTCGGCTTGGCATCGTGGCCTATCTCTCGAGCGTTGAGTCCGCGCTGTTCTCGGAGCTGCGCGACAAGGTCGGCGCCACCGACGGCAATCTCGGCGCCCACATCAAGAAGCTCGAGGATGCTGCGTACGTGCGGGTGAACAAGAGCTTTGTCGCGCGAAGGCCGCAGACGCGGATGATGCTTACCGCCGCCGGACGCGCGGCATGGCGGCGCTGGCTGACCCGTATGGAGACCCTTGCCGTGGCCTCTCGAAATCAGCCCACTTGATTCAACCAGGAGAAATTGCATGCGGCTGCCGCTCCCCCTCTCGATTTGCGCCGCCCTCGCCTCCTGCGCGGCCTCGCCGTCCGGTCCCGACAATTCGACCCAGCTCAGCAAGACCATAATAGCTGTCGAGCAGGCCCGCCTCGCCGCCTTCCGGGCGGACGACAAACCGGCCTACAGCCGCCTCGTCGCCGACGACCTCACCATGGTGCACAGCAACGGCGAGGTTTTCGGCAAGGCCGACGAGATAGCGGTGATGCGGCCGTCGACCCCCGCCCGGCCGCTTCCGACGCTTGGGCTCGAAGATACGCGCGTGCGCGGCTACGGTGACGCCGCGATCCTCACGGGCAGCCTTGTCGAACGGTCCGGCGTACGAGTCCTGTTTCGGCTGCGATTCACGAACGTCTACGCGCGCAGCGGCCGGGGATGGAAGCTGGTCGCGGGCCAGCTTACCAGGGCGGGGACGAGCTAGCGCGGCACGCGCCTGTTCACCCTCTGCGCTATTAGCCGAGTTTGCCGAGCACCGATTGCAACTGCATCGCGTTCGACATGTCGCCCTCGACCTTGAGCTTGCCCTGCATGAAGGCGGTCATCCCATCGAGCTGGCCCGACGACATCGCTTCCCAATCGGCCCAGTCGACCTTGATCGTGGTGTCGGCGGGGCCGTCTTCATCGCTGGCGCTGTTGGCGACGCCGTCGAGCATCACGGCGCCTTCCGAACCGAAGTCGAGCTTGACGCGCTTGCCCGGGATCCAGGCGCTCGCACCGTTGAGCTTGGTGATCATCTCGTCCTTGGTCATGCGGCGCTCCTGATGAGGTTTGGGAGGTGCGATACGCCCCGGGCGTAGGAGGTCAACCTCTCCCTAGTTCAGCTCAGCAATGGTGGAAGTGCCGCGCCGCCCTCGTTAGTACGTTCCCCATGACCATACGCACCGGCGGCCGCATCCTCATCGACAACCTCGTTGCGCAAGGCTGCGACCGGATCTTCTGCGTCCCCGGAGAATCCTATCTCGCGGCGCTGGACGCGCTTCACGACACGCCGCAAATCCACCTCGTCGTCTGCCGTCAGGAAGGCGGCGTCGCCTACGCCGCCGAGGCCGACGGCAAGCTCACAGGACGGCCCGGAATTGCCTTCGTCACGCGGGGTCCGGGCGCGACCAATGCCGCCATCGGGGTCCACACGGCGATGCAGGATTCGACTCCGATGCTGCTCCTGATTGGCGACGTCGCGCGCGGCGACCGCGACCGCGAAGCCTTCCAGGAAATCGATTTCACCGCGATGTTCACACCGCTCGCCAAATGGGCGGCGCGGATCGACGATGCCGTGCGCCTCCCCGAATATATCGCGCGGGCTTACGCGACCGCGATGTCGGGGCGGCCGGGCCCGGTCGTCCTCGCGCTTCCCGAGGACATGCTACGGGACGAGGTCGAGGCGGCCGATCGGCCAAAGGTCCCCTGCCCGGCCCAGGCCGCCGACCCGCTCGGCCTCGCTACGCTCATGGACCTGCTCAAGGACGCATGCGCCCCCATTGCCATCGTTGGCGGCGCGGGCTGGGGCCCCGCCGCCGCGCACAGCTTCGCGGCCTTCGCGGCCCGGATCGGCCTCCCCATCGCCGCTGCCTTCCGCCGCCAGGACGCCGTCGCTAACGACTGCCCGGTCTATGCCGGCAATCTCGGCTACGGCCCCAACCCCAAGCTCGTCCAGCGGGTCAAGGATGCCGACCTCATCCTCGCCGTCGGCGCGCGGCTCGGCGAGGCGACCACCGACGGATACCAGCTCATAACTCCAGACCACCCCGGCCAGACCCTCGTCCACGTCCATCCCGACCCCAACGAGCTCGGACGCGTATACCGCACCGACCTGCCGATCTGCGCCGACATGCGCGAATTTTCGGAGCTTGCCGAAAGCTGGGAGGACGAGGTCATCCACTTCGACAGCGGCCCGAAGGCCCACGCCGAATGGATCGAATGGAGCACCGCGACGCCGAACGGGGCGACACTCGACCTCGGCCTCGTTGCCACGCACATGCGCGAAACGCTCCCCGCCGACAGCATCATCTGCAACGGCGCGGGCAATTTTTCGGGCTGGTGGCACCGCTACTGGCACTATGCGGCCTGCCCCACCCAGCTCGCCCCGACCAACGGCTCCATGGGCTACGGCATGCCCGCCGGAGTCGCCGCTGCGCTTCGCCACCCTGATCGGCAGGTCATCGTGCTCGCAGGCGACGGCGACTTCCTGATGAACGGCCAGGAGCTCGCAACCGCGGTGCGCTACGGATGCAAAATGCTGATCCTAGTCATCGACAATGGCAGCTACGGCACCATTCGAATGCACCAGGAGCGCGACTATCCCGGCCGCATCGCGGGCACCGACCTCGTCAATCCCGATTTCGCCGCGCTGGCCCGGGCTTACGGCGCATGGTCGGAACCCATCGAGACCACCGAAGCCTTCGCTCCGGCATTGGCCCGCGCCCGCGAAGAGACCGGGGTGGCCCTCCTGCACCTCAAAACCGACGTCGAGCAGATCGCCCCCGCGTTGACGCTTTCAGCGCTCAAAACCGTGCCGGCTCATCCGGCGAGCAAGGCGATCGTCGACCTCTACGAGCGCAACGCGCAAGGCTGGCTGGAGGACCGCGGGACCGATCTCCACGAGCGGCCGTGGCTCGATCGCTTTACGGCTTCGCTAGGTTCCGGAGCATCGATCCTCGACATCGGTTGCGGGACGGGCGAGCCGATCGCGCGCTATTTTATCGAGCGCGGTTTTGCAGTCACCGGCGTCGATTCCTCGCCCTCCCTCGTCGCCATCGCAGCCGATCGCATACCCGGCGGAGAATGGGTGGTGCAGGACATGCGCGCGCTCGACTTGCGCCGCCGGTTCGACGCCCTGCTTGCATGGCACAGCTTCTTCCACCTGGCTCCAGAAGACCAGCGCGCCATGTTCGCGCGCTTCGCGGCCCATGCCAATCCGGGAGCGCTGCTCATGTTCACCAGCGGCCCCGAAGTCGGCGAGTCGATCGGCGGTTGGCGCGGCGAGCCGCTTTACCACGGCAGCTTGGACAGCGAGGAATATCGCGCGCTGCTCACCGCAAATGGTTTCACGCTCGTCGAGAACGCAATCCAGGACCCTGAGCGCGGCGGAGCGATGGTCTGGCTGGCGCGCGCCGAGGCATAGAAAAAGGCCGCCACCGTTTCCGGCAGCGGCCTTCATCGCTTCGCTTAAAACGATCCTGGGGTTAGATATCGTCCCCGAGGGCACCCTTAACGCTGCCGGACACATCCTGGACGGTGCCCTTGTCCTGCTGCATCTTGCCTTCGGCTTCGAGGTTCTCGTTGTCGGTCGCGTCGCCGACGCCCTCCTTGACGTTTCCGGCCAGCTTGTTGCCGGCGGCCTTCGTCTTGTCGATAAATTCACCCATCGTTGATCTCCTCTGAGCAGGTAAGCGATGAAACGGGCGACGCATCGTCCATGTTCCGCACGAAGCGCCCAAAGGTTCTTAGATGAGGCCGGCCAGCGGGCTCGAAGGATCGGCGTAGCGCCGCTTGCCCATGCGCCCGGCACGATAGGCGAGCCGCCCGGATTCGACCGCCAGCTTCATTGCCTGCGCCATCAAGATCGGGTCCTTGGCCTCGGCGATCGCGGTGTTCATGAGCACTCCGTCGCAGCCAAGCTCCATCGCCACCGCGGCGTCCGATGCGGTGCCCACCCCGGCGTCGACCAAAACGGGCACGCGCGCCTGCTCGATCATGATGCGGATCATGACGCTGTTCTGCAGCCCCAGCCCCGAACCGATCGGTGCGCCCAGCGGCATGATCGCCACCGCGCCCGCATCTTCGAGGCGTCTCGAGGCGATCGGATCGTCGGCGCAATAGACCATCGGCTCGAAGCCTTCCTTGGCCAAAATCTCGGTGGCGCGAAGCGTCTCGATCATGTCGGGGTAAAGCGTCTTGGCTTCGCCGAGCACTTCCAGTTTGACAAGCGTCCATCCGCCCGCCTCGCGCGCCAGCCGCAGCGTCCGCACCGCGTCGTCGGCGGTGAAGCAGCCCGCGGTGTTGGGAAGATAAGTGACCTTCCCGGGGTCGATGAAATCGGTGAGCATGGGCGCTTGTCTGTCGGCGATGTTGACGCGCCGCACCGCCACCGTGACGATCTCCGCGCCCGCCGCCTCGACCGCAGCGGCGTTTTCCTCGAAGCTCTTATATTTGCCGGTGCCGACGATCAGCCTTGATGAGAAGCTGCGGCCAGCGACGGTCCAGCGGTCCTGATCGGCGTCCTCGCGCGCCATCAGCCGCCGCCCACGAAGGTCACGATTTCGAGATCGTCGCCATCCTTGACGAGCACCTGCGCCAGGGTCGAGCGCGGCACCACCGTCAAATTCTTTTCGACCGCCACCTTGGCGGGCTCCAGCCCAAGCTCGCCGGCCAGCTCGGCAAGGCTCATTCCGGCACGCACCCGGCGATGTTCGCCATTGACTCGAATACTGAGGGTATCGTCGGTCGTCATAGAGCGCATATAGGAGACCGGCTCCACAACCGCCAAGGCAGATATGGCCGCGCCCCTTGTCTCCAGCCCATTAATCTACGTTTTGAACGGCCCAAACCTCAACCTGCTTGGGTTTCGCGAGCCCGAGATTTACGGCAGCGACACGCTCGACGACATCGCCGCGCGCCTGAGTGAACAGGCGGCCGGCCTCGGCGTCGAAATCGATCTCAGGCAATCGAACCATGAAGGCCATCTCGTCGACTGGCTGCACGAGGCCGGCGCACGCGGTGCCAAGGCCGTGATCCTCAACGCGGGCGGGCTCAGCCACACCTCGGTCGCGCTCCATGACGCGGTGAAAGCGATTGCGGTCCCCGTCATCGAAGTCCACATTTCCAATCCCCAAGCCCGCGAAAGCTTCCGCCGCCACAGCCTCATCGCACCCGCCGCCAAGGGCAGCATCATGGGCCTGGGCGCGCTCGGCTACAGCCTCGCGCTGGACGCGGCGGCGCGGCTCTGACAGAGCGCTCGAAACCTTCAGGAAGCGACGATGAACGACGATAACGGCAACGGCAAGGGCGCGATGCAGGTCGATCCCGCGCTCGTCCGCCAGCTGGCGCAGCTGTTGAACGAAGGCGACCTCAGCGAGATCGAGATCGAGGACGGCGACCGCCGCATCCGCCTCAAGCGCAAGATCGACAACGGCCACGCGGCCGAACCCGCCGCGCCGCCGCCCCCGCCTCCTGCCGCGGTCCCGCAGGCTGCTGCGGCGGCCCCCGTCACCGCCGCCGACCATCCCGGAGCGCTGCTCTCGCCAATGGTCGGCACCGCCTATTTGTCGAGCGAACCCGGCGCCAAACCCTTCGTCGCGGTCGGCGACAAGGTCAGCGTCGGCGATACCGTCGTCATCATCGAGGCGATGAAGGTCATGAATCCGATCGCCGCCACGAACGCCGGCACCGTCCGCCAAATTCTCATCCAGGACGGCCAGCCCGTGGAGTATGATCAGCCGCTGGTCATCGTCGAATAAAGGTGAAGATCGGCAAGGTCCTGATTGCCAATCGCGGCGAAATCGCGCTCCGCATCCACCGCGCGTGCCACGAAATGGGAATCAAGACCGTCGCCGCGCATTCGACCGCGGATTCGGATGCGATGCACGTCCGCCTCGCCGACGAGGCGATCTGCATCGGGCCGCCGCCCGCCACCGACAGTTATCTCAACATCCCCAACATCATTTCGGCCGCCGAAATCACCCATGCCGACGCGATCCACCCCGGCTACGGTTTCCTCAGTGAAAACGCGCAATTCGCCGAGATCGTCGAACTCCACAACATCGCCTGGATCGGCCCCAAGCCCGAACATATCCGCATCATGGGCGACAAGGTCGAGGCCAAGCGTACCGCGGCCAAGCTCGGACTTCCGCTCGTCCCCGGCTCGGACGGCCCGCTCGAAACCATCGCCGAGGCGATCGAGGTCGGGCGCCAGATCGGCTATCCCGTGATTGTCAAGGCGGCGGCGGGCGGCGGCGGCCGCGGAATGAAGGTGGTCGAACATGAGGACAGCCTGGAAAGCCTGATGAGCCAGGCGTCGACCGAGGCCAAGGCCGCGTTCGGCGACGGCACGGTCTACATGGAAAAATACCTCACCAATCCGCGCCACATCGAATTCCAGGTGTTCGGCGACGGCGAAGGCGTGGCGGTGCACATGGGCGAGCGCGACTGCTCGTTGCAGCGCCGCCACCAGAAGGTGCTCGAAGAGGCGCCTTCCCCCATCATCCGCGGCGACGAGCGCGACCGCATGGGCAATCTCGTAGCCAAGGCGATGGCCGACATGGGCTATCGCGGCGCCGGAACGATCGAATTCCTCTACGAGAATGGCGAATTCTACTTCATCGAAATGAACACGCGCCTCCAGGTCGAGCATCCGGTGACCGAGATGATCACCGGCATCGACCTGGTGCGCGAGCAAATCCGCGTCGCCTGCGGCGAAGGGCTATCGTGCAAGCAAGACCAGATCCGCTTCCGCGGCCACGCCATCGAATGCCGCATCAACGCCGAGGACCCGGCGACGTTCGCCCCATCTCCCGGAACGGTGAAGGCCTATGTCGTCCCCGGCGGGATGCACGTCCGCGTCGATAGCGGGCTCTACACCGGCTACCGCGTGCCGCCTTATTACGATTCGATGATCGGAAAACTCATCGTCTACGGCTCCACCCGCGAACGCTGCATCATGCGCCTGAAGCGCGCGCTTGAGGAGTTCGTCATCGAAGGCATGAAGACCACCCTCCCCCTCCACCAGAAAATCGTTCGCGACCCGGAGTTCCTGAGCGGCGACTATACGATCAAATGGTTGGAGGAATGGTTGGCGCGGGAGACGCAGGCGTAAGGCCGAGACTAGCTCGTGATCAGCCGCTTACGTGCGGACGCTGCTCGGAAGTGGAAGGGAGGAAACGATCAAATGAACGATCCTCGACCTCTGCGACATGCAACGCTCTTCAGGGCCGAACTTCCGTGAGCGAAGCCAGCCAACATTCCGGGATCGCCGACGATTTGGCGGTTTGGCAGCGCATAAAGGCAACGGTTGGAGCGATCGCACGTCTGCACGCCGCCCATCAAGAGCGCGCCACGCCCTTGCAACGCATCGTCGATCGATTGACAGCCCGTGCAGGCCGCCCTGCGTTCGTTGCGCTGCTGACAGTGCTCGTTCTATCCTGGATGGCGCTTAACTTCGGCTTGATCGCCGCGGGGCAAACGCCCTTCGACGAGCCGCCTTTTTTCTGGTTGCAAGGCGCGGTCGCGCTGACAGCGCTCTACATGACCGTTCTCATTCTCACGACTCAGCGCCGGGAAGACGAGCTTACCGGCCACCGCGAACAACTCACCCTCGAGCTGGCGATCCTGAGCGAGCAAAAATCTGCCAAGATTGTCGCTCTTCTGGAAGAGCTTCGCCGCGACGATCCCCATATACACGACCGCCATGACGCCGAAGCGGAAGAGCTTTCAACTCCCGCCGATCCGAACGCCGTGTTGGAAGCCCTTAAGGACACGCAAGGGGCGGCGCTGGATCTCGATCCAGGCTCCTTGGGTGGGCCCCTTGCCGGATCGCAAGCAGACCAAAGCGCATAGCTTATTTCGCTCGTATGCGGTCCCGTTCAGGCCACGTCGCCTAGCGACACGTCCCCGCCGTTGGTGATCGTGACCCGTGTCCCGACCCCAGCCTCCGCGAAAAGCAATGCAGCGAACCCGTCAGGCAGCCCGATGCATCCGTGCGTCGCCGCCCCGTCCTCGACGGGGCTGGCGTGGATCGCGATCCCGTCCATTGTCAGGCGCAGCATGTAGGGCATCGGCGCGCCGTAGAGGTTGGAGATATGGTGCCGCTTCTTCTGCAGTATGCGGAAGGTCCCGGTCGGGGTCGGCTTGTTGTCCGCGCCGTAATTGATCGTCGATCGCCCGACCTGGACCGTCCCGCGGTAGACATAGATTTTCTGCGCGGCGAGATCGACGACGATTTGGGTTGCGGCGTCGGGCGCGCCGTCGGCGTTCCACAGCCATTCTCCCGTTTCGATCTCGCGCTCGGGTTCGAGGACGGTGACCTGGACCGGCAGGGAAACCGTCTGCGCCGCCACGGGCGCCTCCGCCGCGGCAAAAACAAGCGCGGACTCCTCGCTCCGTCGCGCCGAAGCCGCCTCACCGGCTCCCGATGCGCCAACAGGCGAAGCGCCCGAGCAGCCAACGATCACACCGGCGCTCAACAAGGCCCAAAGCCCGGCCCACCCACGTCTCCAAACGACATCCGTCGTCATTGAAAGGCTCCTGCTAACCGCCCGCAGCGTGCCGAGACTCGGCGCCCGATAGCTAGCGCGTTATCCAAGCCGTGTCTCTTCGGGACGGTCGCGGCGCACCCCTTACATCGGCCAAAGCGCACGACCGCCGATGGCCTGAGCGAATAGCAACACCGCGATGATACTCCAGGCTGCTGCTCCCCCAAGGATCAGAAGTCGCGCCCGGCCGAGGCTCAGCCCGCCGACCATCGCGCCGAGCAACGCCATCGCCTGCTCGGCGTGGATCCCCATGAAGTGCGCGATGCGCAGGTCGCCGCCGAGCCGGTTCCACCCGAACAGGGGCAGACCATTCCCCTCGGCTCCCACGGCATGCGAGGGCTGCGCGGCCATATGCGCGCCGGTGGCGGTGCCGAGCACGAAGGTGATGACTAGCCCGATCACCACCGCCGTCACGAAATCAGATCGCAGGCCGGGCGCCGGACGGCGGCCGATCTCCCAAGCGAGCGGAACCGCCGCGGCGATCAGAATGACCGCGAACAGGCCCATCAGCGCGTACATGAATGTGTAGAACCCCGTGTCGGTGTTGAAGTGCGAGGCCAAGGCCCGCGACGCTTGGTAGCTGATCCAGATGATCTCGAACGCGCCCGCGACGATGACCATCCAGACCGTTCCGCGCATGAGCGCGCTTTGCCGCCGTTCGGGACGCACATAGCCGAAGAACCACGCGGTGGTCAGCACGAAGACGCCGATCGAGCCCGCGAACCTTGCCGGCTTGACCCAGATGTTGGCGCCTCCAAGCGTGCGCGCATCGAAATACTGCGCAAGCGTCATCATGATCGTCAGCGCGACGAGGATCAGGCCGAAGATCGTCAGCTCGCGCTGCCGGGCGAACAGGTCCGCCAGTGGCCGCGTCCAGATGTTGCGGTCGGCCGCCGCGCTGCCCGTCACGACCGCGCTCCGCGCTCCGCGGCGCGGCGTATGATGAGGAACAGCAACAGGCCCGCCGGCCCGAACAGGAAAGTGAGTAACAGGCCGGGCAAAAGCAGGATCGGCGAAACCCCGGCCTTAAGTCCCTCGCGGGCTATCCACGTCCCAACGAAAAGGTCGAAGGCAAGATAGTGAAGCCATCCCGCCGTCAGCGCGGCGTCGTTCGCGAACAAGGCACGCACCTCGCC
>Ga0136640_10000644_pt1 | contig 13466 bp, 14 predicted proteins | sample AntDrymUQ8642106_2_FD_105498 | JGI IMG/M metagenome (GOLD analysis project Ga0136640, IMG submission 105498) | Polar desert sand microbial communities from Dry Valleys, Antarctica - metaG UQ864 (21.06) | ecosystem: Environmental > Terrestrial > Soil > Desert | place: Antarctica: Dry Valley...
AAGTAGACGATGCCCAGCCCACCCACTACCGAGCGGACGGCGCTGTCCGAACCGCGGAAGCCCACCGCCGCCATCAAACCGCCGGTGACCAGGTGCACGACGTCCTCGACGATGTCGATATTGAGGACGCCTAACAGCGACTTTTCCCCCAGTACCAGCCCCCCGACACCGATGAGGACGGTGATGACTCCGACGACCTTGGCGTACGTGCGCACATCCATGCCGACCTCCCGCTCTCTGGTTGCAGTGTGATCGACGCGGCCCGGTCGGGTCCAATCGCCGAGTGTCGCAGCGTGGCTGGGCGTGTTGGACCGCAAGCACTCAAGTGCGCGTAGTTGACGACACGTGTTCCGTAGCGGTCGAGGGGTTACCGCCGGGAGTGTGAGTGCGCCTTATGGGGTGCACGGCGCACACACGGCGCCCGGCATGGGTCGAGCTGGTGGAGCCGGTGAAGGCCAAGCGGAAGCGGCCCTAGACCACGGCGCCGGCCGCTGAGCGGGGCTTGACCTCCTACCCGCTCGCGGCCGGTGCCGTGCACACGGCACGGCCCCACGGCGGGCGTGCACGTACCTGACACACCGTCTTTGAGCCCTCGCTCGACGCGCCTGACTGACGGGACAGTCCGCATCTAGTCCGCAGAAAGTCCGCAGCAGGTCCACAAACGGCCAACGGCTGCCAACGGTGCCCACCGGCATACCGCAGTCAGCCCCCATATGCCACCGCTAGCCAACGGTGGTCAACGCGCCGGGGAGAGTTCTGGATCAACGACCCGGCAACTGTTCGAGGATGGAGTCTCCGAGTCGCAGCTCATCGGTGAGTCAGCCCGAGGGAACGAGGGTTTCAGGGTTCGAATCTCAGCATTCAGTCCGGGGAGTGTGCGTCGGCCGTGCCCTTGCCGACGGTCCAGACATCTCGCACGTCCATTGGCATGACCGGGCGCATCGGGGGGCGCGTCAATCTGGGCCGGTGTGCAGCACCCCTGGGGCCGTCCATGGTGGGCGACGGGGGCGCGACCTAGCGTCCCGGCCAGATGGCCGCTCGACGGGCACTCACCACTCGGCCGGGGCTCGAACGCTCACGATCGTTGGCGGCGCGACAGGTCGTCTGCAAGCTCGGGCGCCTCCTGTTGTCCGAGCGACGCGGACATGATCGACTCGGCTGCCTTGCGGGTGCGGTCCTCGGCCGTCGGCCAGAGGTGGGCGTAGGTGTTCAGTGTTGTCGTCGCCTTCGCGTGTCCGAGCGAGCGCTGGACTGTGACTACGTCGCAGCCGGCGGCGATGAGGCCGGAGGCGTAGAAGTGCCGAGGTCGTGAAGCTTGATGCCCGACAGGCCCGCGTCGCGGAGTGCCTTGCGCCACCAGTAGCCGACGGTGTTCTAGTGCGGCGGATCGTCGCCCTCTCCGGCGAACAGCCACTGGTCCTTGCCCGTGGTGCCGTAGGTGGCGACATGCTCGGCCAGCACGTCGACGAGGCTGTCGGCGAGATAGACGACGCGCTCCGAGCCGTACTTCGGCGCGCGTACATCGATCGCGCCGCCGTTGACGCGTTGCACCTGGCGGGAGACCCTCAGCGACTTGCGGAGGAAATCGACGTCGCTGAGCTGGACCCCGGCGGCCTCGCCGAGTCGCAGGCCCGCGAACGCGCAGATGGCGACGAACGGCCGGAACCGCTCGTCGGTCACGGCCATCAGCTGCCCGATCTCCTCGGGGGTGGGGATCGACATCGCGGCGTCGGCGCGACGACCGCGGGGAAGGCGTACGCCTTCGGTCGGGTCCGAGCCGATCACTTTGTCCTTCACGGCTGCTCGGAATACCGACCGGACGTTGACGTACCGGGTCTTGATCGTGCCCGGGGCGAGCCCGGCGGCGTCCATGCTCTTGATCCACGACTCGATGTCCGAGCGGCGGACCTGCTTCATCGACGTACGGGCGAACGGCACCCATCTCGCCGCCAGCGACATCGCCAGCACCGTGCCGGCCGCCCAGACCTGACGAGCCGACCACTCACCAAAGAACGCCGAGAAGGTGATCCGGCCGCCTGCGGATCGGCGTAGGAGCCGGCCACCACGGCGGCCGTCACCCGGTCCAGCCACTGCTCCGCGTCGATCTTGCGGTCGAAGTGCCGCGAGTGCTCCTTGCCTGTGTCGTCGCGGTAGCGCGCCCGCCACCGCCCGTTGCCTCGCTTGGCGACGTTCCCTGCCATCACCGACTCCTCTCCGAGACGTCTGCCTCGATTGTCCGTCGTGCGGTCGACGGAGCAGTCGGCTCAGATCTTGTCCTGGGGATGGCGGGATTGTTCTTCGAGCCAGAGCGCGACCTCAGTGCGCCAGTAGCGGACCGAGCGACCGACGCGGAAGCCGCGAGGTCCCTTGCCGAGGTGACGCCAGTAGCGCAGCGTGGCCTCGGGGACGCGGACGAGCGCGGCGACCTCCTTCATCGTCATCAGCTCGTCGTTGGCGTGAGGCAGGTCGGGCTCCTCGGCCCGGTAGGCGTTGCTCATGGTGGTTCTCCTGGGGTGTGGGCCGACCCCGGACGGGGCCAGCGGGTTCCATTGCTTCTCCACCAGGTGTGCGAGCGACTCCGCGCGCTCATCGATGGCCATCTTCGATTTTCCTCACGGGCGCACCAATTTTCGCCCGTCCTGAGGCCGCCCGTCCTCTCGATCTTGAGGACGGGCGCAGCGACCCCGAGTTGATAAGATCACCTTATGATCCTGCTGGCCGAATACCAAGATGCGCGCCGCGACGAGGATCTGGCGCGGCTGCGCCGCACCATCGCCCTACGCGCGATGGTGGCCACCGGCATGAGCCAGCGGCAGATCGCCGAAGCGCTGGGCATCTCGCAACCAGCGGTCAGCCAGCAGTTGAGGTTCGCGCCGGACCTTGATGTCGTACAGCCCGGAGTCCTGCTGGAAGCGGCGGCGCCTGTCCTCAAAGCGATGTCCGAAGGGCGCGGCTACCAGAGGCTGGCCGTGTTCGGTTCCGTCGCCCGCCGCCAGGCTCATCGTGACTCCGACATCGATCTGCTGCTCGAGGCTCCCGAGGGCACGTCCTCCTTCGAGTTCGTCCGATTCAAGCGGCTGATCGAGCAAGTCCTCGGTCGCGAGATAGACCTGGTGGACTACGGCGGGCTCAAGCCCAAGCTGGACGACGACATTCGGCGTGAGGCGGTGTTGCTCTGATGAACCGCAAGGCCGCTAAGGAGCTGCTGCACATTCAGAGTTGGCTGCTTCGCGTGGACCGGATCATCACGCGTGGCAAGCAGGAGTACGTCGACGACGCACTCCTCCAGGAGGCCGGGGACTCGCTGATGCTGAAGCTCGGCGAAGCCGCGAATCGCCTGTCGCGAGAGCTGTACGTCGACGCGACCCGGGCCGACCATTCGGCGAACTCCGCGCGAGTCCACTCGAAACGGTGATCCGGGTGCCGCATTCCCACCAGACCCTCGTACAGAGCGTTGTATTCGCTGTTCGGAGTTGTCACCACGACGACTCCAGGACGTGCCTCCCCGAAGACGACACTCTCCAGTGCCTCAAGCCGGGGCTGGTCGACGTGCTCGACGACTTCCATCAGGACGGCGGCGTCGAAACCGGCGAACCGGGGGTCCTCATAGGTGAGGGCGCCCTGGAAGAGCTCGATCCTGTCGGATTGACGCTCGCTCATCCGGTCGACGTGCAGCCTGCGCCCGGCCTGCTGCAGCGAGCGTGCCGAGACGTCACACCCAGCGATCCGGGTGAACGCCGAGGTCTTCACCAGACGCGCCAGGAACTGGCCAGGTCCGCAGCCGAGATCGATCACGGACTTCGCCTCGAGTTCCAGGAGCACCGCGTGTACGGCCTCGTGCCGCTGCGTGTTCAGCGGAATCCGCTTCTCGACGGGGCTGCTCGACTTCTTCGTCGGCCGCAGGCTCCACCGCGTCGTCGACCTCGTCCCCCAGCTCAGCGAGCCGTGCCAGCGCGCTCCGGGTCAGGTCACCACTACGACCGAGGTAGCGGCGGGCGATCAAGTCCTTGTCGGGGTGGTCTGTCAGCCAGCCCTCACCCGAGCGCAGCAGCTTGTCGACCTCGTCAGGCCCTTGCCAGTAGTGCTTGGACTCATCGAGGACCGGCAGCAGGACGTACACCTGGTTCAGGGCGTCCGCGAGGCGGACAGTCCCGTCCAGTCGGAGGTGCACGTAGCGGGAGTCGCCCCAGTCGGGGAAGGCGTCGTCCAGCGAGATCGGGGTCGCCTTCACCGTCCAGCCGAGCGGTTCGAAGAAGCGGTGCGCGATCTCAGCACCACCGCGGCATGGAAGCACCGCGAACTCGATCTCCAGCGGGATCGCCTCGTCGGCGAGCTCCTGCCGGGATGCGCACCGACCGCTGCGCGCCGTACTGAAGACGTCGGCCATGGCGACGCCAAGCAGTGAGGACGCGGCGTACGAGCGGTCGTTGACGTACTGGGCGAGGCTGAAGTCGGGGGCATCCCGGGCGCGCGACCTGGCCAAGCGGATCGGGTCGATCTCCAAGGTGAGCGCGACCGTGCAGCGGTCCTCGCCTGCCTCCGGGTAGAACACGGTGGCCGTCCCGAACGACTGCTCGAACTCCTGAACCCGGTCAGGGTGCTTGTGCAGGAGATACCCCAGGTCCGTCGCCGGAGCGTGCGTCGTCGAGACCGTCATGAGCATCCGCCCAGTCTGCCTGAGCCACGCCACCGATTTTCACGATGAACTCGATCGCCTCGGCAGGGACGGGACCGCACCGTTCGATGCCATGACGTCGGCAACGCAGATCTTCGGGGACACGTCCCTGCCTCCCGGGTTTCAGCACCCGCATGCGCGGAGGAAGCCAGGGCGATAGCTGCGGCCGGGAGGATCCGGCTCGATGCGATTCTGGAGCTCGACGAGTCCGAGGTGGACGCGATGGTCGACGAGTTCGACCGATGGCGCCACAAGGCCGATCCGTCTGAGTAGCTGCACATGCGTGTCGGCCCGTGGAGGTAATCTGAGGGCATGGTCAATCCTGCTCTGCAGTCAGCCATCGAGGCCATGAGCCTGGATGAGCGCTTGGAGCTGGTCGAGTACATCGAGAGCACCGTGGATCAGTCCCAGATCGAGGTGACCGAGGAGCAGAAGACGATGATCCGGTCCCGGGCCGCGGAGCTTCAGGCTGACCCGTCGATCGGGCTGACCTGGGACGAGCTCAACGCTCGGATCGGCTCGCGCTGGGTGTGACTGCGCGTCGCCTGGTCTACCACCCCGGGGTCGAGGAGGACTTGGATCCGATCCTCGTCTTCTACGCCGAACGCGACGCGGCTCTACCGGGCCGCTTCCGTGGCCGGCTTCAAGAGCAGATCGAGCGAATAGTCCTGTTCCCCGAGTCCGGCGCCGTCCTCTTTGAGGAGTATCGGCGGGTCCTGTTGAAGCGCTTCCCTACATGGCGGTACGGGGTGAACAACGACCGGATCGACGTACTGGCCATCGTCGGCGTTCGCCGCGATCCCGCCTGGATCGAAGCCGCAGTCGCTGCTCGCGTCGAGGAGTAGCGCGCGGTGCGGTCCGCAAGTAGTCCGCAAGAAGTCACGCCGAGACCGATTCGGGCCAACGGCGCCCAACGACGTCGGGACCGCGTTTGCACAGGTCAGAGGCTCTTTTCGACGATGACCGGCGGAATCCAGAGGCGGCCGAGAACCGGCATCTTCGTCCGCTTCAACGTCTGACGCGAGACGGCACGGTCGAGTGCGGTGCTGTGGGGCACCGCCGATCGGTCGGGAGACCCCTAACGACGCACTGGATCTCATCGGTCGGCATGCTGAGGTCATGAGTCTCGTTGAGGAGCGTCACCTGCACGGGCAGGGCTTGAGCCTCGCTGACGCGCACATCCTGGCCGCACTGTTGCTGACCGCCGGGGTGCGCCTGTGGACTCGGGACAAAAGCCTCCGAGCCGCGGCGGCGGCTCTTGGCATCGTCGTGCACCGGTGACCTGTTGCGCCTGAACGCCGCGGCGACGGTCGCCACGAACACCGTCGGCGACCGGTCCGTCGGCCGTTTACGACAGGGCAGGCAGTGTCAGCCCCACTTTGCCGCCAAGCCCGGCGTCGGCGACCAGGTACGCCTCGGCGGCGTCGTCCAGCCCGAACGTGTCGGTCACGACCCGATCCGGGTGCAACTGCCAGCGAGCCAAGTTGTCCAGCAGCTCGGTCATCCGCACCGTGCTGGACACCCACGAGCCGATCAGCGTCAACTGGCGGTGGATCAGGTCCCGGCTGACATCTAGGTTGAGCTGGCCACCCTCACCGATCAGCACGCACCTGCCCCAGCGTCTGGTGTTGGTGATGGCCGTGGCCTGGCCGGTGCCGCTGCCGGAGCAGTCGATGCTCACCTCGGCTCCACCGGGCAGCAGGTCGGCCAGCAGGCCACCATCTCCGCTGTCGGTGACATCCACCGCACCAAGCTCGATCGCCAGCTCGCGGCGAGCCTGGACCGGGTCGACACCAACGATCGTGCTGGCGCCCATCGCGCGGGCAAGAAGCCCTACGGCCAGCCCGACAGGACCAAGACCGGTCACCAGCAACTGGTCACGGCCAGACACCTCGGCGCGGCACAGCCCCTCGTACGCCGTACCGAAACCACACGCGACGCACGCGCCGTCGAGGTAGCTGAGCACGTCGGGCAGCGGCAGCAGGTCGCGTTCCTCAGCGAGCAACAAGTCGGCGTGCCCGCCGTCGCGCTGCCAGCCGTATGCTCGCCGAGCCGTCGAGGTGCACCCCACCTGGTAGCCGCGGCGGCAGTCGTCGCACAGCCCGCAGCCGCTGATGTGGTAGACGACGACCCGGTCGCCGACGGCGGCGCGCAGGCACCCCGGTCCGACGGCGACCACGTCGCCGCACGGTTCGTGGCCGGCGACGACCCCTTGGTAGGCCTCAGCGCCCTCGCCTACGTGCTCGCGGTAGATCGCCCGCAGGTCGCTGCCGCAGATCGTGGAGGCGCGCGGGCGCACGAGCACCTGGCCCGGCCCGGGCTCCGGGTCGGTGACAACCCGGATGGACACCTTGCTGCCACCGGGCAGGTAGACCCCGCGCATCGTGCCTCCCTCGCCCGACGTCCGGGTCACGCACTGTAGACCGACACCGGCAGACTGACCCGGTGGAGCTCCTGCTGGCCTTCTCGGTGGTGCTGCTGCTCGGCGTCTTGATCTCCGGGTTGGCGCACCGCAGCGTGTTGTCGACGGCCGTGCTGTTCCTGGTCGCCGGGTTCTTGCTCGGCGACGGCGTCCTCGGGGTCGTGGACCTGCGACCCGGGGACGAGCTGGTCACGGTGCTGGCCGAGCTCGCGCTGTTCTCGGTGCTCTTCACCGACGGTCAGCGGATCGGCGTACGCGACCTCACCCTCGCCTGGAAGTTGCCGGGCCGGGCGCTGCTGCTCGGGATGCCGTTGACGTTCCTCGTGACCGGAGTGTTGGCCGTCGTGGTCGCCGGGCTGCCCTGGCCGGAGGCGCTGCTCGTGGCCGCCGTGCTCGCGCCTACCGACCCGGTCTTCGCCGCCGCCATCGTCGGCCGCGAGGAGGTGCCCGGTCGGTTGCGGCACCTGCTCAACGTGGAGTCGGGTCTCAACGACGGGCTGGCACTACCGGTGGTGCTGGTGCTGCTGGCCGTCGTCGGCGGTCCGAGGGTCGAATCGGGGTCCCTGGTCATCGAGCTGGCGCTGGGAGTGGGGATCGGTGTCGCGGTCCCCCTGATCGCGATCTGGCTGCTGCGGAGCAAGTTCAGCGCCACGACGTCAAAGTACGAGAAGCTCACCTCGGTGGCCATCGGGCTGATCGTGCTCTCGCTGGCCGAGATCACCCACGCCAACCTGTTCCTCGCCGCGTTCGCCGCCGGCATCACGGTCGCCACCGCGGGGCCGGAGCTGCGCGACTCGTACCACGAGTTCGGCGAGCTGATCACCGAGTTGCTCAAGCTGGTGGCGATCCTTGTCTTCGGCGCCCTGATCTCACCGACATTCATGGGGGAGATCCCGCTGTTGGGTTACGTCTTCGCGGTGCTCGCCCTCCTCGTGGCGCGGCCGGTGGCGATCGCCCTGTCGTTCATCGGCAGCCAGCTGTCCTGGCAGGAGCAGGCGGCGGTGGCGTGGTTCGGGCCCAAGGGCTTCGCGTCGGTGGTCTACGGCCTGATCGTGCTCGAGAGCGGCGCGCCGCGCGCCGACGAGGTATTCCACCTGGTGGCGATCGTGGTGGTACTGTCGATCCTGTCGCACTCGTCGACCGACGTACCGATCGCGCACTACTTCGCCCGCCAGCGAGAGCAGGCCCGCCGGGCGGGGGACACGCACGAGACGCTGGAGGGCGACCTGGCCGGCACGCACACGGCGCTGCCCCCGCTCGGCGACCCCGACACCCGGCCCGAAAGCAACACCTGACCGCTAGTCCGTAGCGCATCACGCAATCCGTTGCGGACGGGGAGACTTTCGGCTTCTGGCGTGGCACCCTGTGCGTGGCACGACGACGTGCCCCGTACGAGGAGTTTCATGAGTTTTCCCTCCGACCTCGAGATCGCCCAGCGGGCGAGCCTCAAGCCACTCGGCGACATTGCTGCCGAGATGGGGATCGGCCCGCATCTGCTTGAGCCGCATGGCGACGACGTCGCCAAGATCCGGTTGGAGGCCATCGACGAGCTGGCCGACCGCCCCCGCGCCAAGTATGTGGTGGTCTCCGCGGTGACGCCGACACCCTTGGGCGAGGGCAAGACGACAACCACCGTCGGGCTCGGCCAGGCGATGCGGCACGTCGGCCGGACGGCGACGATCGCCATCCGACAGCCGTCGATGGGCCCGACGTTCGGCATCAAGGGCGGTGCGGCCGGCGGCGGTTACAGCCAGGTCGTGCCGATGGAGATCCTCAACCTGCACCTCACCGGCGACTTCCATGCGGTCACCGCTGCACACAACCTGCTGTCCGCCCTGGTCGACAACCACCTGCACCAGGGCAACGCCACCGGACTCGACCTCAACGCCATCACCTGGCGGCGGGTGCTCGACGTCAACGACCGCGCGCTGCGCAACATCGTTGTTGGGCTCGGTTCGCGGATGGACGGGGTGACCCGACAGACAGGCTTCGACATCACCGCCGCGTCGGAGGTGATGGCGGTGCTGGCGCTGTCGACGTCGCTCATCGAGCTGCGGCAGCGGCTGGACCGCATCGTCGTCGGTTACACCCCGGCCGGTGACGCCGTCACCGCCAAGGACATCGGGGGCGCCGGGTCGATGGCCGTGATGCTGCGCGACGCGATGAAGCCCAACCTGATGCAGACCTACGAGAACACTCCGGTGCTGGTGCACGCCGGACCGTTCGGCAACATCGCGCACGGCAACTCGTCGGTGATCGCCGACATGATCGGCATCCGCGGCGGCGACTTCCTCATCACCGAGGCGGGGTTCGGCGCCGACATGGGCGCCGAGCGGTTCTTCAACATCAAGTGCCGCACGTCCGGCCTCACCCCCGATGCGGCCGTCGTCGTCGCCACCGTACGGGCGCTCAAGGCGCACTCGGGACGGCACCGGGTCGTCGCCGGCAAGCCCATCCCCGAGGCGATGCTGGCCGAGAATCCCGACGAGGTGCACATCGGTGGCGCCAACCTGCGCAAGCAGGTCGAGAACATCCGCATGCACGGCGTCACGCCGGTGGTGGCGATCAACGCCTTCCCCGGCGATCACGAGTCCGAGCATCAGGCGATCCGCGACATTGCCGCCGAGCTGGGCGTGCGGGCAGCGGTGTGCACCCACTTCACTGACGGTGGCGCCGGCGCGACCGAGCTCGCCGAGGCGGTCGCCGAGGCGGCCGATGAGCCGTCGGAGTTCGCGCTGCTGTACCCCGACGACGCGTCGCTGCGCACCAAGATCGAGACCGTGGGCACCCGCGTCTACGGCGCCGACGGGGTCGACTACAGCCCGGCCGCCGCGCGCCAGCTGGACACCTACGAGCGCAACGGCTTCGGGCGCCTGCCGGTCTGCATCGCCAAGACGCACTTGTCGATCTCCTCCGACGCCACCCTCAAGGGTGCACCGACCGGCTGGCGACTGCCGGTCCGCGAGGTGCGGGCGTCGGTCGGGGCAGGCTTCGTGTACCCGATCTGCGGCGAGATGCAGACGATGCCGGGGCTCGGCGCCTCGCCGGCGGCGCAGCGGGTGGACATCGACGACCACGGGCAGATCGTCGGCCTGTCCTGACACTGTGGCCCGATGAACTCCGCCAGAGATTCAGCGCCAACGCTCGATCTGCGGGTCGGCGCCCTTGCCGATGCCGTCGCCGAACGTACACCTGCTCCGGGAGCCGGCGCGGTCACCGGGGTCACCGCCTCACTGAGCGCCGCGCTGACGACGATGGTGGCGCAGTTCTCCGACGATGAGGCCACGGCTGACGGATGCCAACAGCTGCAGCGCCGACTGGAGCCGCTGGCCGACGCTGACGCCGCCGCGTACGGGGCTTACCTGGCGGCGGTGCGGCTGCCGCGCGACGACAACAGTCGCGCGGCTCAGTTGGTCGAGACGCTGTCGGCGGCCACCGACGTTCCGATGTCGTTGGCCGAGCTGGCCGCCGAGGTGGTCCGGCACGCATCCCGGCTGGCCCGCGACGGCAACCCGCGGCTGCGCGGGGATGCGGTGGCGGCGGCCCTGTTCGGTGCGGCCGCTGTGCGCAGCGCGGCCGTGCTGGTGACGCTCAACCTCGACGACCACTCGGCCTTCTGCGACGACCCCCGGCCGGGCCGGGCGCGGCAGCTCGCGACCGAGGCGCAGGCGCAGGCCGACGGGGTGGCCGCCTGAGGCCAGATCCAACACGTTCTTAGAGGTCACGACGGCAGCTGGCGGTGCCCCACAGCGCCGCACTCGGCTGCCTGGGCGGTCAGCAGGGAACCGATCGGACCGACGCGAGACGCCCGCGATGTATCAGCGGGGCAGAGCATCACTCGTGTCGATCCATGACCGAAAGGCTGGTTGGCAAGTGCCGGGCGGTGGGGGATCCTAGAACAGGTGTAGGAATCAAACGGGGGAGATTGAGATGACACTGGTCATCGCCGGGGTGGTGCTGTTGCCGCTGGGGTTGCTCGGATTCGTCCTGGTCATGGCGATTCTCGAGGACGGGCTGATGGATGCCGCCGCTGAGTCCGGCGACAGTCTGCCCGAGGCCCGACCACAGTCTGCGGCCGCTCACCAGCCGCCTGCAGTCGCCGCCCGACCGTCGCCCTGACCACCGCGCTGACCACCGCCCTGACCACCGCCGGTCACGACGTCCGGGCAGGTGCTCTGCGGCTGAGACAATGATGGCGTGGAGATCGCGCTGCTTGCCGTTGTGCTTGCCGCTGCGGTCACCGCCCTCAACTCGCTAGCCGGCCGCTTCGCCATCTCAGCCCCGCTGCTGCTGGTGGCCGTCGGCATCGCCGCCTCGTTCGTTCCCGGCCTGCCCGAGATCGAGCTGCTCCCCGAGGTCGTGCTGCTGGGGTTGCTCCCGCCGCTGCTGTACTCCGCAGCAATCCGCACCTCGCTGGTCGACTTCCGCCGCAACAGGAGACCGATCGGCCTGCTGTCGGTGGGGTTGGTGGTCTTCACGACCATCGGCATCGGGCTGCTCACCACACTTCTGCTGCCAGAGGTGCCGTTGGCGGCGGCACTCGCGTTGGGGGCAGTGGTGGCACCCCCGGACGCCGTTGCTGCGATGACGATCGCTCGCCGCGTCGGCATGCCGCGGCGGGTAGTCACCATTCTGGAGGGCGAGAGCCTGGTCAACGACGCCACCGCGCTGGTGTGCCTGCGGTTGGCCATCGTCGCGATCAGCGGCACCGTCAGCGTCGGTGAGATCGCTGTTGAGTTCGCGCTGTCCGCCGGCGGTGGCCTGCTGGTCGGGTTGGCAGTGGGGTGGCTGGTGGCGACGCTTCGCTCGCGCGTCACCGACCCGGTCACCGACGGTGTGGTGTCGCTGTTGACACCGTGGCTGGCGTATCTGCCGGCAGAGGAGGTGCATGCCTCCGGCGTTCTGGCAGTTGTGGTGGCAGGGTTGTTGCTCGGCCACCGCTCGCCGACAATCCAACACGCGGCATCGCGGATCTTCGAGCGAACGATCTGGTCCGCCGTGCAGTTTCTGCTTGAAGGCCTGGTTTTCCTGCTTATCGGGCTGCAGCTGCGCCGGCTGCTCGTCGACCTGGAGGCGAGCGACATCGGCATCACCCACACCCTGCTTGTGGGGGCGGCTCTGATCGCCGCCGTGTTGGTGCTGCGCATTGTCTGGGTCTTTCCCGCCACGTACGTCCCGCGGTTGATCCCGAGCATCCGACGGGTCGACCGCAACCCCCCGTGGCAGGTGCCGATGCTGGTCAGCTGGGCCGCCATGCGTGGTGTGGTCACGCTTGCGGCGGTCTTTTTGCTGCCGGCCGACACCCCCGAGCGATCGGTGCTGGTGCTGATCGCCTTCGTCGTCACGGTTGGCACGCTGCTGCTCAACGGCACCACCTTGCCGTACATGGTGCGGTGGCTTGGCCTGTCCGGCCCGGACCCGGCCGAGGATCATCTGCAAGAGGCGGGGGTGCTGCAACGGGCGTCGACCGCAGCGACCCGCGCGTTGGACGAGGCGCTCGTGGGCGACGAGCCGGAGGCTGTCGTCGCCAGGCTGCGGCGGCGGTCGGTGCAACGCGCCGAGGCCGCTTGGGAACGACTCGGTAACACCCCGGACCCGCCCAGCGCGGTCTATGCGCGGCTGCGCGAGCGGATGCTCGAGGCCGAGCGCGCCGAGATCGTGCGCATCCGGGACGAGGGCGTGGTCGCGCACGACGTGCTGCGTGACGTGCTGCTGATCGTCGATCTCGAGGAAAGCATGATCGAGCACGTACAGAGCGACGCCTCGCACGAGCGCGGCAGCGATCTGATGACCCCCGAGCAGGTCGCCGCCGTCTCCTGCGATCACCTGTCCGAGCTGACCGTGATCCCGCCTGCGCAAACCCCCGACGGCTGCGCGGAATGCCTGCGTGCCGGGACCGACTGGGTGCACCTGCGGCTGTGTGTGAGCTGCGGGCAGGTGGCATGCTGCGACTCCTCGACCGAGCGGCATGCCGAGGCCCACTTCCGCCAGACGGGGCACCCAGTGATCCGTAGCTTTGAGACCGGCGAGGGCTGGCGCTGGTGTTTCATCGACGAGCGGCTGGCGTGAGACCTCCCGGCAGCGGTCGGTTGAGCACGCAGCGACGCCCCGGGTATTCGGTCTGGATCCACAGCAGCCCGCTGCCCGGGTCGTACGACAGGTCCTCGGGGCCGACCGGTAGCGCACGAGGGTGGCGTGTCCATGGACCGCCGCCGGGTCGACCGGTCCACATCTGACCGCGGTGCAGCCGCCCCCGGCTGCTGCACACCACGTACGTCCCGTGGACCCGCACCGCCCCTTGCATGCTGGTCAAGCCAGCACGGATCACCTCAACCGCGCCAGCTGCCATCAGCGATCCGGTGTCCGGGT
>Ga0136640_10000645_pt1 | contig 13466 bp, 12 predicted proteins | sample AntDrymUQ8642106_2_FD_105498 | JGI IMG/M metagenome (GOLD analysis project Ga0136640, IMG submission 105498) | Polar desert sand microbial communities from Dry Valleys, Antarctica - metaG UQ864 (21.06) | ecosystem: Environmental > Terrestrial > Soil > Desert | place: Antarctica: Dry Valley...
CGAGCGCAACGTGCGCATCCAGTCCCGTTCCAGGGCCTCCAACGCCTCGCGCATGTCTGAAAGTTACCGGGTGTCTGAGCGCTGTGCCAAGCCCCAAACGACTTGCGGCCTGACAAACGTGCTGGTCAGAGCGATAAAGTGGGCGCGGCAGGTTTCGAACCTGCGACCACCCGCTTGTAAGGCGGGTGCTCTACCGCTGAGCTACGCGCCCGTGACGCGGGACCGCTGAGAGTACCCGGCCCTGCGTCAGTCGGAAATCTCTGCCAGTGCCGCCTTCCAGGCGCCCTGGTCCCGCGCTTCGCCCGAACCATTGATCTCCGCGAAGCGCACGATGCCCTCGCGGTCGATCAAAAACGTGCCGCGAACCGCCATGCCCCGAGTGTCGTTGAAGACGCCGTACAGCTTGGCCACCTCCCCGTGCGGCCAGAAGTCCGACAGCAGCGGGAACGTGTAGCCCTCGGCACCCGCCCACGCCTTGAGGGTGTACGTCGGATCGGTGCTCACGGCCAGCATCTGGACGGCCTCGTTCTGAAAGGACGGCAGGTCATCCCTGACCATGCACAACTCGCTCGTGCACAGCCGGCTGAACGCGAACGGGTAGAAGACCAGCAGCACATGCTTGCGCCCTCGGAAGGACGAGAGCGTCACGTCCTCGTGGTTCTGGTTCCGGACGGTGAAGTCGGGGGCGGTATCGCCCACATGAACGGTCACAGGTCTCCTGGAGGGGTTCGTGATCAGCGTCGGCCGCGACTGCCGCGTGGCGTCGTCAGCCGGGCACCGGACCAATCCTTCCCTGCGTTGACCGTGCTCGTCTGTTGAAGTCCGGATGTCGGAGCCGCTTCGCTGATGTCGCTGGCTTCGACGTGCCCGGGACGCCCAGCTTTCGGGGTGAGCAACCAGACGACGCCGTTATCGGCCAGCGGCCCGATCACGTCGACCAGGGCGTCCACCATGTCGCCGTCGTCCTCACGCCACCACAAGAGGACGACGTCCACCACCTCGTCGGAGTCCTCGTCGACGATGTCACCACCGGTGCGATCGATCACCGACTCGCGAAGTTCCTCGTCGCAGTCCTCGTCATAGCCGAGTTCCTGTACCACCTGACCCGGCTGAATGCCCAGACGCTCGGCTGCGCTCCGCCCTCCCGCCCCGTTCGCGGTGCTGCTCACAACTGCTGGCTCCCCCTCGGTTTCAACCACGCCGAACGCTCCGGCGACCCGCGTAGTCCACACACTCGCCGTCGCGTGTGCAAGTCCAGGGAATCAGCCCGCACAGGCAGTTTCGAGCACGGCCTGCGCATCCAGGACGACCTGAGTGTTGACGTCCGTTCCGGCGTTGAGCTTGTCGCGAACCTCGGCCTGTGCAGCCTGGTAGCCGATCGCCGCGTCCCGGATCGGACCCGGCGGGAGCGGGTCGATGTAGGTCTGCACCTCGATCGCAGCTGCGTCGAAGAGGGCTGCGACGTTGTTGCGCATGTCCTGCGTCTGGTTCTCAGGTGGCATGTCGGCCAGTGTGTTGAAGGCATCGAACGCGTCGAGGTCGCTCAGCGGGATGAGGAAGCAGGCAGTCGTCTCAAGGGCGCTGGGTCCGGTTGCCGTGTCGGTCGGCGGCGGCGTTGTCGTCGTCGTCGTCGTCGTCGTCGTGGTCGTGGTGGTCGGACCCGCGCCGACGTACTCCGCCTCACCGCTTACCGTGCTCGCGCAAGCGACCAGGCTCGCGAGCAGCGCCGATGCGCCGACGAGTGACGTGACGGGGTAACGCAGGCCCGGCATAGCGGCTCCAGTCGCTGAAAGGAGCGACCAGTCCTCCTGGTCGCGGCTACGAAGCGTAGGGCACCGGTGGATATCAGGCACCACCTGACCGGGTGGTGTCGCCCGCTGATGGAACACTGGGGGAGTCGGGTGCAGCGCCGACAACGACCAGCAGTGCCGACAACGCGTGGGAGGCAGAGTGGCCAATGACTCGATATCCGAGCGGACGAGCATTATCGACGGCCTGACCAGTCAACTCCCTGACGTCGATCCGGAGGAGACACGGGAGTGGCTGGACTCCCTCGATGCAGTGGTCGGCAACGCCGGCCGCGGACGCGCCCGGTACCTGATGCTGCGGCTGTTGGAGCGGGCCCGGGAGCAGCACGTCGGCGTACCGGCGCTGCGGAGCACGGACTACATCAACACGATCCCGCCCGAGCGCGAACCCGACTTTCCGGGCGATGAGTACGTCGAACGCCGCATCCGCGCCTACATCCGCTGGAACGCAGCGATCATGGTGCACCGCGCGCAACGGCCCGGGATCGGCGTCGGTGGGCACATCTCGTCGTACGCCTCCAGCGCGAGCCTGTACGAGGTCGGCTTCAACCACTTCTTCCGCGGAAGGGACCACCCCGGTGGGGGCGACCATCTGTACTTCCAGGGCCACGCCTCGCCCGGCATGTACGCCCGGGCGTTCCTCGAGGGACGGCTGACCGAATCCCAGCTCGACGGCTTCCGCCAGGAGCTGTCGCACGAGGGCGGCGGTTTGTCGTCGTACCCGCACCCACGGCTGATGCCGGACTTCTGGGAGTTCCCGACGGTGTCGATGGGGCTCGGCCCCCTGAACGCGATCTATCAGGCGCGGTTCAACCGATACCTGCACAGCCGCGGGATCAAGGACACCAGCGGCCAACGGGTCTGGGCGTTCCTCGGCGACGGCGAGATGGACGAGCCCGAGTCCCTCGGCGCCATCGGCGTGGCCGCGCGGGAGGAACTGGACAATCTCACCTTCGTCATCAACTGCAACCTGCAGCGTCTCGACGGCCCGGTTCGGGGCAACGGGAAGATCATCCAGGAGCTGGAGAGCTACTTCCGCGGCGCCGGCTGGAATGTCATCAAGGTGATCTGGGGCCGCAACTGGGATCCGCTGCTCGCCGCCGACGTCGACGGCGCCTTGGTGAACCTGATGAACGCCACGCCGGACGGTGACTACCAGACCTACAAGTCCGAGCACGGTGGTTTCGTCCGCGAACACTTCTTCGGCCGTGATCCCCGCACGCTGAAGATGGTCGAGCACATGAGCGACGCCGAGGTCTGGAACCTGCAGCGCGGCGGCCACGACTACTTCAAGGTCTACAGCGCCTTCCAGGCCGCCGTCGAGCACACCGGGCAGCCGACCGTCATCCTCGCCAAGACGATCAAGGGCTGGACTCTGGGCAGCCACTTCGAGGGTCGGAACTCCACCCACCAGATGAAGAAGCTCACGGCGGAGGATCTCAAGGGTTTCCGAGACCGGCTCTACCTCGACATCCCCGACGAGGCGCTGGACTCCAAGCTGCCGCCGTATTTCAAGCCTGGCAAGGACTCCGACGAGCTGGCCTACATGTTCGAGCGTCGACGAGAACTCGGCGGATCGATCCCGCGGCGCTCGGTGAGCGTGAAGCCGCTGATCCAGCCGGACGAGAAGTCCTACGACGTGCTGCGGCGTGGCTCGGGCAAGCAGGCGGTCGCAACGACGATGGCCTTCGTCAGACTGCTCAAGGAGCTGCTGAAGCACCCGGAGATGGGTCCCCGGTTCGTGCCGATCATCCCGGACGAGGCGCGCACGTTCGGCATGGACGCGATGTTCCCGACGCAGAAGATCTACTCACCGCACGGGCAGAACTACCAGTCCGTCGACCGCGATCTGCTGCTGGCCTACAAGGAGTCGGTGACCGGGCAGATCCTGCACGAGGGGATCACCGAGGCCGGCTCCGCTGCGTCGTTCACCGCCGCCGGTACGGCGTACTCCACCCACGGCGAGCACATGATCCCGATCTACATCTTCTACTCGATGTTCGGCTTCCAACGCATCGGCGACAGCCTCTGGGCCGCCGGCGACCAGCTCACCCGCGGCTTCCTGCTCGGTGCCACCGCCGGTCGTACGACGCTGAACGGTGAGGGACTGCAGCACGAGGACGGGCACTCGCTGCTGCTGGCCTCCACGAACCCGGCGGTCGTCTCCTACGACCCCGCGTTCAGCTTCGAACTGGCTCACATCGTCCGGGACGGCCTGGCCCGGATGTACGGCGAGGATCCCGGCGACCGCTCACCCGACGTCTTCTACTACCTCACGGTCTACAACGAGCCGTACCTGCAGCCGGCCGAGCCGGCGGATGCCGACCTACCGGGCATCCTGCGCGGCGTCCACCACTACAAGCCGGCGCCCGAGGGAACCGGGCCGGAGGCGCAGCTGCTGGCCTCCGGGGTCGCCGTCCAATGGGCGCTCAAGGCCCAGGAACTGCTGGCCGCCGACTGGGGGGTGCGTGCCGACGTCTGGTCGGTGACGTCATGGACCGAGTTGCGTCGCGACGCCCTGGCCTGCGACTCGTGGAACCTGGTCAACCCGGACGGCACCCAGCAGATGCCATACATCACCTCGGCGCTGCGCGACCGGCCGGGACCGGTGGTCGCGGTGTCGGACTGGATGCGCGCGGTGCCCGACCAGATCGCCCCCTGGGTGCTCAACGATTTCGTGTCACTGGGCACCGACGGCTTCGGCATGTCGGACACTCGCCCGGCGCTGCGGCGGCACTTCCGGGTGGACGCGGAGTCGATCGTCGTACGCGCCCTCACCGCCCTGGCCGCACGCGGCGAGGTCGACCACGGCGCGCTGCGGGCGGCGATCGAGAAGTACGGCATCACCGACATCAACCGGGTCGACGCCGACCACAGCGGCGGCCTGACCTAGTCACTTCCCAGGGGGCTTGCGCCCCCCGGACCCCCTGCTCAGGGGGGCGCTGCCCCCCTGACACCCCCCGCCGGGTGCAAGCCTCGGAGCCACGCCCGCTGACGGGGGCTCAGCCCCCGGTCAGCGGGCGAGGGTCTCCAGGGCGACTGCGGCGTACGTCGCGACCCCGGTGGGCAGGGCGGTCTCGTCGAAGACGACCAGGTTCGAATGGTTCCCGGGTGCGGTCTCCGGTTCGAGGTCGGGCGGGCAGGCGCCCAGGAACGCCATCGCGCCGGGCACTTCCTGCAGCACGTAGGACCAGTCCTCCGCGCCCATGATGGGTGATTCCATGATGCAGGCGCGGTCGGCGCCGAGGAGCCGGCCCGCGACGGCGTGCACCGACGACGCGAAGTCGCCGTCGTTCACGGTCACCGGGTACCCGCCCTCGATCTCCACCTCGACCTGCATGCCGTGCGCTGAGGCGATGCCGCGCGCCACCTGCCGGACGAGATCGTGCACGCTGGTACGGGTCTCGGCTGACAGCGTCCGGATGGTGCCTTCCAGCACGGCGGTTGCCGGGATCACGTTGTTCGTCGTACCGGCGCTGAGATGGGCGATGGTCACCACGGCCGGATCGAAGATGTCGATCCGCCTGGTGACCATGGTCTGCAGCGCGATCACGATCTCGCAGGCGACGGGAATCGGGTCGTTGGCGTAATGCGGTGCCGAGGCATGACCACCCCTGCCCTGCACCGTTATCCGGATCGTGTCCGACGAGGCGAGCAGCGCACCCGGGCGGGTGTTGATCGTGCCGGAGACGAACGACGAGGAAATGTGCAAGGCGAAGGCGCCCGTCGGGCGCTGGCCGGTGGCCTCGAGCAGTCCCTCCTCCAGCATGTACCGGGCGCCGTGGAAGCCCTCCTCGCCGGGCTGGAACATGAAGACGATCCGCCCGGCGATGTCCGCGCGACGGTCGGCGAGCAGGCGGGCGGCGCCGGCGAGCATCGCGACGTGCGTGTCGTGGCCGCACGCGTGCATGACGCCGTCGATCTCAGAGGCGAAGTCCAGGCCGGTGTGCTCGGTCAGCGGCAGGGCATCCATGTCGCCGCGCAGCAGCACCGTGGGCCCGTCGGAGGCGCCGTCGAGCACCGCCACGACCGAGGTCGTCGAACTGCCGGTGCGTACGTCGAGGCCGAGGTCGCCGATCTCGGTGCGGATCGCCTCCTGCGTGATCGGCAGCTGCAGACCTATCTCGGGCCGGCGGTGAAGCCGGCGCCGGAAGTCGATCGTGCGGTCGGCGAGCTCGTCGGCCTGCGCTAGCACCGCTTCATAGTTTTCGTTAGCCATGCGAACGAGTATGCCGTGTACTGCCGCTGGTTACCAGCCGGCGATCGCGGCATGCATCTCCCACACCAGGATCTCCGCGCCGTCCGGGCCGGCGCTCACCCGCTGGCCGTCGGCCGCACGCAGGCGCGCGGAGTCCCCGCTGTCGAGGGTGCCGGCGCCTTCGACGTCGAGCCGGCCGACCGGGACGAACAGGTGCACGTACGGCGCTGCGGGCAGCCTCACCGTCTCCCCCGCGGCCAGCCGGCCGGCGTACAGGGTGGCATCCTGCTGCCGGATCCGGATCGCCGCACCGGCGTCCCCGGGCCGGCCCGAGGCGACGGTGACGAGGCCGCCACGGTCCAGGTCGGCGTTGATGTCCAGCTGCTCGTAGCCGGGGCGGATGCCGCGCTCGTCCGGCGCCACCCACATCTGCACGAAGTGCACAGGGTCGTCGTGACGTTCGCCGCCCAGCCGCCAGGAGTCGTTCTTCTCCGAGTGCAGGATCCCCGTCCCGGCGCTCATCCGCTGCGCCAGCCCGGGATACAGCACGCCGCTGTGGCCCTCGGAGTCCTGGTGGACCAGCGAGCCGGACAGCACCCAGGTCACGATCTCCATGTCGCGATGGGGGTGGGTCTCGAACCCACTGCCTGCGGCCACGACGTCGTCGTTGTTGACGAGCAGCAACCCGAAGTGGGTGTTGACGGGGTCGTAGTGCCCGCCGAAGGAGAACGAGTGCTTCGAATCCAGCCAGGAGATCCGGGTGGCGTACCGCTCGTCACTACGCCGCAGGTCCGTGTTCATGCCGACCCCTCTCACACCGTTCTTGCTCGTGCAACGACTCCGGGTCCGCCGGTTGTTCCTGTGCCGGCCCGGGCGCCGCGCCGAGCCAGGCGGTCAGCACCAGAACCCACCCGGCGCCGAGGGCGAACCCGGCCACAACGTCACTCGGGTAGTGCGCTCCCAGTGCGATCCGGGTCAGACCCACCGCGAGCACGAGCAGGATGCCGCCGACGACCGTCGCTGTCCGGCGTCGAGCCGGCAGCAACCGCAGAAACGCGACAAGCAGTAGCGCGACGAGCGTGACGATGCCGGAGGCGTGGCCGCTGGGGTGCGACAGCGCGTCCGACAGGTAGATCGGATCGGGGAAGTCCGGCCGGTCGCGGTCGACGATGAGCTTGAGGCCGGTGGTGAGCAGGCCGATCAGGCTGGCGGCCAGCACCAGCAGCCAGCCCAGCCGCTGCCGGGCGGTCCGGAACGCCCAGATCCCGACCGGGAGGAGGACGAGCAGCCGGAACCACGACGTACCGGCCGTGGTCACGACGTTGAGCACCGCCTGGTACGCCGGGCGCTCGGCCACCTGCGGCTGTAGGGCATCGACAACTGCCCGGTCCACGCGCAGCAGCGGCTGCCACTGGACCGCGACAAGCACCGCCAACGGGAGTACGACGAGCAGCCACAGGCAGAGTCCGAGCAGCAGCATGTGCCGGCGGGCAGTCGCCGCAGCCGTGCTCACCGGCCTCACCCTTTCCGCTGCGCTGCCGTGGCGGTGCGAACCTCGTGGCAGGCTCGCGGCGTGAGCCCACCGCGGCCGTTGGAGGCGACGTTACGCCGGCTCGAGCGCGCCTCCGGCGCGTTGGCGACCCAAAGCGTGAGCCGGATGGACGAGTTGCTGCCGTGGTTCCGCTCCATGCCGGCCGACCAGCGTTCCTGGGTCACCCTGGTCGCCCACGCCGGCATCTCCTCGCTGGTGGAGTGGCTGCGCTCCCCCGCCGGCAGCCGCCCGCAGCTCACCGGACCGGTCTTCGGTGCGGCCCCCCGGGAACTGGCCCGCTCGGTCAGCCTCAAGCAGACCGTCGACCTCGTCCGGGCGACCATCGACGTGGTCGAGGAGCGGGCGCACACGCTCGCCGCGCCCGGTGAGGAGCAGGCGCTACGCGAGGGCGTGCTGCGGTTCAGCCGGGAGATCGCGTTCGCGGCAGCTCAGGTCTACGCAACGCTCGCGGAGAACCGGGGTGCCTGGGACGCCCGACTGGAGGCACTCGTCGTCGACGCGCTGCTGCGTGGTGACAGCGACGAGACGCTGCCGAGCCGGGCGGCGGCCCTGGGCTGGGCGGCCCTCCGCCCGGTCACGGTGGTGGTGGGCCGGGCGGCCGCGTCACACACCGACGACATCCACCGCGCGCTGCAGCGCGTCGCGCGCCTGCACCACGCTGAGGTCCTCGCCGGCGTCCACGGCGACCTGCTCATCGTCGTCCTCGGTGGCGTCTCCGACGCCCAGACCCTCACCCGGCCGCTGCTCGCCGAGTTCGGGCCCGGGCCGGTCGTGCTGGGCCCGACGGTCGACGGGCTCGGCGTGGCCGGACGCTCGGCCCGGGCGGCGATGTCGGGGCTGCGGGCCTGCGCGGCGTGGCCACAGGCGCCGCGTCCGGTCCACGCCGACGACCTGCTGCCCGAGCGGGCCCTGGCCGGTGACGATGACGCGCGGGCGGCACTGGTCGAGCAGGTCTACCAGGCACTGGCCGACGGCGGCCCGGCGTTGCTGCAGACGGTCGAGACCTACGTCGGCTCAGGCGGCACCTTGGAGGGGTCGGCGCGGGCCCTCTTCGTGCACCCCAACACCGTGCGGTACCGGTTGCGGCGGGCCGCGGACGTGTGCGGGCAGGCGCCGACCGACCCCCGCGGCGCCTTCACCATCCGGGTGGCGCTCGCCTACGGGCACCTGGCCGACAGCGCCGGCTTGTAGGATGTCTACAAAACCGCCGGGGCGGACTTCGTGCGAGCCGGTATGCGGAAAGCAGGCCGGCAGTTGGGATGGTCAGTAGGTGCTGGTTCTCCTCGCCCCCGGCCAGGGCTCGCAGGCTCCCGGCATGCTCAGCCCCTGGCTGCAGCTGCCCGGCGCCGCTGCCAGGGTCAGCTGGATGGCCACCCTGACCGGCCTGGACCTGCTGCAGCTGGGCACTGAGGCCGACGCGGAGCAGATCAAGGACACCGCCGTCACGCAGCCGCTGATCGTGGCGCTCGGCCTGCTCGCTACCGCCGAACTCGACCTGAGCGGCGCCGGCGTGACCGCCGGGCACAGCGTCGGTGAGCTGACCGCCGCCGCGGCGGCCGGCGTGTTGCATCCCGACACCGCCGTCGCGTTGTCCGCCGTACGCGGCCGGGAGATGGCAGCGGCCTGCGGCCAGGCCGACACCGGCATGTCCGCGGTGTTGGGCGGCGACCCCGACGACGTCGTACGCCGGATCACCGAATGCGGCCTGACCGCCGCCAACCGCAACGGGGCCGGCCAGATCGTGGCGGCCGGCCTGCGCGGGCGACTGGAGCAGCTACGGGCCGAGCCGCCGGCCAAGGCGCGGGTCGTCCCGCTGCCGGTCGCGGGCGCGTTCCACACCGAGTACATGGCACCCGCCGAGAAGGCGCTGGCCGAACTCGCGGGTGGAATCCGCGCGAGCGACCCCGACCGGCTGCTCCTGTCCAACGCCGACGGCACCGCCGTACCGAGTGGCGCGGAGATGCTCGAGCGGCTGGTCCGGCAGGTGACCGCACCCGTCCGCTTCGACAGCTGCCTGGCCACGATGCGGCACCTCGGGGTGACCGCCGCGATCGAGCTGCCCCCCGCTGGGACGTTGGCCGGCCTGGCCAAACGCGAGCTCAAGGGCATCGACATCGTTGCCCTGAGAACGCCGGCTGACCTGCCGGCGGCCCGCGAACTGCTCGCCCAGCACGCCGGAGCCCATCAGGCCGAGCACACCCCGGACTGGCGGGTGATCGTCGCGCCGGTCCGCGGGACGATCCAGCAGGCCGGGGTCCGTGCCGGCGCCGATGTCGCGGCCGGTACGCCGCTCGGCTCGGTCGTCAGCAAGCGCGAGGAGGTTCAGGTGAGCGCCACGTACGACGGGGTGCTGGCGGAGTGGCTGGTCGAGGACGGCGACCTCGTGGACGCCGGTGACCCGCTGGCCAGGCTGTACCCGGCGGGTGCTCGATGAAGCTCGGCACCGGCGCCAAGGGGGCGCGGATCGTCGGCCTCGGCGACTACCGGCCGCACCGCGTCGTCACCAATGACGAGATCGCCCAGATGGTCGACACCAGCGACGAGTGGATCCGCACCAGGGTCGGCATCCGCCAGCGGCACTTCGCCGGGGAGGGCGAGTCGCTGACCGACATGGCGGTGGCGGCCAGCGGCAAGGCGCTCGCCGCGAGCGGCCTCGGCCCCGAGGACATCGACCTGCTCATCATGGCGACCTGTACGGCCCCCTCACCCATCCCCGGTGTGGGCCCCACCATCGCTCACCGGCTCGGCATGAAGGCGCCCGGCGCCTACGACCTGAACGCCGCCTGCGCGGGATTCTGCTATGCCCTCAGCTCCGCCTCCGATGCGATCCGCACGGGATCGGCGCGGCGGGTCCTGGTGATCGGCGCGGAGCGGCTCACCGACTGGGTGAACCCCCTCCACCGCGGGACCAGCATTCTCTTCGGCGACGGTGCCGGCGCCGCCGTCGTCGTGGGGACCGACGACCCCGGCATCGGCCCGGTGGTGTGGGGCAGCGACGGCGCCAAGCGCGAGGCGATCATCGTGCATGACCGCTCCACGCTCATGGAGATGGACGGCCAGGGCGTCTTTCGCTGGGCCACCACGAAGCTGGCACCGGTGGCGCGTGAGTGCTGCGAGCGTGCCGGGGTGGATCTGGCAGACATCGACGTGTTCGTGCCGCACCAGGCCAACCTGCGGATCATCGACGCACTGGTCCGCGCGCTCGGTCTCCAGCACGCCGCCATCGGCCGCGACATCATCGAGACCGGCAACACCTCCTCCGCGTCGATTCCGCTGGCCTTGACCCGCATGCTCGAACGCGGCGAGGCCAAGAGCGGGGACCTCGCACTCGTGCTCGGCTTCGGCGCCGGGCTCACGTACGCCGGGCAGGTTCTGCGCTGCCCGTGACACGGGGCGCGCAACCGCGCGACCTCCACCCCCAGAAAGGAAACCGCACAGTGACGACAGAGGACATCCGCACCGGCCTCGCCGAGATCCTCGAGGAGGTTGCCGGAGTGCTCCCCGCCGACGCGACGATGGAGAAGTCGTTCACCGACGACCTCGACGTCGACTCCCTGTCCATGGTGGAGATCGCGACGGCAGTGGAAGACAAGTTCGGTGTGGCCATCCCCGACGACGAGCTGGTCAACATCAAGACAGTCGGCGACGCCGTCACCTTCATCGAGAAGAACCAGGGCTGACCGTGCCGGTAGAAGTTTTGGTCACCGGGCTCGGCGCGACGACTCCGCTGGGCGGGGACGTCGCGTCGAGCTGGGCGGCCCTGCTCGACCGCCAGTCGGGGGTGAGCCGGTTGGACGACGACTGGGCGCCCGGGCTGCCGGCCCGGCTCGTGGCTCGCTGCAAGGCCGACCCGGCCGAGCAGATCAGCCGGGTCGCCATCCGCCGGCTGGACCGCAGCCAGCAGCTGGCGCTCATCGCCGCCCGCGAGGCCTGGGCACACGCCGGCACGCCGCAGGTCGACCCGGTCCGGCTGGCCGTGGTCATCGGCACCGGCGTGGGCGGCGCCCAGACGTTGCTCGATCAGGACGACATCCTGGAGGAGTCCGGCGTACGACGGGTCTCTCCCCACACTGTGCCGATGTTGATGCCCAACGGGCCCGCGGCTACGGTCGGGCTCGAGTTCGGCGCGGAGGCCGGCGTCCACGCAGTCGTGTCAGCCTGCGCATCCGGGGCGGAGGCGCTGTCCTTGGGGCTGGACATCATCCGGTCCGGGCGGGCCGACGTGGTGATTGCGGGCGGTACCGAGAGTTGCATCCACCCGCTGCCACTGGCCGGGTTCGCGCAGATGCGAGCGCTGTCCACCCGCAATGACGAGCCGGCGGCCGCCTCTCGGCCATTCGACAAGGGCCGGGACGGCTTCGTGCTCGGGGAAGGCGCCGGCGTACTCGTGCTGGAGCGCGCGGAGTTCGCCCGGGCGCGCGGCGCCACGCCGCTCGCCGTACTGGCCGGCGCCGGCATCAGCGCCGATGCCTACGACCTCGTCCAGCCGCGACCTGACGGCGGCGGGGGTGCGCGGGCGATCGCCCTGGCGCTGCGCGACGCCGGGATCGCGGCCGCCGACGTGGGACACGTCAACGCCCACGCGACGTCGACCCCTGTCGGGGACACCGCGGAGGCCACGGCGATCCGATCGGCCCTGGGCGACCACACGCTCGTGACCGCCACCAAGTCCATGACCGGACACATGCTGGGTGCCGCCGGCGCCGTGGAGACGATCTTCGCGCTGCTCGCGCTGCGCCACCAGATCGTCCCGGCAGTGCTGAACCTCGACGACCCGGACGACGCCGAGGACGTGCAGGCACTGGACATCGTCCGGCACGAGCCGCGGCAAGCGAAGCTCGAGGCGGTCGTCAACGACTCGTTCGGGTTCGGCGGCCACAACGTTGCTCTGGCCCTCACCAGGGTCTGAGTGGCTGAGAGCCCGCACCTGGGCGTGACAGGAGGACAACGGTGACCAGCCTCGCCGACGCGCCGGTGATCGACGAGCGCGACTACCGGGATCCCGAGCTTCGCCTCGAAAATCTCTTCGATCCCGGCTCGCTGCGCCAGATCTCCGGGCGCAGCACCAGCGGCGTGATGTCCGCCCGCGGCACCATCAAGGGCGGTGCCGCGATCGCCTATGCCACCGACGCCACCAAGATGGGTGGCGCGATGGGTTCCGAGGGCTGCCGTCACATCGTGGACTCCATCGACATCGCCGTACGCGAGCGACTGCCCGTCATCGGCCTGTGGCACTCCGGCGGAGCGCGGCTGGCAGAGGGCGTGGAGGCGCTGGACGCCGTCGGGCTCGTCTTCGCCGCGATGGTCCGGGCTTCGGGCCGGGTACCGCAGATCTCCGTCGTGCTCGGACCGGCGGCCGGCGGTGCGGCGTACGGACCGGCCTTGACCGACCTGGTGGTGATGGGACCGGCCGGGCGGGTCTTCGTGACCGGTCCGGAGGTCGTGCGCAGCGTGACCGGCGAGGACGTCGACATGGAGCGGCTCGGCGGTCCGGACACGCACGGCCGGCGCAGCGGTGTCGTCCACGTCGTGACCGCCTCGGAGACAGAGGCGCTGGACCGGGCCCGCGAGCTGACCGCGCTGTTGTCCCAGCAGGGTCGCTTCGACGTCGCATCGATCGGTCCCGGTGCGGACCTGTCCGCCTTGTTGCCGCCGGAGCGGCAACGGGCCTACGACGTCAAGCCGCTGCTGGCCGGCATCCTCGACGCTCCCCCGCTGGAACTGCATGTGCGGTGGGCGCCGAACATCGTCACCGCGCTCGGCCGGATCGCCGGGCGCACGATCGGCGTGATCGCGAACAACCCGCTGCGGCTCGGAGGCTGCCTGGACAGCGTGTCGGCGGAGAAGGCCGCCCGCTTCGTGCGGATGTGCGACGCGTTCGGCGTACCGCTGATCGTGATCGTCGACG
>Ga0136640_10000646_pt1 | contig 13436 bp, 12 predicted proteins | sample AntDrymUQ8642106_2_FD_105498 | JGI IMG/M metagenome (GOLD analysis project Ga0136640, IMG submission 105498) | Polar desert sand microbial communities from Dry Valleys, Antarctica - metaG UQ864 (21.06) | ecosystem: Environmental > Terrestrial > Soil > Desert | place: Antarctica: Dry Valley...
CGGGCGACACGCTGGCTCGACGCCCCCTGATCATCTGGATCCACGGCGGCAGCTTCGCGTTCGGATCAAGGACCTCACCGGAGATCGTCGACGAGGCCAACACGTTCGCCAAGAAGGGCTACCTCAACGCGTCGATCTCCTACCGGCTCTCCGAGCAGGGTTGCACGGTGATCGGGGCCGAGTGCATCGAGTCGATCTACGACGCCATCGAGGACGCTCAGGGGGCGGTGCGATTCTTCCGGCGATACGCCGCCCGCTACGGCATCGATGTGAACCGCATCGCGGTAGCCGGCACCTCAGCCGGAGCCATCACCGCCCTCAACGTCGGCTATGCCACAACCGTGCCCGAGCCCAGCGGACCGGCGGGGTACTCCACCAGGGTGAACGCGGCCGTCTCGCTGTCCGGCGCGGTGATCTTCACCGGTTCGGTCAGCCCCGGAGATGCTCCGGCGCTGCTGTTCCACGGCACGGCGGACCGCCTGGTGCCCTACTCCTGGGCCCAGGCCACCATCGACAACGCCAAAGCCGACCGGCTCAAGGCGTTCCTGGTGAGGTGGGAGGGCGACGGCCACGTGCCCTACATCGAGCACCGCTCACAGATCCTCGATCTGACCACCAACTTCCTCTACAGCACGCTCAACCTCGCCGACGCCTGACCGACCCGGCTCCGCTCCCACGGGGTGGGCCACCTAGCGTGGGCTCCGTGTTCGCCCGCATCCTCGCCATCGGCCCGTCGTTCATGAAGCCCGAGTTCTGGCTCGACAAGGCCGGATCCAGCGTCGTCTACGTGGTCACGGCGATCATCTTCGCCGAGTCCGGACTGTTCTTCGGGTTCTTCCTGCCCGGGGACTCGCTGCTGTTCATGGTCGGCTTCTTGACCTCCGACGGCGCGCTCGACTTCGCCACCGAGCTGGCTGACGGCGGCACTCGGAGCGGGCTGCACGATGCGATCAGGGCCCTTCCACCGTTGCCAGTGATGCTCGTCGTGTTCTTCGTCGCCGCTGTGGCCGGAGACCAGGTCGGCTACATCTTCGGCCGTCGGGTCGGTCCGGCGCTCTTCTCCCGTCCGGACTCCCGAGTGTTCAAGCAGGCCCACGTGGGCAAGGCCCACGCCTTCCTCGAGAAGCACGGCCCCAAGACGATCTTCCTGGCTCGCTTCGTGCCCATCATCCGGACCTTCGCCCCGATCCTGGCCGGGGTGGGCCGCATGAACTACCGCACGTTCCTCACCTACAACCTCGTCGGTGGCTTCGTGTGGGCGGTGGGCGTCACGTCGCTCGGCCACTTCCTCGGCAACGTGGGCTTCATCCGCGACAACATCGAGTACACGATCATCGCCGTGGTGCTCGTCTCGCTGCTGCCCGTGTTCGTCGAGGTGTACCGCAGCCGCCGCGGTCGCTCCGAGATCATCGACGTCCTCACCGACCCCGCCGGCGAGCACCCGCCGATCGACGAGAACGCCACCGCCGAGAGCTGACCCGGCTGCAGATGATCCTGTCCGACCACTCCATCCGCGAGGCACTGGCCTCGGGTCGCATCGAGATCGACCCGCTCAACGAGGCGTACATCCAGCCGTCGTCGGTCGACCTCACCATCGACCGGTACTTCCGGGTGTTCCGCAACCACACGATGCCGCTCATCGACGTGAAGGAGAACCTGGAGGACCTCACCGAGCTGGTCGACATCCCCGACGACGGTGTGTTCATCCTGCACCCCGGCGAGTTCGTCCTCGGCGCCACCGCCGAGCGGGTCCGCCTCCCCCACGACATGGTGGCCCGGCTCGAGGGCAAGTCGAGCCTCGGCCGTCTCGGGCTGCTGATCCACTCGACCGCCGGCTTCGTCGACGCCGGGTGGGACGGTTACCTCACCCTGGAGCTGTCGAACATCGCCACGCTGCCCATCACGCTGTACCCGGGCATGAAGATCGGCCAGATCTCCTTTCTGGAGATGACCACCGCAGCCGATTCTCCCTACGGGTCGGCCGCGGTCGGCTCCAAGTACCAGGGCCAGCGGGGCCCGACCCCCAGCCGCTACTGGGAGAACTTCGGCGCCTGAGCCCTGCTGGTCAGTCCCCGAGGTCGCTCTGGCTCATCGCCCTTCCCCTGCCGAGTCCAGAAGCGCTCGAGAACGGCATTGATCCCCACCGCGGCCAACAGGACCAAGACCACCTCCGCCGGGACGCGGTTGCGCAGGAGGCCGTAGAACGCGGCCGCCACCACCGTGACTATGAGCACCACACCCACCAGCGGGATGATCGTCATGCTCCGCCGACGCAATACCACCGCGCCGTAGACAGCGAACGGCACCAGCACCCAGGACGCGACCCATCCGGGGACCGACGCCCACAACGGCTTGCCCTCCGCTTGGTACTCCTCGAGCATCGCGATGGGCTTGTACGCCCCCCACACTCGCCCTACTCGGGCGGCGACCACCAGTGGCACTCGGTCGGCATGGTCGGCCATGTACCGCAGGCCCTGCTGGCGCTGGACGGCGGCGTCAACTGAGGGCTCGACCGGATCGTCGGCCGCCGCGCAGTACCCATCCCAGTACCCGATGGCAGGGCCGGAGAAGGTCTCGTCACAGTTCGCACCCTTGAGGGTGGGACCGTCGCCGTAGGAGATGAGCACCGGTTCCTCGAAACGCGAAAGGTTGTAGGCAATCCATGGGGCGATGGTGAGTGCGGTGGCGGCCACCACCACCGCGATCGTTGCCGCGCGGCGTCGGCGGGACAGAGCTGATGCCGCCACCCATACCGCCGGCATGGCCACCATGGGCACGAGCAGCAGCAGCTCGCTGCGGGTCAAGGCCGCCAGGCCGCACACCACACCAACGCCCGCGGCCCGAGTCCACGTCGGGCGGGACACCAACCGGTAGGTGGACCAGATGGCGGCGGCCGTCGTCGCCGCAGAGAACGACTCGGACATGACGAGACCATCGTGCATCCAGAGATTGGGGTACGCAGCGGCCAAGCCCGCCGCGACTAGCCCGGCCCTCGAACCCGCCACCTGCCGGCCCGTCAGGCCGATGAGCACGACGGCCGTGGTGCCGGCCAGAGCCGCCGTGAACCGCATGGCCATCTCGCTGTCATCCGTCAGGTACGCCACCGGCGCGAGAACCACGTGCGTGAGAGGCGGATGCACCGCCTCGTTCTCACCATCCGGAGGGAAGGGCTTGGTGAAGGGTTTCCCCTCGGTCATCAACACCGCGGAGCGGACGTAGTAGATCTCGTCGAACGAGCGACGGACGACCGCCCTCGGCGGGGGGCCCTCCGGTCGCTCGAGGGATACGACCGGTCCCGGCTGATGTCGGGTTGCCGCGAGGGTGTAGCCCACCCGCCAGCCGAGACCGGCCAGCGCGATCAGTGCAAGAGCCGATGCGAAGCGGCGACGGCCCATGGGCGGACCCTAAGGCGCACTGCCCGCCCCGGTCGGGTGAAGGCCGACCGTGAGCTACTGGTTGATCGGGCCTCGTTGTGCCTCAGGCGCCGGCGACGGGAGCTGTGTCGGGGGCGACGTGGACCGACGCGGCGTCGGCCTTCTCGCCGTTGTCGATCGCTTCGGCCAGGTGCATGGCGATGTCGGCCACCTTCACCTCGTCGTCCTCCTTGCCGAGCCCCTTCACACCGTCGTCGATCATGATGTAGCAGAACGGGCAGGCGGTGGCGATGCGACTGGCACCGGTGCTGACGAGCTCCTCGGAGCGGGCGTCGTTCACCTTGGTGCCGATGGTCTCCTCCATCCACATGCGGGCCCCGCCGGCGCCGCAGCACATGCCCGTGGTGCCGTTGCGGGGCGCCTCCACGACCTCGACGCCGCCCAATCGGCCGATGATCTGGCGCGGGGCCAGGTAGATGTCGTTGTGGCGGCCGAGGTAACAGGAATCGTGGTACACGATGCGGTCCTCGAGCCGGGCCCGGCTCAGGTCGAGCTGCCCCGACTCGACGAGCTGCTCGAGCAGCGTCGAGTGGTGCATCACCTCGTAGTGGCCGCCGAGCTGCGGGTACTCGTTCAGCAGCGTGTTGAAGCAGTGCGGGCACTGGGTGATGATCTTCTTCACACCCATGCCGTTCAGCGTCTCGATGTTCTGCATGGCCAGCATCTGGAAGATGTATTCGTTGCCCGAGCGGCGGGCCGGGTCGCCGGTGCAGTTCTCCGCCGGGCCGAGGATGGCGAAGTCGACACCGGCGCGCCGCAGCAGCTTGGCCATGGCCTGGGTGACCTTCTGGTTCTTGTCGTCGAAGGACCCGGCACAGCCGACCCAGTACAGGTACTCGTGACCGAGGGCCTCGCTGCCGTCGACGAGGGGTACGTCGTCGCCCAGCTTCTCGGTCCACTTGGCCCGTTCGGCCTGGCTCATCCCCCACGGGTTGCCGCTGTTCTCCATCGACCGGTAGGCGGAGCCCAGCTCGGTGGGGAAGTTCGACTCCATCAGCGACAGGTAGCGCCGCATGTCGAGGATCTTGTCGAGGATCTCGATGTTGACGGGGCAGATCTCGTCACAGGCCTTGCACGTCGTGCAGGCCCAGACCTCCTCGGGGGTGATGCGCTCGAACAGCGAGTCCGCGCTGATGGTGATCTCGGCGTCGACTCCGATGGGCGGCGACACCTTGGCCGCGCCGGTGGCGGCCATGACCTCGCCGGTCTTGAGGACGATCTCGCGCGGGTCGAGGGGCTTGCCGGTCGCGTGGGCGGGACACACGCTGGTGCAGCGGCCGCACATGGTGCACGAGTCGGTGTCGAGGAGCTGCTTCCACGTCATGTCGGCGACGGTGGAGGCCCCGAAGCTCTCCATCTCGGTCTCCATGAGGTTGGGCATGGCCTTCATGGCCCCCTTGGGGCGCTCGCGGTCGCGCAGGTACATGTTCAGCGGCGAGGTGAACATGTGGCGCAGCATCGTCACCGGCAGGATCGCCAGGAACAGCACGAAGCTGGCCACGTGGACGACCCACCAGATCTGGTGGCCGCCGCGCAGGGAGTCGGTGCCGTCGATCAGCCCGGCCAGGGGGTAGGAGACGAACGACCAGGCCTCGTGGTCGGGGCGGCCCTCGAGGGCGATGCGCCAGACCTCGGACCCGAAGCCGGTGACGGCCAGGGCGAGGAAGGTGCCCAGGATGACGGCGTGCTCGGGCTTGGACTTGATGCGGATGCGGTACGGGCGTTGGACGTAGCGTCTGACGATGGCCCACATCACGCCGACCAGCAGGGCCAAGCCAGCCGCATCACCGACGGCCGAGTAGCCCTGGTAGGTGCCGCCATGGAGGAACTTGGCCCCCTCCGGCAGCTGGTGGTCTATCTCGAGCGTGGTGGTGACGCCCAGCAGGATGAGGAAGCTGAAGTAGATCAGCGAGTGCATGACGCCCGCCGCAGGGTCGCGCAGCAGGGTCTTCATGTAGACGCCGGCCCGAAAGTCGGCCAGTCGCCGCTTGACGTTCTTCGGCGTGGTGGACCGATCGTCGGGACCGCCTCGCTGCCAGTTGCGCACCCGCTGGGAGAACAGCACGGCGCCGTAGAGCACGACGACGGGGATGACGACGTAGAACGCCAGCTTCACCGGGCTGGGGACGTTCCCGAACACCTCGCGGTGGATGGGCTCGTCGCTGTGCCAGTCGGTCAGCAGCGGGACGATGCCGGAGACCGCGGTGAAGGCGGCGACGGCGACGCCCAGGCCGATGACCAGCTGGTGAGGGCGGATCCGCTTGGCGCTCGGCGCAGGGGCGACGTCGGTCGTGGCGGCCATGTTGGCGCTGAGGATACGCCCGACCCGCGAACCCGGCCCACTCGAACCGGGCGGACCCGCCCGATGCTTAGCCGCGGGCGTGTGCGGTGGTGGGAGCGGACCGGCTGAGGAGGTAGCCCCGGCTTCGCACGGTGTGGATGGTGATGCTCAGGGGGCCGAGTCGGCGTCGCAAGCGCAGGACGTGGACGTCGAGGGCGTTGCGGCCTGGCGCCCCCGTCGGCCATCCGGCGGCGGACAGGGCATCGCGGGTCACGACGGCGCCGACCCGATCGAGCAGGGCCCGGGCGAGGCGCTGCTCGACGGGCGGCAGGGCCACCCAACCGTCGCCCACGCGGAACAAGCCGTCATCGTCGAGCACGGGAACCTCGTCGCGGCGGGCGTGACGGTCGTCGGCCAGCCGATGCGCCAGCCAGCGCACCCGGGCCCGGAGGTCGGCCTCGTCCACCGGGATCCGTACCCAGTCCTCGAGCTCGTCGCAAGGGTCCGGGGCCGGGGTGCTCGGACTGAGCAGCAGCACCCGCGCCCGACCCTCGGCTTGGAGCGCGGAGCGGATGGCGTCCTGCTCGGGCCATCGCACCAGCGTGATCTCAGGCTGGCCACCCAGGGGCCGCTCCACCGCCATGGCACTGAACGTAGAGAGGAGAGGTTTCGCGCCTGTTTCGCAGTTGTGACGGTTCGCGGTGGAGTACGGGTCGAGCCGACCAGCTAGCTGAACATCTTGGAGTCGAGCTCGCGGATGCGGCCGGCCAGGGCGGCCATGACCTTGCGTGACAGGCTGGGCACGGCGTCGAGGACGCCGACGAACTGGCGGGCGCTGAGCACGAACAGCTTCATCTCCCCGTCGGCCACCACCGTGGCGGTGCGCGGGCCGTGGTCGAGCAGGGCCAGCTCACCGACACAGTCTCCGGCTTTGAGTGTGGCGACCTTGCGATTCCCCCGCTTCACGGTGGCCTTGCCCTCGACCACCACGAAGGCCTCCCGCCCCGCCTCCCCCTGGGTGGTGAGGGCGTGGCCGTCGGGGACGGTCACCTCGTCGCCCGCCTTGGCGATCTTGCCCAGCTCTCGCCGCGACAGGGCGGAGAAGAGGGGCACCGAGCCCAGGTGGTCGAGGTAGGTCTCACGGCGGGCCATGGGCCGGCAGCATACGGGCGCACCCGCGGCCGTGCTGGGAAGCGCCGGAGCGCGTGCGGGACAGACGTAATCGTCTGCTCAATCTGACGAAACACTGACGAAACAGCGTGTCCCTACGTTCTGCCCAGACGAAGGCCCGCCCCGGGCCCTCGACCAGAGAGAAGGGTGATCCTCTGATGACCGAGGACGAGCTGCTCGCCGCTGCGGCGACCGACGGCAACGTGGCCTGGGTGCTCATCGCATCCGCGCTGGTGCTGTTCATGACGCCGGGACTGGCCTTCTTCTACGGAGGCATGGACCGGTCTCGCAACGTGCTCAACATGCTGATGATGAACTTCTGGTGCCTGCTCACCATCCCGATCCTCTGGGTCGTGATCGGGTTCAGCCTGGCCCAGGGCGGCGGCCTGCTGGAGGCAGAGGGGGCCAACGACTTCATCGGGAACTTCGACTACTTCGCCCTTCGCGACGCTCCGATCGACGATGGCGGTGTCTTCCTAGTCAGCATCGCCTTCCTCGGAATGTTCGCCGTCATCACCCCGGCGCTCATCTCGGGAGCGGTGGCCGATCGCATGAAGTTCGTGGCCTGGGCCATCTTCGCCCCGGCCTGGATGCTGCTCGTGTTCGTGCCCGTGTTCCGTTGGGTCTACGGCGGGTTCCTCGGCGACCGGGGCTCGCTCGACTTCGCCGGCGGCACGGTCATCCACGTGAACGCCGGCATCGCCGCCCTGGCCGCGGTGCTGGTGCTCGGCAAGCGCAAGGGGTGGCCGGGCCAGGGCCACCCGCCTCACTCCATGCCGCTCGTGATGATCGGCACCGGCATCCTGTGGTTCGGCTGGTTCGGCTTCAACGCCGGCTCGCAGCTGGCGGCCGACGGGCGAGCCGTCCAGGCGTTCATGAACACCTTCCTGGCCGCCTCGGCCGCCGGGCTGGCCTGGGGAGTGGTCGAAAGGCTTCGCGACGGGCACTTCACGAACTTGGGCGCAGCGTCGGGCATCGTCGCCGGCCTCGTCGCCATCACCCCAGGCGCAGGCTTCGTGTCAGGCATGTCACCGATCTACATCGGACTGATCGCCGGCGTGATCTGCGCCTTCGCGGTGGGCCTCAAGACCAAGGCCGGCTACGACGACGCCCTCGACGTGGTCGGCGTCCACTTCGTCGGAGGTCTCGTCGGCTCGCTCCTGATCGGCCTGTTCGCCAACCCGGAGTTCTTCGGTGTGGAGTTCAAGGAAGGACTGTTCGAGGGCGGCGGCCTGAGCCTGCTCGGTGAACAGGCGCTGGCCAACGCTGTCACCATCGTCTACTCCTTCGTCGTGACCACGCTGCTGATGCTGGCCCTCAAGGTGACCATCGGGGTCCGGGTTCCCGAGGAGGTCGAAGTCGCCGGCCTCGATCTGGCCGAGCACAGCGAGACCGCCTACCACGAGGGTGGCGGATCGACACTGGCCGAGACCTCGGGGACACCGTCCACGGCAACCGCCTTCGAGCAGGCCGGCGTCTGAGGCGCTGGCCGGAGAGAGGACAACGACATGAGACTCGTCACCGCCATCATCAAGCCCCACAAGCTCGACGACGTGAAGGACGCCCTGAAGGGTGCCGGCTTGGCCGGCACGACCATCTCGGAGGTCAAGGGCTTCGGCCGCCAAGGAGGCCACACCGAGACCTACCGGGGAACCGAATACCAGATCGACTTCGTGCCCAAGGTCCGCGTCGAGGTCGTCATCGATGACGGCGACATGGACCGCGTCGTCGACGTCATCGTCAAGGCTGCCTCCACCGGCAAGATCGGCGACGGCAAGGTCTGGGTCACCCCGGTCGAGGCCATCGTCCGCATCCGCACCGGCGAACAGGGCGTCGACGCCATCTGAGCATCATCGGACCACCGCCAGCGGCGCCATCTTGCGCGCGCCGCGCTACCTACTCTTCGCTTGACCCGCGACGGCGGCGGCTGCGGCGGCGACCGCGGCGGGGTCACCCAAGCAGCGGGCCAGGGGGTCGCCTGCTTCGATGGGCCGCATGGTGGTCGGGTCCAGGTCATAGACGAGGGGCACGCCGGTCGGGATGTTGAGCGACGTGATCACCTCGTCGGCGATGCCGTCGAGGTGCTTGACCAGGGCACGCAGGCTGTTCCCGTGGGCCGCGACGAGGACCGTCAGACCGGCGGCGAGGTCGGCGACGATGGCGTCGAACCAATAGGGCAGCATCCGGGCGACCACGTCGGCCAGGCACTCCGATGCCGGCAGCACATCAGGGGCGAGGGCGACGTAGCGCCGGTCGGAGTTGGGGTCATGGGGGTTGTCGGGGGCGATGGGCGGCGGCGGCACGTCGTAGCTGCGGCGCCAGGTGAAGACCTGGTCCTCTCCGTAGCGGGCCGCAGTCTCGGCCTTGTCCCGCCCGGTCAGGTCGCCGTAGTGGCGCTCGTTGAGCCGCCAGTGGCGTCGCACCGGCAGCCACGACAGGTCCATCTCGGCCAGGGCCAGGTCCGCGGTGTGGATGGCCCGGGTCTGCACCGAGGTGTGGACCACGTCGAGGGCCAGGCCCGCCTCGGCCATGAGCCGCCCGGCCTCCACCGCCTCGTCTCGCCCCAGATCCGACAGCGGGCAGTCCCACCAGCCGGTGAAGAGGTTCTCGGCGTTCCAGGTGCTCTGCCCGTGGCGGAGCAGGACGAGCGTGGTGGCCATCGCCCCGACAGTACGAGGGTCCCGGGCTTCGGGTGACGGATCCCGCGAAATCCCTTGGGCCACCGAGTTGATAATCCCACGCTCAACTTCTATCGTGGCCTCAGCAACAGATCGCCCCCACTCCGGAGGAAACCCCATGCCCAAGGCTGTCGGCATCGACCTCGGCACCACCAACTCGGTCGTCAGCGTCCTCGAGGCGGGTGACCCGATCGTGATCCCCAACGCCGAGGGATCCCGCACCACACCGTCCGTGGTGGCCTTCTCCAAGGCCGGCGAGGTGCTGGTCGGCGAGGTGGCCAAGCGCCAGGCCATCACCAACCCGGGGCGCACCATCCGCTCGGTCAAGCGGCACATGGGCACCGACTGGAAGATCGAGATCGACGGCAAGGGCTACAAGGCGCAGGAGATCTCAGCTCGCACCCTCCAGAAGCTGAAGTCAGACGCCGAGGCCTACCTGAACGACACCGTCACCCAGGCCGTCATCACCGTCCCCGCCTACTTCAACGACGCCGAGCGCACCGCCACCAAGGAGGCGGGCCAGATCGCCGGCCTCGAGGTGCTGCGCATCATCAACGAGCCCACCGCCGCAGCGCTGGCCTACGGCCTCGAGCGCGAGGGCACGGCCGACGAGACCGTTCTGGTCTTCGACCTCGGCGGCGGCACCTTCGACGTGTCGGTGCTTGAGATCGGCGACGGCGTCTTCGAGGTCAAGTCCACCCACGGCGACGTCAACCTGGGGGGCGACGACTGGGATCAGGCGATCATCGACTGGCTGGTCACCGCGTTCAAGGGGGCTCACGGCATCGACCTGTCCAAGGACCCGATGGCTGTGCAGCGGCTGAAGGAGGCGGCCGAGAAGGCCAAGATCGAGCTGTCCTCGACCCAGCAGACGCAGATCAACCTGCCATACATCACCGCCGGGGCGGACGGGCCGTTGCACCTCGACGAGTCGCTGAGTCGGGCCAAGTTCATCGACCTCACCGCGGACCTCCTCAAGCGGTGCAAGGGTCCCTTCGAGCAGGCCATCTCCGACGCCGGCCTCCAGAAGGGCCAGCTCGACCACGTCATCCTGGTAGGCGGCTCCACCCGCATGCCGGCGGTCACCGACCTGGTTCGGGAGATGACCGGCAAGGACCCCAACAAGGGCGTCAACCCCGACGAGGTGGTGGCTGTGGGCGCGGCCATCCAGGCCGGCGTGCTCAAGGGCGACGTCAAGGACGTGCTGCTGCTCGACGTCACCCCGCTGTCGCTCGGCATCGAGACCAAGGGCGGCGTCACCACGCGTCTCATCGAGCGCAACACCACCATCCCGACCCGCAAGACCGAGACCTTCACCACCGCGGATGACATGCAGTCCCAAGTGGAGATCCACGTGCTGCAGGGCGAGCGGGAGATGTCGCAGTACAACAAGACGCTCGGCAAGTTCCAGCTCGTCGACCTGCCGCCGGCACCCCGCGGCGTACCCCAGATCGAGGTCACCTTCGACATCGACGCCAACGGCATCGTCCACGTGTCGGCCAAGGACCGGGCGACCAACAAGGAGCAGTCGATGACCATCACCGGTCAGTCGTCGCTCGACAAGGACGCCATCGACCAGATGGTGAAGGACGCCGAGGCCCACGCCGAGGAGGACCGCAAGCGAAAGGACGAGGTCGAGGCCCGCAACCAGGCCGACACCCTCGTGTACCAGACCGAGAAGGTTCTCCGGGAGCAGGGCGACAAGGTCAGCGGCTCGGAGAAGGAGGCGGCCGAGGCTGCGCTTACAGAGCTGAAGACAGCGCTCGAGGGCTCTGACTCCGATGCCATCAAGGCCGGCACCGAGAAGCTGATGACGACCAGCCAGGCGCTGACCCAGGCGCTCTACGACCAAGCCAAGACCGAGAACGAGGGGTCCTACGGCGACGCCGGCGGCGGAGGGGCGTCGGGGGCCACCGACGGTGGCTCCGACGACGAGGTGGTCGACGCCGAGGTGGTCGACGAGCCCAGCGCGGCGGACGACGAGCCCAAGAGCGCCTGATGTCGGATCCGACGAGCGGCCTGGCGCCGGCCGGCCCGCCATCGGACCGACCCGCCGGTGAGCCAGCGCAATCGCCTGATCCGGAGATCGGTTCGGAGGCCGCCGTCGGCGACCACTCGCCGGCCCCGGCGTCAGGCCCGGTGGACGACAGCGACGACGACCTGTTGGCCAGCGTGGCCGAGGGCCTCGCGTCGGCGGCTGCCGTCGGCGCTGCGGAGCCGTTCGTGGAGGGTGGGCCGGCGGCACCCCTCCCGCCACCCGATCTGTCGGTCGAGGCCCTGCTCGACGACGTCGAACGCCTCACCGGCGAGCGCGACCAGAACCACGACCGGCTGCTGCGGGCCCAAGCCGACTTCGAGAACTCCCGCAAGCGTCTCCAGCGCGACGCCGAGTCCCGCGCCGACGCCATCGCCGGCCGCCTGGTCGAGGATCTCCTGCCCGTCCTCGACGCGTGCGACGGAGCCATGGCCCACGGCGAGGCCGGGGTCGAGCCGATCTTCGCCGCCCTCCTGCAGACCTTGGAGAAGAGCGGCCTCGAACGCATCGACCCCGTCGGCGACGTCTTCGACCCCACCCGCCACGACGCCGTGATGCACGAACCAGCCGGGCCTGACGACGATCCCGCCTTGTCGCTGGTGAGCGACGTGCTGCGCATCGGCTACGCCTGGAAGGGGCGCGTGGTCCGCGCCGCCATGGTGAAGGTCCGGGGCTAGCGGCCGTGGCCCCGCAGCGAGAGTGGCTGGAGAAGGACTACTACGCCACCCTCGGCGTGGCGTCCGACGACGACGCCAAGACGATCACCAAGGCTTACCGGAAGCTGGCCCGCAAGCTGCACCCCGATGCCAACCCGGGCGACGCCTCCGCCGAGGAGCGCTTCAAGGAGGTGTCAGCCGCCTACGACGTGGTCGGCGACGCAGACAAGCGCAAGGAGTACGACGAGGTCCGGGCCTTGGGTGCGGCCGGCGGCGGGTTTGGCCCGGGGGGCTTCGGCGGCCCGAGCGGGTTCGCGGGTAACGCCGACCTCGGGTCGATCTTCTCCAACCTGTTCGGCCGGAGCGGCGGTGGCGGCTCGGCCGGTCGTCGCAGTGGACGGGTAGGGCCCCGTCGGGGCGCCGACTACGAGACCGAGCTGCACCTGTCGTTCGTCGACGCCGTCGAGGGGGTGACAACCACCGTCGGACTGTTGGCCGATGCCGTGTGCGGCACCTGCTCCGGCGACGGAGCCCGGCCAGGCACATCACCCACCATCTGTCCCCGATGCGGCGGCCAGGGCACCGTCGCCGAGGACCAGGGCCCATTCTCGTTCAGCTCGCCGTGTCCCCGCTGCGCCGGCCGGGGCCTAGTCATCGAGGACCCGTGTCCGACGTGTGCGGGTTCCGGGGTCGAGCGCCGGCCGCGCCAGGTCAAGGTGCGCATCCCCGCTGGGGTGACCGACGGCACCCGCATCCGGGTGGCCGGGCGGGGTGGGCCCGGGCGCGACGGGGGCCCGGCGGGCGACCTCTACGTCGTGTGCCGGGTCGCGCCTCACGACCTGTTCCGGGTCAAGGGCCGCGACCTGACCCTGACGCTGCCCATCACCTTCCCCGAGGCCGCCCTTGGTGCCGATGTCGCCGTACCCACCCTCGACGGATCGACGGTGACGGTGCGCATCCCCGAAGGCACGCCGTCGGGGCGCACGCTGCGAGTTCGGGGCCGAGGTGTCCCGGCCAAGGCCGGACCGGGCGACCTGCTCATCACCGTCGAGGTGGCCGTGCCCACCAAGCTCTCCGTAGCCCAGCGCAAGGCGGTCGAGGAGCTGGCCACGCTCGGCGCCGACGAGTCGCCCCGGGCCAAGATGGAGAACGTGCCGTGATCCTGCTCACGGCGTCCGGCCA
>Ga0136640_10000647_pt1 | contig 13435 bp, 15 predicted proteins | sample AntDrymUQ8642106_2_FD_105498 | JGI IMG/M metagenome (GOLD analysis project Ga0136640, IMG submission 105498) | Polar desert sand microbial communities from Dry Valleys, Antarctica - metaG UQ864 (21.06) | ecosystem: Environmental > Terrestrial > Soil > Desert | place: Antarctica: Dry Valley...
AGCGGCAAGTCCGTCTCCCTGGGGATAGCCAACCAGAAGGTCGTCGTGAGGCTTCTGGACTTCCCGCGCATGAGCGAGAAAGACCTCAAGGGGGCCATCAACTTCGAGGCCCAGGACCACATCCCCATGCCGATAGACGAGGCCGTGATGGACTACGTGGTGCTCGGTCCTCAGAGCGAAGGGTCGGACCTCGACCGCATCCTCATAGTTGCGGCTCAGCGGGATATGATCTCGCGTTACACTTCCGCCGTGCGCTCCGGCGGCCTGCGAGCGGCGGGCATCGACGTGAAGGCGCTGTCCCTGATCCGCTCGACGCTGCCGAACGCGCTTTTCGAGGACGAAGGCGCGATCGTGCTGCTGGATATAGGCACGGAGCTATCCAACCTCGTCGTCTCTCAGAGCGGCATCCCGACGCTGACACGCTTTATCCCCGGCGGCTCCCAGTACTTCTCCCAGGCGGTCGCCGACGCGGCGAACATACCCAAGGAGGAGGCCGAGAAACAACTCATGAACCCCAACATCCGCATCGGGTACTCGGCCACGGACGCACCCCCGGAGGCTCCTCGGGAGACGCCGACGGAAGGTGCCGATGGGGACGAAGGAGCACCCGGCGGGGGCGACTACGACGACTTCGACCCAGCCTTGATCTACGATGTCAGGCGGGGTCTCGAAGACGCCGCGCAGTCATTGGCCGAAGACGTCCAGCGGTCCATCGAGTATCACTACTCGCAGCCGGATTCGAAGGAAGTCTCGCAGGTGTTCATCTCCGGGGAGGGGGCGCTCGTCAACGGCCTCGACGCATATCTCGGCGAGTCGCTCGGGATCGCAACGAGCAAGGGTGCGCCGCTGCAGAAGCTCGCGGCCAATAAGTCTAACGTCAACGACGAGCAACTCAGGGTGATGGAGCCGGTGCTCGCGGTGGCTCTCGGGCTCGCCCTAGAGGATCAGTAATGCGGCGAATAAACTTGCTTCCTCCCGAGGAGCGTGGCCGCAGGGGTGGGGGCGGAGGCCGGGGAAACGTGATTGGAATCTTGCTGATACTCGGCGCGATCATGGTGGTCCTTATGATTGGGATCTACCTGTTATTCCTCGCGCGCCTGAACACCATCGAGGATGACATAGTCCAGCTCGACCAGCAGATAGCCCAGCAGAACGAGCAGATCGCCGAGTTGAGCCCCTACCGAGACCTGCAAGCGCGCCTCGACGCCAAGAAGCCCGTAGCCGATGGCATCTTCCGCACGCGCTTCCCGTGGGACGAGTTTCTGCAGGGGCTCGCGTTCGTGATACCGCCGCGCACCGCGCTCGACTCCATGACCGGACAGGCCGCGCCCATCAACATAGAGGCCGAGGCCGAGAAACCATTGGAGCCGACGGGTGCGATCACCTTTACTGGCGTCTCCCTGCCCCAGTACACCAACGTCGCGGACTTCGTCGTGGGGATGAACAACCTGCGCTTTCTCGCCAACTCGCAACTAAACACCGCCGAGCTCGACCGCGAGACCTTCGTGCGACCGGCCATCAACTTCGAGGTTGCCTCGCAGCTCATCACCCTCGTCGGCGACAACGGGATGGAGCTTCGCATCGATTCCGGCTCCGGGGACGAGAGCGACGACCAGCAGCAGGAGACCACGCAGGAGGAGGACAACGCATCCGATCAGGCAAGCCGTCTGGGTGGTGAACGCTAGTGGACCGTCAGGCGCGCAACATTCTCATACTCGGGATACTCGTTCTCGTTATTCTAGCCGTTGGATACTACTTTCTGTTCCTCTCGCCCAAGCTCGAACAATTGGATCAAGCCGACCAGGAACGCGCGGATAAACAGGGTCAGTTAGCGCAACTCCAGCAGGAAGTACAAGACCTCGAACAGATCCGGAACAATGCCCCGGAGGTCGAGCGTCAGATACTCGAACTCTCCAAGCGCATCCCCGCCGAGCCGGAGATAGCTTCGCTCACGGTTCAGATAGAGGAGATCTCCATAGCCTCCGACGTAACGCAGCTTCTGCTCCAGCCCGGAGCGCCCACAGGCCCACCCGAAGGGACCGCCGGTGACTTTTCGCGGGTACCGATTACAATGTCTTTCGAGGGTACCTACGATGAATTGCAGGACTTCCTCTTTAGGACGCGCAACCTGGCGCGGCTGATGACGGTCAACGAGGTCACCTACGAACCTGTGGAACCCGAAGGGGAAGACGAGCCCAGCGCGACGGCGGAAGTCGAGAGGTTGTTGCAGGTGGAGATACAGGCCGAGGTCTACTTCCAGAGTTCGGACAAGCCGGATCGCGCGGCCCCCGTGGCCCCAGCACCCGTCGAGCCCGAGGTCGAAGTAACTGAAGAGACAACGGCCTCGGGGGTGGCCGATGAGTAGCAACCAGGGGAGACCCAACGGTCCCCGGCGTCGCTCCGAACGCCGTTCGGAGCGACGCCCGCCACGCATGTCCCTTCTTGGAGCAAGCTCCGCGGTGTCTGTTTTGCGCGACAACAAGATACTGCCGCCCGTCCTCGCGGGGGTGGCTATCCTGATCTTCGCTTGGATCGTGGCCGGTTTTTTCGTGAACCCGCCTCAGGAGGAGCAAGTCTCCAACCAGGCCGAGATCGCCCAGACCGAAGACCCCAGCGACGACGCTTCCCCCGGAACCGGAACCCCGGCCCCCGAGACCGAGAACCGCGACACTGACTCCTACGCCGCCTACAGCAGCAAAGACCCCTTTCGCAGATTGTTAGATCCCGCCTCCGCCGCCGGCGAAGATACCACCGGTGAAGACACTAACGCCGAGAATACTAACGCCGATGGCACCACCGGCGAAGACACCACCGGCGAAGACACCACCGGCGAAGACACTAACGCCGATGGAAACAGCGATACGGGGGACGGAAATGGGTCCGGTGCGGATGGTGGCGATAGGACCGGCGGCAACTCTGGTGGTGATACTGGAGGAGGCACAGGTGGAGGTACCGGCGGTGGTACGGGTGGCGGCGCCAACGATTCGGACGGCGACGACGTAAAAGACGGCCGGGAGAAGCGGACGGGCACGGACCCAAGCAACCCGGACTCCGACGGCGACGGTATCACCGACGGCGACGAGGACGCCAACGGCGACGGCAAGCCGGATGGTCCCGGCGGCAACGACTTGCCCGACAGCAGCGGCACCCTACCTTACTAGGCGTAGGCGCCTCCGCTGATGTTCTCTATCCTCGTGGTTTATAGTAGCGGTGATTTCACGACCAAGATGACCGGAGAGGATGTATCGCATTGAGGTTTGGCTTTTCCACGTCCGGGGAGTCGCATGGACCGGCGGAGGTTGCCCTGGTACACGGCGTCCCGGCGGGCCTTTCGTTGCTCGCGGACGATGTAAACTGTGATCTGTGGCGTCGGCAGCAAGGCTACGGTCGGGGCGGACGCCAGAAGATAGAGAAGGACGAGATCGAGTTTTTGGGCGGCGTGCGCCACGGCTACACTCTGGGCTCGCCCGTCTCCATGCTCATCCGCAACCGCGACTACGCGAACTGGGAGGCCCGGATGACCCCGGCCCCCGTCGAGAAAGCCCCGGATCCGGTAACCCTGCCTCGTCCCGGCCACGCCGACCTCGCCGGGATGCGTAAGTACGCCTTCGACGACCTCCGCAACGTCCTCGAACGCTCCAGCGCCCGTGAGACGACCGCCCGCGTGGCGGCTGGCGGCGTGGCGAGGAAGCTCCTCGCGGAGTTCGGCGTCGAGATCCACAGCGCCGTGTACCGTATCGGGGCCGCCGCCTATGACAAGGAGCATGCCGCCCGCGATGCCCGGCAGGCCGACGACTCTGAGGTCCGCTGCCCGGACCCGGAAGTCTCCGAAAAGATGAAAGCCGAGATCGACGCCGCCCGCTACGCCCGAGACGCTCTCGGCGGCGAATTCGTCGTCGTGGCCGAAGGCCTGCCGCCGGGTCTCGGCTCCTACGTCGACTGGCGCGACAAACTCGATGCCCGGCTTGCCGCCGCCGTTATGTCCATCAACGCCATAAAAGGCGTCGAAGTGGGCCTCGGCTTCGGGGTGGCGAGCCGTCGCTCCAGCGAGGTGCAGGACGAGATCGTTTTGGAGGACGGCCACATCGCCCGAACCAGCAACCGCCTCGGCGGCATCGAGGGCGGCATGACCAACGGAGAGCCCGTTGTTGTTGGCGCGGCGATGAAGCCGATCTCGACGATAGCCAAAGCCCTCAAAACCGTGGACCTCTCGACCGGCGAGCCTTCCCGCGCCTTCCGGGAGCGGGCGGATAGCTGCGCGGTCCCGGCGGCCGCCGTGATCGGGGAGTCCATGGTAGCCGTGGTGCTCGCGGAGGCGTTTCTGGAGAAGTTCGGCGCGGACAACATCACCGACATCCACGCCGCCCACGCCGCCTACATCGCCCGCATCACCGAGGCGGAGCGAACGCCCGCAGGCAAGCCGGTGGCGAACACTCCGGGCTCGGCGCTGTAGGCTTGGAGGGACCCGTGGCCTTGATCGGCTACATGGGCAGCGGCAAGACCACCGTGGGCCGCGCCCTGGCCCGCAGACTGCGCTGGCGCTTCGTCGACCTCGACCGCGAAGTCTCGCTAACGGCGGGCCAGACGATACCGGAGATCTTCGCTACCTCCGGCGAGGAAGGCTTCCGCGAACTGGAGCATCAGGTCCTCGTAAAATCCCTGGCCGGAGACCACGAGCGAGTCGTAGCCTGCGGCGGCGGCGTGGTGACCTACCCGCCGAGCCGCGAGAGCCTGCAAGACGCCACGACCATATTCTTGGAGGAGGACATAGGCGTTCTCTACGGCCGGACCCGAGGCAAGGGTCGCCCCTTGCGCGCCGCCAGCCGCGAGGAGTTCGAGCGCCGCTACCGGGGCCGCCTGCCGCTCTATAGGGAGGCTGCGGACCTCACGGTCGTGGTGGAGGGACGAGCGCCCGACGAGATAGCCCGAGAGTTGGCGCGTTGGTCCAGAACGTAGTCGACGTAGGCCCGGCTCCGACGTACCCCGTGGTGGTTGGAGCCGGGCTGGACCTCGCCGAAGCCGTCGCGGGCTCACGGGCACCGGGGCCAGCCGTGATCCTGACCGACGCGACCGTCGGTCCGTTGCACGCCGCGTCCGTGCGGCGTTCTTTGGAATCAACCGGATGGCATGTCGTCGAGGAGATCGAAGTTCCCGCCGGCGAGTCATCCAAAAGCTTCGAGACCTACGCGGACGTAGTACGCCGCATCGCCCGCGCCGGGCTCACCCGCGACGGCGCGCTCTTCGCTCTCGGCGGCGGCGTCGTCGGGGACCTCGGCGGCTTCGTAGCCGGCACGTACATGCGCGGCATCGACCTCGTGATGCTGCCGACCTCGCTTTTGGCGATGGTCGATAGCTCCGTCGGCGGCAAGACCGGCGTGGACCTTCCCGAAGGAAAGAACCTCGCCGGTGTCTTCGTCCGTCCGTGCCTCGTAGCCGCCGACCTGACGTGGCTCGAAACGCTCCCGGACGCCGAGATCTCGCACGGCCTCGCCGAAGTCGTCAAGATGGGCTTCCTCGCGGGCGGCGAGTTCTTCGATGCGCTTACCAATATTGAAGCCGCGCGCAACCGCGACCTCGAAGCCCTGCGCTCTCTCACCCTGCACTCCGTCGATTTCAAGGCGACGGTAGTCGCCGAGGACGAGAAGGAGAGCGGCCGCCGCGCCATCCTCAACTACGGTCACACGATAGGCCACGGCCTCGAAGCCGCCGCCGACTACGGCCTCTCGCACGGCGAGGCCATAGCTCTGGGCATGATGACCGCCGCCCGCCTCTCCCACGAGAGATACGGCGTGGATCTCGTCTCGACCCACCAAACCCTTCTCGCCGCCGCTGGACTCCCGACGAGCACCCCCGGCTTCGACACCGAAAAGGTCCTTCAAGCCATGAGCCGCGACAAGAAGCGCCGTTCCAGCGGCGCGCCCGACCACCGTTTCGTACTGCTCGAAAATATCGGGCATCCCGTATGGAACGCGCCCATCACCGAAGAGGAGGCCCTACGAGCAATGGAGAGTATCGTTGACTAAAATCTTCGTCCTAAACGGCGTCAACCTCGGAACGCTCGGCAAGCGCCGTCCGGAGGTCTACGGCACCCTAACCCTCGACGACATCAACAGCCTACTCTCGAAGGAATTTCCTGCAGTGGATTTCGAGTTCCGGCAGACGGACTTCGAGGGCGAAATGGTCGGTTTTATACGGGAAGGCAGCGTTTCGGACGGCGTCGTTATCAACCCCGGAGCCTGGACACACTACTCGTATGCACTGCACGACGCGCTCGAAGCGATCTCTGTACCGAAAGTCGAGGTTCACCTCTCAAACGTCCATGCGAGAGAAACGTGGCGGCGACATTCGGTGATCTCACCGGCTGTAAACGCCGTGGTCGCCGGGATGGGCGCCCTCGGATATGTGGCCGCCGCCCGGTACGTTCTGGAGTCTTCGTCGCAGCGATGACGAAAGACTTCTCGGAGGGCGGCTGCATGTGCGGCGCGGTCCGCTTCCGGGTGCTGGGGGATCCCGAGAGCGTGCCGTACTGTCATTGCGGAGACTGCCGGCGATGGAGCGGCGCGCCGGTCTCGTTGTTCGCGGCTTATCCGGCGGAGCGCTTCGAGGCACTACGGGGCGAGGCTGAAACTTACCAGTCCTCGCCGGGCGTCCGGCGGTCGTTTTGCGGGCGGTGCGGGACTTCCTTGTATTACGAAGACGAGCGGTTGCCGGGCGAGGTGTATCTGGCGGTGGGGGTCTTCGACGAGCCGGATAGGTTTCGTCCTACGGAGCATAGTTGGTCCTCTAGCGGGTATGCGGGGATGAAGATCTCGGACGATTTGCCCCATTACGACCAGAGCGTCCGGCCTCGCTAGGGTCCTCACCGGGGCCTAAAAGAGATAGGGATGTGCGATAATATCCGGGCGCTCGCGCCTTTAGAGGTGTGAGAGGGGCGTTGCGGGGCGGCGGTGATCTAGAGAGGTTTTACTGCATGATATCCACCAGTCAGTTCAAGAACGGCGCGGCCATCCGGGTCGATGGCAAGCGGTTTACGATCCTTTACTTCCAGCACGTCAAGCCGGGTAAGGGTGGGGCGTTCGTTCGCACGCGCCTGCGGAACATAGACAATGGCGCCGTGATCGAGAAGACCTTCCGCGCCGGCGAGAAGCTCGAACCCGTCCGTACCGAATCTCGACCGATGCAGTTTCTGTACCGCGAGGACGATCTCTTGCACTTCATGGACACCGGGACCTACGAGCAGACCGCCATCCCGGAATCGGTCATCGGTGAGACCGCCGGTTTCGTAGTCCCGAACGGTACCATGAGCGTCCTCTCCGCCGACGGCGAGGTCGTGAGCGTGGAGCCGCCGGCGCACGTGGACCTCGAAGTCACCCAGACCGACCCCGGCCTCAAGGGCGATACCGCACAGGGCGGCAGCAAGCCCGCCACGACCGAGACCGGCCTCGTGGTGCAGGTGCCGCTGTTCGTGAACACCGGCGACAGGGTTCGGGTGGACACGCGCTCCCGCGAGTACCTCACGAGGGTTTGAGCGCCACCTTGAGCCGCCGCAGCGCTCGCAAGCAGGCGTTTCTCGCGCTCTACCAGAGCGACCTGAACGTGCGGCCCGTGGACGATGTCGTCAAGCTCTGGCTCTCGTACCGGGGGACGCTGGACGAGTACGCGCTCGCCGTGGTGCGCGGCGTGGAGAACGACCGCGAGGAGTTGGACACCATCCTCGAAGAAGTCTCCACCGGGTGGCCGGTACACCGCATGAGCGCCGTGGACCGTACCATCCTACGCATCGCCCTGTACGAGATGCTCAACGTGGATGACGTGCCGTCTGAGGTCGCTATGAGCGAGGCCGTCGAGATCGCCATCGGGTTCTCGGGCGAGGAGTCGCCCGCGTTCGTCGGGGGCGTGCTGCGCGGCGCGGCGGAGCTTCAGCGCGGGAAGGTCGAGAGTGGATAGCGCCGCCGGGGCGGCCTCGGCGGGGCGGTGGGAATCCCACCAACGGGCGTTCGAGGCATACCTGCGGGGCCTGACCTTCTCCGACGAGCGGCGGTTGGCGGGGCTCGTGGAGGCGATGCGGTATGCGATGCTGGCGGGTGGCAAGCGGGTACGACCTACGTTGTGCATGGAGTGCGCCTGGGTGTTTGGGGCGGACCCGGAGCGGGTGCTGCCGTCGGCGGCGGCTATCGAGTTGATCCACACTTACTCCCTGATCCACGACGATTTGCCCGCCATGGACGACGACGATTACCGGCGCGGGCAACCCACCACGCACAAGAAGTACGGCGAGGCGATGGCGATACTCGCGGGCGACGCTTTCTTCGGGGAGGCGTTGACGCTCATCACCGTGCATCAGAAAGGAACGTGCGAGCAAGCCGTGGAAGTGGTGCGCGAGCTTGCGGATTCGACGGGCGTTGCCGGGATGGTCGGCGGTCAGGTGATGGACATGGACCACACCGGCGTCGGGGCCGGGACCGACCCGGAGACCTTGTTTATGATCCACAAGTACAAGACCGGCGCGCTCATAAAATCCTCGGCGCGCATCGGTGCGATTCTGGCTGGTGTCGGAGAAGAGGAACAGGCGGCCATCTCCGAATACGCCTCGGAGCTTGGCTTGTGCTTTCAGATAGTCGACGACGTACTAAACGCCACCGCCACCACCGCCGAACTTGGCAAAAGCGCGGGCAGCGACGCCGAGCAGGGCAAGGCCACCTTCGTGGGTGTCTTCGGTCTCGAAGGCGCGCGCCAGGAGGCAGACGCCAGTGTGGAGCGGGCGCTCGCCGCTCTGGAGCGGGTTCACGGGGAGACCTCGGGCCTGCGGGAGATGGCTCTGTTCGTGCGCCACCGGGAGAGCTAAACGCCCCGCATGAGCCCCACGGAGAGCGCCCCCCGGCGATTGGACGCGCTACTGGTCGAGCGGGGGCTCGCCGAAAACCGTTCCCGTGCGCAGGGTTTGATCCTCTCGGGAGCCGTGCGTGTCGGGGGTGAGGTCGTCACCAAGTCCGGCGTCCGCGTTGCCGAGGACAAAACCGTCGATGTCGAGCACGCATCGCCCTACGTCTCCCGCGCCGGAGAGAAGCTGGCGCACGCCCTGGATCAATTCGGGGTCGAAGTCGCGGATCGGGATTGCCTGGACGCTGGTGCTTCGACGGGCGGTTTCACGGACGTGTTGTTGCAGCGCGGGGCCTCGCGGGTTATCTCGGCGGACGTGGGCTACGGGCAACTCGACTGGAAGCTCCGCAACGACGAGCGCGTAGCGGTACTCGAACGCACCAACGTCCGGCATCTTGGCGGCGAAGAACTACCGTTTGCGCCGGGGTTGCTCGTGGCGGACCTCTCGTTTATATCGTTGTCGGTGGCGCTCCGAAACCTTCTCTCCACGACGCCGTCGATCTCGGAGGCGGTGGTGCTCGTCAAACCGCAGTTCGAGGCCGGCCCGGACCTCGTCGGGCGTGGTGGGCTCGTGCGGGATCCCGCAGTGCGCGAAGCCGTCATTCTGCGTGTGATTAGGGAGTTTCAAGGACTGGGATTTGGTGCGGATGGTGTGGCGCGAGCGGCGGTTACGGGTCGGCGGGCGGGAAATCAAGAGTATCCGCTACATCTGTGCAGAGGCGGATACATGGCGGTCCACGAGGACGAGATCCGCACGGTGGTGACGGATGAGTGAGGACGTGCGGCGGGTCGGCGTCGTTGCGCGGCCCGGCATCGACGAGCAATATCTGGAGCGGCTTACGGCGGCGCTCGGGAAAGCCGGGGTGGAGGTCGAGCCGGTGGTGAAAGCGCCGAACGGTGATGCAGGCGGGGGGGATGTGGAACTCGTGTTCGTGCTCGGAGGGGACGGGACGATGCTGTTGGCGTCGCGGTTGTATCCGGGACGGGTCTTGCTGGGGGTTAACCTCGGGACGGTCGGCTTCATGTCCGGCATGCTGCCCGAGGAGATAGACTCGGGCGTCGGGAAGGTCCTCGACGGTGGGCTGCACGTTCAGGAGTACCGGATGCTGGAGGTGCGCGTCAACGACGAGGAGGCTACGCATCTGGCGGTCAACGACGCGGTGCTCATAAAGCCGACGCCGCATCAGATCACCTCGGTCGGCGTATGTGTTGGCGGGGAGGATCTCGTAACCGTCCAATGCGACGGCTTTATCGCCGCGACACCGCTGGGTTCCACGGCCTACGCGCTATCCGCGGGCGGCCCCATAATCTCCGGTGACGCGCAATGCTACGTCCTCGTCCCCATAGCGCCGCATTCGCTCGTGAGCCGTCCTATGGTGCTCGGGGAGACACAAGTCACGCGGTTGGAGTTGGTCGAACGTAGCGCGCTGCTGTCCATAGACGGGATGGAGCCACGGGAGATACCGGCTGGCGGGCATGTGGAGATCGGGCTTTCGCGGGAAAGCGTTAGAATAGCCCGAACGGAGGAATGGACGTGGTGGCGAGCGGTACGGAGGACGTTCCTGTAGTGCTCACGGAGCTTTCCGTCGAGAACGTGGCCCTGATCGAGGCGGCCACTCTGGAACTCGCGCCCGGTCTCAACGCCATTACCGGCGAGACCGGCGCTGGCAAGACCCTGCTCGCAACCGCCCTGCAAATGCTCCTCGGCGGTCGCGCCCGCTCCGAAGCCGTCCGCGCCGGCGCCAAGAAAGCCACCGTCGAAGGCACTTTCTCACTCCCCGAAGACCTGATGTCCAACATCCTCTCGGACGCTTTGGGCGAACTCGCCGAAGACCTCGATACCGAAGACGGCCTCTTCCTGCGCCGCACCCTTACCGGGGACGGTCGCTCCAAATGCTACGTCAACGGCGTCTCGGTCCCGGTGCGCTCCCTCGCCGCGCTCGGCGAAAAGCTCGTGTCCTACCACGGCCAACGCGAACAGGCTCGCCTCACGGAACCCGCCGAACAACTCGCTATCCTGGACGATTTCCTGGACGAGGCTGCGGTCGAGGCCAAGGGGGAGCACCGGGAGTTGTGGGGTGCGGTGCAGCGGGATCGCCGGGAACTGGCCGGGATCACGGCTTCCTCCGAGGCGCGGTTGCGCGAGTTGGACTTCCTACGCTTTCAGGTCAAGGAGATCGAAGACTTCGGCTACACCGCCGAGGAATCCGCCGACCTCACCCGCGAACGCGACCGTCTGCGCAATGTTACCGAACTGATGGAGAGCGCCGCCACCGCCACTGCGGCTCTCTCCTCCGAGGAAGGCGGAGCCGTCGAGGCCGCCGCAAGCGCCGCGTCCGAGCTCGAGCGCGCCGCCCGCCACGACGAGGGTCTCGCGGGGCTGTTGGAGCGTTTGCGGGGGCTCTCGGCGGAGATGACGGACGTGGTCTACGAGCTTCGGGCCTACGTCGAGGAGTTGGAAGCCGACCCGAACCGACTGGAGGCCGTCGATGAACGCCTAGCCGCTCTGCGGGCGCTGGAGCGCAAATACGGTGACGACCTGGACGGCTTTCTGCAAGAATCGCTGGCGCGGCTCTCGCGTCTCGAAAATCTGGACGAGGAGACGGCAACGTTCGAGGAGCGGATCGCGGCGGGCGAGCGGCGGCTTGGGGAGCTGTCGGCGAAACTGTCGGCGGGCCGGGACCAGGCGGCGGGGAGGCTGGCGAAAAAGGTGCGAGAGAACCTGTCTGGTTTGAACCTCGGCGGCACGGTTTTTAAGGCGGAGTTGGTATCGGTCGAACCGGGGCCAAACGGGGCGGAGCGGGTGGAGTTTGTGGTTCAGACCAATCCTGGTGAGCCGGAGTTGCCGGTTCGGCGGTATGCGTCGGGGGGAGAGCTTTCCCGGATCATGCTGGCCATACGCCTCGCGCAGGAGCGGGTCGAGCCGGGCGCAACCTACGTCTTCGATGAGGTCGACGCGGGCATCGGCGGGGAGACGGCCACGGCTGTGGGCGCGAAACTCCGGGAACTTGGGAGGCGAAATCAGGTGCTCACCATCACGCACCTACCGCAGATAGCGTCGGAGGCCGGGGCTCAGATCGTGGTGGAAAAAGAAGAGTCGAACGGGCGCACGATCACGCGCATCCACACCGTCGAGGGCGACGAACGCCGCCGCGAACTCGCCCGGATGCTCTCGGGCCGGGTGGATGAAGCCTCGCTGGCCCACGCCTCGGAGCTTCTGGTGAACCGATGAAGGGCTACTTCCGCCGTAAGAAATTGGATCTGAGCCCGAACGGTACGGGAGGCGAGTTCCGGTTCTCGGGGACGGCGGTACTCGGCATGAAGACCAAGGAGATAGTGCCGCGCTTGGGTCCAGGCAAGATCGCGGTAATACACCACGAGAACCTGGACCGCGTCACCGCCGAGACGCTGGTCGAAGCCGGGGTCGGCGCGGTGGTAAACGCGGCGGGCTCCTCGACCGGCTTATATCCAAACCTCGGCCCGTTCATCCTGGCGCGGGCGGGGGTGTACATCCTGGACAACGTCGGCCTAAAAGTCTTCGAGAAGCTAACATCGGGCGACGAGATCGAGGTTCGCGGTGATGGCGTCTACCACGCCAGGGAGCTGGTCGCCACGGGCCAGCACCTCTCCCGGGAGGTCGCCGAGCGTCGGCTGCGCGAGAATCAGGAGGGCGTGGGTGTAGCACTCGAAAGTTTCGCCCAGAACACCGTCGAGTTCATGCGCCGCGAGCGGGACATCCTGTTCTCCACGCTGGACGTCCCACCCGCCTTGCGGCGGGAGATTCGGGGCCGTCAGGTGCTCGTGGTCGTGCGCGGCTACGATTACCGGCAGGACCTCGCCGCCCTCGGCCCGTATCTGCGGGGCGTGAAACCGTTCATTATCGGGGTGGATGGCGGGGCGGACGCGGTGTTGGAGGTCGGCGCTAAGCCGCACGTCGTTTTCGGGGATATGGATTCGGTCTCGGATCGGGCGCTCGGGGTCGCGGACCACGTGATAGTCCACGCCTACATCGACGGCGCGGCGCCGGGACTCGACCGAGTGAAGAAGGCGGGCGTCAAGGACGCGACAACGCTTGCGGCGCCGGGGCTTTCGGAGGATATCGCAATCCTGGTCGCGGAGCAGTGCGGGGCGGAGTTGATCGTGGCGGTCGGCACGCACGTCGGGCTGGTGGAGTTCCTCGACAAGGGCCGCCGGGGCGCGTCTTCGACCTTCCTCACACGCCTGAAGGTCGGGGCGAAGCTGGTGGACGCGAAGGGCGTCTCGAAGCTCTACCCGTCGCAGGCCTCGGTGTGGCAACTCGTGGCGCTGGTCGTCACGGGGCTAACCGTGGTTTCGGCTGTCGTGTACTCGTCGCGGCAGCTAACGGGCATCTTCGAGTTACTCGCCATCAAGCTGCAACTGCTGCTCGGGATCTAGGCGTGCCGGACCTTCGCTACCATCTTATCTCCCTGATCTCCGTCTTCCTGGCTCTAGCCGTGGGTGTCCTGCTCGGCGTGGCGATGGCCGACGGTGGCGTGGTAACCGAAGGACTTCGCGGCCAGATAAAGGACGTTCG
>Ga0136640_10000650_pt1 | contig 13420 bp, 15 predicted proteins | sample AntDrymUQ8642106_2_FD_105498 | JGI IMG/M metagenome (GOLD analysis project Ga0136640, IMG submission 105498) | Polar desert sand microbial communities from Dry Valleys, Antarctica - metaG UQ864 (21.06) | ecosystem: Environmental > Terrestrial > Soil > Desert | place: Antarctica: Dry Valley...
GATGTCGAACCAGTTGAGATGCACGGCGTTGGCGCTGCCGCCGTAGGGGCAGGTCTTGTCGTGGACCTCCTTGGCCTTGCAGACCGCCTGCATGTTCTTCGCGGAGGCATCGATGCTCACAGCGCCACCCGAGCGGAGCTGCGAACCGTATCTTCGGAGGACCCGCGGAGTCTCACTGCTCAGACAGCCTAAGCCCGACGCCGAAGGCGTGCTCGAAGAGGTCGGTCTCGCGCTCGGCCATCCAGCGGGCGAGCGTGAGGTCCTCGTCGGCGCCGAGGCGCAGGTCGGCGTGGCCGTTGGCGACGGTGAGGACGGCCTCGTGCACGGCCTGGTCGCGCGCGCGCTCGAGCTGCTCGGACAGGCGCAGCAGGGCGGCGCCGCGGTCGAGCAGGGCCTGGTCGCCCTTGGCGGTGAGCGGCTCGAGGTCCCCGAGGGATGGTGTGCCCTTGCGGTGGTAGCGGGCCATCTGGGCGACGAGCGCGGTCTCGCGGGCGCTGAAGCCGGGCAGGCCCGCGCTGAGGATCAGGTAGCGCGAGTGCTTGTGGTGGTCGTCGTAGTCGACGGCCGTCCCGATGTCGTGCAGCATCGCCGCTGCCCACAGCAGGTCGCGCTCGGCCGGGTCGCCCGGGTGCTTGCCGGCGGCGGCCAGCGCATCCCACATCTCCAGGGTCAGCTCGGCGACATGCTCGGTGTGCTCGAACTCCGGGTGGTACTGGGCGGCGAGGTTGAGCACGGACGCGCGGCGGACGTCGTCGAAGAGGAGGACGTCACGATCGGCCAGCAGCGTCTCGAAGAACACGCCTTCGCGCAGGCCGGCCTCCGTCGCCTCGATCGCGTCGAACTCCCCGAGCTCCATCACGGTGTCGATCACCACCGCCGCGGCGAGGATGACGTCGGCGCGGCCGGGCTTGATGCCGCTGATATCGCCCCGCTCGGCCGGCGGCAGCTCGAGCATCTCCTCGATCAGCGCATCGAGCTGCTTGCGCGTGACCGCGACCCCCTGGACGCCGAAGTCCGGCATGTCGGCCGAGCGCTGGGCGGCGCTGGCGAGGTTGCGGACCGCGCCGCCGAGGCCGACGAGCCGCCGGCCGCGGCCCCTCGCGCCGTCGAGCCACGGGGCGCGCTGGGAGAGCTTCTTCTCCACGTGCGCGCGCAGCGCCTTGACCTGCTTGGAGGAGGTCTTCTTGCCGTCGGCGAGGAAGCGCTCCGTCATGCGCACGGCGCCCAGCCGCCACGAGCACGCGTCCTCGTCCATGCGTCCCTCGACGCGGGTGAGCTGCAGGGAGCCGCCGCCGATGTCGAGCACCACACCGTCTGAGAGCGTCGTCGAGTTCACGGCTGCCAGGTAGCCGTAGCGGGCCTCGTGCTCGCGGGGGAGGACCTGCACCGCCAGCCACGTCCGCCGCCGCGCCAGCTCGAGGAACTCGGCCTGGTTGGCGGCGTCGCGGATGGCCGACGTCGCCACCGCGCGCACGTCGGTGATCCCGGTCGCCCGGCAGAAGTGCGCGTAGAGGTCGAGCATCTGCAGCGCGCGCTCGACCGGCTCGGGCTGCAGGTCGCCGGACGCGTCGAGCCCCGCGCCGATCCGGACCGCCTCGTGGATCTCGTCCGTGCGCTTCCACCATGCCGACCGCCCCTCTCCGGCCCACGTGAACACCACGAGCCGGAAGGAGTTCGACCCGAGGTCGATGACCGCCTGGCGGCGCTCGCTCACGCGCTGGACCCTAACCCGCCGCTGGGTCGCTCTCGATGAGCTCGATCCGGTAGCCGTCCGGGTCGCGCACGAAGCACAGGCGCGAACCTCCCTCGCGCACGGAGTAAGGCGGCTTCTCGGGCGTGATGCCCTTCTCGGCGAGCGCAGAGAGGGTGCCGTCGAGGTCGCCGACGGTCACCGCGATGTGGTTGTAGCCCGTTCCGAGCTCGTACTCCGAGACGCCGTGGTTGAAGGTCAGCTCGAGGCGGGCGCCGTCGCCGGGGAGGCCCATGAAGACGTTGACGGCCTCGTCGCGGATGTCCATCCGCCGGAGCTCCTCGAAGCCGAGCGCCTCGTAGAAGGCGACGGAGCGGTCGATCTCGCCAATGCGGTAACAGGTATGTATCAGCTCTGGAGCCATGCGCCGCAGCGTACGCTCCCCGCCATGATCGTCGAGCGCTCCATGAGAACGGACTACCTGTCGAACACGTACCTGGTCGCCGCCGAGCCGGGCGGCGAGGCGTTCTTCGTGGATGCCGGGGGGCCGGTTCAACCCCTGATCGAGAAGGCGGACGAGCTCGAGCTGACGCCGACCCACGTTCTCCTCACCCATCGCCACGGCGACCACGTCGAGGAGCTGGGGCAGCTGCTCGAGCGCTGGCCGGACCTGCAGGTCCTCGCGCACCCCGACGAGGAGGTCATGGGCGTGACGGGCCAGATGCAGGGCGATCAGGAGATCGAAGCCGCCGGCCTGACCGTGCGGACGCTGCACACCCCGGGCCACACCTCCGGCATGCTCGCCCTGCTCGTCGACGGACACCTGTTCACGGGCGACACGCTGTTCAAGGGGTCGGTCGGCGGCGTGCGCGCGCCCGGCTCCACGTCGTACGCAGACCTCAAGCGCTCCGTCACCGAGGTCCTGCTCTCCCTGCCCCAGGACACCGTCATCCATCCGGGGCACACCGACCCCACCACCGTGGGGGAGGAGCGGGAGTCCAACGCGTTCGTGCGCGTGTGGAACGGCACCGACCCTGAGAGCGACGAGCGGGTGACCGTGTGGGACAAGCCCGCCACGCTGGTGCTGTGGGGCCCGGACTACGACGGCGGCCACAAGGCCTGGATCCGCTGGGAACAGGACGGCGCAGACGACATCGTGCCGGGCAGTCAGGTGCAGCGCAGCTGAGGTGCGCTTGCCGCCCGCTACGCCTCGTGCACCTGGAACAGCGAGGTCGTGCCCGGGCGGCCGCTTGGCAGCCCGGCCGTGATGCCGACGCGCTCGCCGCGCTGGACCCAGCCCAGCTCCACCGAGCGCCGCACGGCCGCCACGATCAGGTCCTCGGTGATCTCGTAGCGGGGCAGCGAGGCGCCCTGCACGCCCCACATCACGCCGCAGCGGCGCACGGTCTCGCGCCCGGGTGAGAGAGCGTAGATCGGCACCCTGGGGCGATGGGCGGAGATCAGGCGCACCGAGCGCCCGGACAGCGTCGGGATGACGAGCGCTGCGAGCCCCAGCTCCTCCGCCGCGCGGCAGGCCATGTAGGCGATCGTGTAGGCGGGGTCGCGCTCGTCGCGCTTGACGCGCGTCTCGTTCCAGCGCTCGTACGGCGCCACGGTCTCCGCCCGCTCGGCGATCGAGGCCATCATCTCGACCGCCTCGACCGGGTAGCTGCCCACCGCCGTCTCCTGGGAGAGCATCACGGCGTCCGTGCCGTCGAGGATCGCGTTGGCGACGTCGGCCACCTCCGCTCGGGTCGGCCGTGGCGAGCGGACCATCGAGTCGAGCATCTGGGTGGCGGTGATCACCGGGCGGGCCATCGACCCGGCACACGCGATCACCTGCTTCTGCACGAGCGGGACGTCTTGGATGCGCAGCTCGATCCCGAGGTCCCCGCGGGCCACCATGAGGCAGTCGGAGGCGTGCACGATCTCGTCGATGCGCTGCACGGCCTGGGGCTTCTCGATCTTGGCGATCAGCGGCAGCCGGGTGTGGGCGCGCAGCGCGTCGACCTCCTCCCCCCGGCGGACGAAGCTGAGCGCGACCATGTCGACTCCGATCCGCTCGCCGGTCTCGAGGTGCTTGAGGTCCTCCGCGGGCACGGAGGGCAGGTCCGTCATCTCACCGGGGATGTTGAGCCCCTGCCGGGAGGCGACGGCGCCGCCGACCTCGACCAGTGCCTCGAACTCCGCTGCGTCCGGTCGCACGGCGCTCACCCGCAGCCGCACGGCGCCGTCGGCGAGGTAGACGATCTCGTCGGTTGAGACCGCCTGCGCGAGGCCTCCCCAGGAGATGTGCATGCGGCTCGCCTCGCCGTCGCCGGGGTCGGCGCCGCCGCAGCCGAACGTCACGACCTCCCCGGGCTTGAGCTCGACGACGCCGTCGCGCAGCGTCCCGATGCGCAGCTTCGGGCCGGGTAGGTCCTGGAGGATCGCGACCGCGCGCCCGGCGCGGTTGGCCGCCTCGCGCACCCGCTTCGCCGTCTCGGCATGCTCCTCCGCGTTGCCGTGCGAGAAGTTCAGGCGCGCGACGTCCATCCCGGCCTCGACCATCCGGACGAGGGTCTCGGGGTCACGGGAGGCGGGGCCGATGGTCGCGACGATCTTGGTGCGGCGCACGGGCGCAACCTACGCCCTCTCAGCGCACGACGACGTTGAACCGTCGCAACACGGCTGAGGCGAGGCCCGCGAGGGCGAGCCCCAGACGAGGGCGGTCATGGCGCGACGGGGACGTCCGAAGCCAATCACGGGACCCGGGAAGCTACTTGGGCGCAACGACGGTGCGTCCGTCTGCGAGCAGGCGGCCGCCCGTCCGCAGGTCGCAGATCAGGTCCCAGTGGATCGCGCTCTCGTTGACGCCGCCGGTTTCGGGGTAGCTGCGACCGAGCGCGAGGTGGACGGTCCCGCCGATCTTCTCGTCGAGCAGGATCAGCCCCGTCGGCCGGTCGAGGCCGGGGTTGGTGCCGATGCCGATCTCGCCCAGGCGCCGGGCTCCGGAATCGGTCGCCAGCGTCTCTTGCAGGTAGGCGTCGCCGCGCTCAGCGCGCGCGTCGACCACCACGCCCGCCTCGAAGCGCAGCTCCACTCCCGCGACGTCGATGCCGCCGGGGCTCGAGGGGATCGTGAAGCGGATCACGCCCTCCGCGGAAGCCTCGAGCGGGCTCGTGAAGACCTCTCCGGAGGGCAGGTTGCGCCGCCCGTCGGAGTTGGTCCAGGCACGGCCGTCTACACGCAGCGTGAGGTCGGTGCCCGGGGCCTCGATGCGGATCTCCTCGGTGGTCGCGAGCGTGTCGATCAGGCGCGCCTGGCGCTCGGCCAGGTCGCCCCACGCCGCCACGGGATCGGGTTGGTCGAGGAAGAGGGCGCGCTCGACGAGCCCGGCGAACGCGCCGGTACTCATGCCCGCCCGCTGCGCGAGGGCCGGGACGGGCCACAGCGTCACGCACCAGCGGCGGTCCATCGCCGCCTCGCGCACGGCGGCCCGGGCGCGCGCGGCGCGTGCCATTCGCGCCGGGTCCACGTCGGCGAGCGCGGTCGCGTTGTCCGGGCTGTGGATCCGCACGGACGCGTCGGTGGCCTGCGCTTCGGCGAGGTCGAGCGGCGCGTGGCCGTCGAGGTGGGCGTCCCCGGCGGCCGACCACCACGACTCCTCCTGGCCGGCGAGCGCCACCCGCAGCACCGGCCAGGCGTTGCGGGCGAGGATCTCTCGCTGGAGCGCGAGCACCAGGGGCGCGGCGCCGGCTCCGGCGCTCACGACGACCTGCTGGCCGGGCTGCACGTCGAGGCAGTAGCCGGCGAGCAGCCGCGCGTGGGCCGCAGCGAAGGCGGAGCCCTCAGCGAGGGCGAGCGAAGCGAGACCGGGATCGATCACGGCGCCGGAAGCTCCGGAAAGTGCTCGGCGAGGTGGGTGCGCAGCTGCTCGCGGATCCAGGCGCGCTCCTCGACGCTCGCGAAGCGCAAGCGCCCGAGCAGCTCCTTCTGGCGCGTCAGGGGCTCGGCGCCGGCGACGGCCCAGCTGACCGCCAGGCGCTCGAAGAGGAGCTCCACCGCCCGCTGCCACGCGTCCTCGCGCGCAGCCCCCGGCGCCAGGGCCTCGCCGGAGTGGACCTGCCGGTAGGCCTCGCGGGTCTTCGGAGTCATGGCGCCGCGCAGGACGAGCACGGCGTCTCGAGAGCGGTACTCGGCGTCGGGCGCGCGAAGCTGGTCCTGGTGGCGCTGGCGGCGGCGGGCCATCGGAGGGGCAGACGTTAGGGTCACGCACCGCATGGCTGTTCACGAAGGTGATGGCCCACCTGACGCATCTCGAGCTGGGCGGGCAGGCGCGGCGTCTGGCACCAGCGACCGCCGGTGCGCCAGAACGCTGGGCGTTCGCGGCGTAGAATCGATGCGATGAGAATCGACGAGTTGCTCGAGGCCACCGACCGGCCGCTGTTCTCGTTCGAGTTCTTCCCGCCCAAGACCGACGACGGGGAGCGCAACCTGCTGCGCGCCCTGGAGGCGCTCGGGCCCGCGCAGCCGGACTTCGTGTCGGTCACCTACGGGGCGGGCGGCTCCACGCGCGAGAAGACGATCGACATCGTCAGTCGCATCAAGAGCGACTTCGGCATGGAGGCGATGGCCCACCTCACGTGCGTCAACGCGACGACGGAGGAGCTGCGCCGGACGCTGGACCAGATGCGCGACGCCGGGATCGTCAACGTCCTCGCGCTGCGCGGGGACCCACCCAAGGGGCAGGAGCGGTGGACCAAGACCGAAGGCGGCCTGGAGTACTCCCACGAGCTGGTCGCGATCCTGCGCAACGACTACCTCTTCGCCGTCGGCGGCGCCGCCTTCCCGGAAACGCACATCCACGCCACGTCCACCGAGGACGACCTGCGCCACCTCAAGGCCAAGGTCGACGCCGGCGCGCGGTTCCTGATCACGCAGATGTTCTTCGACAACCGCTACTACTTCGACTTCGTCGACCGGGCGCGGGCGATGGGGATCCACGTGCCGATCATCCCCGGCGTGATGCCGATCCTCTCCTCTGACGGCATCAAGCGGATGACCAAGCTCTCGGCCGCGAAGCTGCCGGACGGCCTCGTGCGTGAGCTCGATGCCCGCTTCGGCCACGACGAGGCGGTGGCCGAGCTCGGGGTGGCCTACGCCACGCTGCAGTGCTCGGACCTGCTCGCCGGCGGCGCGCCCGGCATCCACTTCATCACGCTCAATCGCTCCCCGGCGACGCTGGCGATCCTCAGCGCGCTCAAGGTCTTCGAGCCCTGGCGGGCGCCTGCCACCGCGTAGGGGCGTTCTCGCGCCACTTCCGGGAGGTCGCTGCACCTAATGGTCGCTGCAGCGACCCTCGGGTGCGTCGACCTCCGCGCGCGGGCTCGTTCCATCCTCGTACGCGCGCCGGGCTACGCGTCCCGCTCGATCTCGAGCGCATGGGCCAGGCGCGGGGTCCCGTCGACGGTCCAGGCCACGTCGACCTCGTCGTTGCGCCCGTACTGGCCGATTCCGCCGAAAGCGCCCCAGAACCACTTCCAGAAACCGAGCTTGCCTTCCTTGACCAGCGCCTTGTCGAAGCGCAGGACGCCATCGTCGATCTCGTAGTCGCGCCCGGGCTCCTGGCGGACGCCGTTGACGTAGACGGTGAAGGGCTCTCGGACGCCTGGCGGGAGCCTGACTCGCGACGAATCCATCGGCACGGAACCGTACCCTCACTTTCGCCGGTGACCACCCCCGAGTACACCATCCGCCGCTCTCCCCGTGCCCGTCGCGTGCGGGTCACGGTGCACCCGAACCGCCAGGTCGAGGTCGTGCTGCCCCAGCGCGCCGCCAAGCGCGAGGCGGCGGCCGCGGTGCAGGAGCTCGGCCCCTGGATCGAGCGGCGCCTGCGCTCGCTGGACCGCGCCGCAGACGAGCTGCGCCGCCCGGAGGGCACCGTGCCGTTCCTCGGCGAGTCCCTGACGCTCGCCTTCCAGCCCGGCCGCACGCGCGTGCACCGCCGCGCCGACCTGCTGCTCCTCCCCGTCCGGGATCCCCTGCCGGCCCTCGAGCGCTGGTACCGCACGCAGGCAAGACGGGAGATCGCGCCGCGACTCGACGCCGCGGCTGCAAACGCGGGCACGGCCTATCGCGGGCTGACGATCCGCAGCCAGCGCACGCGCTGGGCCTCGTGCTCGTCGTCAGGCGCGATGTCGTTCAACTGGCGCCTGCTGCTCGCGCCGCCCGCGGTGCTCGACTACGTCGTCGAGCACGAGGTCTGCCACCTGGAGGTCATGGACCACTCCCCGCGCTTCTGGTCGCTGCTGGAGGCCCGCGTACCCGAGTGGCGCGTTCACGCCCGCTGGCTCAAGCGCTACGGCTCGACGCTGACGCTCGACAGCGTCCGGCGCAGCGCCGCGTAGGCCGACTCCTTCGGTTGCTGTTCGACCAGGCGCCGGCGCAGCCGGCCGACGAACGCCTCGGTCGACCCGTCGCCGCGGACGTCCACTCCGGCCCGCACCCGGCCGGGCCCGCGCAACTCGGCCCGCGCCTGGACCTGCACGACCGGCTCGTAGGTCCGCTTGGCCACCTTGAGCGTCGAGCGCCCCGGCCCGCGGCCGATCTCGCGGCAGCGGGCCTCGAGGGCGTCGAGCGCCTCGTCCAGCGTGTCGTGGCTCGTCCGGGTGACGGCGCCAGCCCAACGGACAGTGACGCGCCAGCTCATGCGGCGTAGGGTACGAGGACCATGACCCGTGCGCTCGTCACCCTGGCCGCCTCCGTCGTCGCCTTCGCGCTCGCCCCCGCGGTCGCCGGCGCGGCGACGCTCGGGACCAACTTCCCGTGCTACATCGAGCGGCAGCCCATGGTCATCGGCGGGGCGGGCTGGGTGCCCGGCACCGGCTGGAGCGTCCAGACCGAGCAGCTCTTCGACTCCGGGGTCGCCGACCCCGCCGGCAACTGGGTCTCGACCACGGAGACGGCGCCGATCATCCCGGCGCTCACCACGAAGGCGCGGACGTTCACGCTGACCGGCTCACAGGACGGGACCGCGGTGGCGACCGCCACGTTCAAGGTCGTCAACTTCCTCGTCAAGCCGCGCGACCCGAACGGCAAGCCCAAGGGCACGACCAGCTGGGGCTTCTCCGGCTTCCTTCCCGGCAAGCGCATCTACGTGCACGTGCGGCGCGGGTCGAAGACCTACACCGAGGCCGCCGGTAGGGGCGACCAGACCTGTGGGACACTGCGCACCCGCCTGAGTCGCCTGCCTGCGGTGCCGCGGTCCAGGGTCAATCCCGGCGTCTACAAGGTCTTCGTCGACAACCGCCGCAGGTTTTCCAAGGGCGGCCGGCAGTACCCCGCCTCGATCACGATCCGGCGGACCTTCAGCTAACGTCGAGAGGCCTTACCCCTTACCCCTGGCTCTTGAAGTAGTCCGCGTTCATCGGGACGTACTTGGCCCACTCGTCGGGGACCTGGTCCTCGGCGAAGCAGGCGTCGACGGGGCAGGCCTCGACGCACGCGTCACAGTCGATGCACTCCTCCGGGTCGATGTAGAGCATCTCGACCTTGTCGTAATCCGGCTCGTCCGGCGTCGGATGGATGCAGTCGACCGGGCAGACCTCCACGCAGGAGTTGTCCTTCGTCCCGATGCAGGGTTCGGTGATCACATAGGCCATGTCCGCGGCATCATAGGCTCCCGATGAGTGCTGCTGCTGACCGGAGCCACCGGGCGCGTCGGGTCCGCCCTCCTGCGCCGCCTGGTCGATCGGCGGGAGCCGGTGCGCTGCCTCGTGCGCGATCCGCGGCGCCTGGGACCGGAGCGGGTCCGGGTCCAGATCGCGCTGGGTGACCTCGGGGATCCCGCCTCGTTTCGACACGCCCTACGGGGCGCGAAGACCGTGGTGCACCTCGCGGCGACCGAGCGTGACCAGGCTCACGCGACGATCGAGGAGATCGATGGGATCGCCACCTGGCGCCTGCTGCGAGCCGCCGAGCGCGCCGGCGTCGAGCGGTTCGTGTTCCTGAGCCCGCTCGGGGCGACGCGGCATCATCGCTCGCGCGTGCACCGGGCCAAGGCGCTCGCCGAGCGGGCGGTCGCCGAGTCCGACCTTGCCACCACGACGCTGTGCTGCTCGCTGATCTATGCGCCCGGCGACACGAAGCTCGCCCTGCTGGACCTGCTCTCGCTGCTGCCGGCCGTGCCGGTCATCCAGACCATGGCCAGCGCGCGCGTGCAGCCCGTGTGGGCGGACGACGTCGCTGCCTGCCTGGTCGCCCTGCTCGAGCGTGGAGCGGGGTCGCCGGCCGGTCACGAGCGCCTGCAGATCGCCGGGCCCGAGGCGCTGACCCAGCGCGAGGCGGTCGCGCTCGCCCTGCGCGCCTCCGGTCGTCCGCGGCGACTGGTGACCCTGCCCACCCAGCTACTGCTGCCGGTCTTGCACGCCTACGAGACGGTGGCGGGGCCCGTGGCCCTGGCCACCCGCGACGAAGCCGACGTGCTGGGCGCGACGATGCTTGCGGAGCGCGGGACGGCGGACGCCGAGGCGCTCGGCGTCCGGCCGCTCCCCATCAGCGAGGTGCTCGCCCGGGTCTAACCTGGGCCCAGGGCCGCGCGGTCTCCATCTGGCGGGCGACCTGCAGGAGCGTGTCCTCGCCCAGCGGCCGACCGACGAGCTGGACGGTATTGGGGAGCCCGTCGGCGCCCAAGCCGACCGGCAGCGTGATCGCGGGCTGGCCCGTGACGTTGAAGAGGCCCGCGTAGGGCGCGAAGCCGACCGCCCGGTCGAAGGCGCCCATCGGATCCTCGGCGTCGCAACCGTCGATCATGCCGATGGCAGGGGGGCGCTGGGCGAGGGCGGGCAGAAGCATCACGTCGCAGTCGGCCCACAGCGCGACGACGCGGCGCGCGATCGCCTGCAGCATGGCGACCGCCCCGAGGTACTCGACCGAGCTCGTGGCCATGGCCCGGTCGACCAAGGCGCGCGACAGCGGCTCGAAGTCGTCCTCCCCGGCCGCACGGCCCGCGAGCAACTGGGCGTGAGCGGCGCCGAGGGCGATGTTCGCCGCGAAGGCCGTCACGAACAGGGGCAGCGTGTCCGGCCCGGGCAGCTGCTGAGAGGCCGCCTCGACCTCGTGCCCCAGCTCGGACAGCGTCTCGGCGGCCGCCGCCACCGCGGCCTCGTTCTCGGCGTCCAGCGGCGAGCCCAGCGGGTTGTCGGTGACCACGTGGATGCGCAGAGCGCCCGGCTCGCGGTGCATGGCGGTGCTGAAGGGCAGGTCCGGGGGCGGGGCCCAGGTCGCGTCGCCTGCCTCGTAGCCCCCGAGCACGTCGAGCGCGGCCGCGGTGTCGAGCACCGTGCGCGAGAGCACGCCGTCGCAGATGAGCAGCGAGTCACCGGCGTCCGGCCCGCGCGACACGCGCCCGCGGCTGGGCTTGAGGCCTACGAGGCCGCAGCACGCGGCGGGGATGCGGATGGAGCCCCCGCCGTCGTTGCCGTGGGCGATCGGCAACATCCCGGACGCGACGGCGCTCGCGGCGCCTCCGCTCGAGCCGCCCGGCGTGCGCTCGCGGTCCCACGGGTTGCGGGCCGGGCCGCGGTGGCGCGGCTCGGTGGTCGGCAGGATCCCGAACTCCGGCATCTTCGTGGTCCCGACGATGACGAAGCCCTCGTCGCGCAGGCGGCGGACGACGTGCGCGTCGTGGTCGGCCTTGTGGTCGCCGAGCAGCGCGCTGCCGTAGTCCATCGTCAGGCCGGCCGCCGGCGTGTTGGCCTTGACGGCGATCGGCACGCCGGCGAACAGGCGCCGGTCGTCGGCTTTGAGCGCCTCGGCCTGAGCCATCGCGGCGTCGCCGTCGACGTCCGCGAAGGCCCCGAGGCCCGGGTCCTCGGCCTCGATCCGGCGGAGCGCCGCCTCGGTGACCTCGGCGGCGGACACCTGCCGTTCGCGCAGCAGGGCTCCGTGCTCCGCGGCGGAGAGAAAGGCGAGGTCGTCCATGGGAGAAACCCGGAGGGGACCCACCTTCGCTGAGCCGGATGGCTCGTCTTCGGCACCCCTAGGACCGGGAAGGCTACCGATGCGGGAGAATGCGGCGCCGAGCTTCCCGAGTTTGCGAAAGGCGTCGTCTATGAGCGAAGTCCAGTCCGGCCTCGAAGGCGTCGTCGCCTTTGCCACCGAGATCGCCGAGCCCGACAAAGAGGGCGGCGCGCTGCGCTACCGCGGGTACGACATCGAGGATCTCGTCGGCGTGGTCCCCTACGAGCAGGTGTGGGGCCTGCTCGTGGACGGCACCTTCGATCCGGGCCTGCCGCCCGCCGAGCCGCACCCGCTGCACTTCCGCTCCGGCGACCCTCGGGTCGACCTCCAGTACGCGCTCGCGCTGCTCGGCCCGGAGTGGGGCTTCAAGCCGGTGATCGACATCTCCGACGAGGAGTGCCGAGAGAACCTCGCGCGCGCCTCGGTGCTCGGCCTCTCCCTGGTGGCCCAGTCGGCACGCGGGGCCGGGCGCCCGCCGGTGTCTCAGCGCGAGGTCGACAAGGCGAACTCGATTCCCGAGCGCTTCCTCATCCGCTGGCGCGGCGAGGCGGACCCCGACCACGTCAAGGCGATCGACGCGTACTGGATCTCCGCCGCCGAGCACGGCATGAACGCCTCGACGTTCACCGCGCGGGTCATCACCTCCACCGGCGCGGACGTGGCCGCGGCCCTGTCGGGCGCGGTGGGCGCCCTGAGCGGCCCGCTGCACGGCGGCGCGCCGAGCCGAGTGCTGCAGATGCTCGACCACGTCGCCGAGGTCGGAAACGCCGAGAAGTACGTCAAGGACGCGTTGGACCGGGGCGAGCGGCTGATGGGCTTCGGCCACCGGGTCTACCGGGCGGAGGATCCGCGGGCGCGGGTGCTGCGCCGCACGGCCGAGCAGATCGGGGCGCCGCGCGTCGAGGTGGCCGAGGCACTGGAGAAGGCTGCGCTGGCCGAGCTCAAGGCTCGCCACCCGGATCGGGTGCTGGCGACCAACGTCGAGTTCTGGTCCGCGGTCGTGCTCGACTACGCCGACGTCCCGCCGGAGCTGTTCACTCCGATGTTCGCCTCCGCGCGCGTGGCCGGCTGGTCCGCCCACATCCTCGAGCAGAAGCGCGAGGCGCGCCTGATCCGCCCGACGGCCAAGTACATCGGGCCCGCGCCGCGCGAGCTCCAGGGAAGTCCCGCCTGAACGATCGAGGGCCCGGCGCGAACGCCGGGCCCTCGAACTGCATCGGTCGTGCAGAGCGACTGCGGTTACATCATCCCCGACATGTCGGGCATGCCGCCGCCCATGCCGCCGCCGCCGTCCTTGTCTGGCATCTCGCAGACGATGGCCTCGGTGGTGAGGATGTTCTTGGCGATCGACGCCGCGTTCTGCAGCGCGGAGCGCGTGACCATGGCCGGGTCGATGACGCCGGCTGCGATCAGGTCCTCGTACTCGCCCGTCGCGGCGTTGAGGCCGTTGGAACCCGAGGACTGCCGGACCGCGTTGACCACGACGGAGCCCTCCAGGCCGCCGTTCTCGGCGATCTGACGGAGCGGCTCCTCCAGCGCGCGCAGGATGATGCGCGCGCCGGTCTTGACGTCGTCCTCGATGAAGAGGTCGAGGTCGATGGCCTCGGAGGCGCGCAAAAGCGCGACTCCGCCGCCCGCCACGATGCCCTCCTCGAGGGCGGCGCGGGTGGCCTGCAGCGCGTCCTCGACGCGGTGCTTCTTCTCCTTCATCTCCGTCTCGGTGGCCGC